>Ga0179593_1288009_pt1 | contig 17942 bp, 21 predicted proteins | sample CZODoug2_1_08_16_FD_185931 | JGI IMG/M metagenome (GOLD analysis project Ga0179593, IMG submission 185931) | Vadose zone soil fungal communities from Angelo Coast Range Reserve, California, USA - CZODoug2_1_08_16fungal (PacBio error correction) | ecosystem: Environmental > Terrestrial > Soil >... | reverse complement strand
GGGATCTGAGAGAAATGTCTTTTTGTTTCTGTCTGTGTGCGAAGGGAACGTTCTAAGGACCTGTTGAGTGTTTTCTTCTAGATTTCGCAATTTGTTGCGGACACATGTTTCACTCACGACTGCCGTTTTTCCCGGCGCGCTCACGCCTCTAACCTTGAGCTCCCGCTTTGCAGAGAATGTATCCGACCGCACTCTCTCCCGGCTCCCCCCTTTCTTCCTACGTCCGAAACGACCGTTTTTTTCGCCTCTCTCGTTACTGATCCCTTTTCTGACTCCACCCTCCTTTTAGCCATGATGATGGTATCCCTATGTGTCTCCTACAGAGCAATCCGGAAAAGTTTTCCTTGGTATGTTCGTGTTCATGTTCAGCCCTCCTCACTCGTTAAGAGATTCGATCTTTCAAGCCATCGAATGAACGGGAGATCCAGTATGTCCCGCTTATTGCACCCCCCGTGTCCTGATCTTTCTCCTTTTTCAATCTGCTTGATTGTGCCCAGATAGATTGAAGGCGCGTTTCCCATGTATGTTCCCTTGGACGATGACGTCTTTCGGACAGGAAGATATCCATCCCTCCCGGAATTCAAATCCGATCTCGAACGCTTCTTTCATATAAGCTTTGGAGTATCTCCTTTTCTTCGTTTGGCGGGTCTTGGTAGGGCTAGGTTTAGTCTTTGTTCCTTGTTAGGACGGACATCGTGCCCGAACTCTGGTGCACCAAGGGACTGCACTCCCCCCGGAAGCTAACCGTCAGAAGGGATTTTTCCAAGTACAAAGGACCCGATCTCCCATTTCGGATGGACCCGACCGTGTTTCTTTTCCCCGGAACATTCCCGTTTACTCTTGAACTTTTCCGGCGTCCCACCCATGTATTTTCTGGCCCCTCCTTCTTTCTGAAGTTTGATGACTTGTAAGTCTATGCTTGCGTCCAGCTGCGTCCAGACCCCCACACCGTTATGACGTATGCCCGTGCGCGCGGTCCATGTATTTCTCTATCGCGCTCTTCCCACAATACTCGTTTTATATTTTTCGGCATTTCTTTTTGATGTTTTGACTACCTCCCCCGATAGACTCCTAAAGGTTCGTCAGAACGAAATGCGGGCTCTTCCCCGGACACAATGCACTGATTTTTCTAGTCCCTTTCCGAGTCCTTTTACTGGCTTTGCCTTCCTCGCCCTCCTGCCAAGGAAGTCATACAACCCCCTGATCGAGCAACCCGGTTCTGTTGTCGAGCTGTTTGTTGTCCCTTCCCCCCCCACTTCCATTTAGCCGACAGCATTCCGCGAGGACTAGAGTCTTCTTTTTGTCGTACCTTTTTGATCTCCGGGCCCGGCCAGCCAGGATCCCGCGCTTTAACCGAACGACCACAACACTATGGTCCCCTTCATGTTCTGTGAGTGACACACCCCCCTTTCCGGCAGCAGCGCAGTTGTGAGTCTGTGGGTTGAACCACGGACACGGTTCCCGCTGGAAGTTTCCACCACATTCCCACCCAAACTGTGCGATCGTTTTATGGAATCCCCAGTTTTGGCGGCGTTTTTCTCTTGCTTCCACCCGCGCTGCGCCTAACGCGTAGTTCATCACTCGCCCAGCCGTTCTCCCCAGTCAGCACCCCCCTCCTTGCGGATCCTTTGATATTCTCCACCACCCCGCCCCCCCCCTGGCGCATCTCGGACAGCTTCCGGATGAACCAGGCGGTCGAGACAGCAGCGGAACCCTCAAGTTCCCGACGTCCCTTACTCTGTCTTTCCCTCCTCTCCTTCCCCCCTCCTCGTCTGGCTAACGTCCTTGGATGCTATTCTGGACCTGGTTCTTTCTCATCGACCTCCGCGATTTTTGAACGCCTCCAGCGCCCCCATTGCGAGGCTTTTTTTTGAACTCCCGATGAAGCTTCGCGATGGTAACTTCTACGACCGCCAATTGGCCCGTGATCCGTCCCCCTCATTCCCGATCGCCTTAATCCCCGGCCGCCTACCGTGTCAAGCCAGTGCCGCCTCGATGATGGCCCCCGTCCATGGAGGTTGTTCTTGGGGTTTCAAGGGGGATTAGCAGTTTCTAGCGCTCCCCTTTCGTTGTGGATCTTGTTTCCGGAGATAGGCTTTTCCTGGACCCTCCAGCAAACCTCTCCGAGAGATCCCGGGCATCCCTTCCCATTGACGATTCTTTTATTTTTTTCCATACTCGACCCTTCTTCCCGATGTGGAGCTCGGATTAAGCATCCCTAGCCGCACGGCCCCTCTGCGCCCCCCGCATTCGGATTTTTACCTGTTTCTTTAGTCTTCGGCCCTGTGTCCTGCCCCGCCGTTCTCCCCTTCGGTCGACCCTACCCTTTCGAACCCCCAGAAACCTTTGAGCCGTTCTTTTACCATTCCTTTTACGACCCAGAGATGGACAATAGCTCTTTGTTTCCCGTTTTTCCTCATCATTCTTTTTGTCACGTCCTCGCAGGAGGCGAACCATGCCCCCCGGCTCTTTTTCTGTTAGGATATCGTCAACGACATTTCAGGTGTTTCCTTTGCACCCCCCCCCTTTCGCTTTTCTGTGTCCAGCTGGTCCTCGATCACTTTCTCCCCCCCATCCGCTTTTGGCGCCCCATCTCTCTCTCCCTATACAGAAGATTTGGTATCTTTCTGCGCCCCACCCCCGTTGCAACCCAAGCACTGTCTCCTTTGAGACCTCCCCTGCACACCTTTTTGATCGTTTTTTTCCTCCCTCCAATGTCCGATTGAGTCCCCCGCCTAGTCCGAGACATTCTCGTTGTTAGGCCCTCCCCCGTTGCGGTCCCCCTGAGCCAAACCGCTCATGCCTTTTTTTCTTCTTTAACCGTTGAAGCTTCTATTATTTTTTCTTTCCCTTCTTATGACGCGATTCCGCGACGCATTGTTTTTTTTTCGAAACCCCAGTGTCGAACACTGTCCTCCTGTCTTCCCAGCACTGGGCCGGTCATTCGCTAGTAAAACCCCTCCCCGAAACGTTGTGCCGGTGCGCAGCGGAGAGTTGCTGCTCCTCGATAGAATCATAGTTTCATCCTCACCCCTCCCCACCCTCCCCCGTCTGACTCTTCAGGCCACCCGTAGTTTCCGGTGTTTAGGGCGGTGGCTTTTTCATCGCCCACCACCTAACCCCCCATTTCACCGCCTACTCTCTGCAAACTCCCCCCCTGCGGAACCTGCCGCGCTAGAGGCGGATTCCCCCCCCTTATCGCGGCTTCGAGGGAAGTCTTGAGTTTATCGCCGCCCGCCCCTATGTTTGACTCGTTCACCCTAGGGCCCCATTTTTGCAGCGTCACCACCCCTTCTGCTTAAGTCAGGCTCCTTTTCCCCAAACAATCGTTTCGCGCGAACCTGGCTTCCCGTTCGTCAAGCATTGTTACGGCCCTCCGGGGACTCGAAAGCGTGCTTCCGAATAGATTTCTCGCGCTTCCTGGTTATCCCTATTCTTTCGTCCCCCCTGCCATGGCCCCCTTTTCCTTAAGGGCCTGTTCGAGGCTCCTTTAGATCCTTCCCTCCGATCCGCAACGTCGTGTCTCCGGCTTGTCTGGCTACCAATCCGATGTTGCTCCCCCCGCTGGCTGCCGCGTGGCCTGCCTTTTCCCTTTTGCACCGCGATAAGCAACCACCTTTGGCTCCCCCCCCCCTTTCCTTGGGAATGGGTGTGAACCACTGATTGAACTTGTACGCGCGAAAATTCTTTTTTCCTGTGTACAGACCTCCCTTCTTCGGCTCTTGAATGACTGCGACGGGTGGGTTCCGTCTTCTGAGTGATGGTTTTTTTCCAAGATGGCAGTTGCATGAGCACCGGTAGGAGTTAATCGTAATTCCCCTACCCCCCCCCTCCTTTAGGACCTTCGGGGCCCAAGACCCCCAGTCGGCTGACCTCCTCCCATGCAACCCGAAAGTTCTGTTTGGATGATTCCGTCCAGTTCTTTGCCCATGCTCGGCAGATCCCGGTTCCTCCCTGTCTCCCTGGGCCCTTTCGGCCCCCTGCTGGTATGACTTGAGAATTTGGATCGAATACATCCCCGCCTTACCAACTCCTCCCTGTTCGATGAGTAGATAGTTTTTTTAACACTGCTAATGATCTAGTGGTCTTTGTCCTACTTCTCTGCGATTTCAGTCCAGTTTCCCATTCTTATAGACGGTTTTTTCTTCAATTTTTTGGGTTTTTGATATGATGACCAACAACCCCACCCAGGACCCCCCTAACCCCCCCCCCCCCCCCCCCCCCCAACCCCCCCCCCCCCCCCCCCCCCCCCCCCCCCCCCCCCCCCCCCCCCCCCCCCCCGTCCCGGTGTCGCCCCGAAGAATAAGTCACTTAACACATTTTGTAAGCCCCGATTTTTTAATCCTTCTTCAGAAACTGAAACTGCGTTCCCGCGACCGTAATTAAGTTTCCCCCAATCCATTCTCTTTTTGTCTTGTTTAATCGTGCCGTACTCCGCCGACCAACGTATCCGAATAAGACCCCCGGCTTTTTTTTTCGTAGTTTTCCCCCCCGAGCTATCCGATTCCCCCCGCAGCGTTTCTGCGTTTTCATTAGTGTGCCTTCTTGCCGCGCATCCTCTGCCGCCGTTCATCCTGATTGCGCAATCATTCTCTCGGTCCCTGCGTAGTCCCCCTTGATGTTCGCTCCCTCCGTCTGCAGTTTCCCCCTGCCAGTCCCCGATCTGTCGCAGAACATTCATCTTGGCCTTTTCCCCTGTTGTGAAAATCACGACAGCCGAGAAGTCACTTTGCGGATTGATTCTTTCTCTGACGGTACACATCGGGCTCCTTCGTTGGTTTTGTAGCCTTCCGTTCTCCTCCGCGCGACACCGTCTTCCGGCGCGTACGTGCTGCTTTTAGTGATTCAATCACGCTTGATGCCTTTTCTACTAACTTCTATTTCCACCACCTTCCCGCACGGACCCGTTCCTTAGGAGCGAACACCCCAATGTCTCGTGTCCTCTTACCGTAGGCCTTTTCTTTCTCGCGCACCCACTTCTGATCCACCGCATTCACTCGTGGCTTTAAAGGAGCACGTTACCTTCCGTTTCTATTCTTTTCTTTTTCCCCCCCCCTCCTCTCCCCTTTGTTTTTTGTTAGAGAAAAGACTGAACTTCACCGTGGTCAAGGTAAACTTTTGAAGTCATGGTTTCCCTTCCTGCTCCTTTTCGGCGAGATTCCAAGGAAGGCTTTTTATAACTGACAGCTTTTCCAAGGCCCGTTTCCTGAAAACACACCCTCTCTCCCCAAATTGAGGAGAGGTTTTGTTCCCCGAGGCGTGTTTTCCGGCTCAGTCACTATTGCTCCCCTCAACTAAATTTATCCCCTCCCGAAAAGAGTTTATGTCTCGATCGCGAAAATGACGGCTTCTCCCCATCCTGGTCCAGCCCGGTTGCTCTCTATCTTCTTCCCCCCTCCTTCGCATACCTTGCGGTATGTTCAGCCCGAGCCCGCTCTGCTTCTAGACGTCTCCTGAGGCGACCGCTTCTTCCGTTTGAGATAATGCTCCATCGGTGGGACTGGATGTTCCGACACTGCTCCTTGATTTCGGCCGTTTCCCGAGTACTGGAGGCCCCCTTGACCGATTCATTTTCTTCAATTTCAGAACGATCTCCCACATCGGGCCCAGTTCGTGGGCCTCTTTTCTTCTACTTCTGTTCGTAGATGCTAGGCGCGTCGACTCCCTTTCTCCTTTTTTGGCTACAGTGTGTTCTTTCGAGGTCCCCCGGGCGGATCGTTTGTGCATTTTGCGTCGTCATGGCCGCTTGAACTCCCCGGACTACCCCAAAAACGGACTCTTTTCTTTTCCTTCCAATGCTCCACGTGCGCGGTTTTTTTTTTCTTCACTTCAATGGTTCCCTTTCCCCTTCTTAAGCTTTGCGTTCTATTCAACCCCTTTCTTTTAGTCACAAATATGGTTGTGGCAATTATAATTGTCTCTCCCTCGCCTCTCCCCTATACCAAAGACAACCCCCCAAGTAGACCCTCGCGGTCAACCAATCTTATCGTCTAGTCCCTCGCCTGTAGAGTCTCGCCCACCTTTAAATGGACTATGCTCGGTTTGCAATGCGTCATTTCCTTCCGAGCACCACCCTCTAAGAGTATTAGACGGAAAGGCCCTGGCACATGCGTAGCGGAGACCAGAACGATTCCCTGGACCGTCTTCCTCCCTGATCCTTTTCCCTCGGTTCACTTTTTGTCGCCAGGTATTGAACTGGATCCCCCGCCTTCCGGCTAGAATAGGCCCTTTCCGTCATCCCACCAGGCTCGCGAATGCCCTTTCCCTCGAGTAGCTGATGGTGGTCCTTGCCACTCCCTATTTGACGGAACGCTCATCTGCGAGTAGCCCCCCATCCCCCGCCGTCAACCCTCCCAGGACCGGTTTGTTACCTCACCCGCCGAACTCCTCACCACCCCCACGTCGATCCGGGCTCTATCTCATCGCTCGCGAGGAACCGTTCGCTGAGCATCTGGTTTCCCCGGTATGGGAACTCCCGAGCCGCTCAACAATTTCGCTGAGAGGGACAAGTGGTTTTTACACACGGCCCCAACCTTCCAAATTTTCTCCCTGTAAATTCTTCTGATAGTGATGACCGGGAAGTTGTCTTTTTTTCTTGAACGAGCTTCTCGCTGATTACCTATCTCTTTGTGGTTTAGGGCGCGACACCAGTCCTTGGCCCCCACAATCCCTCCCCCCCTACCTTTTTCCCCTTCTCGAGAGGCCCTCCATGAATAAGACTGGGGGGACACACCCCCAGTTTGGGTTTGTTGGCCCCCACCCCCCTCCCCGGATCGCCGCAATGTTATGTCTCACCGACATCAGTCCCTTCCAAGGACGCACCCTCTAGAACGCTGATCGTTTATTTTGGCACGCTATTCGGTTCCTGCTGGCATGCTTCCCGTCTACTTGGTTGCTGATGGTTCGCTAGCCCCCCCTCATCGCCCCCTTCGACGTATTTTGTTTGACCTCACTCCGTTTACCCTTTTTTTTGCTCGATGGCTTTTTAGGAGGCCCCTCTCATGTCCAGCGAGGGTCACGATGTCCGACAGCAAGTGCTGGCGCGATCCACCCGATCTTGCCCTCGACCTCCTGGCCGCTTTGATCCCAATTATTTTTCCCCTTCGACTCGCTTGTTCCGCCCGAGGGGTGGTCGTCCTGTGAGTTTTTTTTAGAGGTTATTGTGTAGTGTGATGTTTTTCCAGGCCGATTTGTGCACCGTCCCCCCCGCTGAAACTAGACAGTCACCCCTATCTCTTCCACTTACTTTCTCTAAGCTCGTTCTTTGTTTAAATAGTATCTCCCTGGGCCCTGCCCCGATGTCAAGCCTCTACGATGTCCCGTTCCGCGTATCCCCTTCATTATTATGCTGTCTTCTCTTCCGTGAACTACACGTGGCGTCTGTCTTTCGAAGGTTTTCCTCCTCGGGGTCGTACCCCAGTCCAATTGATCAGAGTTAGCGACCTCTGCCGGTACGTTAATTTTTGCTGCTGGACCTCCTATACTTCCCGTCGTTTCACCTGCCCTCCTTCTTTTTCTACTTCCGGTTTCCTTTGGCGTTTGCTAGCATTTTTCACCATTTTTCGGAACTTTTAGCCTCTCCTCACCCTTCCCCCTCTCGGTGTGGGGGTTTGTGTCTTTTCTGGTTCTCCCCCTTTCGCCGTGGGTTGGTGATGCATGGTGATTTTTTCATCGTCCTTTCCATTTTCTTTGCGCGCTTTGACCTTTTTCCTCTCTCTCTCCTCTTTGTTTCGAGTGCGCCCCACCTTCCCACCCAGCCTCAAGCCCCCTCGTATTAATTTTTTTGTCACAACTTGAAATTTTCCTTTTTTTTTACCTCCCCCTTTCTGTCGATTGATGCGACCTATTTCGCTACATTCGCCGTGGCAATATTAGTTCGCTTGTGCCTGAAACCCCAATAACTTTCTTTTTTCCTGCCCGTGTCTTCTCCACGTGCCGCTATTCCTTTCCTCATAGTCCGCGCCCTAAGGACGCTCATGTTGTTTTCCCCATCCCCCCAGGGGCTGGGTTCTACGCCACTGTCCTTTTTCAAGGCTGCCCCCTTCCCAGCACGTTTCGGTTTAGGCCGTAAAGCCGAGTTCGTTTGTTCCGGCGCTTCATTGGTACATCTGTGTTTCGCCATTCGCCCCTCACCCCCTGAAATCTCCCCTTAGGTCCACCAGAATCCTCTTTCCCTCAGAAATGCTTCCCCTCGGGGCTTGTTTTGATGTTGTTCAGTACCGCTTCGACTTCCACGCCAACCTACCCCCCTCTCCCCGCTCCCACTCCCATGCGACAACACCTCAAGGTTTGTCTTACAAGTCGCTTCACGATGCCCTGGTTTCACATCTCTTTTGGTTATCGCCGTTGTTCGGAGTCCGAGGCTTTCTCGGTCGTTCTCCTGTTCCTATGCTTAGCCATCTTTCCACCGATTGGGATCTCATCGTTTTTTTTTACTTACCCCGACAATTCTTTTTGTTTTTCAGTCCCCCAACTTTTCCTCCCCTTTCCCCAGATGCTGAGAGAACGCTTCCTCCCTGCCTTCTGTCTGCGCCAGTCCTTTCCCGGAATAGGTTTTTATCACTCCGGCGCGTGTACTGTTGAGGGTTTTTTTTGCTTTTTGTTCTTCGCAATGCGTTTTTCTTCCGGGCGCGTCCCCCTCCGCTTACGCTATGGTTTTGATTAGCTCCTTCGACCAACGGTGCGATTCCTCTGTTTTTTTCCCCTTTCTTTACCCTGTCAACGTGACGCCTCCTCCTCTGGCAAGAGTGCGTCAATCACTTATCCCCCCTAACCCCCTTCATTTTCCTGCGCCCAGTCCGTGTCCGGACCTTTGCCCTTTCTGACCGTGTCCGCGCTTGTTCACTGACGGAAATTCCACCTTCTTTGCTCCGCTCCAGTGTTCTTTGAGCATTCGCGAGCGGATCCCCTGTGTTGTTTTTTTTTCGCGGTTGTTGTTTTCTTCTGCTTGCCGGGCCTAGATGCTCCGGTTTCGGTTTTTTCTACTTTTTCCTCCCCCTTGTGACGCGTGGTTTCTATGCTGTGCGGACCAGACCCCGTCTCCGCTGAACGCGCCGAGTCGAACTTTAATTTGGATTTAATTGTAAGTGGGCGATCTCTTCACGCTGACCTACTTTTTTTACCGAGTTTCCTGCGATTTCCGGTCCCAGTAGCCGCGTACGTTTTTTTTTTCTTGCCTCCGACATTATCTCCCCTTAACTTCGTTGTTTCTCGCGCGTGGTTCAGATCGAATGAGCCCTTTTTCTAATTTTTCTTTTTTTTTCTCTTTCTTCTTCCCTCCTCGTCCTTGCCTTTTTTTAACCTCTTCCGGCTTTGGATGACGTCCTCGGTTTTGTTTTTCCCCATTGCTCCCGTTGCGCAAGGCCGAATTACGTTCCCTTTTCCCACCAGAGATTAGCCCAAATTTTTGTTTACTTCCTTTTGCCTTATTTTTTTGGCCCTTAATGTGTCTTTCCTTTTTACCCCTTCCATTTCCTGGCCCCCCACCATCTTTTTAGCTAGGGGGTTCAATTTTCTTTTGACGACTCCGAACATATCCACAGATCTCCCCCTCTTTCAATTGCACGGTTTGGGCCTTGATTTTTCTATCCCACTGTTTTTTTTTGCACTCCCTTCTTGCTTGGCCCCTTTTCGGATCTCTGCGTGGCGATTTTTTCCTTTCAGCCTCATCTTCGGCATTTCCTCCGTCATCCGAGGCTGTGCCAACCGCGTGCGTTCGCTCCCATCTTTTCCGTTCACGACCCGTCGCCATCATGCTCGCGTAGCCTTTCCCTGTTTCCTCGCTCCTTAGGCGAGCTCATCTGTAGAATTTTCCTGAACCTCGTTTGCTGGCTTTTGCTTTGACCCCCCTCGCCCCTCGACCTTTGGAACAGCGACTGCGGATTTCAGCGAGTTTTCCGGGGCCTAAAATCTTTTTCGGGTTTGCACTTTGGTTTTGGCCTTTGGATTGAAGGAGTTTTTTTGATTGATCAATCGTCGCCATGGCTTCGGTGCCCCCCCTATTCTACCCCGCGCTACTACACGTGCTCTTCACGCTCCGAAAGTGATCCTCGTTTTCCTTGAGCTCCTGTACGCAGCTTTCTCAGTAACCGACCTTTTTTCCCGTGCCTTTCCTCCACTTCTCAAGTCCTCACCCCTTTTTTGCAATTTTCCTTTGTCTTGTGCCGTGCCCCTGCTTGCAGCCGCTTAATATATCTTCCCCAAATATAATTGTTGTTTGTTGAGCGAGAACCGACTGCCCAGTGTTGAACGTTCCCACCCTTTCAAGTTAAGAATTTTTTTCGGTCTTTTGAATTTGTTCGAAGCCACCTTTCGATGTTTACTCCTGTTTTCCTTTTCACTTTGATTGTATTCTTATTCCTGAAACGTTTCTCACTTTTTGTAGTTTGACCTCCGTTATCTTCCCGCTTTCTCCGCCGTTCCCCCTTTCCTTTTCAATGTCCCCCTCAACCCCCAAACTTGTGTAGCCTAGTTGATAGTTTATCATGTTTTTTCTTTTGCCGAAGTGCACTGTCCTCTGCTTCCTTCGATGCAGTCAGGCGCCCCCCTTTTCTCCAGGCGCGTTCCCGGGCGTTGTTGATGCCGATCACGCCTCCTGCTTCTGTTCTCTATCCTTCTCGTCTCGTCAGTTCCCCTCCATTTCTGCCTCGGCGTTCTGTGTTTTTAAGCGACACCCCTTTTCCCCCCTTCCGCCTTTGAGACCCGCAAAAGTTTTCTTCTAAAGTTTTCCTCCGTTTTTGTGCCGCCCGATGACCGGTGTTTTTCCCAATCACCACTTCCGCTTATCACGAAACCTGGTTTTTGGGGCTTTGCCACCCCTGTTTTTTCGGTCACGGCTTGGGAGATATCAGTTGCCGCATGCTACAGGGCGCGGGGCGATTCTGATGTCTCGGTTGCGATTCCCCTCTCTATTGCGTATTCCATAGGGCCTTCCATTTTCTGAGCTTCCTTCTCCCCCCCCCTGATTTTCATTAACCCAAGGCCCCTCTCCCCCCGTCCCCCCTCACTCCTTTTGCCTCAGACCCGCCCCCCACCAGCCTGCCCACCCCTTACTCCCTATGTTTCTTGTTGCCCCCCCTTTTCCCCCCATTCATTTCCGTCCGCATTTCTTTTCGGCCTTTTTTACAAGGTTTTGCCCAGGGTTTTGAATATATTTCCCCCGGGGACACCTCGATTGCTACCCCCCTAAAACACCCCCTATTGAAGCAGCACGGATAATTTTTTCAAAAACCCCCGTAAGACCGTAGATGGCCAGCCCTCTTAGACAACCTCTGACCATGTATGTGCGGGATCCCTGAAGCGAGCGGGGTTTTTTTACCACCACTAGCAAGATTGTTCACCGGCTGGCTGCCTTTTGCGTACGAACGAGCTCTCCCCTAAATTCCTCAGCACCGTCTCCCCATGCCAGCTAGACTTCGTTTTTAGAGAAGGGCCTCCCCCCCCCTTTTTCCCTCGCTCTTCTTTTCGAAGGGATCCCTGATTCAGAGTAGTCAAGCTTCCCCGTTCTCAAGTTCCCCCCCCAACAGGATCTTAAAACTTTCGCTGTCAGGCCGGTTGGTTCATTTTACCCTCTCCACGTACCGCTGGGCAGCGAGTCTGTACTTTTCCCTTAACGAGATCCCACCTGGCCCCTTTCCGGTTTACTTGACTTCCCCGCCGGAAGAGAAACTACGCCCCCCCCCCCGCGCCCGGTCGGATTATGCGCGCGCGTTCGAACACTGCGGATCTCATCGCGTGTAGTTCGGTCCTGTTGAGCCCTGTTGATCGCCTCCCCGTGGTTTCTACCTTACTTTGCTTAGGGCCCCCATGGCCCCACCTTGTCCGGCTGAGCCCTCGCTTCATGGTTATTGCTACGCGTTCCTTGTTGCAGGTTCCCGCGCGGCTACCAGGTCTTTCGATTGGTTTCTGGATGCTTAGCACCCAAGACGATCCACCAGTCCGCAAGCCGTTGGATTCGTTTTTCCCATGGCAGCGCCGTTGTGACAGCCCCTTCCGCCACCGGCCCTTCTTTGAGCTCCCCTACCCTCTCTCGCCCCCACCAGAAAATTGAGCCGTCTTTTTCAGTCTGCTCGATTTTTTCCCCACGCTTCGCGTCGGCTTTTCCTTCGGTCTGTCCGTTTTTCGTTAATTGGGTCTCTTCCCGTCTTTCTTCCGTTCGCCTGATTTTGGGAACACCTACCTCGGAAAATTTCATCCGATACTGTCCTCGTCAAGATGCCAATGAAGTCTTATCGCCCTTTCCTAGCTCCCCGTTGCCTCTTGTTCCCGGTCTCAGATTGATCTCCACCCTCCTAGCTTACTCCACGTACTGCCGCTAGCTTTCCCCACGGTAATACATACCGATTAGACTTTTTCGTTCCCTTAGGGTTTGTTCGCTCCTTCTTTTATTTCGTCCTGCTGTATCTTATCTTATTGACTTGGCCCTCTTTCTCTTACAGCAACCAAGAGAAGATCCCGCCGGGTCTCCCCCCGGACCTCGCTCTGAGGGGTGTGTCAATTTCCCTCTATCCTTTCTTATCTGTGTGAATCGCCTCCGTCCCTGCCCAGCCCCCCAGCTCCACGGTGTAGGAGCGCCCCCCTTTTTCTCTGCCTTTCTTACGGCGTTCTGGACGGCTTCCCCCCTTTCTTTTTTGGAGGACTCCTTCCCATTTTAGGGTTTATCGTCCTTTTTGTCGAACCCCCAACTCTCTTGATTCGCTCGTTTTCGCTGAATGCCACTTCCTCTTTGACCGAGTTATTATTCTCTCCTGTACGGGGAAGAAACCCCGTAAGGTTCTTGGCTTTTTTCCTCGTTCTGCGGACTCACAGTTCAACCCCCCTTCGGATCATGTCGCTGTCCATATATCCCGTTTTGGTGGTCGGTCAACTCTTTGCGTGTTATTTCCCCCTGCATTCTCCTGAATAGACACCAGGTTCTTTTCCTTCTTTTTGCCGTTTTTGGCGAATCCTCCTCCCTCTCAGTGTTGTTGATCTTCCTGCCGTCAAAGGACCCCCTCTTTTGCGCACCTAGACCATGATTCACCATTTAATTCACCCTCTCCAGGGGTTTCCATTTCCCAGCACCTTGATTGAGGCGAATATGCTTACAGTGTGACCCGCCGTGTGTTCGGAGATTCCGCTCCGTGCCGAGGAACAAAATCTTTTTGAAACGTTGAAGCTCTATTCTCATCTCCGCGTGCTTACCGGACTGCGTCCCCCCGCTCAATTTCAATTTGGAGGTCTCCCACCTGTGCTATGAAGGCCGACCTTTTTCAGGCTTTGACGGGCTTCAACCTTCCGTCGTAAAATAGCCAGCGGTTGCCGGGTCCCGTTAAGCTTGCGGTGAGAGAGCCCCCCCCCCCAGTGTTGACAATCTTAGGTCCCCCCCCTCGACTCTTTCCCTTCCGCCACAGGGACCCGATCCGATTTCTCCCGTGGTTTCGTTATTGGATTTTTATACATTCGCCTGCTGATACACCCCTCACTCAAACCATACCGTCCATTTCTTTTCCCCCCAACATTCCTTCTCCCAAACACCAAGGCTGACGATCTCTCTCCTGCCTTGAGTAACATCTGTCGCTGGCCTCATTCTTCCGATCATCGTTGCGCTCCCTCCTCCCGTCCAATCTCCGGGCGGCCTTCGTGACCCTAAGGAACTCTCCATAGTACAGTTCAACAACTCCCCTTCCCCTTAACCTTTTGCCCTCGGTGCTCGTTTCACAACCTTTTCTGATCCTTTACGATTACGCGAAAATACAAGCCTTCTCCCCTAAGACTTCTTTAATCAAAGAATTTACTGAAAATAAGTTTTCACCTCCCCTACTTTAAGTCAGGATCTGTTTAGGGGAGACTTGATTATGTTCCCCCTACCCTGGCGGGGTGTCCGGGCCGATGTCACGGACGTATGCTTTTCTTTTCGCTTTTCCTCTCCCGACCCATGGCTTCTGACTTATTCTTCCTTTTTTTGCCGCGCCTCCTCAAACGCGATGATGGCGCCTGCCGGACGCACGCGGATCGCCCTTTCTGAACCGCGAAGAAAATCCATCTACAGTTTGCCTTGGTACAAGTGGTTGACCCCCCTGACCCGAGCACCCGTAGTTTTCCGTAGTTAACAAGGAAGTCCTTAACCTTATCTGCCGTTCCTAGGAGAGGAATGCACCGACGAGTCTCCGTTTTGTGGTTGTTTCCTTTTCCGTCGATGGTGATACAACAGGCCGGTGTCCCATTCAGCTTCCTTCCCCTCCTTCTCTATTCACTTGAAGTCTTTTTATTGCGTTACTCTGCACTTTCCCATCCAGCTTGCCCTCTACCGCGGAACTTTCTCTGACACTGTTGTGGATGATTTCTTCCCGTTTGCGCGGCGCCTCGTCATAGACCCATTCTCCCATACTGAGACTGTCCCTCTTATTGCGAGTCATTTCACTCGTTTTTTCCGGGTACTTCCTCGCCTTTTGTATAGTCCAGGCACTCCCCCCCTTTTCCGCTTTGCCCCTCCTTTTGTTCCTACCCGAGAGCTGTCGCAATAAATAATTCGCCCGTTTCTTATTTTTTTTTGTCCGTAGTTCGCCACCCTTGACTATTTTTTGGCCAGCCGTCTTGGTCCATCGGTGCTTGCATTTTTGAGGTTTGCCAGATACTTCCTCTCCTCCACTTAAAAAGAGGGTGCAACTAAACTGTCCTTTTTTCCCCGTTCTTACCGAACTCCATGGTTCCCGCCCACAAATTTTCACGTGACCCAACTCGTGAAGGTTTTCCCCAGTGCCCATGGAAGAACCCCGCCCCTTAGCACAACCGATAGCCCTCCGGCCCCCCGTTCGCTTCGTCTGCCATCTCTCTTCCCACCACGTGACGTGCCTAAGAGCTGCAAGCTCGTTTGATCTCCTGGTTGCTTTCCCGCCGCTTCCTTCGGTCACTTCCCTCGTCATCTTTCTCCCCAAAGCGAGGTTCACCCAGCTCAGCCCTCTCATCATGTCTCGCCGACTGACTGATTCGCCTTGATCGTCTCGAAGACATCAGATGTGCTTTCTGCGTTGCCCCTCAAGAGACCTCCGACATTTTCAAATGCGTCCTGTCGGTTTTTGGGTCCTGAGTTTTAGCAGTTGACCTTCAGCGTGCTCTTCTGGTCGGCCTTCTCTTTTTTCCTTGAGACCCAACCTATCCTTCCCTATTCACTGGATATGACCGTGGAGATCAACTTGATTCTCGCTGATCTAAAGGCTTGGACCCCCAACCCATTATCCCGCAATTGATCAGTTCATGAGAGTTTTACGTAGCCCGTCGTGTAATTTCGCCGACAGAACCTTTTTTTCCTCTGAATCCCTTATCCCTTAAGAAAACGAATCATAGGTCCCTTTTCACCAGGTAACTGCCTATTATACTTTTTTTTTTATTCTCCTCCTGTTTTGTTTGGGGCTTATCTTACCAGACGACCTTGCTAAAGTTGCGACGTTCACACTCCTCGACTTCGTTCCCCCCCAATCACTCCCCTGTTCGGATTGCGAATTTTTTTTCCGCTCTACACACTCTTGGACTTAAGTACCACACTCATTTTAGCACCACGGCAGACGCCTCCCATTAACTGGATCATGGGTCCGGTTTTCAAGCTCCTTTATTCGAGCTTAATGCACCTTTGCAGCACCGCCGTGCGGAATGTAATCGACCCTCAACTGCCTTCTTTGTGCCTCGCAGCTTCCCTCTTTCAGTGGCGACGTGTCCCCCCAACCTATGACCAGCCCGTCGCCCAGTCTTTTTGTCCCAATCCTACATTGATTTACTTTGTCTCTTTTACTCCCCTACCGAAGGTCTGTCCCGACTTGACTCCTCTCAGATCCTCAGCCTCTGGTTATCATCAGTTGGTCCCCTCGCAAGAAAGACTTTTTGCCGAGGTGCGACCGCATCGTTGACTTGCCTGCCGTCGATTCCCTTCTTCCCAGTTCGAATTTCCTTCCTGGGAAATAACCACTTACGGCCCCGACCACCCCGCGGTCCACTCCGTTGCGTGTCCCACGTGGGAACTGCTTCTATGGACTGCTTCCATGGCGCGAGACGTTGTCGCGCATGCTCGGTTTGTCCGAAGTCCCCCTTTGCTTAAAGCTTTCCGATTTAAAATTCCTCTCTCAAGTACGCTTCTTTTGTGCAACCATGAGCGGTTTCGTAACGTCATTCATCGTTTCCTTTTACGGAAGGCGTCAAAATTTTTTTAGTGAAACCGGTTGCCGTTCTTTATAACTTTTTCTATCTTTCCCCGCCTACCTTTGCCGGCACTTCCACTCACAACGATGTACGATCACCCGGCGGCCTTACCCCCCTAAGAGCTAGAGAGCCCTCCGTCGTCCCACCCCTCGACACATGGACTTAATTTTCGAAGTTCTCTCCCTGATAGAGCTGCACACCCGAGAGAAGTCCTCCCTCATTGATTGACATGCCTTGACTTCATCAAGAAAAGTCGGCCCGTGAGCCTTCAGCCGCGGACCTTACGGTACCCAGACGGTCCGCTTTCCAGATTCCTTTCTTGCATTGGATTTTTCCGCTTCACCTCCCACAGCCCGGAACCACTGGACATACCATCCTCACACCAGGATTTCGCGCGAAGTTCCTCTCGAAGGCTCGACCTTTTGGATGGTAAGCGCCCAACGAACTTACGAACTCTTCAGCGTAGGCCGTTCTATTACTTCCGGCACCCTACTAGGGCCCGTCGCAGGGTCCCCCCCACGAAACTCTCTGGACTAAACCAAAAACTCCGCGCTACTTTAGGCGTCCTGACTCTCTCCCGACCGGCGTCAGCAGGCGTGTCGGCCGGAACTTTTTTTTACCTCGAGGAGTACACCCTCGGTCCTTATGACGCAGGTACAAACCCATGTGCCCAACTTCACCTGTGCATCCCTATTTGTAATGCAGATCAGTTTGCGATTATGCCGCACGTGACCCCTCTCCAGTCCTTTTTTACCCCGCTGTGGTCATTGTGCCAGGCACCCCGTCCTGCTTTCCACCCACCCTTAATCCAGTCAGTTTTCTTCTCGCCGAGGTTTCCCCCCCCCCATTTTTTGAAGCCCCCTTGCGCGGGGGGCACAAGTCCGGCCTGGAACCGACCATGCTTCTGACACGACCAGCCAAACACCCCTCCACGAACCCGCCTGCGAACGAGATCTTTTTGACACTTTCCCCCCGGCGTCGGTGGTCCGTTCCTGCCATTCCTTCGTCAGGAAAGCGTTTTTCGCTTGCGATCCCCCCGACGTCGCGCACAAGGTTGCTATTTTTTGGAACCCTACATCCGCCAACTGGAAGATCTGGGGCCTGTGTGTGGCATTCAACATTACTTGTCCAGAGTTCCGTCAAGCAGCACAGTGACGGGCCCCTAATTAAAAACCTAGTCGCCATACAGTGACGCAGATTTACCCGTCTAACAAGGCACGGTCCTCTGTCCTGTTCAGGTTGATGTTTCGGATCTGATCTGGCCTGTTTTTATTTGAGGGTTCGGGAGCAGGCGATGATCCCAAAGCCAGAACCCCTGCGAAAATCTCCTTGGAATTCCCTGTCCTCAGCGGAGTTGAACTATGAGAGCTATTTCCGATGATTTTACGGTCGCGCTTGAAGTGACCCCTCTCCTTTTCCCAGTTCGTCATCATTGCACCCCTATTTTGTCCGCGAGGACTTTCTGCCCGTGTCTGATTCACTCATCATTTTTCTTCCTAATCGTGACCCGTGGGTCGTCCCCCACCCCCCCTTCTCATTTATTCAACTCTCTCACGTCATCCTCGTGCATAGCGGTCCCTAGTTGAACCCTTCACCCGCCTCCCGGAATTCCCTATTTTTAGCACTTAGTAAGCCGTCACCTTCCACCTGGTTAATCATTATCGCCTTAGGATTCACACAGTGAGGTTTACTGTTAGGTTTTTTAGTTTTAGACCCCCCTCTGACGTTCTACATCGCCTAGCTATTTCGCCGCGTTGTGCCGGTTGCTCCCT
>Ga0179593_1783417_pt1 | contig 17943 bp, 28 predicted proteins | sample CZODoug2_1_08_16_FD_185931 | JGI IMG/M metagenome (GOLD analysis project Ga0179593, IMG submission 185931) | Vadose zone soil fungal communities from Angelo Coast Range Reserve, California, USA - CZODoug2_1_08_16fungal (PacBio error correction) | ecosystem: Environmental > Terrestrial > Soil >... | reverse complement strand
AGTGCTCCTTCCGGGCATGGTACTGCGGTTTCCTTCCCTCTTGCGGACAGGAACGCCTATTTCTCTTTTTTTTTCCTAGATTTTTCCCCCCTCCTTGCGCCACAGAATGTAGTCGGACGTTTATTTTTCCCCCCATGCGTAAAACACTTCGTACCCCCCCCCTGTCCACGGTTACACGGGTCTTCCCCTTCTATCCTCTCCGTGGACCCGGGCCTTCAGTCCTTGGATTCCGGAAGACAGCCTTCCATCACTCTTCTTTGATCTTAACGAAGGATGTCCATTCCCTTTTGACCTTTTTCGAGAAACGAAGGTTCTATCCTGAGTCCCCCTTTCACGTATATCCTTCCTTTTCCCCCCTTCCCTTTATTGGATCCCCCCCTCCTGCGCCTTAGAAAAAGAATATGAGTCTTTTTTTCGATAAGGCACGATCTTTTTTTTCCCCGTTCCCCATTCTACAGTAAGTAAAGCTTCTGGATAATCGCCCCCCCTCTTCTTGCATGGAAGACTCTGCTCCTTCCCCCCCCTTCCTTACACGTTTCTCTCCTTCCTCCTCGCCAGATATCTTCGCACGAAACGTCCTTTACGAGAACACACATGGAGTTAGGCAGTCCTTTCCTCCCTCCCTCCTTTTCTTCCAGGTAGGACGCCCTCTTTGTAAAAGAGAGGATCTCCGTTTCTTGTATATGTAAGGTAACAATCTTTCTCTTTCGCTTCTGACGAGTAATATGAATTGCCCTTGTCCCCCTTCTTTCCCTTTTGGAATGGACCAGCCCTTCCTTTCTTTTTTGAAGTAGAGAACTCCCCCCCTCCCCCGTCATCACAACCTAGTCGCAGGAGTCCCTTTTTGGTCCCATAGGACAGCTATATTATTGCCCCCAACCCTTTTTTCCCGTTTCAGTTTTCCCATGCTTTTCTTGTCGACTCCGAATTTTGTCCCTGCTGGTAGGCGCTGTGGTTTCCTTTTTCCCCCTCCAACCCTTTTCCCTTTCAGAGGAAAGACTTTCTTGCGATCTTGACGAACAGTGATCCTCCCCTTTTTTCCCGCCATGGATTGATGTCAGGACTCATTTTCTCGGCCCCTCTTTTTTCCTGCACCTCCCTTTCCCTTGCCGTGAAAAAATCTCTTTTTCCTTTCTAGTTTACAATGGAGTACCTTTTTCCTTGCTCGGAGCCTTGTTTTTCTCTTTCTCCCCCCCGAAGTTCTTGAGACGGAGCGACAGCTCCTAGTAAACAAGCTTCCCTTCCTCCCTTCCTGTGGGTAGTTTATGGTTTTTTTTGTTTGAATTTTTCCTCCCCCTGTCGCGTTTGAGAGGGTGGAGATGATCTTTTTCCCCGTGGGAAGGAAGGTCATCCTTTTCCTTTTTTTTTAAGCGATCGGAAAAGCCCATGGAAAGACTGTTTCTTTCCTTCCCCTTTTTTTTTTTCTTCTCAGCTTCCAACCCTCCGCAGTAGGAACTCCCTCCTTCATAATTAAAAAGGGTACTCCTTCTCCATTTATTCTTTTTTTAGTCCTTTTTCTGAAAAAAGAGGTAGTTCCTTTTTGAGAGAATCCTTCCCCCCAGCTGAAAATAGTCCAGTCATTCTTCCCCGCAAGGACTTATGAGTTCCTTTTTCACACCGCCCGTAGGGGCTGCCTCCTTTTTTCACTTGTAATTCCGTTAGGGTTTGGGAATCTTTTGTTCACACAACCCATCAGATATTTGGAGGTCTTTCTCGATGCCGCAAAGTTCTCTTTCCCTGGCATTCCTTCCCCTAAAAAGCGATCTCCTTGTTATACCCCCCCCCCCATAGGGTGCTTCCCCCCTTAAGCTAATTCTTGTTGAGAATTGCTCCTAGAGGACGATATGTACCGGTCTTTCTTTTTCCTTCCCTTCCCATATATGATGTTGGAAATAGATCCCTCCCTTCGCCCCCTCTTCCCCCCAAGTCAACATTTCTTCCCTTTTCTCGATTTTTCCAAGGAAGGGACGCTACAATCTCTTTTTTTTTTTTTTTTCTCAAGCGGAACTCGCGGCTTTTTTCTCTTTTTTTCGAGATGCCAACAGTTGACCAGCAAATTTTTTCTTCTCTCCTTTTTCTTTTCCAAAGCTTTTTTTGGTTCCTCCGGAAAAGACCGGTCTCCTTTTTCGGTAAGCCCGGCGAGGTTGGGGAAGCTTTTTTTTTCGTTCGTCCGACGAAGGGGATATAGATCCTGTTTCTTTTTTCTACGACCAATGGTCACCTGATTATCTCTCTTGACATCAATACATCCCCCCCTTGTTTTGTTGTATCTCTCTCCCCTCTCTCCTCCCTCGGTGACAGGGTAGAGAAATCTGACACGTGTCCCCTTTCCGTAGGGCCCCCCCCGCGAACCCTACACTAGATCGCCCCACTCTTACGGTTTTTCCTATCTTATCCAATTTCTACCTTCTTCCCCTTCCCAAAGGGCCGTCCCCCTTTCTTCCCTTAAGATCCCATAAAGAATTGTTTTTTTTCCCCAAGGGACGCTCTCGACGCTCCCTTTCTCTTCTTGAGAAACAAGGCATCGTTCCGTCCTTTTCTTTCTTTGGACACCTTTCCCCTCCCCCCTTTTTATCCAATTACTTGATTGAATTGTCCCCTTTTTTTTATTCTAGTTCCATCCTATGGGATGGGTGTTTTTCCCCTTTCTCCCTCCTCTCGTCCTAGTGTACCTTTTCCCCCTCAATTAGGATTTACTTGACAGACCCTCAAAGTAGGGAACGCGTTTAGTGTTTTCTTTTCCCCCCCTTCGTGCGTCAGGCGAAGGTAGTCTTTTCCTTCCCCTGTTCTTTTTTTTTTGTGGTTCATTCCCCCTTCTTTCCAAAAAACATACTTCCTTTAGGAAATTTTTTTTTTTTCTCGGCGGTGGTGGGCAACGGACCCTCTCTTTTCTTTCGGCGGATCCTGGACAGAGGTTCATCCTTTTTACTTTTCTCTTCCTCTTCCCTACCCGATTGTTTCTTTCTCTCCCTCACCAAGGAATAAAATGGTTTTTTACACTGTGTAAGTTGACCCTTTCTTTTTCTCGGAGGACCTTGAGGGTTTCACCTCTTCTCCCCCTTCATGTCCCCCCCGTCCAACTTGACGAAGACCACTTTTCTCTAACCGACGTATCTTCTCGAACCCCTCCCTTTTTTTCCCCCTTGGGAAGGCAATATAATCGCCCCCCCCTCTTCAACACCCATTCCCCCTTACCCCCTGCCGCGCAGAAACAGCCCCCCCCCGTCCCCGATGAGCGCTTTCCTTTCTTGCGGGCTCCCTCTTTCTCCTTTCCCTTGGATCAACCTCCCCCCTTCGCCGAGACAGAGTAAACGCTTTCCATTTGAAACTCTGGAAAAAGAAATACTTCAAGAGATGTTTTCCCTTCTTCTTTTTCCGTTTTTCGGTCCCATCATCAGGGTGCAGATTGATGAGCATTCCCTTTTCTTTGTCATGATCACTTTCCCTTTTCGTTGTCCTCTGAAGGGGCCCTCCCCCCTTGGGCTTTGGAAGACAAAGGCACCCTTTCCTAACTTTTTTCGAAAGGCAAATCGAGTCTCCCCCCGACCTATCATGATACAGACAAGTTTTTCCAAGGGTTGGTTCCCTTCCCTCTTGTATTCTTTTCCACGAAACCTCCAAGGAAAAGACTTAATCGGCTTGGTGGATGAACAGGAGACGTCTCTCCTTTTCCTCCGCCGACCTTAATGATCTGGTCTCCCCTTTCTTCTTTAATCTTCCCTTCCCTCGTGCAGAGGAAAGGAGAGTACTCTTCTAGGACTGATTTTTTTCTACTTGTAACTAAATAGTTACCCCCCTTTCTCCTCTAACCCTTTTTCCCCCGTCAGGGAGTCTACCTTTTTTTCCCCCCTTTCCCAGTGAATGTAGGTCTCCCTGCCCTTGAATACTTCCCTTCTTTCAACCCAAAACCCTCCGGAATTTAGAGAAAGAATGCTAGGCTTTTCTCGGAGTATTGAATGATCATCTTTTGTCCATGTTAGGTTTGCCCTTTACTTCCTCTTCTACGTGAACCTTCCTAGGGAAAGTTTTTTCCACCTTTATCCTCACCCTCATATTTATTTTCCCCCCTTCAATGATTGAGGAGAAGACCCCCCTTCCCAAGAAGTGTCCCTTTTCTTCTATTACGTTGCAGAGGGGGCCTCCCTCCTAGCAAGATTTCTGTAGTCATCTTCCTGTGGCTTTTTCACTTACGGAAAGCCCCCCCTCGAGGAGGGAGGATCCCCCTGGAAGGCAAGGCCCTCCCCCCTTTTTTTTTTTTCAAATGAGAAGATTGATGGCCTTACTTCGGGAGGGACTTCCGAAACCCCCCAGTCCCTTATTTCAGAAAAAAGTTCGTCCCTGGAACTTTTTTTAGGGTACTATCAAGTGGAAAGTCTTCTCCCCGGACTTCCTTTTTTTCGATTGGGAGTTCATTAACTCCTCTTTTTTTCCCTTCTGGAAGAACTTTGTAATTTCTCTTTATAGGGAAACAAGTCCCCCCTAAAGAGGGCCGTTTTCCTCCTCAATTGTAGTGACAACCCGCCCCCCCCCTTTCCTTCGACCTGTAATTGCTCCCCTCCCCCTTTTGTTGTTGAGATCTCTTCCTTGCGCAATACCGGTTCGACGTTTTTCCTCTGTTGTCACGACATGCTGCGGGCTTTTCCTTTTCCTTGTTGTCAGGGTGGCCTCTCTCAGAATTCCGTTGTTCTCCTTTATTCGAGTTAGGGCCCTGCGGAACCACTTCGCCCCCCTTTACATAACTACTTTCCTGGATGAAACCTTTTTTCCGTATGCTGGAAAATTGCTTCTCCCCCACGTCTTCTTCCCGACCCTTTCTTCTGAGGCCATGTCGATTTTGCATTCCAGGAAGGAGCACCCTCTTTCTTTTTTTCTTTGAACCATCTTTCTCCGCACGAAGAGGAGCTCTCCTCCGCTGCACGTCTCAGTAGGAAACCTACCCCCTTCTTAACGTAGTTTTCCCCCCTCCCCCCCTTCCGCATTAGCCCAAGACGATGAGTTGAGGCTCTTCGATTCCTTTTCACGTGTGAAATATTGTGATTTTCCCCTTTCAATGTAAGGATGCCCCCCGATAATAGGCAGGCATTCCCTTCCCTGCAAATAAGAAAATACCCACCCCCTTCTCCTCTTCTCTGCAGCTTCCTCCCCTCCCCCTTCGGATTTTATGGGTTCACGAGAAAACGTGGCTTTCTTCTTCAACGGACTCCCTAATCCCTTTTTCTTTAGTCTCCCTCCCCCCTACTGGGTCTTTTTTTTTCTTTTCTAGATGAGAATTTTTTGTTAGATGTATTTCCCCCTTTTTCATCCCTCCTTTCGTTCTGCCGAGTACTCCCTGCACTAGTGCATGCTTCCTCCCTTTTCTTGGGAAGAGAGCCCCCTCTCCTCGTTCCTTTCTTGAAGAGTAGTTCTCGCGCTGAACGTGCTCCGTCACCCCTTCGGAACGGCTGCAGTCTCCTTCCCCCTATAAAATTCCCCCCCCCCTTGTGCAAACACGACGTCTTCGGCGGGGCTGTCGAACCGAATTTGCTTTTTTTAGGCCGCCTGTGGTTGACGTTTTTCTCCCCCCCCCCCCTTTGTTTTCCCCTTCAGAGTGCCCGCCTTTGCGATTATGGACGCCCCTTTGATCATGAAAAAGGGCCTCCCTCCCTTTTTTCATAAGCGCTTTCTTCTGGGGTCTTTTTTTTCCCCTTAGCAATATCCAGCCTCTTTTCTTTTATTTCCCTTTTATTTTCCTTTCCCCCAGAGTGTAAATGGAGTACTTCCGCGATTTAATATGCTCTTTTTTTGCGCTGGATGAAATCCACTCCTTCTCCCCCTTTCCAGAGTCTTTTTTCCCCCTTCCCCACCAGCTGTTCCAGTCGCTCATCGGAGACAGTTTCTTGGATGAGAGGCTTTTTTTTCTTTTGAGCAAAATGTGAGCTTTTTCGTTTTTCTAGTCTCCCCCCCTGTTCCCCCGAGGGACGTCCTCTGTTAGAGAAGATCTTGTACGGGGTAGCCCTCTCCTTCCTCCCTCCGTATTACCCTTGCGGATGAGGATATCCCCCGGTATCCGAAGTCTTCCCCTTTTCTTACACATTTCACCGCATTCCCCTCATTTTGATTCTCTTCCCCCCAACAACTCCCCCTTCTGGAAGGAGGGAACGTTTCTTCTTTTTCCCCATCAACAGCTGAAAAATCGTCTCTCCCCCTCCCCTGGTTCCCTGCCCCCCCCCTAAGCTTTTCTAAGCCTGCCAATTGTCCTACACTTCCTTTTTTTATCCTTCAGTCCTCATCACAAACATCATTTTCCTTAAGGAAAAGAACCCCCCGAAAAATTTTCCCTCGATACTGAAAATTAGGGTCATTCGCCTAAAAGACACCCTCGGTTCCCCAACGAATACCGTCAAGTCTTTCTTCCTTGCGGGACAACTAGGTCCTCCCCGGTCTTTAGCCTCCACCTCCATATATGCTGTTTTTCCTTAGACCAGATCCGGCGAGGACAACCCCCCTTTGCGAAGGGGAGATCTTTTGGGCATTATCAGCTAAGCTTGCCTTGTTTCCCTTCTTCCCCGTGCTCGTCGAGAGCGGACTTTCTCTCTTCCCTTCCAATTCTGGTTCCTTTCCGGACGAGGAAAAGAGTGCCCTTTGCCCCGAGTCGAAATTGGATGAGAATCAGTCTTCTTTTTTTTTTTGAAGCTCTGCTTTGGCAGATCTTCTTTCTTTTTTGAGCTTGATTTTTTTTTTGCGAGTGCTCGGACCCAGGTCACCTCCCCTTTATCTCTCTCTTGTACATCCTACCGCCTTTTTTCTCCCTTTCTCTGGGGAAGAAAGCAGAGGTGAATGTTCCCTTCCCCGGTAGTTCTTTTTTTCCCCGTGTCGGACGAATCCCCTCAGAGCTCCAACCTCCTTTTCCCTGGAATATATTCATCCCCCCCTTTCGACCCTTTCCCCCAAAGGTTATCTTTTTTCCCCTTTCTTTCTCAGCTCACAGAATTTGATTTCCCCCCGGCCGCTCTCGACGGAGTCCTTTTTTTCTGAAGAAACAAGGCTCCCTTTCTTTCTTTCCCACCTCCTTTCTTTCCCTTGATTGAATTGTCCGCGCCTTTTTTTTCTTTTTCTCGTTCCCAACATCAATAGGGATTTTTTTTCTCTACGACAGGGACAACGTTTCCCCCCCTCTTTTTTTTCCAAAATCCTAATATTTCCTCCCCCCCGACTTTCCGACAAAGTAGGCCTTTTTGCCTTGACGTTGAACCTTTCTCCTTCGAATTTCTCCCCTTTTTTCTGTCCCAGGTTCTGGGCAGGCCCTTTGGGTGGTGAACTGCCTCAAACTACTTCCGTTTTTTCCCCCCTTTTCCTTTTCTGATTGCCTCTCTGGGGCGGAGGTTTTTTCCTGGAGTACGGGGCTGTCCCTTTTCCCTTTACGATTTCCTCTTGTTGATGGTTTTGTCTCTAGCCTCGCCCTCCGTCTTTGTTTTAACCACGGAAGCAAATGTCTTCCTTCTTCCTTTATGACCCATTTCCCTCCGGCGGAACTTTTTTCTGCATATCAGATCAATTCCCCTTCTCCCCCCATCTGGCCATGGGGATTCCGCTCTCCCCCTTATATTCAACACTCCCTTTTCCCTCCTTCCCGAAGGTCCCTTGTGCCCCCTTCGCAAAACCGATAAAACCAAGGCCCGACAAGCCGAGTTTTCCCCAATCCCCTTGAGAAGACGAAAGCTGGTTTTTTTTTCCCGAACGCTGTCGCGCAGTCTATGGCTCTTTGCATCCAGCTCAACTCGGAGACGATCTCTTTCCACCCCCTTTTCCCTCACATGCAACTCTGGAAACGACATGCTTCTATGGGGTCACGTCCGAGCTCTTTTTTTTTCCCCCATCTCAGGGCGCTGCTTTCTTTTTCCCTTCTCAAGATTTCATTTTTTCTTTTTTCCACTATCGCCAAAGGGCTTCGTCTGTCCTTTTTTTTTTTGCAGTGGGCGCCAGGCACCCTTCATACAACGGCCGTGGCTCCTTCCCTTCCCCCAGACTCCGCTTCTTTTCCCCCCTTGTGTTTGGAAAAAGGGTTTTTTCCCTTGTCTATGGGGACCGAGTCCCTTTTTACGAGGGGGGGATGACGGATTTTCCTTTCTTTTCTCCCTTATGAGTTCCTTCCTTTCCCTTCTCAGGTCGTTACGAGAAAGCAAGCACTTCCTCCTCGGCAGGAATATTCGAAAGGAGGACTGATTTTTTTTTCCTATACAATGCCACTTCTTAATAGGAGCCTCCCCTCCTCCCTCCCTACGCTATCCTTCATGTTCGGTCCGTCCGTTTGCCCTGCCTTTTTCCCCCAAAAAGGCCGGCCTTTTTTCGCGAAGATTGCTCGGCTTTTTCGTATGGCAGATCAGAGCAGGACATGCCCTTCCTTTTCTCTTTGTTTTTTTTTCCCTCCTGACAAGCTTGAAGGACGGGCCTTTTTGCCGCCGAGCGTTTTCCTCTCTTCTATGCTGTCTTCCTCTAATGCTGGTAGTAGCGACTTCTGGTCGGTGGAACGGAAGGACTTTTCCAGGATAGAGCTCTATTCGTTCCTCTCCCTTTTCTTTTTTTTCCATTTCTTGCCCTTTTTTCTCCGTCTCCGGGAAATGGCCTCCTTGATGGCCTCCCAAAGGAAATTGAAATATGTTTTCCCTTTACGGCAATAATGGGCGTCCCTTCTCCTTTTTTTTCACAGTGTCTTTTCTACCGGTACTATGTGGTACGAAGTGGTTCCGCTTTTTTTTTCCTATACATTATGTGCGCAACTGGCCTTTTCCCACCCGGCAAACATACCCTCCCTTCTTTCCTTTTCTCAACGACCCTCCCCCTTTCCCTCCCCGACGGGATAATTGCTCACTAGCTCTCCGTTGGTTGTTGTTGTTGAGAGCTCTTTTTTTTCGACGTTGACGGCCCTGGGTTACTGCGTTTTTTTCCCTTCTTTCAGGCCTTTAATCCTCTTTTTGGCCGGGTTTCCCTTTCTTTCCCTATCCAGTTGCGCACAGAAGGTAGGTCCTTCCTTTCTTTTCTTTTCGTAAAACTAGTACCGCTCCCCTCATCTGTCCCAAGGTTACACGGGCTGCCCCCTCCTTTATGCGTGGACAATTGTTTCTTTTCCTTGGTCCGAAAGAAAAGCCTTCCTCCTTAGGCCCTCATTACATCGGAGCCCCCCTACTTTTTTCTTCCGCCGGAAAAAAGAGGAGCGCTTTTTTCTCCTCGTGCGTTCCCCGCCGGCACGGACTCTTTCCCTTTCGTATTCCCCCTTCTCCCCGGCGAACTACAAAGCCTGCGCTTTTTTTCTTCGTGAGGAGAAGCCCCCTTTCTTCAAGCTCGGCTTCTTTCCCTTTAGTGGCCTCACCGTCAGTCACTTTTTTCGCTCCATCAGCCCACGATCTTTTTTTCCCCCCGCCTCTGATCATGCACTCCCCACGGCGCGAAGGATCCCTAGCAGATATTCTCCCTTCTTTTGATTTTTTTCCAGGACTTAGTGATTTCCTGGCAAAGGACTCTCTTTGGCCTTTCCCTCTCAGGTAGGACGCCCATTGTCCTTTTTTCCCCCCTCGCTGGATTTATCAGATTGAAGATTTCATGGTATATGTATTTTCCCCCCCTTTCTCCCGACTCCTTCCCTCACTCTTCCATTGCCATCTGCACTCGTGCATCCCTAAATGATCGGGACTGGAGACCCACTCTGCGGTCTGAAGTAGCTGAACTCCACCTCCCCCTCTTCGTACCCCTTTGTCGCGCGGAAGCTTGCCGTAGTCCTTCTTTCTCCGCTCTCGTCTTTGCACAACCCTTTCCCCCGGACGTGGTCTTCTCTCCTTTTTCCGCTTCCCCCTCCCCCTTCCGACGATGGGCTTTTTTTTCTTGGCGCCCAACTGCCCACCAACCTTTTGCCAGACGGAAGCCCTTTGGCGTCTTTTTCTTCCTTGCTTTTCCAGGCTTTTTTTTCTTCAATCAGCGCCCTGATGATTTTCTCCCGAGCTAGGAGTGACCCCCTTTTTTTCAGAGTTCAATGGCCCCCCCCCCCTTCCTTCGGCTCCGCTTTTTCTCTTGGGATTGCCCTCCAAGCTGTAAGCCAAGAGATCTTCTTTCGCCCGCCTAGTCCCCTTCTCCCCTATCTTGAGCCCCTTTTATTTTTCTGGCTGCCTGCGCGGAAGTCCCTTTGCAGCGTTGAGAGGGTTGGGCTTATGCCTAGGCCCAAGGTCTTTTTCCTTTTTCCATTTTCCTTTTCTCCTCTCGATACGTAGGGTTAGAGATCGTCCTTTTTTTTTCGTATTCAAGTTGGAGCGGATGAGGCTATCTGGTCTCCGCCAGTCTTCCCTTGTTACCCCTCCCCTTTTAACGAAGTCTACATTTGCTCTATAGAGGCCCAATCGGCTGTCTTTCTCCGAGAAATCCCCCCCTTTCCCCTCTGAACCTCGTCCAGGATCCCGCCTTTCCTCCACCTTTCCCCCCCGCCCAGCTCGGGACTTCCCTCCCCCTTTAAGATTTGTCCTCCGTCCCCTTTCTGGCAGTTCAACCCCTCAGATATTTCTTTCCTCACCTTGCCAGACAAAGTCCCTTCTCTACTCGTAGCAGGTTTCCCCTACAGAGCTATGCCCCCCTTCATTCGGGCGTACGTAAAGTAAGCTCCTTTTCTTTCTCTATTGTCCATGTCGTAGATCAGAAACGACACCTCCCCCTTTTTTTAGACCAGATCCAGGCGCGGCACCCTTTTCCCTTTCCTTTTTTTTTTTTAGGCTTCTAACCTCATTCTTCCGCTTTTTTGTTTTCTCAGGCGGACCCTCGCGCCCTTTTTTTCGGAATGCAAAAAAGTTCGACCGTCCCTCTTTCCCTCCGAAGACGAGGCCCTTTTCTCCGGCGACTTTCCTCCTTTTTCTATATATTCAGAGGAGGTACGCCGGCTTTTCTTAGTATAGGTAGTTCGTTCTCTTTTTGACCGTGCAGAGTGATAGGACCAAGTTTTCCCCTTCTCCCCTCTCCCTGTTTTTTTCTCATCGATAAAGATGGGAAGAAGAGATTTTCCTCTGCCAAAGGGCGAGGATCTCCTCCTTTTCACTACCTAGATCTGCAAAAGCATCTCCTTCCCCCCCCCTCTGTCCACTTTCCCCCTTTCTGACCGGTATTAAGGGCTCACCAACTTTCCCTTTTCGCTCAGCTCATCAGAATTTGCTTCTTTTGGCATTCTCGCAAGGACCGCTCTTCTCTCTCCCCCCTTGATCCTTTTTCCCCCGGCTTTTCTTAGCGGCCTTGTGGAAAAATCTTTTTCCCTGAATTGCCGACGCCGGATATGGTCTACTTTTCCCTCCCCCACTTCTTTTCTTTTTTCCCCTTCTTACGACAGGGACAATATTCGTCCCTCTTTTCCTAAGATTACTGACTTTGAGACAAAGTAGTGCTTTTTCTCCCTGCTCCAGGCAGTTAAGGGCGAAGGTATTTCCTTTTCTTTCCGGGAAAGTCAAATATAGTAGGTTTTTGTGAAATGACCTTCCTCTTCTTCCCCTTAAAGTGTTAAGGTCTTCTTCCTCCCCCCTGAGTTTCCTTTTGTGGGAAAACGGCCCCTTGCGGGAGGCCGTTTTTGGTCCTTCCCTTTCTCAGGCTGTTGATTTTTTTTTTTCGGGACTAGTACAGCCTTTTTTGGCCGGCATAGGACAGCACAAGGAATCCCCTTTTCTTTCCTCAACGTTTTTCTTTTCTGCCCAATAGGGCCCGCCTTTTTTTTTTTAAAGCTGACTCATCCGCGCCCCCCCCTTCCTTTCGTTCCCGGGGGAGTCCCCCCCGACGGACTGCTGCCCCCTGGACCTGCCGTCCCGCCCCCGTTTTCAATCTCCCCTCCCCCCCGCTCAAAGCCATTGTTCCCCTGCGACGACCCTACTACCCCCACTCCCCTCTAGAGACTGGAAAGCCTCTTGGCGGGCGAACGCTGTCGCTCAGTCTTTTTCTTACAGTCACTCCCTCCCTGCGCCTCTTTTTTCTTACCGAAGGACTCCATGAAACCCCCCTGACATACTTCAGAGTGGTTTCACGTCCGAGCGCTTTTTCCGAAGGACCCCCTTTTTCCTGGACTGACAGAATCCTGTCGAAGCCGTTTCCCCTCCCCTCTCTCCCAAGGGCTTCCGTTTAAGGTTTTTTTTGGGGGCAGGTGGTTCCTTACATTCGGCTACCAGCGGCCTTCCTTCAAAAAAATTCTTCTCCCCAAAGCCAGAATTTTCCCTCCTTTTAATTTTTGTTTGCACACGTTTTTCCAAGAAGAGAGAGTTCTAAGAGTAACCTTTCTCCTTTTAAGTTCTTCTCCCTCTGGGGGGATGACGGATTCCTTGTGGAGTTAAGCTCCCTTCGACCTTAAGGATATGGTCTTTCTTCCCCTATCCTCTGAACTTTTGCATCTGTCCCTTAGAGAATCGGCACCCCTTCCCCATATTCGAAAGAGACTTCTCCTACTTGTAACTAAATTTTTTCCCCCCCCCCCCCTTCCCCCCCTTTATAAAGCTGTTCCCTTATTGGCCCTAGAAGTATAAAAGTTACTTTCGTTGCAAGGCCTCCCTCTTGTCCTTTTCCCCCTCGTAATTCCTCCTCTTTTTATCTAGGCTATGAATACTCTCTTTTTCTTGCGTATTGAGCCTAAGAGAGGAAATGCCCCCTCCCCCCTTTGTTTCTTGGAGACTTTTTCTTGCAGCTTGAAGGCATTTATTTCTGCTTTTCCTCGCGTGAACGTATCTCCCCTAATAGGATGGGGGCGACTTTTTTTTTCGCCGACGAAGGTACGCTTTCCTTTTTTTTTACGTGCGCCCCCCCCCCCCCGCGGAAAGACCTCCTTTTTTAGTTCGATTCATATGTTTCCGGCGGGCAGCCAAGTCTTTCTTCTGGAATGCCGCCTAGAAATTTCCTTTCCCCTTTTTTTTTTCGAATCAAAAGGACATTGACCTTCTTTTTCACACTGCCAAGGATACGGTACCTCTGTCTATAGTGTCCTTCTCGTATGTATACAGTCTTCTTTTTCCTTTCGCTTGTTTCTTCCCCATCCCTAACGTCGAATCTCTGGATAAGTCTGGTCTCTCTTTTCCCAAACAATATACATCGGAGTTCCTTCCTTCCCTTTTTTCAGACCGCCTTCCCCTTTTCAACGTCGACCGGTAATGATCCATTTTTCGAGAGATAGTGAAGTTCGACGGTTGACGGCAATGGTACTTCCCTTTCTTTTCTTCCCTTCCCTCATTTGGTGGAAGAGACTTCCCCTACTTATCACAGTTGCGCCCCCCGACAGTTTTTCTTTGACTCCAATGCGTCCTTCCCCACAGAGTACCTGTTCTTCCCCCCACGGTGACACGGGCTGACAACTAGATCCCCTTCCCTTTCCTTCCCCATGGTTCCCTCACATCATTTCAATGTACTTTGGATTCCGTCCTCCTTGAGGCAATTTAGAGGCCTTTTTCCTTTTCTTGCTTGCTCCGCCGGACCCCCCTCTTTCTCGAACGAGCTTAGCTATTCCTTTTCTTCAAGTAATATCAAGTCAGGTCGACCACAGGAATTCCCCCCCCCCTTCCCGCGCCAATAAAAAAATGAGATCTCTTTTATGCAGGGCATTTCCGTTTTCTAGAAGGAACCTCTGGAGGAAAAACGTGCCTTTTCCGAAAATCGTCAAGCTTCTTCCATCGCCTCTCATGGCCGGCATGCCGCCCCTAATACGCCGGCCTCCTTTTTCCCGGAGCAGAGCCTATCCCCCCCCCAATTTCTTTCCCCCTTTATGGTTTTTCAGCGAACTTTTTTTTTGAGGGAAGGGCACCTTTACGGACTTTCTGCCTGGAGTTCCTCCCCCTTAACCTTGGGTAACCTTTTTCCCGTTGGCAGTGTAGATGTAGTTACAATTCTTCAAGATCTGCCGAGTATCTTCCTTTTCCCCCTTTTTACTCTTAACTACCTTTTTCCTTTCATGAGACCCAGTTTCCCGGTATTGTGAAGTAGCTGAAATCCCCTTTCTCCCGTATCCGTCTTCCCACCATTCTCGATCTTCCTTCTTCCGTAGACGGGTACTCGGTTTCCCCAAACCTTGTGCAACCCCTTTTTCTGTAGGTCTGGGCTTTGTCTCCCTTCCTCCCAGAACTTTTTTTCCCCCTCTTTTTGGCCGTGGCGCCCCCCCCCCTCTGCGGCCCCGTCAGAGTCCCCCTCCTCCTTTTCGCCAGTGACCCCCTTCCCCCGGTCCTGCGACGATGCATGCAGTCCATTGATGATGGTCTTTTTTTCCCATAACGAGCTCGGACTGACCCCCCCCTTTTCCAGACCTTCACCTTCTTCCCCTCGGTTCTCAGCGATTTTCTTTCGAAGAGCGTTGAGCTGGGATGACATCCAAGAATTTTTCCCTTTCGCGACAGTTGTTCTCCCCTCCCCTTTCCACCCCTCTTCCAGTCGCTCTCGGAGGACAGTGTTAGTTTTTCTGGGCGGGCCTTGGGAACAATGTGCCCTTTGTTGGAGATGCTCTTTTTTCTCCGGAAGTCCCCCCCTTTTCTTTCTCGAAGATAGATACGTCTTCTCTATAGGAAGCCCCATGGCCTTTCTTTTTTGAGAGAGGAGAGGCTATTCAGCTTGTCCCCTTCGCCTTTCCCTATTGGGACATACTAACCTTTTCCCTTCGTTCTTGCATAGGGACACAAATCGGCGGTCTCCTTTTACCTCTCCATCAACAGCTGACCTTCTCCTTTCCTCCTCCCTCCCTTCCTTTGCCACCACCACCGCCCGCTCGGCTCCTTCTTTCTTTTTCCTAAAGGAAGTAGGTTTTTGGTCTTCCCCTTCCCACCCTAAGCTCTTTTCCTCCCATTTCTCCCCCCCCTTCCTACCTGCCTGACGCACTAGCGCCTCCCCCAGGCAGAGAACTAAAAGGATTTGTCTTCAACCTCACTCGGGCGTCAAGCTTTCCTTTGCGGACACTGGGACGATCTTTTCACACCATCCATATATGATGTTGGACACTTTCTCTTTTTCCTTTGCCACCCCCCCTTCCTGAGAAGTGGTCCCGAAGGACGCTACATTTAAAGATTTCCCTTTTTTCTCACAGGGGCCAATCTTTCGTGCATAGTCGAGAGCGGCCCTGTCGATTCCCCTCTTTCTTGATGTCTTTTCCTCCCCCGAGACAACGAGTGCCCTTTTTTTTTTTTTCCCTTTCTAAATTGGATTATTCATCTTCTTTGGGAAGACCGCCTCTTTAGATGCTCTTTCTTGCAGATCGGGAGGGAGTGAGGGCTCTCTGATCGAGAAGAAGACCGCTTGTCCCTTTTGGGGGAGAACCCGTTTTCCCACTCTTTTACACAGCTTTTTACTAATAATAAGTTGTTTTTTTCTTAGATAAAGATGCGGGACTATCCAAGATCGGGACCTTTTTCTTCCTAAACGGGAGCGTTTAGTGGAGACTTCTACACTCTCTCCTCCCCTCTTCCAACCTCGCCGGTTCTTGAATATCTTAATCAAATTTCTCTGATCACCAACGGGCACCCCTTTTTCCCCTCATTTTCGTCCCTTTTGTGCATTCTCGACAAGGCCTTTTTCAAGGGCCGCATCCAAGGCATCGTCAGGCTTAGCTTGTTTTTCTATTCCCCTTTCCCTCTTTTATTGAAGTGTCCGTTCTAAGGCGTGATCTAGTCCAACATAATATATGTCCCTTTTTTTTTTTCTGATCCGACCCTTTCCTCTCTTCCCTAGTGTCCGCAAGGCGCACCAGAATTCCAGCTTCTTCCTTCAGTGGTTGAGACAACTTTTACTTCTTTTTATTTTCCTTGACGTTGAACCTCTTCGGCGAAGGTCTTTTCAAGGTTCTGGGCGGCCCGTTCCCCTCTTTTTCCTAATTCCTTTCTCCCCCCCACCCTACTTCCTTTAGGACAAGTGGCCCGTCCTTTTGGGACAACTCTCTTCGGGCGTTTTTTTCCTTTTTCCTTCCGATGTTATGGGATCGTTCTCTTCTCCCTGTCCCTCCTGCCTCCCGCCGATTTGGGCCTCCAAGAAAAAATGGATTTTTCTTGTAAGTATGCCCAATAGGGCCGCCTTCCTTCTCTGTCAAGATGATAGCTCATTCCTTTCCTCCCTCTCAACGCGGAAATGGGCTTCGCTTCTCCTTGTATTTTACTCTGTTCCCCTACTTCCAGACGGTTTCCCTTGGTCTCTCTCTCATAGCCAACCGGCTTGCCATTTGCTCACAAGGCCCTCCCCCCCCCTCGCTCGCAAGCCTTGTTCCCCCCTTCCCCAAACTGTCTCCTCTTCTTTAACTGGTGTTCTTCCCGGAACGTGTCGATAAGTCTCGGGGCCTCTTCTCTTTCGCCTATCCTCTTCAAATCGCTGATGAACCGAGTACTCCATTGAAACCTCTTCCTCCCCTTCAAGATGGGGTAAGTCCGAGTTTTCCTACCCCATCATAATTTTTTTTTTTTTCCTTTAATGTCCCTCATTTTTCATGATCAAGGGCGTCAATCTTTTTTTTTTCCCCCTCTGAGGGGGAAGACAAGTTGGGGGGCCCCTTTTTTTTTCCACAGGGCGGCAATACCCCCTTCCTTTTTTCACCCCCCATCTTAGTCGACAAAGCCCAGACCCCTTCTCCCCCCCCGTGCGTGTTTGCACCAGGGTTTTTTTTTCGCTGTCTATTGGGAAACCTCTCCCTTTTCAACAGTCTCTTTTTTTCTTGACGGAGACGTTCAGCTGATGTTTCCCCGCCGACCTTAATGATCGCTTCCCGATCAGGTCGGCTCTCTCCCCGATGTCCTTCCTTCCTAGCAGACTCTTCCTCCCCCTCTGAGGATCGTTTAACTAAATATACCTTTCCCTTTTTTATGTGCCACTCCCAGCTCGTTTAACCAGCCCCATGAGAAAGTCTCCCTTCCTGTCAGTAAGTTTTTTCCCTTCTCTTAACAACATCCCCTTCCTTTTCTCCCCTTATATGCTAGGCTCTGCTCATTCGCGCCTTTTTTTGCGTACGTAGTATCCCCTCGGCATGCCGGGGGCATTCCTCTTTTTTTTTTGATCCTCCCTCCCCGGCTTGACGGAAGGTGTTATCTCCTGGAAATTGGCCCGGCGATGGCTCTCTAACCGTCGCCTCCCCTTTTTTTTCCCTTTCCGGAGCAGGGATTGTTTCCAGTACCACGTGGTCTTTTTTTTCCTGAATTCTTTCCTCCTTGGACGCAGGATTCTTCCTCCCTGTTTCAGGAGGAAGCATTTTTTCCTTTTTTTTGCTCCTTCTGGGAATGAACGGCCCTCCCTTTCTGGCTTTTCTGTCCGGAATCCAACCTTCCCTTCTGTATGATCACCAAGTCTTTTGGACCGCTGCCTTCCTTTCTTACCCCTTTTCCTGAGTATGGATACCTTTTCCGAAGTGTGAATGAATTTTTTTTATCCCTAACTTTCCCCACTGATAAGTCTGGGCGCTTCTCTGCACCCGTCTCCTCCCCGAAGAAAGGTAGTGAAACTTTTCCGGTAATTGCTCACTATCTATCCTTTTCGTTGAGCCATACCCCCTTCTACCTTTCGGCAATGGTACTGGGTTGTCACGACCCCTTGCTTCCTTTTTCTTATGTATTATGTGGACGGGTGTTCCCTTTTTTCCCCAGAAGAGCCCCCTCCCCTTTCGCACAGAATGGCTTTTTGGAGTTGGATTCCCCACGTGCGGACACCTGCCCTTTCTAAATACTTTAAAAGGGCTGACCCCCAAACTCTATCCTTTTATTTTTTCAATTGGTGATTAATTTCCCCTTTCCCGACCAGACTTTCCCCCCCTCAGTTCCTTTTCCCATCAGGAAGCAAAAATACTCTTTTAGCTTTTTTGCGATTTCCCGAAGAGGATCCCGATGAACGAATATCCGTCATTTCCCCCTCCAAATTTCCCCTTTTTCTTCGGCGACTTACACTCCTGCTCCCTTTCTCTTCGTTATGCGAACAGGTGATATAAGGAACCCTTTTCTTTGGAACACAGGGAAAGAC
>Ga0179593_1576592_pt1 | contig 17943 bp, 21 predicted proteins | sample CZODoug2_1_08_16_FD_185931 | JGI IMG/M metagenome (GOLD analysis project Ga0179593, IMG submission 185931) | Vadose zone soil fungal communities from Angelo Coast Range Reserve, California, USA - CZODoug2_1_08_16fungal (PacBio error correction) | ecosystem: Environmental > Terrestrial > Soil >... | reverse complement strand
CCATTCCAACGGTCGCTGGATGATCACTTTTTCTTTTAAGAATGGATTCCAGCTTTACTTTTCATTGTTTATTGACTTTCTGACTACTGTTCTACTGTACCTCCTTCCTCCTCTATTCCGGCGGCGGGATATCGATTTTCCTTGCTGTGATCGAGAGCGTTTTGAGACGCACTTCCTCTTCATCTCAATATTATGAAATGTTATGTTCTTTTCTCTAGGCATTGGGTCACGGGTCAGCTTTTACGCAGAGATTCTTCCTTCTCGTTCGAGGTCGTTTATACTCCCCCCCCCGCCCCCCCCCCCCCAAACCAATTCTTTTTCCTCCGCGCGCAGTTTCCTTTTTCCTTGCCGACTGCTCTCCCCGTCCTATGGACCGAGGCACCGCTTTTTCCTGCCTTCGCGCCAAGGTCCTGATTGTGGCATTTCCATCCTTGCCAGATGCGCACAACAATCCCCCCCCCCTCCCTCCGGTTGAGGTACTTCCCCCCGAGGGCCCTATTTTTCCTGCGATTTTGAGATTTTTCCCCTTTGACTATGAGGCGATTCCCTCGAGCCTCTTTCATCGGATCCCCTCCCTTGTCGAGCTGATGAAGAAGGAATCCTATTCGTAGGTTATTTTTCTGGGAATTTTCGCGTCCCTCCCTAGGTTTGGGGTTTAGAATCTTTTTTTCGCAACAATGCATTTCCCCGGGATTTTCTCTTTTGGATTCATGAGGAAGTACCCTCAGTCGAACGAGTTAGGACGGGTGTGGCGCATCGTGAAGGTTTTCCTCCGATTTCATGGTTAAGGAAAAGAGAAGAGCTTAAAGGTCCAGGAGGCGGTTTTTTCCCTGAGAGAGGGGATGAGGATTCTTCCCTTGCCCCCGAACGATTTTCCTCCTTTGAGGAAGAATCGTTCATGCCCTTGCCACTTACGAGAGTTTATTGGGCGACAACAGAAACTCAGAACTTCTCCGGTGGCTTTACCGATTTTCTTGAGCTTTTCCTGGTCCCTCCCCGCCGTCCCGCTGTCAGACCCTTTCTTCTATACTTTTGGAGATGCTAGTTCCCCACACCACCTCCGGCAAAGGCCTCTAAGAAGAGGTCTTTTGCGAGAGCTAGTGCTTCCCAACTAATATAACCTCTTCAACGAGATGCACTCCCTGGAAAACATGAACTTTTTATATGATCAGTTTTTGGCCAATTTTTTTTTCCATTCTTTTTCTTTTTCTTTTATGCGCTTTGACGCGTCCCCTATAGCAGGACTTTCTTTCCGATTGTGTTGACTCTTTCAGCGAGGGTCTCGTTTTTTGCTGTCCTGCCCGTTTCCGTCTCTTTTATGAACAGATTCGCCTTAGGGATTGCTTTCGCATCTGCCTCGACTCCCTTTTCCCAATCGCCCTTCGGCTTCCCGAAAGAGCCCCCTTTTTCTTGCGAAGTGGTACTTGCAGTCTTATACTTCTTATGTCAGAATAGAGTACATTTTTTTTATCCATCTTTTCTTTTCAGCAATGGGCTTGAATTTTTCTGCGACTAGTCATTATTACTTTTTTCATACGTTTTTCTTCCAGTGTAATATATCCCTTTTTCTCCTATCCTGAGAGAGACAACATCGTACTTTTACAGTAGAGTAAAAGGTTTATGACCCCCCTTTCGCAAGGCCTAGAAGGAGCTGTAAAAGTGCCTGTCAAACCCTAGTGCCTATTTGATTTTCTCCTGATTCTCCCCTTTTTCCTTAGTAGAGCTACCTTTCTCCCTTCTAGAATTAGATTTCTGATTATTTAGAAAACAGAAGGCTAGCCGAATTAGAGAAAAATTTCGAATGACGTTTTGACCCCCTTATGCAAGATAAGAAGTCCTGAACTTTCCCTCCGAGCGCTCCAGTCCCCTCCCAAGAAGACCCCTCTCAAACCTCTTTTATTAGTCAAAACCTCAGTAAAGCCCTTACGACTCTTGAGTCCCCCGAGCTTTTTTTCTCCACCTCGGGACCCCCTTCCCTCCGTTCACATCCGATTTTTTCGTCATGGTTCAAGCCGCCGTTTTTTCCTGACGCGAGTTGATATCTTTTGATCGGTCGAGCTTCCGAACTCCTTTTTTATAGGAGTGAGAATTGACTCGTTTTACATTGGTAAGCCTCAACCGTAAAATCGGGTTCTCATTTTCTTCCCATCTAGGATAGCTTGCCAATAAAGAATTTTTCCCTCAAGCCCATCTGTCCCCCCCACCCCCGCGATCTGAGAGCGGACATCTTCCCCGCGAATCGTTTCATTTCCCTTCGGCCCCATATTCCCCGCTCCGTAAGGCCATTACTCTTTGGATGACGCCCGTCCCGGCGACTCTACATCCGGCCTCCCTCCCTCTCCAACCATTTCTTTTTTCAGAAACTCCCCAAGACCTGAAGAAAACCGCTCCAGGACCCGATCGAGTCGCATAATGAAGCTTCAACAGGAGGCCCAAAGGCACGCTGAGACCATCTCCTCCACTTCGACCATTCCCCCCTTCGGACCTTTTCTCCTTGTGTTTCTACCCTTATCTTTATAGAGAATTAAAACACCATCCCCCCATCTCCCAATAAGACAGCTCTCTTCCCCGACATGTTGAGTCCTTCCCCCCCAATCGCCCCCCTTTTCCTCCCCCATCGGAGATGTATCTCCCGAAGTCCCGCTACTTAGTCCCCCCCAATTTCCCCTGACGCCCCCTAATTGAGAGCGTCAGTTTTTTTCCTAATCGCGTTTTCCACACTTCTCCCCCCTCTTTAAGATGCAAAGTGAGAATGAACCCCTTTCCCATAAATACACACCTGTACCTGGAAAGAGCGCTTGTGCAACTAGAACCCCCAACCCGTCAGGAAGATCTGTGCCCCATTATCCACCGGCCGTATCATATTCTTCGCTGGCTGTTTGCGAACTGTTTTTCCTCAGCGTATGCCCCTTTTTTTATCGGCACACCCTCGTTCCTTCAATGCCGTTTAATATTTTTTTGTTTTCTTTTTTTTTGCTGGCAATTTTGACCTCCTGGGAATACTCTTCTTTCAACTGAGCAAGGCAAGTTTTGGTAAGGAAAAACTCCCCCCGAGACCCTTTTTATAGACCCCACTCACAATATCGCGACCCATCAGCCCGGCTGCCCCTAGTGAACACCCCCCCAACCCCACCTTTCGGCTTTAGACTTCTGCCCGTGCCCCCATATTTCAGGAAGATTTTGCTTCTTCTCCCAGAACCTTTCCTGAGGAAGATCTGCGCAGCTGCCGCCCCTCATCCCTCTTTCGTCGCATGTTATGTGAACCCTTCCTGAACTTTTTTCGGACGACTCTATATCGACAGACTCTTCATTTTATTAGAGCACAGAGTAACCCCCAGTAGTCAGATAATTTTCCCAGACTACACTCCAAGATGGTATCCCTTCCTAAAGCTTCCACATTCTTTCCTCCCGAAGACTTCCACCTTGGGAATTTATTTTAATACCTTATTTTGTTGTGAGAGCATTCCCTTCTCGGCCCTGAGCCAGCTACGGATTCACAGATTTTTTTCTCACATCTTTTATGACCTCTATTAATAATATTACTCCTCTTTTATGATTTTCTTCAGGAGGCGGCCCATCGAAGAGAGGCTCTTCTTTTCATGTTTCGTTGGTTCCTTTCTTAGCGGGATTGATACTTTCTTGCCCTTTTCTATTCCTTTTCTATACAAGTTATGATTTTCTCAAGATAATCATGCTCTGCTGAGTCACGGGAACCCTCTTCAGCTATTTTCCCAAACCACAACCCCCAAAAATTTGTTTTTTCGGATAGCTGACTTATGGTAGATTTATGCATTTTTTTATAAGAGTTCTCAATTTTGGTGCCTTACCACCCCCGATGATCTACCATGGTTCAGATTAAGCCTTTTTACTATGGATGTTAAGTTAGACGCTTTTTTTTCTTTTCTTCCTCTTTTCTGGGGGAATGAGATTTAAATTCTTTGTACCCTGCCACGATCACCAACGAGACAGAATTTCTCTTTCAGGGTCTCCCCCTTGATGCTCCCTCCTTTAATAACCTCCTGTGTTTTCTTTCTTTCCTCTCTAAAGTTGATATTGAGTCCCTCCCCATTAATGGTGATCGGAATCCTATGGCAGCTTTGGTCGCCCCCCCTCCTAGACCTTGGTGCTTTCCCCTTTAGGTTAGTAAATTGCTGTGATTATGTTCCTTTTTATCAATCCAGAGGGTGTAGACCTACAAGCTGCCTAAACCCTTTTGACAATTTACAAACCCCTTGGTAGGCCTTATCTAAATGCATACCTCCCCTAGCGACTTTCCTACGGAGGATTAGAGTTTACGCCGCCGATTTCTGTATCATTTTGATGCTCCCGCCCCTGTGCCTTCCTCAAATGGTTTAGTCAGTCTTATCATGTTCTTTTCGCATTATACTCTTCCTTCCCCCCTCGCATTCCCGATGATCATCTTTTTCCCTCGAAGTTTCCTCAACTTTTCTTTTTTTCAAGAGTTTTTGATCTAACCCTTTTTTCAATGAAACGTAGCGACCTTGTCTCAAGAGATCTACTGTTTTCGGTTCTTCGGATGAAATGTTTTCATGGAACCCCCTTCCGAGGAGAATGCACCCCTAGAGCCGGTTTTGATGAACTTCCTCGGAAAATGTCTTTTCAAGGAATCGTGCTGAGCCCTAGAGGCTTTTTCATCAAAAGACCCCCACTCCCACCCCTATCCTGAGATTGATTACCATGCCTCTGAGATACATTCTGTGAACCTTTAAAGGTTCCTTTTTTGAGAGTAAACATTCCTTCAATATATTTTTATTTTTCCTGAATGTTTGACTTTCCCTTTAGCGAGTTTTTCTCGAGTTCTTTCTTCTTTCGCTCGGCCCTAGAAGCCTTTAACTTAATCGGTCCCCAAAGGATCCCCCTCCTTCAGGTGATCCCGAAATTTTATCTATTCCTTGTGTGTAGCCCTTCTCAATTCAGCCGCATTTAAAGTTTATTTATAGCATAGGACTACGTCATCAGCAATAGATACCAGCCGGGAATTAATATAACGTAATATCAATGGCATGCCCCTGGAGAAGGACTTTCCCCTTTCTTAATTTCTGAGACTAGACCATTTCAGATGAAAAGTTCAATAGATCAACTCAAATTAAGTTGGGGGTTGGGGAGAATTATGATTAACCCTCTTACTAGACCCTAGTAGACATGCTCTTTGAACTCTTCTATCAAGTCCCCCCGGCTAGTTTTTCCTTAGAATCCTCCAGTGTTGAAAATCCCCCCTTATTCTGCCCCCCTTCCATAAGATTATACCGTTGCCTCTAGGATGATCATCACGGTACCCCCACATAGCGCCGATCATGGATATTCAAAAGAACGCCCACTATTACCCCGCTTTAGATCGCCTCCTGCTGAATGATCGTATGTTTTTCTCTTTATTTTCCCTACCTCATAACCACGACGCAGATCGTCCTCCAAGATCCTCAACAGCATCCCGACTTTTTAGAGTTTTCAGATCCCCCCGCAAGCACGATCTTGACGATAGAGCGTCCCTCACCAGCCTCACCCTCCAGACCCTTCCCCCCCCCAGCTGCTCTCCAGCACGTCATTTCCCGGCCACACAATCTGTCTTTGATATGTTTTTTTTACTGCGCTCCCTTCGCGAGTCGATCCTTCTGAGCTTCTCGCGAAAGCGTCTCTCTTTTAATCGCAGTAGGGCTAGATTCAGGCCCTAGAAGTCTCCTCGGATCATGTCAAAGTTCGCCTATTAAGTTCTCCCCTTAGAGAGGTAAAATAACCCCTCCCCCCCCGTGGAGGTTGAGTATTTTACCCTGGTGGGATCCCCCCCCCTATTCGATTTTCCCCATCATGTAGATTTCTTATGATTCGGCTCCGAGCAGAACCCCGACGGGTTTAAGCCTTTTTTCCAGAACTCTTCAACCCCCTACAGGACCTCCACTATCCTTTCCAACCATTGAGCCGGTTAGGCCAGGCAATCGAGGAGCGCATCCCTCCCATGAATCTTTTCTTTGTAAACCGGCCCCCTCTGCGCTAATAAGCCCCGCAGACTCGGAACGGAAACGTTTTTACTAGTCAATGTAGAGCCTCCCTACCAGCCCCTAGAGAATCCTTCCCGGTCGGACTTTTGACTGGAAACCCCCTCTTTTTGAGCCTTGTAAAGCTCCCGTCGCCCTTTTCTCTTTCAGCGAAACCCAAGAACAGTGTTTCCTACAAAGTACCTATCTTCCTCAGACAGCCTTGACTTCCCCTTCCTTGAAAAACGCGCCATAGTTCCCGCGGACTTTTTTCCATGCATTGAGAATCATCCTTTTTTTTTTAGCAACTTGACTCTTCCGGACTTCGGAATTTCACCGAATTCCTCTTCGTAGTTGCAAATCCCCCCACGGCTAACCGACCCTGCTTCTTCTTGTTGTTTTCACCTACGAGTATTCCCACATCGGTCCCCTTGCATTAGTTACCCTTCTCCCCCCTCGTTCGAGAAAAGACCTGATGACTCGGTGTGAACTTCTAGCAGCCGCACCTTGTCGGAGAAGAGAAAAACCAACGAAAATTTCGAGGAACTATCCCAGTACAATACGAGAGACCCCCCTCCGTGCTTTTCCGTGAAATACCCCCCACATTTTAGAGGACGTAGCTATTTGCCCCCCTTTCCCCCCCCCCTATGTCCCTGTTAGTACTCGGGATATCATCAGCTCCCAGAAACACCTCAGATTTGCAAAGTGAACGCGCAGCACCGCTATAGACCCCCTTTCACCAGAACTAGAGATGCCGACTCTTCGATACTCCCGACAGCGGATCGAAGCGACCCTCTTCCCATCAGAACAGTCTTCCACTGTAAGAAGATTCCCCCCCTAATTTTCATCCCCCACCTTGCTGATGCCGATTTCTTCGGACCCTACTGCTCGCTCCCTTTGATAATAAGGCTTTCATCATCTTTTCCATCCTCCCCCCCCTCTGTTTTGTTACCCCAAAGGATCGCGGCCAGTTCGGCGAGTTGGACCCTTCCCTTCCTTCTTGTTGTGGTATTTTCTCTTCTTCTCCCTCCGGACTATTTTTCCACTCTGTTTTTTTTTTCCGGCAGAGCGTTCTTCTTCATCGCTGCCTATCTTGTGGTGCTCAGAGATGGTTGTGAATGCTCGGCTCACAGTGTGTGCATTGCATAGACTTCTTCTTTTCCAGACCTTTTCTATTTCGAGTTTCTTTTCATGTTCTGGCGCTCTGACTATTTCCTCCTGATCAGGACAAATTTTTCCGAAAGATTCTACGACGCCCGCTTTTTTTTCCCTCTTTTTCTCTGGTTTCTCTGATGATGCCGGTCGAAGATCTTTATATTCCGCTGATGAAGCAGTCACACCCTGAAAAGCCCCTATACTTTTTTTAAAGAGGAAGCGTTCAGAAGCGATTCAGCGCTTTCCCTCTTCCAACTTTTGGACGCGTGCACCTATGCCCTCCCCCCCCCCACCACGATGCCGACCTCCTTTGGTAATCCCTGGCTTTATGCCCCACTATTTTTCCTGCTGTTTGTGCCTCCCGCTACTTTTCTTCCACGTTGCTATGAGGCGATTCAACTTAATTTTTTTTTTCCTTGTGATAGGAATCCTCTTTGTTCGAGATTCCCCAGCAGAGAAATAATTCTTTCATATTTTTCAGTCACTTGGGCTTTTTGCTGCGAGAATTTTTCCAATCACTGATTTGTTTTTTCGACGGGCCCCTTCTCTGAACCCGAAGTTACACAGTCGGATTATTCTCGGTAGGGATGTCACCATACTGCGAAGTCCCCCGCCTTTTGAAGAAATTTCTTCGTGACGGTTTTTGAGGTTTTATCCGTTCTTCATTTTTTTCTTCCCCCCCTCGGATTTTTTGCCTCAATGGTTTTTTTCTTCTGATCATGCCTCGCCTTTTTTTTTCTCCGGATGAGGCCCCCCGGTCGCCCCGCTCGCGTCGTGCCAAGGCCCCCTTCCCCTAAGCTCTCTATCTTGTGGACTTACCGCTTTTTTGATATTTGGCCGCACCACCAAGGCTTTTTTTGAACGATTCGCTCCTGATAAGCGCCGCAGGTGATCCCCGATAATTCTTTGTTTTTCCTTTCCATCTATAAGCGTCCTCTTCCGCAGAGAATCGAGCACATTCCCTTCCCTCGAGCAGTTCCCAATGCTTGGGGGCAACCTCTCTTCAGAGCTTTCGCCCGCACCCCACCTATCAACTCGCCCCCTAGATTCCATGACGCCCATGATCTGAGTAACTTTTCCTGCCGGTGATCTCATGGGTTTTTCAGATGACGGTTAATAGTAGGATGTTTTTTTGAGGAAATAGTGTTGCTTAAGACCCCTAGACTCGGTTATCGTTTTTTGAGATCGGCCCTCTAGTTATGGTTTTTCTTTCCATGAGGACCCTGGAAGTCAACGGGCGAGCTCCTTTCAGGAGTCTTCATCGCTTTCCCTATTGGTTCGAACAGCTTCCTCCCTATGTTCTAGGTCACGCTCTGCCCTACGCCTTTGCCAATCGCCTTACAGGGCATATTACTATTAACTCCTATTGTCTCAGATGCTATGGCCTTCCCGGCGATGTGCTTTTTTCCCATTGTGTAGACTCTTTCGATTCCGTGTAAGATATTTCCCTCACTTCCCTTTTGAGAGATCCCCCACGGTCTCAATCGTACTCCCAAGCCAAGTTCAACTAAAGTAGCACCCGGATTTCCAATTAGCCTTTCTTACCTCCTGAAAAGTCCGTATTCTGTCCTGGTACCTCTTTCCTCTGTGTTTGTCTTCGAATCAACCCGGCCAAATAGAGTTCCCCCTAATAAGCTTAGATTTGTCCTCCCAAAAACACTGCCACATAGCCCTTTTTCTTTTTCGCACCTGAGAATGAGAACGGTAAACTCTGAAGGTCAGCCCAGCGAGAAATCCGAGTGACTATCTGATCCCCCCCCCCCACCCAGAAAGAAAAATCCCTCTAGAGTAGGATGTCAACCCCGACTAAATCCAGCAGACTTCCTATGACCAGCTGTGAGCTCCCTGACCCTCCAGACTCAGCAACCAGCCCCAATTTCTTTTCAACCCCTGCTCCGATCTCTCGTTCCTTTTTTCCCCCTAGGATTGGACATGAGATTCTGTTATTTCCCGTTTGATATTTCGCCTAGCCGACTTTTTTTGCTCTAGTCCTTGACTCTATTGGTCCACGCTCGATCCAACAACGTAAAAGATTTCCCCCTGTAGATTGACTGATTATCTAGTCCTCCTCCCTTTGCTATGAACTAAAGAATTTTTCCGATTAACCCCCGCGGAACCTAATTTTCTTCCGAGGTTAATTTCCCGCGTAGTTTCTCATTGGTGACAGGCCAACTGCTCGTAAGTAACCTAGAGTCCCCTGATTCCCTTCACGCCGAGAAAGGCCCGTCGCGACCGGAAGCCCTTATACCCCGAGAATGTGACTTCAACTCGCACCTCCTGCCGAACCCCATTTTCTCCAGTCCTTCCCGTCTTCTTCCAAGGCCCCCTTTTTTTCGCAAGTAAACCCCTCTGTCCGCCCATACTAAGCCTCTCCAATCGGATCCGTCGTTTTTTCTCTTTTGTGAGAGCATCCTACCCCGCTCAAATAATCCGAAGGTTTCAAAACCATGCCCCCCCTGTCCCGCGCCGTCGACCCCCCCGAGGGATTTTTTTTGATTCGCTAAAATGTCCCCCGCATCACGAACCCACATTCATTCCCCCCTTTACGACTAGGACCTGAGGTCCCTTCCATTCAATCGCGGGACCCTCAGCTCTTATGAAGAGTCCCGCTTTCACTGCCTCATTGTCGACCCACTGCACTTTTTTTTTTTGCTCCCTTCCTCTCAAACAGCCTACATTTTCCCCCGGCTCACATAACCCCCCCTTGATTCTTAGTACCTCCCCCTGCACCGGTCTCTTGGTGTGCTCCTTTCAGCAAGTTCTTTCCCCCATCGGCACCTTGATCGAGAAGGCCCCCTCTTCCCCGGCTCCAACGCCAGCTTGCTAGGTAATTCCCCAACAGTTTTTTCAAAGCGGGACCCCAGTGCTTTCCAAAATGACCCGCGGACCTGACCAGACTCCCTTATCGAGACCCCCCTCCAGACCCTTTCTTCATCGTGACCCAACAAAAGTGACTGCTAGCGCTTCTTCCCCCCCCAGGATGCTTCTTCCTTCATTACCATCGGATCAGCCTTTCCCCCGAACATCAGAGATCTGCGAGCAGAGTGACCTTTACCCCTCGAGAAAAAAGACCAATCACCTTTTCGAGGCTTTCGATATCGCCGCAAGCCTGAAAAGAGACTCTCCCTATCTCCCTTTAGTCAGTACTCTCCCCCCTTTCCTCCCGAATACCCCCGATGGCTAGTTTCCTTTCCCCCTCCCTTTGGCATTTTTAACCCTCTTCCCCCCCCACGAAATGCCGAATCCCCTCATCTATCTTTCTTCCTCCGTGGTTGTGGTTGTTGTTCTTTTTGATTTCCAAATTGTGATTCCTTTCGAGTGACAGATACTGATCTCCTCTTTCGGACTCTGCGTATTGACGGCCGATATTTTTTCCTTTAATGAATCAATGTTTTCACTCTGTCGCTTCTTTTCAGAGCCTCTCCTGTAATCTCATTAATAGAGAGTTCCCGTGGTGATACTCTATGATAGGACAACTCTCTTAAGAGACCCCCTTCTATGTGATGTTCGAGGCTGCTGACATCCCTGAATTAATTAATTTTTTGTGTACCTTTACTCTTACTAGATATCACCCCCCCGCCCCCCACCCCCCCCCCCCCCCCCCCCCCCCCCCCCCCCCCCTCACCCCCCCCCCCCCCACCCCCCTCCCCCCCCCCCCCCCCCCACACCCCAACCCCCCCCCCCCCTGTTTTTTGTTGATATTTCCTTTTTGTTCACTCCCTTGGATAGAGGCTGATTTTCCCCTGCGATATTGTATTGCGTATACCTCCCGCTGGGCATTTTGGCCCCCCCCTTTTGCAGCTGCCTCTACCAAGGGTTCCCGCCCGAATTTGCTGGCTTTTCCCCTTGATTAGTTTCCTCTACGATGTATGTGAAGCCTCCTGGCCCTCAGACGCACCCCCCCCCCCCACCTCAGAAAGCATTCAGGTCCCCTGGACGGTTTTACAAGATGTTCCCCTACGGGATTCTTGCTGTTTTTTTGAAGAGTACGTCCTCACTTCCTTAGGCCGATTCCCCTATTAATGGAGCTAGATTCTTCCCTAATCATCTATGTTGATTTGTCTTTTTTTTTTGGTGGCGTGTCCTTTTTTTTTGTTTTTTTTTTATTTTGTTTGAGATTCTTCAGCACGCGACATCCCCCCTTGATTGCCTTCTTTCTTTTCCTTGACCCCATTAGTTGACTTTATTTTCCCCCCCCTCAAGAAGGGTTTTCCTCTTCGTCTACTACCCCCGATTCTCCCCCATTGGCTTCCACGGATTATTTTTTACCCTTTCCCTTTTCTTCTATACATTCTCGCACACGTTTCGAAATTTCCTCTTCCCCCCTTTATTTCCTTTCGTGACGGTGTTTACGACGACATTTATTTTCCTGTACGTGATGCCCCCCCCCCCTCAGCGATTTTCCTTTTTTTTAGTCGGCGAGTTGCTTGATCCTTTTATCAGAGATGCTTATCCGACGACCCCCGTGCCCCCTCCTCGTCCCCTAATATACATGTTTCTTTCTTTAGGATTGGTTTTTTGACTCAGAACCCCCCCCCAGGATTAAGAACCGATTAGACGAAATTCCCTCCGACTCTCGCCCGCGTGATTGTACTCATCGGTTTCTCACTTTTCCTTTTGCCTATTCCGCTGCTAAGAAGGACGCCCTCCCCCCCTGTTGAAGGCGCTCTGGACCCTTGGCCAGGTCCCTCCGACGAAGATTCCTCGGCGATAAGATGAAACTATAAAATAGATCCTTGCCTGAGGATGACCCGACGTCATCCCCCTATTCCAGCTGTGATTTATGGCGATTCCTTGATGTATGGTTCCTCGATTGCAATCTCTAGTGTCTGGCAGACTGCTTTGAATACTAGAATTGAATTATAGAGTACGCCTTGCGCATTTCTCTTATTATCCTGCGAGGTTCCAGGACCCCCCCGGTAAGAACGGTTTGCATTCGAAGGTGCTAATACGCCTCTTCTTTTCGCACAAGCCCCCATTCATGGGGGATTTTTTTTTTTTTCTTTTGGTGTTTTTTTTTTATTTCTTGCTTTTTTGTTTTTTCTTTTGGGTGGCTAGAATCGGGTGAACAGACTACATTACGAGCTCCCACTTGTATATTTCATTTTTTCCAGAATATTAAGTACTTAATTTTCGAACCGAGCCTATGAGAGGTTCTCCCAGTCATGTTACTTGGTTGGAGACTCTAGTGTACGACTTTTTTCCCTCAATAAGTTTGTTGTTGAGAAAAACTACATCTTCTTCTTGGTTTCCACTGCATCATATCAAGTCTCTCCCTCTACATTCTCCCCAAAAAAAGTGATTTTTTTTTTTTTTTTTTTTTTTTTTCTCCTTACAGCTTCGTGACTATATTTGTGCGCCCTGACTAAGCTTGTTGAAGAGGTAGGAGAGACCCGAAGAACGAAACCTGCTTTCGGCTTACGAGTCCTCCTCTTTCACTCCACTGTTCTCGAAAAAAGTGCAGAACTAAGTTATCTATAGCTTCTTATCGATCTCCGACGCGCTCCTAGATCCCCCATCGACCCTTGATTCACGCCGGTCCTTTTTGAACCACTTACGTTTCGAAGCCAGTAAAGCCCCCACGAGACCCCGACAGTGCCTACGCCCGGAAAAAAGGACCCCCTCTTCCTACCCTTTTGGGCGAAGCCCGACGTTTCGCACGAAGCCGCTTTGCAAGCGTACTTTGAATTACTGAACCTATCTTGTAGAACCCCCCGAACTGAAACTTAACAAGAGATCTCAAGATCATGGTCCCTGACGCGTTCCCCCTCTCGGCGATTGCGATGATTCCTGCTTTTCTTAGCCCTCCGCCGTTTTTGCGTCGCTTGCCTTTGAGACATGGTGCCCTATCGCCTACCGACTTCCTATGAACGCTTTTTCTTTGCCCATGAACAGCATCAGCACCTATCACTTTACCCCATCACCGCCATGTCTAGCTGGAGGTTATTAATTTCTCCTGTCTCGTTTTTTCTCACACCTCTTGAGAGTCCCCAATATCCCACAACCCTTAACTAATGATATCCTCTCATTCGAGGATGTGAGTATTCCCTGATTTTAGCAGAAAGACAGTCTAATCAGGAGCCCCCCCCGCTTATCTCCCCAGACCCCTTCTCCAGATCCCCCAATTGAGACCCTTTCTTAGACTGAGAGCCACTGCCATGACTCTTTTTCTAGTATAACCTCCCCCTCCGCAGACCCTTTTATAAGAAGGCAGACCTCTTTTCCCTGCGAGTGTGACATTCCCTCCTTTAGAATCAATGATTTCCATACCGACGGTACCTTCCCCATTTTAGCATATTCCCCGATTCGACACACGAGCTCTTGAGCTTGCAACCTAGAAATCACCGCCTGACCAAAGCACCGAAGACCCCTCCCGCCGCTTCGTCAGCGCCCCTCATCGAAGACCTTCTTGATTCCGCTTACCGCGATCCCTCCATGAATTTCCTTTTCCCTAACTTTCAAGAGAGGCCACTCGCAAAAAGTCGCTATTTCCTCTCGGTTAAAATACCACTTCCCACTCAAGGCCCCACCTGACTCCTTAGAGTTGGTTTTTTTCTCTGTCCAGCCTTTACACATTCCTCGCGTCAAATTGACCCTCTGAAGGCCCCTTACTGCCCCTCCTTTACACCATCTTTCCTCGTTGAGAATTTTTAGAGCAGCCAGTCGCAGGTTGCCGGCCAAAAATGCCCTCCCTTTGAATACCAGATTATCGACTTACCTACTAAGCCTTCCTCCCCGGAAACACCCCCAACCCCGTTCTCCTTTTCTGCCCTTTTTCCCCCAGATGCATTTTCAGGATTTCAGCATCAGTCGAACCTTTCTCAAGAGGCCCCGCTAACGGAGAGCAGAGCCCGAGCAGCCCTCTTCTAGCACCAGATCCCAAAGCAGTCGTTCAACCCCTTAGGCCTGCGATAGAACCCGCCGGATCCGAGCACGAAACCCCGAAACTTCCACAAGTTCGTCTCTTCCCTTTCTTGACACCACTAATCCTGTCAATACCCGATGGTTTTTTCCGAAAGCCTTTTTTTCCAGTAGGACTTCCTGAACTTTATATGATAATAAGCTCTTTCAATCTCCCTCATTTTCCCGCTTTGTTGTTGTTGAGCTCCCCGGTCGTCGATCAGTTTCGCTTCACATTATCCTTCTTTCAAAGAACCCTTTCCCACCATCTTGGCTATCCGGGGATTTTTTCTTTACTGACTTCCCCGTCTGACTCCCCTTCTCTCTTGCTCTATTAATTCTTCTATATAAGCAAGAGAGTTCCTCGACTGTTATCATTTTTCCTCCTTTGCTCGAGGAGCGGCCTCTTCATCTGAGAGTCCTCCATTATATCCTTTTTTCATAAATGTTATTGGGAGTTTTTTTTACTGTAGAATTTTCTCTCGGGACGTAAGGGGAATATAAGTATAAAGTTTGCTTTGATTAAATTTTCTTTCTCCCCTCTGCTCGATGCTTGTACAAGTCTCTTTCTCTCTTTTTTACGCGAGAGTGTCGTAACCCTGCAGCTGCTCGAGGTCAGACTTAATCTCTTGCTGTTCTTTATGCGCTGGTCCCCCTCGATCAAGTTGCTCTTTTCCAATGAATACACCATGAAAACTCACCAAAGAGCCGACCTTTCCGCGCAGTTTCCCCTTCCCCATGAGCAGTTTGCTTAAGAGGTTCATTCGGAATCCCTTGCTACGATTCGTCGTTGCCTATTTTCGGCAGACTCACCCCCCCCCCTTTTCCCGAGGATTTGACTTTTATGGCGCAGTTCGCGAGATGCCCACAGCCTTTTTCAGAGGTCTTGATTATTCGGTTAGTAACTGTTCCTCCTGATGCTAGCATTTTTTTCCCCCTTCTCAATAAAGAGTTTTTCTCCTTTAATCCTTAACATCCTCCCAAAAATGTTACCCCCCCCCCCGGAGGCCTTTCCGGGATGAATCTTTCCCATGCTCCCCCCCACGCGACGACCAAGAGTTCCTTGAGCATATGAGTTTCGCACGCTATCTTCATTTTCCGTTTTGCCTGACAGTGTACTTGGGATCAATTTTTCTTTTTATTTTTGTTTTCTGAAACGGATAGTTCCCTGATTCAACTTGGTCCGAGCTTTCTTGGTCGCTCCTAGACCTGCGTAATACTCTTCAGCTCTCATGATGCCCCTTCGTGATCTTGGCCGACCCCCCCGGCGGCAATTGAACCCTTTTCGACAGACTTCCCCTTCTTCAGATCGCCACGGTTTTCTCCGATAATAGTCGATGATGATTTTTCATGAGGAACATTCCTCTACTCTTTTCAGAAGATAGAGCGTTCTTCTATTCTTCTTCTCGCGCAGGCCAGGTTTCTTCCCTTAAAGGAAGAAGTCAAGAAGAGCTGTTCTCTCGCGAAGAATGAATTATGCGCGAGTTGTTGACTTTTCCAACGCATATCCCCAGCGAGAAAGAATTGGTTCTCCCTTTTGACCAATTTTAGATGATTCCAGCGAGGTGAACTGTTTTCCTCTGATGAAGGTTTCTTCGAGGGGGATTCAGATACCTTCTTCAATATGATCGTGACGGAGGGAGTTATGCGTGGTTCCTTAAGAAAAAGATCTCTTTTCTCCCCTTTTTGAGAATGTTAGCTAGGCTTGAGTTCTTTAATTCGATCCCTAGAAAGTAACTTTTCGCGACAGGCTCTTCGCCAACCCCTAGCCGCGAAATCTTTCTGAGCCTTTTCCGTGATGATCCTCAGACTATTCCGATTCCTCCTTTAAAGGGGCCAGAACTCTTACATCTATAGTCATAGGGTTCTTTTCCCTACCGGCGTCGACTTCTAGATTCTCATGGAGAAGTATTAATCTACCCTTATTCCCCCCCCCCCTCATACGTGTTGTTTGCTTGAGAGCTTTACATAAGAGAAAAGAGGGTCCCTCAGGACCAGAAGACCCCATTATCATTTTTCGAGAATGGTTCCCCCCCCCCGGTTCATTCCATGAAGATCTCCCAAAGGAGTGCTTATCACGACTAGAGAACTAGGTGCTTCGTTAGGTCTCTTTGCGACTATACGATATAGTAACTTTAAGGTCGTAGAGAATAAATAATTACAAACCAGGCCCTTTAGACTAGTGTAGGTAGACAACCCAAGATTCTATCGTTCCTCATTTCCGCACGATTCATGTCCAAAAGGTCTCCTCATGTTGCTTTCCTCCGGTCAGACCCCCCCGTCAGTCCCTTACAGAGTAAGCCATTCAGAAGACTTCTCCACCTAGCTTTCTATCCAGGAGGAAGTAAACAAGCCACCGATATCCAAGCACCGCCCTTGGTCCGCTCGATGCCCCCCAGCTTCAGACCTTCCCCCAGCCCCAGCTGTCACAGAGCCCTACCAGTGTTTCCCAAGACCCCTCAATCTAAGGATCCCCTTGTGTATTCTAGTCGATTTGGAGAGCGAAGAGATTCCTCCTCTTGCAGTCGAGAAGGGACCTCCTCTCCGAATTGTGAACCTCGCAAGAGACTACCTAGTACAACTGCTATTTTCAGGAACCATTCTTATAGCTGCCAACCAGCCCCAAAAGACTAGAAACGCTCCCCCCCCCCATACGACTCGCGGGGGACTTTTTAATGGTCCCCCCGAATCCTTTTCATTTCTAAGCTGTTCTTCCTTACCACTATCACCCCCCCCCCCTTAAGTACAACTTCATGTAGATCTCTTATTACCCTTAGATCGGACGAAGTTATCTTCTCCCTAAGGATACATAAGCCTATGATAATACATAGCTTTCCCCTCACCTTGAGACGGGAACTCTTCCCCTACGAGAGGAGTTAACCTCTAGATTTTCTGGAGTACCGCATGTAAAAAAGTTGCAGCTTGAAATAACCCCCCCCGCCTGTTTTCCCAAGGGAGCTTGTAGGGACGTCGCGCCCATCCCTACCATTTTGAAGAAATAACCCGGTTCGATGCTTTTTTTGAAATGCCAGGTGGATTTTGGTTTTAAACGATTTTACTTCCTTCTTGTAGGGTGAGACATTGCCCTCGTGCCCAGAAGAAAAACCCCTTTTTCAAACATTTCACCTCCCTAACGACTTTTCCTAGCAAGATGTGAGTGGCTGCCAAATACGCAAAGAAACTGAACCTCCTACCTAGAATAAACACGAGGATCCTAACGCCAGAAAGAGAACCCTGACTAGAAATTAACCCCGACGCGTAATCCAAAAACAACCGAACCCCCTACGAACTTACGGTGAACACATCAAAGAATTCCCCCATTCCTCATTAAATGAAACTTTTCTGTGCGAGTTTTTTGTGAGCTTCCCCTCCAGGGCAGCACATAGGCTCCCCCTCGCGAACTCTCTTTTTTGACCCTGGCCCTTGTGCCTGTCTAGTAATCCCCCTGTGGCCCCAGCTTTCCTGAGAAGGGCTTCCCTTAAACCTGACAAAGACCCAGAGAGGACTGAATCCCAACTCCCTCCTGCAACCCGATCTATCCAAGAAGCCCCTTTCCCCTACCCTCCCCCGGGAAAAAAACCTCAATTCTGTCAGGAGGAGATAGTCTTCCTTAAATAATTGCTAGAAGTGCTAGCTACTCGGATAAGCCCCCGCCCTCCCAGACCAATTTTCATCGAGAGCTACCCCGCAGGCGAGCCAGAGTGACCTCCCGCTCTCTCACCAGCATTTTCTCGAACTCGCGATGTCCATTCTTCTACCCTGTCCCTCTACTAGACCTGACAGAGTATCAGAACAGTGAGGCAGTTCTTTTCCCTTTTTAGGAATCTCCCGGTCAATACCAAGATTAGCTGAGGCCTAAAGTTTTGCCTTTTATTTCTTCTTAAATGATAATCCTCGA
>Ga0179593_1486437_pt1 | contig 17943 bp, 27 predicted proteins | sample CZODoug2_1_08_16_FD_185931 | JGI IMG/M metagenome (GOLD analysis project Ga0179593, IMG submission 185931) | Vadose zone soil fungal communities from Angelo Coast Range Reserve, California, USA - CZODoug2_1_08_16fungal (PacBio error correction) | ecosystem: Environmental > Terrestrial > Soil >... | reverse complement strand
CCCCACACAGCCAGGGCACATTCGCTCTTTTTCCTCACCTGCCCCCCCCCTGGCTCTTGCGCCCTCCATGTTCTCCGTGTGGTAAATAGGAACAGTTAGTTTTATTCCCCTTGTTTTTCCCTTTCCCCGAATTACCCCCCCTTTCTAGCGTCTTTGATTCTTCGACCTCTCGACCCCTTTTTTAACCCTGGTTCCCCCGTGTGTAAATTACTTTGACACGGCGCCGAAAACTGACAGTCATCCCCTCTTTCAACCCTTTTTCTCCTCGGGCGAGGATTCTCCACGGGTTCGACTACCTACCCAACATTTTGCATCTCCGAATTACCCCTTTTTCCCCCTTGATGGCGTTGTCTCTTCTCTGTTTTCCCTTCTACGCTGAAAAGAGGCCGTTTGAAGTTTCTCAGGGCTGCGAAAGTAGTCGTGTTCCCTTTTCGCTTCCCTTCGGCGATCGCGTCTCTCTGGTGGATTAACCGTTGTTTGTCTAGGGTCTATGTTCTTTCTCTTCTTCACCTTTCCCCCTCCTCTCGTCATGGTTTCATATTTTTTTGGGGTAGCTTCTTGAGTAACTTTTTCCTTCCTATTGCTCTTCACCTCTCCACGTGACCTTCTATGCGGGACAAAACTGAATCCCCGTCATCAGTACGTGCTCCAGGGCATTTTTCCTTTTGGTCTCCCGGCGCGGAGTTCCCTCCGATCCCAAATGTCTCTCTCTCTTCCTTTCGTCAATCTTGGCGTTACTTTCCCCTTTTTTGTCTTTACACCTCATCTTTGCTGACTGATGTTTCTTGAATAACGTGAAGACGGCTCGGTGGCCCCAATATTTATTTGAGTTGATCAGTTCCGGCTATCTTTCCTTGTAGCACAGCCTGCTTGGTAGCGGCCTGTTTGGTCCCTCCCTTAGGGGTCAGTAGATACTGACCACTTTCTTTTTGGACCTTCCTCCTTCTTGTCCTTGGTCGACATTTTTTATCCCGGGCGTATTTGCTCACGCCCCCTTTGTCTTACCTTGTTCCTCTTTTATCATCAGCGTTGTAATGCGGCGTTGTAATTCGCCGTTTTTTTCGCCCTTACCCCCTTTTTTCCCACCTTCGCCTTTCTTAATACAGTCCACGAAATTCCCGATGTTGTTCTTTTTGACAATTGCTAATTCTAGACGGATCGCGAGGACAGCCCGGATGCACAGAAACCTGTCCACCCATTTTTCTTTCCTTATTCTTTTTTCTACCAGGCTTACCCGCTCCCTTTTAGGCCCGTTACCTACACCCCCTTGAAAGCGGTTTGGTTCTCTCTTCGGTTTGTTCTTTGAATGACTTCTTTTGCTGAAATTAACGTTGTTCTGAAGAAAAGAGCTCAAGAAGGCATTACACTGCCAGGGGTTGCTCCTCCTCAGAGGACCGCTCTTACTGACTCCCCCTCCCCCGATTCACCTTCGTCCACCCTTCCCCGTATTTTGATGGTGTTTGTTATTCTTCGTCGATTTCTTCTTTGGCCGTGCCCCTCCACATACACACTACCCTACCTTCCTGCTTTTTCCCTTTCCTCGGTGAGCTTCTCTTTCAACTCTGAGGTTTCACAAAGTCCTTTTTCCTCCAAACATCAGGGTGTTCTCCCGCTCCTAGTCTTTTCTCCCCCCACCCTGGCCTGGCGAAGCAAGTTCTTTTGATTGTGACCATCACGGTTTTTTTAGCTTTTCCAGTCGAGTCCCCCTCTCTTTTTCCCTATCCTCGTTTTTTTTTTTGGCTATTTTCGACGTGACCCAGCTCATCCTTAGTTTCCATCCCTCTCCCCTCATGTCCTCTGGTCGCCGGCATTTGATAACCCGCTCATTCTTTCTGCGACCCCCCACCCCTGTTTGTGGTTTTCTCCGCCCCCATTTCCCTCAATCCTTCTTCGCTCTCTCCCCCCGTAGGAAGGGTCCGGTCAACCTTATTTCTTATTTATCGGGCCCCTCCTTTCTCCCCTAAGTAACTCCCCCAAATAAAATACGGGAAACTGTCGTTCCCGTGTGCCTTTTACAACTTTCTGTTCTTTCATTTTCTCGAGGTGGCCCTAGAGTAGTCTGCCCCCTCCCGAGGGCGTTATGCTTGGCTTTTTTCCTTCTGACTCGTCCAACGTGCTTGCTTCGCAAGACATTCTGCCCCCCCCCCGGACTCCCTGCCTCCCCCTTTTAGTTCCCCTCTTGGAGCATTTTGTGTCTTGCAGGTTCGGCTTTCACTTTTTTTAAGCTCCCCTTCGAACCATGAACTAGCTCCCCCCCCTTTTTGTTTGACCTTTTGTTTGATCCTTTTCGCCCTTGGACTCCCGAATTCTCGCAATGTTTTTCTCCCTCCCCATTCACTTTTTTTTTTTATTAATACAGCCTGAAGGTGTTTTCATACTCTCCCTGGGAAGTAAAAGGCTTCGAGCGTTTCCTTTAAGCCTCATTACCGTTTTATTATGCCCGACTTAGACCCTTCCTTTGTGTATCCCCCTCGATATTCCTTGCACGTTTTGGACCTCACCAATTCGCGTTCCCCCAAGTTGAACTTTTCTTCCCCCTTTCAAGCTTCCCCTGTAGCTCCTCCCTAACATTCAGGCGCACATTGCCAGACTACCCGTGCCGTCAGCAGCGTTTGGACTACCTGAAGAGCGGTACCGTTTTTTCCCCTTCCTTCCGAATAGTTTCCGATTGCCTCCTCCGACTTTTCTTAGACTCTCGGCTGCACCTCTTCAAGTCCTGACCCAGCTGTGATTTCAAGTCCTTTGCCTGCCCAAGTAGACTCTCATAAGTGGATAGTCTTTTTCTTCCCGCGACGAGCCCCCCCCCGCCCAATGCCACCTTTTTGACTCTTTTCACCCAGTAGAATGTAACCCCAGGTTTTCTGTAGGCGCTTTTGGACGGTCGTGATCTTTCCGAGTTTCTCTTCACTCATGGTCCCCTGCAGCGCCCCCTCCAAACTATGGAAACCGTGCCCCCCCCGTATTCGTCGTTCCCGTTTCCCCTTCTCCGATGAACTCATTTCCCCCGTTTTTCCAGCCAAAGTTAACCAAAACAGCTTTCTTTACTGCGCCTGCTATTCCTCTCCCCCTTCAACCACGATGCTGCGATGACGAGAACGGGAACCCTTGACAGCTTGTAACCCCTGTTCGATGTCAAAACCCCAATCCGCATACCCCCGGAAGAGACCATGGTTGCACCCACTGGTACTGTCGGAGATTGGCGCGATTTTTTTAGATGTCCTGAACCCGTGGCTCAATTTCCCCTGGATTTTATAGGATTTCCCTTTCTGCAGTGTTTGACCGGCTTCTTTGTGGCTTTCATGGATTGTCTTTCTCCTTTTTCTCTTCCGTTCAAAAAAATGGTTTCCCCCCTTTTTTTTCCCGCCTTTCGTTGACAAAGGCGCCGTATATCGTTCCGCTGCGTTTCCCCCCCCCCTCCCTTTTCCAACCCCCGTCTCACAACAACTGTTCCTATTGTCCCCCCCCCCCCCAAAAGCTGGTACATTATTTAGTTGAAAGACAAATGCCTTATTTTTGCTTAAATCCCACTCTAGTTTGTCCATTTGCTGTGTTGGTTGTTCTGTGTCACCGTTTTCAGTCCTCATTGAAGCTGTTTTGCTCAGGCCCACACGGTTTTCCCCTCCCTCATGTGTCACGGTTTCCTTCTTCTTTCCTCCACATACGGCCCTGTTAATCGGACTGACATGTCCCGTTGAATTGGTCTTTACGTCGATTGTCAGGTTTTTTAACCTCCGTATTCTTTGTTCCTTCCGGGGTGCACGATCTCGTGGAGTAACACCATTAAACAGTCGTATTTGCGCCCTCTTATGAAGCATTTATCCAAACCATGTATCCGGCGTCAGTTTTCGATTTCCCTTCGACTCCCACCCGGATGCACCTTATAAGAGTGTTTTTTCCCCACAGTTGGAGGCCCCCCCCCCGGCAGCCTCCTCCACTTGGGACTTTTAACCCCCGGATACTCTTCCGTCACCGGCTTTTGTGTAGCAGCACCTCTCCCTTGTTGGTCCTCCCCCAGCCACCGCTTCCTTCTCCTTCCCCCAGTTATCTATTGTTGATGGAATGACAGTCTCGGTTGGACAGCATCTGGGTGTCCCCCCCCTTTCTCCCTATAGGTCTTGACTTGTAGTGCCAGGGCTCCCTATTGCCAGCCCGCCCCTCCACCCCCCACCATCCTTCCTCTCCCCTTTTCTTCGCCATCGTCCTTTCCATTCCGTCTAGATTACTCCACGAATAGTCTACCTTTGAGAGGACACGTTTGTTTTTACAAGAAGTAAGGTCCGTGGTCACTCACCCTCTTCGCGGAATTCCTGGCCCGTCGGCTGTGAACACTGACTCCTCCCCCGTCCTTCCTCATCGTTTTTTGGATCCCTTCTCTTTTTTTTCTTTCGAGTCCCCCCCTTGCACATACAGATAAGCAGCTAAATTTTTGATAAATTTTGGAGCCCTTCCGTCCTCCGGTCTGTTGCCTGCGCCTGATGTTTCTCTCCCCCCCACCTTTTCCACCCCTAACGTCTTTTCTTTGCCAGACCCGGCACTCCGCCTTTTTCGTTCTCCTAGGTCGGTTTGACACTCTTCTTCCCGACTCCCTCTTTTCTGAAAGACATTCTCCTGTGTGTCCTCTCTCCCCCCTCCATGCAGCTTTCTCCCCCCCCCTCCCCCACAGTAAAAACCAATAACGGGGGTCCCCCCCTTGTTGTTTTGCTTTACCTTAATCTAGCTTTCCTTTTGCAATCTCCTTCGGGTTCACCGGGACACCCTGCATTCCGATTCCCCTTCTTTCCACGCCCCCCCCCACTACCCTACTTCCCTCTTCCCCCCTGCTAACGTGCATTTTTTTTTCAACCCCTGCGAACATTTTTCATCTTCTTCGTTTGGTGTTTTGACCACTGGTCTCCCCTTCACTGGCTCCCTTTTTTTGTGTGGCTTGAGCCCTCTCTCAAGACCGGGCCGTTTTTTTCCCGATGACTTTGCGGATTTTTGTCGAACTCCAGATTTTGGTCATCTTCCTGGTCCTCTCCTCCTTTGTGTTTTTTAGATTGCCTTAGTTTCTTAAGTTCCCGACTCCCACTGTGTCCCCCGTGAGGCTAAAATTCTTCTTTCCACATAGTCAAGGTTATTTAGATCGGCTGCCTTCCACACAACCCCCCCATCCCAATCCTTAGTTTTTGGTACAACCGAATGACGAAGAAAGAAGAAATTCCCTTTTTCCTGAGGTGGACTTTCCAAATCAGTCAATCCCCCGGATTTTTTTGGCATATTATTCTTTATTAGTAGGAATTTGCCCTGGCGACCGAATTTGATAGGATGAATTTGTTGTCCGGTTTCCCCCTCAGGACTTCGTGCCAAGGACTAGTGAGTGCATCTTGTCTGTTCCCTGGCCCTCCGTTCTTTTTCTTTTTTACGTACATTTTGCTTTTAGAGGGGCCACCTGATTTCTCCGACCCCCTTGACGCGGCACCCCCCTTTGCCACCTTTGCTCCCTTCGTGAAACATTGGTGTTTTTTTTTTTGGACAAGAACGGTCGTCCTTTCCTGTCATTGTTTAGACAATAAGGTTTCCTGTTTTATCCTTCACAATCGGCTCGTCCACTCCCATTCGTCTTTTTGCCCGTCAAACGCGAGCTTTTGAGCGTCCCCCCTTTCTCGTCTTCTTTACTCTTTCCCTGTTCCCCTCTCCCTTCACAAGGATCCCCCACCCGAGTCTTAATGTCTTCTTCCTGAATTTTCCCTCCTTTTGTCGGGGACTTAAGCTGGAGTTCACTTTCATTGACCCGTACTCTTGTACACTCCACCCGTCGTTCCCAGTAGACCTTCATATTTGTTAAGTACTATCATCCAGTTGGATGTCCGAGGTTGCTCGTTTCGCGCCAGGGAAAAAGTTTATCCCTAAGTTTCATTCTTTTGGGATTTGTGGGAGGCTTGTTCCCCGCGCCTTTTTCTCCTGCAGAAAGTCAAGACATTTAACCTTCAGAGGTGTCGTTCCGAAATCTTTCCCTACCCCTCCTCCTTTCTTTCCTTTTTGAGAATGTGTTTTTTTGAAGTCGATCCGCCCGTTGTCTTTTTTTTCTACAGTTCACCCCTTCCTTCCCGCCCCCGTGGTACTCTCAACACCCCTACTACTGTTCCTTCTTCCCTTTGGAATTTTGCCCAGCGACCATCTTTTATCCTCGTTTTGCTCACCCCACTTGTTGCCAATTCCGACTTATTTCATTGGTTACTTTCGTTGTTTTCTCGCAGGTTTCCTTGCCTTAGCAAATCTACGCGCTTTGCTGAATGTGCCTCCTCGGCAATAAAAGAGCATCGCCTGGGGGGACCTGTTTTTATCTCCGTTAAGTCTTCTGTTTTAGATCGTCCAAGTTCGACATCCTTCATTAGTGATCGCCCCCACCTGCTTTGCACAGATGATTCACGACACACTCTTTCCCGGACCCTCCCTTAGGATTTTCATGGAAGAGTATTCGGTCTTTCCCTCTATTCTTTCTCGTACCAATCCCTGAGCCCACCCACGTTGTCCTGATGAACACAGATTCAGGCGCGCCACCCGTTGTTTTTTTTTTTTTCCCCCCGAGTCGTTAAGTCACCACACCACACCTACATTTAACCAGTCGTGGTCCCTTCACGCACCCCCCTCCTGTCTGGATTGCGTTCTTTTCATTGTAAGCATTTTGCCTTTCGTCCCCCTTTTTGCTTTCTTTTGACCACTATTGTTTTTAATCAGCTTTCCATTTGTTTGCCTTTTTTGTATTCTTTTCTACGCGGCTTCCAGGTGGAACCACTTGTGGACACAACTTTACTTCTCCTTACCGTGGCTGACCATCCATTTGACCCTGCACCCCCCTGCCCCATCTTCACCTTATAATACCCGTCTGCGAACTTGGCCCCCACGGGGTCGCCTACTGACCCCCCAAATCGTGCCATCTCCCTACATACCCTTGTTTCCACCGTCTTTTCCCGCGTTATGCGGGTTTTTATAGATTTGGACACTCTCCCTTTGTTTTTTTTCTCGTCTATCTGGTTAAGCTCGGCTGCCATGGTCCTATCACGATCGCGCGCGCCCCCTTGGTGGGAGTAAGTTAGTGATCTACGGTTCATTTTTTTGGCTTCTTTTTCAACGGGACCCGGAATCCGTTTTCCTATTTTGTCTTGGCTCCTCCGCTGTCCCTTTTTTCCCAGCCTGCTAGCACCCCCCCCCTCTTTTCCTTTCTGTCACCTGGAATATCGGTCTTCCTTTTGCATTGTGCATTTTTCCTTCTCTGAAAGCGTCTCCAACCTTCTTGATCTTCTACGTTGTCCTGGAGGTCTCCCCGGGCTTTTGATGGTTGTTTAGTCATTATTCTGGTTGACCCTTTTGGATTCGTTTACGGCACATTATGACCTTCCCCTTTCATCGTTCCTTGTCTTCCGAGATTTTATTGTTTTAGTCCACGAGCTCAACCACATCAGTATTGCGTTTTTGTCTTCTTCCTTGTGCGGGTCGTCGAGTTTCAGCCCCCTTTTGATATCCCGCCCCCCTGTTTCCCTTTTGGGAGAGCAAACGGTACCGTTTTCCCTCATATCTGTTATCCCTGAATGAGATATTGTGTTCTTACCCTGTTCCTTCATTCCTTTTCCTGTGGCTTCATTTGTCGAATTTTCGCGCCCGGCCTCACTTCTGACCCCCCAAAAAATAACTGCTCGTTCCTAAATGCATGACTTTCCCCGCTTTGGGTCTTTCTGTTACCCCCCTTTAAGGCCAATAGTCCAGTCCGAGGCTTGCCCGCCCTTTGATGACACAGTCCCTTGTCAACCTTTTGGGACAGTATCTTTCTACAAAGTTTTCCCCCCCGAGGCACCGTTCTTTCTGACTCTTCCAAGGACCCCCTCAGACACAGTTCTTGTTCTATCGAGTTGCCGGTCGAAGAAATTATTGTCCTCTCACTGGGGCGAAGATAGACAGATTTTTCCCCGCCAGGCTACCCCCTTGGTTTGTTCAGTCCATTCAGTTCCCCCTCTCGACTTTTTTTTACGAGCCCCCCTTTTTTTTCCTTGACCCGTCTCGAACCCCTGTCCCTTCTTATTTTTTTCCGCCTGTTCTTATTTTGTGACAGACGCAACCCCCAAGACGACCGATCAGCAATGGCCTTGGCTCTTCTCTCCCTCTGATCCGACACCCCAATGTTTGTCTCTCCCCCAAACCCGGCAGGGTGTTCTCCTCTCAAATTCCTTTTTTCCCAATTCCCAGGCTAAGCCATCTCATGCTGCGTCTTGCTGAACTTTTTGTCAACGTGAGTTTTTTTGATGGCTACCCTCGTTGTGTTGTGTTCTCTAGCTCCTGTGCTTGAAAAGCTCATTACAGTATCATCCTGCAGCCTCATAATGTTCTTCCGCCGGCATCCCTCTCCTTATTTGAACACCCTTATTTGTTTTGTCGACAATTTTGTGGGACTCCCCCCGTCGCGAGCGCACCGTTTTGGAGGACCGCTCCTTTGCATACTTTTTCTTTTGCTTTTTTTTTATATCTACCCTGATCCACTCGCCCAACCAAATCACCCCTACCGGGAAGTTCTCCTGGGGTGCCTGTTAAATTTTTTTAGCGGGGGAAATCGCGTTTTTAGTCTGCAGGCCCATCCCCCCCTTGCTTTTTTAGGCTTCTCTGTTCCCCCTCAATGTTCTTTAAAAGAAATTCTTCTCCTCCCCTGCCCCCTCCCATGAGAGACCCTATTTTCCGACTGGTGTCGTTCCCCCACGTCTCCCTCGCGGGCCATGGACTAGGTAAGTCCCGAGAACCTCCCTCTCCTCAACCCAATTTTTTTACCATGTATGTGACCCCATCACTGGGGTCCTTCTCGCGTCCTTGCCTTCTGCCCAGTTGTCATCAAATCCCCCCTCGGGTAACTTTCGTGTTGCATCTTTGAATCAAGCAAGGTTTTTTTTCTTAAGTGACTGGCCGAAAACGTTGCGCCTTCATTTACTGCCCCCTTTCATTACACGCTGATGATTACCCTGCGGTTCCCCCACAGAATGTTTGGAGAATAACTTGAATGATGACTATAGGCCGCCTAATACCAAATTTCAGAGATTACTCACAACGGTCACAAGATGGGACTGGCTGATTTCCGCTCCCCTATTCCCTGTCGGAACGTAAATCTGAGACGACCCCAACGAACATTAAGATAGGCATCGAAAAAAAGCCCAGGACTGCGTTTACGTCAGGTGGGACTCACAGAAAATAGATGACCTTTCCCCGGGACTGCATGCCGAACTTGACCGACTTACTCCGAAGCCGTCACCCGTATTCCCCCCTCCCAGCATCGCTATCCCCGTAGGCCTACACCCATGATTTTCAAGATGCAGCCCAACTTCGCCTTTCAGTTTCTTCTCCCTTCTCAATTAGCCGAGCCCTGAACCATGCCAATAATGCTGCCTGTAAGTAATTCCAGGTTTTTTTCTGCTGACGAGGCTGTCTTTCTCGTGCCCAGCAGCCTTCTTCATTTCCCATGTCCCCCATTCCTCGCCCCCCTCCCCCCCCAAAGGATGCTTTGCGTGTGTTCCGTTTCCAATTCTAGTCCCGACTTCTCCCCCTCTCCTTCCATACGTTAATTGCGTCTGGGCGATCTGATCGACGAAACTGATTTGCAGAGCCTGACCCGATGACTCTCTTCCTAGGCTCCTGGGTCCCGGATGAGCAAACCCAGTCCCCCCCTTTTTACCTCCCTGACCGGATTTTGCAATTGGTTAATGTTCTTGCTTTCTCGTTTGTTTTTTCGTTCTGTCCCCCCTAAGGTCCCATACTTCTTGAGTAACGTTTAAGGTTCTTGTGGACGTCTTTATGTCGTTCTGTCTTCGGTGATTCCCATTTTCCCCCCACTGTTAACGGTGTTCCTGCCCGCCTTCCTCCCCATCCAAAGGCTTTATCTTTTCGTTTAAGTGCGTCAACCCGCGTTCACACCTTCTCACTTCCCCCATTCCTATTTTTTTTGGACCCAAAAGAGTAACGCGTTGCGCAAGCAATGCGTCGGAGGTGTTTTTTTTAATCAACAGTCAATCCTTATGTTTGTCCATGTGATGGGTGGTGAGCCTTGTGTTTTGTCACCAGTTTTTTTTCAGGACGCGGTTGGACATCCACACCCGGTTGTTTAAGAAGATTGTCCCCTCTGCAATGTCGCGTTCAGGCCCTACATCCCTCTACCTGACAGTACCGAGTCCCCCATTTTCTATTCCAGGGAGCCGCTTTGTTCCCCAACTTTTCATTCGGGTCTTCCGCTTTCCGAGATTTGATGACTGATCCCCAGTCCCCCCATATTTTTTCTGTTGTCCCCTTCTTCTTCCCGAATTTCCCCCACCTGTCTCCGGCCTCAGTTCCTTTCTTCCGTGTCCGTCTCCGCCCTATTGACCAACTCCAGTTTCAGTGTCGGTTGGCAAAGGTTGGCGCCAGGGCTGCAGCTTGTCGCGTTAACACTCTTTACTCTGACGTTGAGGCGTTTTGGAGCTTCCCAGAGCGACGTTTTGCTTATAACACCCAGCACCGCGTTGAGGCAGGATCTTGCCCAAAAGCATTTTTCTCCTGGTCTTTAAAGCCTTTCCTTTTTTGTTTTTGTTCAATATTGCGGTGCAAACCCCCCTTCTCTTTTCATTGTATCAAGGGGACCCTTGGTCCCATTTTTAGACCATTGTTTGCCCCAATCCTCCCCCGCCCCTCCCCCCCTCATTACATTACCTAAACTCCGACCGCCAATAGCACCTCTTCTCCTGGATAGATTACATTTGCCAAATAGTTTTACCTTTGCTCGTCCCCCCCGGTTTGTTGACCTCTTACGGGGTTTCTCCCTTGTCACCTAAACGCTTAGCGTTACGTCCTTGCGACGTCCTGGGCCTGGCACCCTAACCGAAGCTCCCGTACTTTTGCCTACTTTTTTTTTTGTCTAGACGCTTTCGTTTTTTTCGAGCTAAACATGAACAACCACCCAGATTCCCCAAGACAGATAAAGTGTGCGCTCACATTCGCGCGGTTGGCTTTGCGTCGAGCATCTTACGTTCTCGCTCCTGAGTTTCCCCTCTCAAAATCACTCCCTTTTATTTTGTCTCAATTCAATGACGGGCACTTAACGTTCTGTTCGACAATTGTTATGTTCAGTTCCCTACTCCTTGTCGCACTTCCACGTTTCCTCCGGTACCCTCCCTTCAATCCCATGGCGCTCTCAGCACCCATTACTAACCATCCCCTCTTTTTTCAATTTGTCTGGGGAACTGCCCCGAACTAGAGTCCTTCAATAGCCTTTGGGTTCAAATGTGCCCCACCCAGCCCTTTTCCCCTGCCCCTTTTTAACCGCCCCTCTAATCCCGCTTAACTCACCTGTCGAGTTCCCAGTTACGGAAAAGTTTTTCATTGCAAAACTCACACTGATTCTTCTTCTTTTTGACCCCACTTACGCCCAGGAATGCGTCGCGAACTGGTGGTTGTTTGTTTGATATTACTTCCCTGGATCCTGCCCCGTCGGTGTGAGCAGCTGCCGGTCTTTTGTCCGATACCCCATCCAGCTTCTCTGATTTTCTCCCTCTTTCCGTTTTTTTTGTTGCTCTCTGATGTTGCTTCTTTCTCTCCGCCCCTTTCCCCCCCTGTGGCAGTTGCTCACCATGACACCATTCGTTCCCGTTATAGCAGGTGATCTCCCGTCCCCCCCCCCCCCCCACCCGGTGCCAGTCCCCCGGTTATTCCTGTTTGTCAACCCCGAAGACCCAGATGAAAATCCCATCTCTGTGTTTCCTTTTTTTTTCCCCCAAACTTCCTCCAATTCCATTTTTTGCAGAGTGCATCGCGTTTAGTTCGTGCTTCGTGGAATTTGCTGTTCTTTTACCTTAATTGTCGTAGCCTTTTTTCCTGCACCGCCTTAATTATTGACACCGCTAAACCGCTACGGGGCATTGTCCCGCCCTAAAGGATGCCCCCGTCTCTTTATTTTGTATTACAATGTTTGTCTCCTTTCCCATGTTTTTCTTCCGGTTGCCCGGCTCGGAAAAATGAGATTTTGACCCACATTCTGTCTTATTTCAAACACCCTGTCCCCCCCTGGTGCCCCCTTCTCCCCATAACGTAGTCGTTGACTGTATTGGCGTCGTACCCAAGAATTAGTTGAAGTTTTTTCCCCCTTGACAATGGCCCTTGGTTCGATACCGGAGATTGGCCTGGCTTTCCAACCGCGAGAGTTATAATTCTCGTTCTTGATTGTCTTTCTTGGACGTGCCCTCCGTCCCCCCTCTATCCAAACGCTGAGGACGGGAGGATTTCCCTGTAATTGCCAGCCCTGTCCGGGCCCAGGAATTCTCTTCCTAAGAGTTGGGATTCCCTTGAAGTCCCCCCGTTACATCTTTGTCCCCTTTTTCCATGTTTTTTCTTCCCCAGGTAGGACATCTCGTTGGCGTACACTATCCCGGGGGATGACGAGTCTATTGGCCTTTCGTTTCCCCTTTTTCCTTCTCCATGTTTGGTGCGGGTTCCTGCTTGGGGCCACCTCGCTCCCCCTGGGAGACTTCCCCCCCCCCCTAAATGTTTCAACATATCCCCCGAGGGTAGCACCAGGAAATGATTTAACATCACGCGATCTTCTTTCCAAAGTAGAGGAATTTACCCGTATTTCTCTTCCTCCTTGCTTCGGTGGGTAAGCCCCCCTCGAGCGGGGAATCGTCCCCACACGCCCCAGGGTGCGGCCGTCCCTCTTTTGAAAGAGACCCCACAGCTTTTTTCGTCCTTCCGTGGCTCCCAATGTTTAACAGCCGAAAACCATTCATTGTGCATAGGAGGTCGCTCACCGGATCGTGATCACTTGCCTTTTTGCATGTTTGTGGCTAATGGCGTCCCGAATGAGACAAACCGCGCCAACCTTTTGTTCTTTTTTTATCTTCGGTTCTTTCCGGGGGACGACAAGAGTTAAAACCTTAAATCCCGAAGTGAGGTTTTTTGCCCCACTCCGAATCGCTGTATTACTAACACGCCCCGGTTAAGGTTACCTTAAAGGTCCCGCTGAATTTTGAGTTTTAGTTTTTAGATATGTACTCAGACCTCATTTCTCCCCCCAGTTGGGCATGGTATCCCCATTTACTGCTCTGCCACACTTTAAAACTTTTTACCACAAAAAACCAACCGGCACCTGGCCCAATGTTCCTTTTTTTCTTGACCCAGTACACTACGACCCCTTCACTGTATTTTTGACGACTAATTTATCCGCTTTTTGGCCCTTTTTTCTTTTTCCCCCAAGTTGATTTTAGAATTTTTCCCGCCCCGGTTTGGGCCCACGCAAGATTCCCCTAGTCGCGCGCTTTTTTTATCTTTCGACTTTTTTTTTTTGCCACCTTGGGTCACACTTTGTGGTCCCCCCGGTTTTCCAATCTCCTTCCCTTGCCGCAATCTCCATGACAATACCAACTGAAAAAGCCTCTGGCGTTTCCTCTGGCGGGGATGATCCTTTCATGTTCGCCTCACCCACCTTCTTCCCCATCCTCAATTCCGTTTAACAAGTTCGGCTGTCGTCGGTAGTGCCGTCTGGTTGCCTACGCGTCCCACGCGTTTTCTTCTCGGCAGCGCAGGTCATCTGGTTTCATCTTTCTCTGAATAATCTGATTTGCTTGCATGTGGGAACGTTATTCTCCTTTTTCTTTTTTTTCTTCTTACCGTCCTTCTCATGGCACGTTGTTTTTTTCGGTTTCATATTTATTTTTTTTTTCTTGGATGCGCTTTTTTTCCCCCGGAAAATAAAGTGAGCTACTGGCACGATCACTCCTTCCAGTTCTTTCTTACCCCCCCCACATTTGAATACACGTCGAGTTCCTCTTTCCTTTTCATGTTCTCGTCGTCGGAGAATCTAGAGCCAATCTTTCTTCTTCCTGTCTGTTTTGCAATTCTTCCTGAATCGGCGTCTCGGAATTTACGATGTTTATTCTGAATGCTGGTTATGCATAACGTGATGAAGGTCGTCGTCCATCGGGACTCTTCTGACTGCAAGTTGGCTTTATCGTCCCCTTGTTTAGTCCCACCAGCTCTTTATATGCACTATTTTCTTTTCCGATCTCCACATGTTCGGGCGTCGCGATTAACTTCATCTATGGATGCCAGTCCGACCCTGGTTACTTTGGTAGAGAAATTTTGGTTTTCCCCCCTTCCTTTCTTTTTTTTCCCTTGATTCTGTTATCAGTCATAATAAGCGTTACTGGCTTCCATGTATTTCGCGTTTTGGGACTCCCCATAAATTCTGACCCCCACCACTTAGATTCCCTACATTGCCCCACGCACTTTACCCTTTATGACTGAAAACCCCCGTGATAATGCAATAGTCCCTTAGCTAGGGCACGCCTTGCTGCACCTCCCCAGTTTCCACACACTTGGGTTTTCTTTCTCGTTCCCCTCCCACTGTTACCGAGGCCGGGACGCGTGTTTACTGTCCACACCGCCGGCCCATCTCGTTCTCTCTTTGGCCGTGCCCGCATTTTTTGGGACGCCCTAAGTCCCTTTTTATCAGCCTTCAGACGTCACTTTTCCCCTCCACCTCCCGTGGTTTTTTTTTCACGACTTAACGATTTCCCCCCTCGTAATGAAAGCCCTGCCCTCTTTGTCCAGTCCAGTGAAAATGCCCCGTGATTTTTCTTTTTTCGGACTTATCCCATTTCCCAGTGTTTTCAAGTGCGAAAAATCCCAGACGTTCTTTCTTCCCTGTCCTCGTTGAGCTCGCGTCCTGAGACAAATGTTTTTTTTTTCCCCAACAGCATAGGTTTTATCCCTAAGATCGGGCTTCACTGCGTCTGAAGCAAGGCTGCTTTTTCTGACCATCCCGTATGCGCTTGTCAGTCGGTCTTTCTTCTTCTCCTCGTGTTTTTGTGGCGAGATCCGCTGTCGTTTCGTGATTTCTCCCGCAGCATTCCCTTTCAGGCGCGGCCCCATTGATAACCCGCTCTCTATCACACCCTGATGCTGTGTGTTTCGACTCCCAAGGCATGTCTTCATAATCGTTTTCTCTGAGCTCACCTTCTTACTCAGGTGTACAAGTCGTCTGGGATTTTTGCGGGGCCCCCCGCCGGATCTCCTCCAGATCAACCCCCCCCCCAAATTACAATCACGGGCCTTTTTTTTTTATTTAGTACCCAATCTCTTTCTTTTTATCATTCGTTGTCGCAGCCCCGCCCCGTGCTTTTTTCTTGCTTCTTTGATCTTCTGATTTTGCCCAAACGTTCTTCTCATACCCCGACGCCCTGCGACAGCTGTGCTCCGTGTGTCGCCCGCTTTCGATCCTTTGGCCTAGTTGATTTTCCTAGAACCTGCATTTTATGACCCCAAGTTTTTTGCCCTGTTCTGTGAATTTTGACCTCGTAGATGGTACGCTTCCAGCAGTGGTCTATCCAATCTTTTTTACTTCGTGGGCCCTTTTTAACTATTAAGTTTGTCTCCATTTTACCTTACCACCCCCCCGTTCCCTCCCTCCTTTCAGACTCCTCCCCGTATGCGACACGAGTTTGAGAACAATCGCAAGTTGGGAAACCAGTGTCATTTTCCTTTTTGTTTAACCCCCCCCCCCTTTTTCCCTGCGTCCAAAGGGCCCTTGTTCCTTCTTCATTCCCCCCAGATGGAAGTATCGCACTACGACAAAGAACCGGTATTTCCGATCCACCCCAACCGCCAGACTATAGCTTCGCAGCGACTTGACCAACCTGAAATCGAGGGAATCGAGTTCCCTCAGCCGCCCTTCCCTCTTCCTAAACAATCATCCCCCCCCCCCTTTTAGATATATTAGGCCGACACAGACCTTGATTCGCCCCCACTCGGGCCCGCAAGTAGAAATTCAACGCGCTCCCCGCGCTCTCCCCCCCTGCACAATGCCAGCTTGCTCCCCTGCCTTTCACTGTTAAAGGTTTCTGCTTGTTCGGAAGGTCGGTGCCCCGAGCACTTTCCCCTTTGTCACCCCTAGCAGTTTCCCCCCTACCACAAGAGGAACCCCTTTTCTGCGCGGTCCTTGTTCCCGTTCGCCCCCCTTCAGTTAGAACATGACAGTAGAATCACTCAACGTTAATCCACCACCTTTTTTTTCCCGGACCTGAGCTCGGACGCCATGAGGCCCCGCAAGAGTGATTCCCCCGCTGCCAGAACGGGCCCCCCCCCCCCTTTCCGTTTGCACCATGCGTAGAGCAAACCACTTTTCGCCCTGTCCCATTGATGTTTTTTGCACACTGGTATGCTTCTAGTGTGTGGTATTTCGTGAACCCGTGGTTCCCCCCCCTTTTATCTCTCCTACTTTCCGTTTTTTGCAGTTTTTTTTTGACGGCTTTTCGTGTTTTTTTTTGATTTGTCGGGCGCCGTCCGTCCTTACCATGTTCAAACAAATTGTTAAACCATTTGTCCCCCGCAGCGTCGCAAGTCCTCAAAAAGGCGGCCTTATCTCTGTTTACTGATGCGTTGCAAGCGGAACCCAACCGTCTAACAATCACCTCCCCAGACTCATTGACCAAAGAGGGGGTTACCCTGAGGCTGAAACCATTTTTTCCCGTTTTGCATTTTGTCCTTTAAGCCAACGAATCCTTTGTTTGGGCGGGTTTGGTGTTTTCGCTTTTTTGGGTAACCTTTTTGCTCTTTTGCCAGGGTCCAGCGGTGCTCCCATGCACCCCGGTTGTGACGTGCCCCGATTTGGTCCGAGGCCCCCAGAGTTTCCAATGAACTTCTCCAATTTCTTACCTAGTCCCGGGAACCCGCGTGTTTTCCTTTTTCATAGGCGAGCGTTGTCCCCTAAGGTTATGATGTCCTTCCTTTTAGTCTCGTAATGAGGAATCGTTAAACCAGGCCCCATTCGCTTTTCTTCTTCTCCGTCTTGAGGCCGCCCTTAGAATACGCTCCGGCTGAATTCCATTCCCCTTCTTCCTTTAGCTCCGCCCTATTGAAAACCCCCTGACTACGTCGTTTTCTGATTGGCCAACCCGTTGGAGCAGTCGCATCCCCAATCTTTTCCTTCACCCAGCTTTACCTCCTTGATGCGTGTGTCCTGAGCATTAAACCCGCGACGATTTTTTTCCCCACTCCACACTCACGGAGGCAGTCTCTTCTTGACTCCTATTCTTCCTTGTGATACAGCAGATTCCCGCGTTAGTGAAAGATTGGGAGTTCCCCCTCTTGCTTTTCCATGTTTTATTCTGTTTTCAGTTTGCGTTTATTTGCCCCCCAATTCACCTACCCCCCCTGCCTTGCCCCCATCCCATCCGCCCCTGTATACCCCCCTTTAAGATTCGAAAAGAGACCTTTTTATCCTGGGAGTCCTTCACAACGGTTTCGTTTCCTTTCTAACTTTACCCCCTGGAATTTCCTTCCCTTTCCCGTCATTTCTTGCCATCCACCTTCCTCTCCCTTCCTCGACCCTTGGGACCCTGCTGGTTCGGGAGCGCGAACGGTAAACTACCACTATAAGACCGACCTGTTTCGCACGATATGCGTTGGAGCCGGCCGCTCCTAAGGTATAGTTTGCTTCGTTTCTCCTTCTCCCCCACCGTTAAATACATTACGTCGCTCCCCCCCAATGACTCACTTCTTGTCCCCCTCGACCCCCGCCGTATTTTTAAGAAGACGGCCTGTCGCAAGGTTCCAGCCGGGGGCCCCCGTGCTCCCATGCATGGTCCCCCCGCCCTCGCCCCCCCTTACTAAACACCCGAGCAGGGGGCAAGCCGGTCTTCCTGGAGTGCCCCCTATGCCGTTCTTTCTTCCATAGGGCCCACCTTGACCCCTGACATCCTATACCTTCTTTCCAGTCAAATTCCTTCTAATCCCCTGTTATGCTTCTGCCCAGGGCTGACTGAGTTTTCACTCCCCACGGAACTCTATTGTTGCCAGGACTGCACCGGACTGGGTCTTCCCTTTGTGGAGATCACTCTTCAATCCGGACGATTTAAGACTGATGTTTTGTGCAGTCCGGACCCAGTTGGCTGTCTTCCCCGATAACGG
>Ga0179593_1321543_pt1 | contig 17943 bp, 23 predicted proteins | sample CZODoug2_1_08_16_FD_185931 | JGI IMG/M metagenome (GOLD analysis project Ga0179593, IMG submission 185931) | Vadose zone soil fungal communities from Angelo Coast Range Reserve, California, USA - CZODoug2_1_08_16fungal (PacBio error correction) | ecosystem: Environmental > Terrestrial > Soil >... | reverse complement strand
TCTTGTGCCTTACTAAAATGCCAAGATGGGCCTTTTCGCTGAGATGAGTTCAGGAGGCTTTTGTTGCCACTGCAACGGATTCTTTTTGCACTGTCGGATCCGAATGAGTTAATGTTTTACACAAGTCCCCTCCCCAGGGGGTACCATCCTAGTCGTTCCCCTACCCGATTCTTTTCCCCGCATGGTGCTGCCAGTACCCCCTCGTTGCTTGTTTTAGACCCGTTTGGTTCACGACCTGTCATTTTCCCCGTGAACAACCTGTTACCAAATCTCCTTTCCACTTGTCCTCGTTTGCATTCACCCTGTGACCACCAATTGACACTTTTCCCCTTGGGGCATTGGACCTCCACTCTCGAAGCACCTTTCTGTGCTTGCCCCCGCTTTTTTTTTTACCCCCCCCCCCCCCCCCCCCCCCCCCCCCCTTGGTTTTTTCCTCTTTAAAGTTTTTTGTTTCCCTCGGGGCCTGCACACGCCCTTGTTTTTTTACCCCCAATTTTTTTTGGGACTGTGGCTTCCCATAGTTGTTCCCCCCCCGGGCCAAATTTCCGGACGCTCTTGTCGTGCCTGGGAGGATGTTTTGTTGCCGAACCGCCCTCTCCGTTTTCTCCGTTTGCCAGTGAGTCCGTCTGACTCTCGAAATCCCCCTGCTGTGTGAATAACCTTCCCCCACCAAGCGCCACCCGGGGTTGCTCTCCCCTAATCCGATCATTTTTTGATCATTCTGCTTTTTCTTTTTCGTGTGGACTGAGAATCCCCGCTCCCTTTGAAGGCTTTTGGGACACTTTTTTGTTCTGGGAACCTGTTTTCCGAAGCTTTTTAAGGTCACCTTCTTCCGACCCCCCCACCTCTTTTGATGTTACTTGTTTCTCCTTCTGAAGCGCTGCGTTGCAATATTTTTTCTTTTTCGGTTTTTCTTTCCCATTTGACGGTTTCCCCCCCTTCCAACATGGTTCATAGGAGACTAGACGGTCTGGCGTTGGCACCCGTTTTTTTGGCTTCCCCCCCTGGTGCTGGTTTTCCCCCCCCTTTACCAGGTTTTCGGGAGGGCAGCACCTGCTCAAGCTAACGCCCGAGAAGGGTCCCCGGTCCCCGTTTTTTGGGCAAACAAGTCTTTTTGGAAACCCAAATTTTTTTTATGGGTCAAGTCTTCTTTCGTATGCGTTTTATACAGGTTCTTTTCTCGAACCCCTTTCTCTTGTTTTTTTTCCGACCTTGTTTGTTTGGGGAAGGTTCCGGGGAAGGGCTGGTGAGTTGCCCCCCTGACCCTTGATTTCCGCGTCTTTTTTTTAGTAGACCCCAGGCGGAGCGCTCTAGTTTTTTCAATGTGCCTGTTAGTGACCCTGGAAAACCGTCTTTCGGTTGATTTTGGGGAGATTGACCCCCTTTGAAATCCCTTCCCTTCAATTACGCGCCGCGGGCTTGATTGGTTTTTTTTTGGGTTTTTGGTGAGTTTCCCCTTGGTGAAGGGGGGAGTTCTAGGCATTTGGACGTTGACGCGACGACGGAGACCGGCTTTCTTCCCTTCTTCCCCAGGCCCGTATTTTTTTTTTTGTTTGGAGGACAACGGTTTGCCCCCCCGCTCTGTCGTTAGAGCCATCTTTGATCGCTCCTTCCGTGGCCTTGACAGGGGCCACTTTCCTTCAGTTGAGTCCACTTTATTTTTCTTTTTTTTTTTCTTCTTTCTGGTTCAGATCCATCTTCCTGTTCTACCCACTCTTCCATTTGTTACCGCAGTTGCCCAAAAGTCCTTTCGGAGTCCGTCATGACGTTATTATCAGGCATTTTTCGCGCTTCAACTTTTGGGTTTCCCCCGAGGTTCTTCCTGTTTTGTGGCCGTTTTCCCCGGGGACCGTTCCCCAATTTTTGGTTACCTTTATTTTTTGGTAGAGATCTTTCCCTCGTCGCTATGCGGGATTTATTTTGTTCCCGGGATGCGTTTTTTTTTCAGTGCTGGTCTTCCCCTGGGATCACGGGGCTTGTCCTTTTCAGGTGGTCTTTTTTTTTTTTTTTTTTTTTTTACTCACGTTCAATGTCGACAAACCACTTGTCCTTTGACAGCCCCCCTGGTTCGAGATTGTTCTGGGCCATTACCTCCACTCCCACCCCCCTTCCTGCCTTTGGGTTCCCTCTTCAGACCTTTTCCTTTTCTAAGCCGTCCAGTGGTTCCGTCGGATCTTTCTTGTTCCGGAAAAAAAGTTACTTCGTGTTGGGTCTCGGACCTGGCGGGCCTCTTTCCTTCTGACGTGGCTGCGGCTCTCAGCCCTGATAACGGCTCTAACCCTACTTCCCTAGCCCGGTTTTTTTTTCCACATCAATTTCCTTCTTCATTTTTTCTCCAGTCGGCCGGTTGAAACTTGAGGGCCCCCGGCCCCTGTTTGGATCGAGTTTTTGAGCCCGGTTTTTTTATCAACCCGACTTTTTTGATGCTAGAACTTCGCCAGGCCTTTTTTTTTTACTGAGGGCTTTTTTGCCGACGTGTACCTGGGACCACTCCCCCAACTTTCGCGGCCTCACCCTGAAGAAGTCTTTCCCTTTACTACGACCTTTCCAAGGAACTTTGATTTCGATGGTCCCCTCGTGCCATCGGATCGCGGCTTTTTTTATACGAGGGGCCTTAACACCCGCCCCCCATCTTTTGTCCTGGCACCCGGCACTTGACCAATCTGTCGACCGGCGTGCAACCTTTCGTTTTTTTTTCTTGAAGAGCCTTTTTTTCACGACCAGGATTCGGGACAACGGGTTTTTTTGCGCGTGTTGATGTTTCCTGGGTGAACCCGAGGTCCTTTAACTGGGTACGTGTTTTCTTTTTCTGGGCCCCCCGGCTTTGACTTTGAATCTCTTTATCATTGCTGTGATCCATCCCCCTTGGTCTTTCGGTGGGCGAGCTGCCCGCATGCGAGCCCTCCAGTCCCACCTTCGGGTCGCCCACTGACCGGTTTTGATGTGGAGTTGATTCTCCGGCCCCCTTTTTTTCCCCTTCCCTCCCGATTTATTTAAGGGGTTAAGTCCCTTTCCTTTCCTATATACCGTTGTTGGTTGTTTTCTCTCTCTCTTTGGAAAAACATTGAAATCGCCGTTGCGGATTCTCCCCCCTTCCCATGTTGCCCCCGGTTCCTTTTTTTTTTAGTTTCTTGTAAGAAAAAGTACCCCCATTTATTGATCTCTGCGCACCCACTCTCTTCCACTTGACCCCTTTTAGCCTTCAAGCGCATTCGTGCACTGAGCCTCTCACCCTTTTTTCCCGCCCGGTTTTCAGGCCCCCCCCTAGCCGCGTTTTAGCGCTTCCCCCCTTTGGTCCCCTTTTGGTTTACTTTTTCTTCTGAGTCGTGGTTTTATGCTTTTTTTTTTTACTTCCCACCTAACGATTTGGCCTACCTCTTCTGCGTTTCTTTTTTTCGGCGGTTCCCCCTGTGTGCTTGGCTTCCAGAATTTTTGATGGTGCTGCCCCCCCCTAGTTGATTGCCCCTTTGCGGCTAGAGGGGTGCCCTTGTGACCCTCCTTGGAGTTGTTTTTTTTTCGTTTTTTTGGAATTTGCGGGTTCGCTTTCCCCCCCCCCGCCTTTGACATCCCTGACTTGAAGCGAGTTCAGTGTTTATACTTTTGTGCAGTGTAGTCCTTACCCCCCCATTTTTCCCTTCACCGTTCCTTAGAGTTTTTTGATCTTTTTTTTAAAGTCGGTTTTTCTTATGGTTCTCGTCGTGACATTTGATGACCCTCCTTTTTTGTTCAATTTCCTCTTTCCCCTCTTTTTTCTAATTTTTGACCTTTGATTTTTCTTGGGGGAGCTAGTTCGTATTCTTCGTTCTGTATAGTCGTCTCGGCAGAAAACTGTCGAGCCCAGCACCTGGTCCCCTGGGGCCGGGTAGTTTTTTTGGGGGACCCCACCTCCCTGCTTTCTCCCCCACCCAGGAAATTCTGGTGTCCCTCCTTTCGGTTCCTTAGACGGTAGTTTCAGTTTTCCCCCCCCATTGGTTCTTTGCTTTGGGTCTTTTTTCCAGTTTATTGGGCCCGAACCCTCCTCTTCCTTTCGTCCCTTCCTTTTTTCCCCCGCGTTTTTTGTTAGACGAGCGCCTCAAAAATCTCCTTCGGCCAGTTGCTCTTAAGTATGACCCCAGCATTTTGCAAAAGAGGGCCGCCTTTGTTGCAACTTGTCTTTACTTCATTTTTTTTTGAATTTTTGAAGTTCTTCCCCTCCCCCCCCTTTTTTCTTTCACAAGTTTTTTCCGGGATTTTTTAACCCCTAGGGAACCCCCGTCCTTTTTTCCCCCCCTAGGACCGGCAGTTTTGAACTTTAGTTTTTTTTTCCACGAGAGGCCCTCCCCTGCATGAGATTTTAGGCCGCACCAGAAGAGAGTTCCTTTTTTTTTTAATTTTTTCCCCTAGAGGTCTTTTTCTTTCACTCTCTTTCTTCTGCCCAAGTTCCCCCTTGGAAAGGTTCCCTTGGGTTCCCCCTCATTTTTTTTCCTTTCCGAGTTCCCCCCTGCTTTCTACCTTTCAAGTTGTCCATGCTTTTTTGTTTTAAAACGTGTACCTTTTTTGCATCCTTTTTGCTTTTTGATTCTCTTGTGTAATTTCCTCTTCTTCGGCCTTCCGTCAAAAGAGGTAGACTCCCCCTGGTTTTTTTTGCGAAAGAAAAACCCCTCCCCCCTAGTCGCGTCGTTGAAGATGCCGTCTCACCCCGCTGAATCTTGTTTTTCTTTAAGGTCTTTCCCTTCCCCCTCCCCTGATGTTTTCCTTCCCCGCTTCGTTTCGGTCCCCCCCCTCCCTAGTTCCGCGCTTTGAAGACTTGTTCCTCCCCTTTTTGGTACCCTTACCCACCCCCCACGGCTACCTGGTTTTTGGTGACTGGCCGTAGGGGTTTTGCATTCCTCCCCCAATTTTTTCCAGCACTTTTAAACCCACTCCCCCCCCCCCGTTCAAGTCACAGGGAACCCTTTTTCTCCCCTATTGTCTTCCCCGTTTTCTAGCTTTGCGCGGCTTAGAACACTTTTCACGGATACGCGATGCGCACTTTTTTTGGCGCCCGGTAGTGACCGTGTGCCTCGTTCACCCCTCTCTCCAATTCCCCGCCGGGACACCCCGTGCCGATGTTGTCCATGCCGCCTTCGTTTTCTATAACACGGCGGTGCCTCCGTTTTTTTTTGCGGTTAAAGCTCGGCCGCCTTTCGACCGGCGTGCCACCATTCCCCCCTTTTTCTTGAGTTTTCTTTGGCGTACCACTGAGTTTGTGCATGTCCTCCTCATAGACCTCCTTTCTTTCATTCGTTCGCGCTGTTTTTTGTAGCTTTTTTTTTTTGATGTAGTCGGCGGATTGGCGATTCTCCGCTCATTCTGTCATTACTTCCTTTCCCTTCTGTTTGTTTGTTGGATGGGAAGGTTGTTCCATCGCCCTCGATCAGTTTTCCGAGTTCTTTGGTCTTTTTTTTTTTCTCCGTTCTTTGGTCTGTTTGTGTTCTGCTCTGTAAACGTTTGATAGTTTTTTTCACTTCCTGGCCCCCCTTGACAGTTTGAAGGGTTTTTTTTCTCGAGTTGTCCTCCCCTAAGTGATTAGGAGAGTGGAGTCGCCGTGACCTGGGTTTCAATTTTCGGTTGGTTTGCCTTCGAGAAAGCGATCTTGTTTACCCCTTGTTCTTTTTATGTTCTTGGTCCCCCCGTTGGTTAACCTTCCTCGTACACTGGGGTTTACACCTTGATGCCCCATATCCTTTTCCCGATAACCTCTGAATTATGGTTTTTTTCCCCCTTCTTTTGATGGCCTTTCTCCTTGTTCCAATTCGAGAGATACGGCCTATCAGTGTACTTCCCCCTGTTTCCCTTTCCTTGCACCCCCATGCTGGCCGCGATTTCTCCCCCCTTCATTTTTGTATCTACTCCATACCTTGTTGTTGTTGGTTGTCTTTTTTGAGCCCCTGATGGTTCTGAGAACCCCCTTCAGGAATGGGACTGTTAGATGTTGTTGAGTTTTTTGCTTGTGCCGGGCACCTGGAGACTTCCCCCCTGCTCAGAGCCCTCCGCTGTTGTTTTGCAGCCGTTTTTTTTTTTCCCCCTGACCGTGCGGTTGACCTCTTCTGCGTGGCAGCAAGTTGTTTTTATGTCCCCAAAAGGAATCTGTTCTTGGTCGTCCAAACTCACCACTTTTTTTTTCTTGACCCGCCTCCCCCATTAAACCCCCTTCCCACACCCAACATTTTTTTTTTTTCTCGGACCTTTTCCTGCGAGAGCCACCCGAAAGCCCATTTTTTTTGTTACCATCCTCCTCTGCTCACTCCACCTTATTCCCTTGACTGGCGAAAACAGTTGTCTGTATCAATGTACATTTTTTTTTCGTTTTAAAATCGGTTTCAGTCCCGACCTTTTCTTTTTCCCCCCCCATTCCCCTTTGCCCGGGCGTAACCAGGACCCCACAGGCATTTTTGATTCTTTAGATTTTGTTGCGGTCAATTTGACCCCCCCCCCACTTGAATGTTTCCCTAGTCCTCCCCCCCAACTCCTCCATTATCCTGTGACAGGAAGTCGGAGACGTCTTTCTCCCCCATCCCGGGACCCCATTACTTATGGACCCCCCTCTGTTTTTTGGTTTTTGCCCACTAACGGGATGAGTGCTATTGAGAAGCTTTTTTTCTCAGTTGATATCCCACGACGGCTCCAGGTGGTGGGGCCAGCTGGCTTTTCCCTTTTCCCATCGGGGCCCTCCTCCGGTTTTGTCCGGTTTTTAATTTTTAGTTCCCCCAGAAGAGGGTCTTTTCTCGGACCATCTCTGTTGATCGCGTGCTTTGTCCCGTGTCCCGGTTTTACGGAAGCGACCTTTCGAGGAACCCCTGGTATTTTCACCCTTTGTTTTCCATAGCCCGTCGTTTTCCCCCCAGTTGATCGCTTTTCCTTTTTTTGACCTTAGCACCTTCCTCCTCCTGGGGTTCTGTTGGGGAAGGTTTTTCCAAAAAAAACACCTTGGGTATGGTTTTCAGTCTTTTCGTGTTTTTTGATTTTTTCGCGGCCCTACCCAGTTTTCTTCCCCCCCCCTTCTCTGTTACTCCTTTTTTTTTGGGATCTGGTACTGGTAGGGTGGGGGAGTTGCCCACTGCATTTTAATAGTCTGGTTTGAGCTTTGCCCCGGCTTGTGTTTCTTTTGTTGACTCTGTGGTGCCTTGAATTTCTTGTCCCATAGCCAATTTGATGGCTGTTTTTTTTTTTTTTGGTCTTTTTTTTCACGTTTCCTTCTTTTCCCTTTTGAAGTCTACGAGGTAGTTGTTTTTTTTTTGCTCCCCGGTACGTTTCCTTCCCTGCTGTGTGGACATTTTTTGCAGGTCTCTCGGTGATTTTTTTACCCCCCTTTTTTAATACTTTCGGAGGGGCCGTTACCACCACTTTTTTCACTCGACTTTTTTTCGCGTCTCCCAGGCGGCTCGCCGCTTCCCTTTCCTTTCCCCCCTGTTATGAGAAGCTGACCTTATCGTGGATGATCCAATACCTTTTTTTCCTTTCCCCCCCGAGGAAGGTACCGGCGGGCCCCACGCGGCGTCGTCTTTTTTTGAGTCTTTTCGGCTTGTTGTCGCGCTTCCCCCCACGGTTCGTTTTTCCCTCTTGTTTCTTGACCCGTTTGGTTTTTTTTTTTTCCAGGTTTATCCCCTGTACCCTGGGGCTTTTTGGAAATGGTGGTCCGCGCTCCGCGTGGCGCCTTCTTGGGGACTTCGGTGGACTGGTCGTCGTGGCCCCCCGTTCCTGGTATACTCCCAGGAGAAAAAGGTTTTTTATGTATCCTCCCATTTATCTCCCGTTGTCCCCATCTTTTCCTTGTTCAAGGAACTCCCCTGAATCCCCCTAGTTTCGTTTTTTTTCTCCTTTACACTTCCAAAGCCACCCCCCTTAATGGCCCCCCCTGGGGTTGGGAGATTGCTTAGACTTTCCTTTTCCGTGCAAGGCGGTTAATTGTACCTTCCGCTATTTCGTGGAAGAACCTTTGAGTGCCCCACCTCAGCTTTTTAGGGTGGTGTTCCGCAAGGAGGGTTTCTGTTTCTTCGCAGGCTTTTGCGGATCTGACTGGCCGACTGACACGGCATCCCCGTTTCCTTTCACTACGTCCCGGGGGCACATCCTGCCTTCCTCTCTTACGAAGGAGTTTGGTGGCCCCCCTCCCGGAGGGCTGTTGGGTCCCAGTTTATCGCGTTGACCGCCGTTTTTTCCCCTCCTTTTTCAAAACCCTGATTTTAAGTGTGATTTTTTTTTAGCTTTTTGCCTAAGGTCCCCTTGCCTTTTTCGTTTGGCCTTTTTTGGACACTTGCCAACCTCGATACACGTTTCGTTTTTTTGCTCAACGCGGTCGGGGTCGGTTTTTTGCAGGGGGTGGTTTTACCTTTTCACCTCGACTTCAAAGGGACAGGACTTCGCCCAAGATGGTCCCTGGCGGCCGTTTTTTTGCTTCTTTGATGGTCACTTGCTTTTGGGCCAGCACCAATCAACCCTGATTTTGTATGTTTGCTTTGCACCATCCCCCTGTTACCCCCAGTCTGCGCAACTCCCCCCTTCCTCTTTGTAAACTTTCAGGGGTTTTTGCAGAACCACGAAGATTTCGTGAAAACCCCGCGGGGGCCGCTGGGGAGCTCGGTTCTTTCAAACTGATGTTTGCTATTGCAAGTCTTTTTGAATTGCTGGATTTTGTCGTGCGGACGTTTTTTTTTTTGCCCGTTTGCGCTGCAGGTTTTGCGTGCGGACTGCTCTATTTCCCCAGGGCGTAGAAGGGTTTTCTGTTTTGGCTTCTCTCCAATTTTTCCCCCCTGTTACTTCGTCTCCGCCCTGCGCCACCGGGCGATTGTTTTTGTGTTCCCGGCGTCCCTCTGGCCTTTTCGGTCGAGGGAGTTTCACCTTTTTTCACTCTATATCCCCCCTCTTTCTCCTCCGTTGTTGTTTTTTTTTGTCTAGGTCTCTCTGGAAAAAAATTGAACCCCCTTTCCGCGAACGCAAAATTGTCCCGTGATCGCTCCACCAAGTTTTGTTCGGGGTTTTGAGAGTAAGACAGTACTGGGGGGGACGGGCTCGCTCCCGCGGCCCCCCTTTCAACTCCTCCTGGAAATCCCGAGTTTTTTTAAGGCCCCGGTTTCCCCGCATATGACCCCCCCACCATTCCCTCGAAGAAAGAAGGACCCACCCCCCCCCTCGTACCCGTCAGCTCTGTCTCGGTTCCCCCCGGCCTTTTTTTTTCGGTTTTCTATCCCCTTTTTTCGGGGTTTTTTCCTCTCAGACCAATACAGGGCAGCGGGTCCGAGGTGACTTCAGCGGGGTTCCCCGTTGGCTTCGCCCCTGAATCTTTGTGGTTTTTATGACTCTTTATAACCCCCCCCCCCCTCCGATCTTTCAGTTTTGGCAACTCTTTCCCCTTTCTTTTGGGCCTGGAAAGTTCGTACTTTAGTAACCCTTTTTTTGATTCGCCGTTTGAGGTTTTTGATTGACGTTTCTCGGCGTGTGGCAGTTCTTCTGTACAATGGGATTAAGTCAAGGCCCCCATTTCGACGTTTTTCTCCCCGCTAGATTTACACCCGTCTTTAGTATCGTTTTTGTTATCTCTTCCAGGTTGCCCCCGCCCCTCCGTCCGTGTCACCTCCCCCCTTACTGAGTTATCTCTGCCCTTTGTATTTTCCCCCCAGGTTTTGTGTCGTAGTATTTCTTTTTTAGTCTGTGTGATTCGCGTCGAGTCCGCCCTACCCCCCCCGTTCTAAAGCCTGAGTTGCCCCCGTGTTTCTCGTTCCACCTTGCATCTCGTCTCCCACGAAATTTACGGCGGTGAAGTGAACTGTTTTCCGCTGACAGTCGGATCCTCTTTTCCCCCCACCCCCCCCCCCCCCCGGGTGCGGTTTTGTTGTCTTTTGTGCAATTACTTGGAATGAATTAGGTAGCCTTACCCCCTTCCCCCACTTTGATTTTTTCCAAGAAAGTAGAGTCCCCCAATTTTTTTATCAGGGGACCGGCCCCGTGTTCCCCCCCCCCGCGCGACCAGCTTTTTTCCCTGTTGCGCGCCGGTTTTTTTCCCACACGCCTCACTTTTCCCGCGTTTGATCCTGCGCTGTCCCAGTTTTTTTTCGTCAGAAACCTCGTTGATACCCCTTTAACAGTTTTGGACCACAAGGAATACCCCACTTACCCCGCCCGTTGAAGAATGCATCCCCCCCGGGCGCTGGTTTTGTTGTCATTTGACCATTTTCCTTTGACTTCCCGTTTCCGGTCCCTCCGCGGTCCGTCCCCCTCGTATGTTTTGATCTCAGTGGAAGATAAGATTATGTGCACAGTTTTCCTTGTTCCCTGCCCGGACGCTTTTTTTTAATCGATCCCGCTTTTATAGTGTGATTCGTTTTGTTTGTCCAGTTGTTAAGGACCCCCCCCCCCCCCTCCGTTTTTTGAAGGTTTTTTTTTTTCCAGCATTTGGGGTCCTTGGACGCTCGGCGTTTGCGTCCGCCCCAAAATCTGTCTTTTGAATCTTTTTACCCCCCCCCCTGCCCCAGAAATAGTTGGTTGAGTAGGTTTTTGTCCCTGATTTTCTCCTTCCGCCTTGCCGGGGTTCTTGGTCCTTCCCCCCCTTTCCAACCTGCTGGAGAGCTGACTTTCCCCCTCTCCCTTGAGCCACATCTTTTTCGGCCCTCTTCCTTGTGCCCCCTTTTCCTCCATCGTTTTTGGTCCCCCAGATACCCCCACACCAACTTATTAAGATCATGGGCTTCAGGCATAGGTAGTTTTTCGCGTTACTCCCCCCGTTCCCCCTTGGACTTTCCCACCCATCCACGTGTTGCTCCCTCCCCTGAACCCCCGTTTCTTTGTTCGTTGCAGTTTGTTTTTCCACTCTTTGCCTGGGGTTTGGCTTTTTTTTTTGACACTTTTTTCGTGCTTCACGAGATGCTGCAGCTTGCTGCCGGGCGCCCGTCTTTATCTCCCTTACCATTTTTTTGTTACATCCCCCCCGGACCCACTCCAGTCTGTCTAGAATCCTTGGTTTTCTCGATCCCCCCCCCCTTCTGGGTTTTTTGGTTAATATTGCCGTTCCCGCTTCGGCGATGGTCTTTAAGCGTTTGTTTCCCCACCCTACCTTTCCCCTGGGAGGCGGGGCGCTTCAAGAGCCGCCTTTTATTTTTTTCCCGTACTTGCCCCACCAGTCTGGACTAGGCGCGATGTGTGTGTCTCCGGATGCTTCTCTTATTGATATCCCTTTTCCCTTCCCTCCTTTACCCTTTTTGACCGGCTGCGGTCCCCTGTTTCTTGCTTTATGATTTTTTCCCTGATCGTCATCCGATGCTTGGTTGCCTGTCAGTCCGGTTTCTTTTTGTTGTCTTGCGGGCGGTGTCCCCCCTCTTTTCAAACGAGTCTGTGGTTTTTCCCCCTGGAATCATCACGGGGTGAGGTGGTCACTTTTTTTTTTCCAGTTGCGGTTTTGAGTAGGGAGTGTTCCCCCCTTTTAATTTTTCCATTTCGGGTTTTGTTTTGAATGTTTTTTGTGCCTCAATGTCCGCTCTGGGGTTACCCCTTTTTTCTGTGGCTCTTTTTGGAAAGTTTCTACTCCTTTTCTTGGGGATAACCTGTGCCCCAGATTCGTCGTTTCCCAGTCATCGGTTTTCCTCTTTGGCTGAGTTTTTTCCGAGGACAACCCCCTATAGAGGTCTTTCTGTCTACGTGCCAGGAATTATCTTGCTGGCCTCCACCCACTTCCCCTTTTTCGCAGATTTTATTCTCCGTTCATTTTTTTTCTTCTCTCTCCTCCCTTTGTTGTTGCTGAGTCCCTATTCCGTGGAGCATAAAGCCTTTACAGTTATTTTTTTTTTTTTGCTTGGGGTTTTTTTTTGAGCTCTGAAGTCGTCTTGTTAAGGCTTCCCCCTCCTTTACGACTTTTTTTTTTTCCGAGGTTTTTCTGCGGGATTGTGCTCGGCCCCCAGCACATTTTTGGCAAATGTTTTAGACCATTTCTTTTTCGTGAGGCGGCCGGACCGCTTTTTTGCAGGCTTTGGGCGTTGACACCACCCAGCAAGTAGGTTCTTTATTCAAAATTTGGACCACCCTCCGGCATACCAGACCCCAACCCGTACCACAATCTGGCCTTTTCCTCCCTGGAAGTTTACAAACCAGAAAATTACCCCCCCCCTTTTTGCCGTGGTGAGGAAAAGAATCCATTCCCCTACCGAATTCGATTTGCCAGTTGAAACCCCTGCTGCTATTTGGTGGGGGGGCGGGGTTGGTGGGGGTGGGGGGGGGGGGGGGGGGGGGGGGGGGGTGGGGGTGGGACGGGGGGGCAAAAAAACAATCACCAACACCGTCCACCCAAAACAAACCACCCAAACAGACAAAACAAACAAAACCCCACCCAACAAACCCCCCCCCACCAAAACACCAAAAACAAAAAACCCCCCAAACCCCCCCAACCCCCACACCCCCACCCCCACCCCCCAAAGTGCCATTTTACCTCTTCCGAGCTTTTTCCCCCCAAGTTCCCTTGTACCGGCGGACCCTCTCCCCCCCCCCGGGCCAAAGTTTTTCCTCCCTGCCCCTTTCCCTCTTCCAAGATTGTGTGATGGGACCCGTTTTTTTTTTACAGGACCCATACACCCCTTTGCGGCCGCCCTTGGCCGGTTTCTCTTGACGTTTGCGGTGGGGTCGTTTTTCCATCCGATAGCCATCGCGACTCCCCAATTCCCTCAGCCACCAGTGCGCGCACGCACTTTCCGTGTGCTGTGTCTCTTCAGTCTATTGACGACGAGGGGGTCGTTTTGAGTGCCCCTTTTGTTTCCGCTTCCAGTGTGGGCAGCTGGTTCCCCTATCCCTGTTGTTTCCAGTTTTTAAGTATTGAGGAAGTGTCAACTGGAGGTCACCCCTCAGAGGGTGTTAGATCTCGGACCTCTTCAGTGTCTTACTTGGGATTGTGTTTTACATGGGTTACGAAGGTGTAACTTCCTTCCTGAAAAGGGAAGCTGGGTCTTTCCGGCGTGCACAAAGCCTGCATGCGCCTTTGACTCAGTGTTTCCCCCCATTGGACCGAGGTTAAACTTTCGTTCAGTCGCCATGCCGCCGCCCTGGCGTGACTCGGGGGCCAATGTCTGAGCAACAACTTTTATGGGTTCCCCCTTTTTCTTTTTTTTCTGCTGTGTATTTTGGTTTTGTTTCTTTTGCCAGTCCTAGCTTTTTTTCCCCTTTTCAGGCGGTCACGTCCGTGGTTTTTTTGAGTTTCCCCGTCCGTAGGCGGGGCGGGGGTTCACCACGTTTTCTAGTCTGGGCTTTTCCTCAATGCGGAACTTTTCCCTTTATATTTTTAAGTTTGTGAAAGGTTTCTGTCCCCCCATCTCCCCCCCACGTGTCCCCTGTTTTTTTTGTGATTTTTTTTTCACTTAGGACTCCATTTTCCCCCTGGGGACGGCTCCCTTCCGTTTTATGGGGGAGTTAGCCCCCGGTACGTCCCGTGCTTTTGCGGAATTACGCTAGCGGGCCCGGGACCTTTCTTCCTTCTCCCCCCCCTCCTTGTGTTTGATTTCATAAACACTTTTTTATTTCGGTCGTCCAGACCCCGCGTTTTTCTTCCCGCTGGAGCCTTGTTTTTAAGGTCACCAGTGTTTCCCGCAGACCGCTGGATCTTCTTCTTCTCCCCCTATCAGTTTACCTTTTCACCCAGTGCTTGACCCAAAGCGGGCCCCTTTTAGTTGAAGAGTCCTGGAGGTCTGCGGGCTTCCCTTTGAAGTTTCTCCCTTTTTCCTTATGGGTTGCTCCTTAGCGTTCCCCGGTCGGGGTGTTTCCCCGGGGTGATGACGGTTGGGGGCCGCGTTTTCCCCCCCTTCTACCCCCTGAAACGGTGGCTAATGCCCCTTTTTGTCTTGCTCTTTTTTTTTGTTGCGTTTCCCTTTTTTTTTTATGCTTTAGGGTTGGCCCTTCTTCCCAGGATGGTTTGCTGGTCGACTTTAGAGGCCTTTCCCCCTTTGCCGGCCCTTTCTGCTGTTCTCCGGAGTTCCGCTACAAAAACCCCTGGTCCGGAAAGGGGACCTTCCCCTGAAAGTTTTCTTGGTTTTTGCCTTACTTCATCCCCCCCTCCCCCCACCGTGACCAGGGCGGGGGTGTTTTAAGACAGGTTCTTCTTTCTGAGCAGTTTTGCTTTCTGACACCCCGTCGCTCCCTTTTTGGTATGGGAACGCTTTTTTCTTGGTGTGGTCCGCCGGTCTTTCCCGTTGCGTTCTGACTGTCTCTTTTTCCCCCTTCGCGATCGCTCCACTGTTTCAATCTATCCTACCTGCCCAGTCCCCATCCCTCTGGGAGATCTTCCCCTCGCGTTTTTGGGTACAGCGGAGTGGCTTTTTCAATCCCCCCCCCCCCCCCCCCCCCCCTGGGGCTCCGCTTTTGGAGTCTCGATTTTTTTATTCAACCCGACGTTTTGAAATTTGTTTTTTTCTCCTGGAATGCGGCTTCATGTGGGCTGGACGGGGAGTTCGTTTTTTCCCGGTTTTTTCCCCTGAACCACCCCTTTCCTCCACGCGCCTCTTTAAAATGGAGGCTTCTCGTTTCCGTGGTACTACGCAGAATCCCTTTGGGTTACCCCCGATGCTTTTCCATTGTTGTTATCGGCCTCGCATTCCTCTTACTTTTTTATAATGGGGCAATCCCCCAAGTCCCCCTTTCGTGGGGCACCCCTTCACCATTTCCCGGTTTTTTCCCCCCCACGTGCCGGCCTGCCCCCGGCCTGGCTGTGCCGTTTTTTCTTTCTCCTGCTTACCCCTCCCCCCCCCCTGATATTGAACCCAGATCCCTATTGGTGACTGTGAGAGGCTCCCCGAGTGACCCCTGTATTTTGTCTGGGCGGGCTTTTTTTTGCGTTTTGGAACCGGTTTTTGATTTCCTCTTCCTGAAGGCCTTTTTTTTCCACTTCTCCCGTTAAACTTGCTTCTTCTTTGGGGGTTGAGGAGAGCCCTGTCTTTTTATCTCCCCAACTAACCTTTTTTTGCTTTTTTTCCGTTTTTGCTTTTCCCTCCAGGTGTTTTTTGCGGCGTTTTTTTTTGATTTAGTTTCCACGGGGTTCAGAATCTCTCCTTCCTCCCCCTCCCCCCTTTGTTTTTTTTTGAGTTCACTCTCGGTACCCCCCTTGTCCTAATTTTCGTAGCCGGTGGTCCCCCCTTGAGTTCTTTCATACAAGACGAAGTGGTTTGTGCGATGACGAAGCCCCCTTTCAAGTTCCCTCGCGGCCTCGACACTCACTTCGCCCTGGAACCTAGTCTCCCCCCTTGCCCCAGCGCACTGGCGGACAAGCGTTTCTCCCCTTAGCGCCCTGACCCGTTTTTTCACTTTTTTCCAACCTCCGTTCCGTCAGCTCGGTTTCTTTTTCCGTTCTTTCTTTCCCCTTTTTTTCTGCTTTTTTTTTTCACTATCTGGGGTGGTTTTCTTTTCGTGGTTAAGAACAACCCCAAGAACCATTTGAGTACAGGTTGCGAGTTTTTCTGCCTTCTTGTTTTGCAAGTTGTTTGCGCCGATCTTTGCTTTTTGTGATTTCCCATAGTAAAAAATCAAGAGTCTTCGATTTTTTCTGTACAAAATATGTTCGCATTTTTCCGGCCCCCCTCTTTTGATGTCTGTACCCCTGTTTACCTTAGCCGGTGAAGCGGAAGTGGATCGTCTTTGGTTCGGTCGTCGTCCCCCCCCCTCTACACGTACCTTTTTGGCGTCGCCCCCGGACTACCCTCCTCCACTTCCAGTTGAGAGTAGCTCTTTCCCCCCCCCGGCGCATCAACCTTTCCCCCCCTCCCCTTACCGGTCCTTTTGCAACCTGAATCAGTCTGATTCGAACTTTGATTGATTTTTTTTACGATCTTTTTTTTTTTAGTCTCTTTTTTACGTTGTGGCTTTTCGTTCTCTTTTTTTTAGTCCGCCGTCGTCCTCCCCAGAGCCCAACTGCCGGGGCTCTCCCCCCCCCACGCAGCGCTGCTCAAATTCCTTTAGCGGTCCGTTTACCTGGCTTTGCCTTGCGAGAAGTCTTGAGCACTTTTTCCCCACCCCCCCCCCCCCCCCCCCCCCCGGGCGTATTTTTTCAATGGGAGGTCTTATGGAAGAACTATAATTCTGTCCCTTCAGGACCTGAGTTTTTTTTGTAGGAGGACGTCGAGAAAACAGCTTCTCCGGCCGTGCCCCGTTGCGCCGCCTTCCACTGAACCCAGCCGGGCCATTTTCCAGCCGGTCTTTTTGCCTTCATGCTCCCGCGAAGTGTTTTGGAGCTCCCCCCCCCCCCCCGTCCCCTTATGCCCCCAGTTCCGGGATTCCTTGTAGGGCCCCGCACTACCCCCCCCTCGACCTCCCCTTCCTGCCGGCGTTTCATCCCGCCGTCGATACCTTGGCATGACCAGCGCGCCGCCGCCTCCCCCCCGCGTGTTTACTTAACGACGGTGTAAGTAAGATGGACTTTATCTCGAGAAGATTTCAGATTATGAGTTGGTAACCATTGTGCCCTTGACCTTTCCGCTTCCTCCGTCGCCTGTACTTTTTTTTTCCTTGCCCCAATCCGTTTTCCTTTCTGGGTTTTGTGTTGCCCCAGTGTAAGAACCCCCCATTTGGAGCCATGTTCCTGTGTTTGGTCCGGTTTTATCCTCCTCCATTCCTTTCAGTGCAAAGTTTGCTTCGTGACGTACCGGCTCCCGCCCCCCCGCCCGTGCTGTCCGTTGAGGATGTCCGGTACTACTCCAGTGACCGCCTGTGTTTCCTGGTTTTGTTTTGTGATTTTTTTTCTGCAACCCCCTTTGCCCAACCGTCATTTTTTTTTTTTTTTTTTTTTTTTTTGTTTGAAGTCCTACCTCCGCCTTCGGCGCCACCTCCCGTGGGGACGTGCGCGTCCTCCCCCAGCCATCCTTTGAAATCCTCCCCCACACTGGCCTTTTCATTCTTCTTTGGGGCTCAGTTTTTTTTCTAGGTCCTTTGTCGTAAGCCCCCATCCAGCCTTGGAACCCCCTCCCCACATTTTTTTGCTCCTTTTTCCCCCTTTGGCCCCGAGCCGACCCTCCTTTCTCCCGGGGCTTTCTTAATTATCGTTTTTTGTGGGCGCGTTTTTTGGCTTGAACCCCTTGACAACTTTACCCAGTATTCGTTCCCTTTTCGCCCCTTCGGAAAAGGATCCCCTAATTCCGAAACTTCCTTAACGAAGTGTTCCCACTTTCAGTATTCAGCGTTTATGCTTTTCCGTTTTTGGGTGTAGAGACCCTTTCCCCCGTCTTGGGGACTTCCTGATAGTACCTATCGGCCCGTCCTGTCTCCTTTTTTTTTTTTCCCAAACCCAAGCCCCTGGTCTCGTCGTGTCTGCTCTTTTCCCCCCGTAGACGTCTTTCTCCCTAGACCAATCCCCCTCCGGTAGTTTGGAGAGATTTTGGGATGGCGTCCTTGTCATTTTTTTCGGTTTCGGATTTCTATCTCTTTTCTACGAGTAACATGTGATACGCTTCCCCGGGCGTTCCTCTATGTATGACTGGTTTCCTTTAGTAAACCCTGATAGTTTCAGTGATTCCCCTTTGTTTCTTTGCCTATTTTTCCTGCCCTTCCTTTCTTTTTTGGTTTCGCGTTGGAGCCCCCAGCATGTCACCTAGAGGTAACTTTGTGACCTCGTAAGCAGTGTTTGGGTTCCCCTAGGGTCATCTCCGTGCTCTCGTGTAGGGATGTTTTTTTTATTGACCCGAACAGGTCAATTTCGGTGTTTTTGTTTTTTGAATGTTTTGGCTGGAGACCCCACTTCAGATTCTTTGGTAACTGTTGATGGATTGCTTCCCCCTTACCCCCTTTTTTTCTTCCATCTCTGTAACTTTTTTATAACCTGATGCCCTTTTTGCGTCCCCCTCTCCTCGGTTGCTTTTGTTTTGATCTGGTTGATGCGTCCCCGCTGACAATCTTTCGAGATCTTTCCCCCCGGTTAACCGGACATCCAGCTCCCTGTTCTCTACACCTGGCACTTTTTTTTTTCCCGAG
>Ga0179593_1511144_pt1 | contig 17947 bp, 26 predicted proteins | sample CZODoug2_1_08_16_FD_185931 | JGI IMG/M metagenome (GOLD analysis project Ga0179593, IMG submission 185931) | Vadose zone soil fungal communities from Angelo Coast Range Reserve, California, USA - CZODoug2_1_08_16fungal (PacBio error correction) | ecosystem: Environmental > Terrestrial > Soil >... | reverse complement strand
TTTTTTTTTTTTTTTTTTTTTTTTTTTTTTTTTTTTTTTTTTTTTTTTTTTTTTTTTTTTTTTTTTTTTTTTTTTTTTTTTTTTTTTTTTTTTTTTTTTTTTTTTTTTTTTTTTTTTTTTTTTTTTTTTTTTTTTTTTTTTTTTTTTTTTTTTTTTTTTTTTTTTTTTTTTTTTCCCCACATTTCCCTTTTTGACACAGACGGTCCCTTCCCTTGCCCCCTTTCCTCCTCCCGCTTTATTTTCAATTCTTCTCTGGAAGTCTTTTCTACTGCGTCTTTTTGCCGCGAGAGAACGTTTCCAATTTTCCACAATGTTGTATCCCACCCCCCCCGCGGTGGCGTTTACCATTTTCTTCCCTTTTTCCTAGAGGGGCCCTGCCACCCCCCCGTGTCTTCTATATTCAACTTTTTCTCCTCCAAAACTCCCATCGCACCTGATTGTCGGTTGATGCCCTGTTTTTCGCTTCTTGTCACTGCGTCGTCTAGTTCTTTTCCCCTTTGCTTTCTGAGTTGATTTTCCCCCCCCCCCGTTTTGTCCCCCTTTGATACGGATCAGCAACCTTTTCACTTTCAGCCTCTTCTCGCTTTTTATACTCCCCTTATTTCTATAATGCGTTCCCACTGCCCCCGCCTCTGGTTTGGTTTTTTTTTGTCCCCTTTTTCGCCGAGGCATGCCTTTTTTAGTTCCCCCATGACCTCCCCCCTTTCTCCCCCCCTTTCCCGAAGGGAGCCTCCTCTGTCTTTTCAGTTCACCTGGTACTCGTTTGTCCTGACTATCCTGCTTCTCCTTCTTTTCTTGACCTCCTTGTGTGACCGTCCCTTTGGTCCCTTATCTTTAAAGGCTAGGATCCCACGGCCCTGGTCCGTGCGCTTCTTGGAACACACCCCGTTTTTTTTCCCTGTGCATCTGTTTTCCTCCGTTTACCTTCTCCTCTCCCTTTTTAGCCACGATTGATTTTCCCCCCTTTCTAAGAGTCCCCCGGTCTTTCCCTCCGGGCGTTTTGTTTTCCTTGCACTAGGCTCTACCCACCTTCCCGCAACAAATTTCCACTGCAGCCTGTTGTCATTCTTTGTACTTCGTTATGCAACCCCCCCCCCTGATGGATTTTGAACCCCGTTCGCACGCCTTGTGGGCATTCCCCTCTCCCTTCAGTTTGTTTCCCTGCCCTTCTACCGGTTTCATTTTCATTTGTACGGATTTTTGTCCATTCGTCAGCCCCCCCCCTTCCGTTTAAGCGGTAAGGGTGTTTGCCCCATCGTGCCTTTTTTGTGTTTTTTGTCCTTTCTCAATAGTGTTCCCGTGAATCCCTTTTCTTTTTTTACTGTTTTTTAGCACCACTGTTTTTGCCGACAGGAGCTTCCCCCGCTCACACAAAAGCCTTCCCGCCCGCATTGTCTGGCTTGTTTTCATTATCAACCGCGTGATTGAGTCTGATTTTTCTCGTTGATATCCCCACTGCTTTCCCCGGTCCTTTTCTTTCCGCCCAATTGCGTGGTCCTTTTGTCCCGTAGGCGCGCGGGTTTTGGGTGTTTTTTTTTGTTTGTGGCCATCCCTTCCCTCTGTCTTTTGTGGTGTTTTTTTTAGGCTTCTGTTTGCGTTTCCCCCCCCCCCCCAAACCAGGACCGTCTCCTGCCGGTGCCCGGTTCCCCTCTTTCTCCCTTTTCCATGTTTTTGATATTATTAATCGGCTTTGCGGTTGCCAGACTGACTTGTCCTCAAGGTTCCTCCCCGTTCTGGGCACTTCCCCTGACCTCCCGTTTTTTTTTCAGTAAAACCCATTGCACCGCCCCCCTCTGATTTTTCTTTCCCCTCGGTTTGCTACGCACGTAACCCCTTTCTTTCCCCACCCCCCTGAGAAGACAATCATTTTTGCCACCTGCATACTTTTAATTTTCTCTTTTTTTTTGCTTTTATTGTCTTCACCCCCTGATCCTGAATGTCCCCCCAGTTTCCCAAGTGTCGCTGGTTCCTTTATTCTTCTCGTTGGCCAAGTTTTTACCCACTATACGCAAACCCCCTTCTGGTCACCCTCCCGCTGTCTCTCCTTCTCCCCCAATGCTCCTGCCGGTCGCTTGTGTTTGTTTTTCTTTGAGCGTGGTTTCTGAAGTTAGTCACCCTTTCTTCTTTTTTTGCATTCCTTTCATGTTATTTGTTGCTCTAGAACAACCCTTTCTTTTCGGTGAGGTGCTCGCACCTTTTTCCCCCCTTCCTCTAATCCACTTCCTGCAATTTTTGGTAAAGGGCCGTCCCCTTCCCCCTGCCTTTATTTTTCGCCCCCCTAAGGAGTCCCCCCATTGTCGCCCTTCTCTTCTTTTCACGACTTTTTTTTGTTTTACTTGAGTGTTCATTTTTTGCACCTATTCCGCTCGAGTGATGGGGCCCTTCCACTTTATTTGTAGGTTTTCCTTTTGACCACTTCCGGCGCCTCTTTCTGGAACAAATTTCGTTTAAAGTTTTTTTTTTTGCTCCCTTTTTTAACACAATAGGTCTGCCCTCCCAGCCCCACTTCGATGCCCTTGGCACTCCCCCGAGGCACTTGCCCCCCCCCCCATCCCCCCCCCCCCATGTTCAGCGCCGTGTCTGTTGGTGGAGATGGCTTTTTCCTGTCCATAGCCCTTTTCCCCATGCTTCTCGAGTAACGTGAACCACTTCTTTTTTCACGATAAGCGTCCCAGCAGGAGTCCTTCTCTCTTATTTGGACAGCCTCCTCCTTTGTTTTTTTTTTTTGTGGTAGAGCCGATTGTCCCCTCCTTCCTCCGCTTGCGGTTGAAGGTCGTAACTGTTTTGATATTTAGCCGCTTACCGGCTCCCTCCCCTGTGCCTGACTCCTTCCAATTCCCACCCTTCGGCTGGTGAAGGCTTTTTTGTCCCCTTCACCGGGTTTGTTTTGCAGGAATAAAGCCGTTTTTTCCCCTCCGGTTTTTCATGTGCAAAAAGATTTTTTTGTCCCCCCCAACAACTTTTCTTTACTGAACGTGTTTCAAGGGCATCAATTAGTTGAGAGAAGATCTTTTTTCCCACCTTCACATATACAAAACTCAAGATCTTTTCTTTTTGGCCAGTTTTTCCTCTTGATAGATTCTTTCCCCTTTTCAATCCCAATTCGTCCCCCCCCGTTGAACAATCAGTTCACTAGTCTGTCCTCTTTGGGAGGGTCCCTTAATCCCGTTTACGCCCCCGTGGTCTTTGTCTTCTGCCCTCCACCCCCCCTGGGAATTTTCTTTGATTATCTTTTTCCTTTTGAGGATTCCTCTCGACAGCGTGGCTGCGTGTCTGTTCCAGAAAGACCCAACCCCCCCACAAGCGGAGTCCCCTTTTTGCCCCAACTTTGCCCTCAGCCAACCTTCCCCTTTTCCGGATCTGGACCCCCAACTTGCCCGGAGTTTAAATCCTTTTTTCTTCTTTCTTCCCTTTTTCCTTATCTTTTCTTTTGGCAAACTTCCCTTTTTTCTTTGCTCATCAGTTTTGCCCTTTTTTTCCCCCCACCTGTTTTGATTGTGAGTAGTTTTCCCTCCCCAAATCGCTTCATCTCCATGCCGATTTGTTGTCAACGTTTTTTTTTTTTTCCCCCCTTTGTTCGTTGGCCACGGCTTGGTTTGGTCTTTTTTGCCGTCCCCTTCCCGTCCTTCGTACTACCTCTCTGGGGATTCCCCTTTTTGCACTTGTGTTTTCACTCTTAGGTTTCTGGTATTTCAGGCTACTTTAAACTACCAAGTCGTCGTCTGGTCCCGGGTCCGCTTTTTAACAACCTTTTTCTAGAATTTCGTTTTTCCCCGTAAAGCCTGAGGGTGCAAAGTTGAGAGGGGTTCTCCTCTTTTCCGCTTCCCCATCGTGATCCATTTCCTAGACAGTCTCTAATGGCCCCCTTGGCCCTCCCTTCTTTTGCTCAACTACTTTCCCCTGAACATTGTGGCTTCGACATCCGTTTTCCGGGCGTGTCAACTTCGTTTATCCCCCAACGCTTTTTTTGATCACCCCGGGTCTTCTGAACACCCCCCCCACAACGTTTTTTTTTCTTTTTTTTCTTTTTTTGCCCATCTTCCTTTTCTGTCTTTTGTGTGGCGCGACGTTTTTGATCCAGAGAAAACCTGGGTTGTCTCGCTCACGCTACAAGCAGGGCCCCCCCCCTTGATTTTTTTCCGATTTGAGTATATCCCTTCCCATCTCCGCTTCTTTCCCCTTTACACCTTGACTTTGCGTTTCCTATGGGGCCCCAACTTCGTCCGCCCCCCCTTTGATGACCCTTCTTTCCCCTCATTTCCCCAACTCTCCCCTTTCCTTGGGGTTTTCCTTCGTCCCACGTGCTCTTTCCCGGTGTTCCCCCATTTCCCCCTACCAGGTGGGCAGTTTTTGACCCCCATCCCACAGTTTTCCCTTCCCAGGCATTCCCCATTTGTATTCGGTATCGGCCTGGCTCTCTATTGCCCTGCCGCTTTTCGTCCCCCCGACCAGACCCCCCGCCCCCCAGGAATTTTCCTCGTCCTTCCTGACAGATGTTGACGTTCCATCCAGATTCCCCCGTAGCAACATTCCCCTCTGGTTGTGTTGGTTTCCCCCCCTTCCCCCACGCCCGCCTGCCCCATCCTTTTTGCTTTCTGAGGGGCCGGTTCCCGTCCTCTCTTTAACGTTCCTGTTCCCAACCCAGACCCCCCCGTTTGACCTCTCTGCTTGGTCCCTCTTCGCGTTGCGCTGGTAATAAAACCAGGTCTTGCGACGCACCTTGTGCTGTTTTCTCCTGGAAGGGCGCGTTTTTTCTAACAGGGGAGGGGCTCTTCTCACGCGATTTATTCCGTCCTCTTCTTTTTTCCCCCATCCTGAGAAACCCTGATCCCGTCTTGTAAACCCCTGTTTTCTGTAGGAAGGCTCCAGGGTATGTGTTTGATTTTCCACAATTCAGCTTGGCTCCCAGTTCGGTTTAACACTCCCTCACTGACCCCGCGGCCTATTTGTCCCCCTCGAAGGTCTTTTGCATTTTTTTGCAACTGACGCGCTCCGAAGTGCCTGGCCAACAGGGTCTCTTAGAGGAATTCCCCGTCCCCCTGTCACCATTTTCCCCCCCTTCCGGAACTACCTAAGAAGGGATGTTTCGGCCTGTGCAGGTTTCTTTTTGGCGAACACACGAAGTCTTTTCTTTTTTTCAACCCCCAACCCTGGGTTCCTTTGCCCCCCTGGGCAAGGTCCCCGAGTTTTAAAACCAACCAGGGGTTTCACCAGTCCCCCTTTTCCTTTTCCTTTGTTCCCCCCTTTCGACCCTCCCCCCCCTGTTCGCCTTTTTTCGTTCTAAAACCTCCCTTCAGTCCCGCAAGGGCTGCAAACTTTTTGTTTCGGTGTCCTCGGGTCGCCATTAAGGGGCTTAATTTTTGAACCCCTGATTCCCGCTCGATTTTTCCCCTCCGCTTCTTCTGAGCCCTCCCTGATTTTTTGCTTTTTTTTCTGCTTGGGAGGTTTGAGATACGCACTAGGGAGGTTCCTTTCAACATCCTTTTTCCTCACCATACGACCTCTTTTTTTCTGTAAAGTCTGTGGCCCCCCGTAACTGTTCCCTTTCCCGACCTCCGGCTGTCTGTGAGGTTAGTTTCTCTTCCGCCGCCGTTTTGCGCTGTCCCCCCTAAATTCTTTTCCGGCGCATTCTTTTTCGGCTTTCCGCCCCGTATTTTTTCGCCTTTTCCCCGCGTCTTTGTAACCTCGTTTCGGAATTCCCCCAGTGGTTTTTTGGTTCCCCAAGGGCGACCCTCACTCACAGGCCATCTCCTTCCCCTTTTCCCCTCCTGTTTCCCGCCCGGTCAGACCTCACCTATTTTCACGCAAGCCGCAATTTTTGAACGGGTTCAAGTCGCGCAGCTCCCCTTTTTTTCCATTTTTACGCGAGTCGCTTTCTGCTGTCTGTTTTTCCTCTCTCCCCTCCCCCCTCCCTACAACCCAACTCAATGCCTTTCTTTCTCCCCTTGGTTTTTTTTTCCTTTTTTTTAATGCCGTTTGGTTTATTCATTTGCATTCTTAAATTCTTCGGTTTGCCCCCCTTGGCCTCCCCTGCAAAACCTCCTCGGGCCTTTCTTCCCAACCACTTCTTGGTTTACTTCTTTTTCCCCTGATAGAAATAGTGAAGCTCTATCCTTCGTCACATTTCCTATTGATTTTTCGTTGGTGTCTTGGGTCCCCCCCCCGTTGGGATGGTCCAAGAATCTTTTTTTGACCCCCTGACTATTTGAAAACCACATCTCTCACAATTCCCCCCTCCCCAGACCCCCCTCTTTTTTTTTTGTTTTTTTTTTCCTGACGTTTTTCCCAACCCCTCCGGGCCCTGAAGGTATCGATTAAACATTTTCGTTCCCGCACCACTCTCTTATTCTTGGTCACCCCCCCCCATGGTGGGTGCGTCTTCTGGGATGGATTTGAAAGTCCTCCCCCTCCTGATACGATTTATCTCTGAGAGTGACCTCCCCTTTCCGCATTCGCAGGCTTGGGGTGAGCCGTTTTTTGATTCTTTTTCCCGCCGCCAAAAAATATGTTCCTTTTTTGTTTTATTGCCTTTCTCAAAAGCCCTTGAAAACCCCCTTATCCACACCAGAAAATATTCTCATTGGGTCCTCGTCGATGTTTTTTTTTTTTTTTCAAGCCTTCGTCTTGGGCTTTGTCGTGGGCATTCTACGTGCAAAACGTGTCGTTTGTTTTTGGCTCTTTCAGGTGATCCCACTTCTCCCTGATTTTCTTCGTGCCCCATTTTTGCTGGACCTAGCCAGCCTCACACTCAGTAACTCCCAGGAGGTTTTTTCCCTTCAGTTGTCTTGTATTTTTTCCTCATTGTCACCTTTCGTGGTCTTTCGATCCTGCCTCCCCCCCCCAGCGAAACCGCGTTTCCCCCTTCCTGGTCAGATTCCTCTAGCTTCTTTTTTTTTTTCCAGAACGTTTTTTTTTTGTGAGAGTCCTCTATGGCATTTTGGGGGACTTGCCGCTGGCCTCGGCTTGCTTTTTCCCGTTCCCCCTGCAGGCCCCTCCCCTCCCCCTCAGGACCCCTTGCCTTTTTTTTTTTCTCTCTCCCCCATCCTGCGGCGGATGTTTTTAGGCGGCTTGGACTTGTCTGCGCTCCTCCAGAGGATCCTTTTTTTTTTGTTTCGAATGGCAACGCCCCCCCCCTTTCACCACACCCGGCTCTTTTTCCCGACCACGTCTTTCCTGTACGTGCGGCGACCTTTGCCTCTGCGTGTTCGATCAACTTTTTGCTTGAAAACTAACCTTGTCAATTCCTCCCCCCAAGGCCTCCCAGGCCTTCCACAGTTTTTTTCATCTGCAAACCGCCCCTCCCGGAGTCAAAGACGGGCGCCCGCGTTTTCGCAGCGAAATCGCCCTCTTGACTCGTTCGTACATGTTTTTTCGTCTGAATATAGTCCCCCCCCCAGACCTAGACAACCTCTTGGACTTGCTGTCCTTTTTGCGGGCTTTTATTCGTGGTTTTTTTTTTTTCCGAGTACCCTCTGCAGGCATTTTACCCCTGCCTTTTCCGGACAGCCTCATCTCGATGTCACTGTGTAATTTTTCCCTCGCTCCCTTTTTGCGCTTTTTGCTACAATTGGGTTTTTTTGCCCTCAAACCCGCCCCAGTTCAATAACCAGGCCTCCATTTCTTTTTTTTTTCGGACCGTAAGCTTCGGTACCCTGCTATTCCTTTTTCCCCACCTACAGAGAGTTAATACCTTTTTGTTAGTCCCCTTCCCTTTTCCTCTTCTAACTTCCCCCCCAGCTTCCCACGGGCGATCGTTAGGGCGTGTGCGTTCGGCTGTTATTTCGTTCCCGGTCTTAAATGCCCTCTTTGTTTGTTGTGGGGTTTTTTTTGGTGTTTTGTTTCTGGTGAGCGCACCCCTGCATTGTTTTTGGGCGCGTCCGAACCCTTGCCCCTATCTTAAATTCTTCTTTTCGATCTGCAGAGGTTTTTGCTTTTCGGTTTGAGGGTTGCTCCGGCGCTTTGTATAGACCTCTTTTCTTTTTACTGCTGACCACCCGTGGAGTGAATCCTTGTCTTCCCGGCCCCCTGGTATGCGCTGATTTTTCGAAGTTTCCTTGCTAACAAGTCACTTTTTTTTCTTGCCCTCCTCCTTTTGCGTTCGGCGCTTGAAAAATTTTCGCGGAAGGGTCTTCGCCTTTACCTTTGCTAGAGATATTGCAACTAGCCCGTAGGCGGTCTAGCACCCCCCCCGCACAGACCCCCGAGGTCCCTATTTCCGCTCTCCGTTCTTTTCCTTCGCGGTTCCCTCTTGGTCGTTTCGTTTTCCACTTCATGTCATTCTTTCGTCTTCCGTCCCCCGCCTTCCGCTAGCCCCGTTTCTCTGCGCTGTCTTACATCTCTGGTGAGTCGTCTTTCCACCATCCTTCCTATTCCCCAGTGTTCACACACCCTCTTTGTTCAACTGCTTTGGGTCAGTGGTGCACCCCCTTTTGCCCCCCCACCCCCCCCCATGTTTTCTCCCCTACTTCTTATCGTTTTGCCCATGTTTTTAACATTTCTCCCCCGCGGTTCGTTGATGCAGATTTTTTTTTTTTTCTCAGCTTTTTTTTCGCCCCCTCTTTTCAGATTCGCTTATGTCTTGACCCTTCTTTTTTTTTTAACTTTAGTGGCCCTTCCCACTTTCCCCAATTTCTCCAGTCTAGTTTGATTTTTCCTTTTCTTCGACAGTCTTTTAGAATACCCAGCCCCCCGTCCACCTTGAGCCTGGCCACCCTTTCCTATCTGTTACCTTTTTTTGTCTCTTGCCCCCCACCTTTTCGTTCGTAGACCAATTAATCCCCAGTCCCTTGCGCTCCCTTTTCTTGGCTGCCATGACCCCACCTTGTGATATTAATTCCTCCCCTGCCCCCTCCCTCTCGGCGTTTTTTTCCATTTTTGTTGAGGTCCCCCTCTTGAACGTATTGTTTTCCATCCTACGTTTTTTTCCTCCCCGGGGCTGGTTTTTTCTTGGCCTCCCGTCCTGTTTTTTCACCTCGGTGTCTGGAAGGGCTACCCCACTGTCTTGCTTTTCTTCCGCCTATTCTACACCTTTTCCTTACCATCGCTTTCGTATTCTAGAGCGTCGCCGGTCCGGAGCTGAAGTTTTTTTTTCTCCCGACCACTCCAATCCCCATGATCCTCGCCTTTTCCTTACGTCTGCCCCCCCATTCATGGAACTTTCCCCCCTTGTCCGCGCCTTGGGAGATCCCCTCTTCAGGACCTTTTTGAAGTCATGGGGGCGTTCAGAGTCCTTTTTTTTGATGTTTCCGTGCAATTCTTCAAACAGTTTTTTTTCGGGAATAACCCCGACCAATCTGAATGTTTTTAATACCTCGTTTCCCCCTTTCCCCCTTTTTCCCCCCCGCTTTAATCGGCTGTGCACCCCCGGCGCCCCCCTTTTTCTTCTTTTCTGTAGGCCACACTTCCCTCTAAGATTTTTGCCCGTATTCGTTTTTTTCAAGACAGGTGACTGTCTATTTCCTCCAGCGTGATCCTCCACCGACTGTACCCCCTCAGTACTACTTTGTTTCCCTCCAGGAATCTTGTTGTTCCGTACTTTCCCTCCTTGGCCTGAGTGTTCTGCACGACTTTCCCGGATTTCTTCCCTTTTTTGTCCACGTAGTAATAACCACTTTTTTTTTTTTTTCTCCTCAGTTTTTCTAAGATGCCCCACGGCCCCTGTCCGTTTCGTAGCCTCACGTGTTATATCTGGAGTTTTTTTCCTTCCTTTTCTTTTTCAGTCTCCCTTTCTCCAGCATCCGAGTTCGGCACCCCCTTTTTCCACGATCCACAGCCCTATGAATCCTCCCTTCGAAAGACTCCCACCGACTGTAAAACCGAGAGCCAGCTTTTTTTTCTAATACGTCTGTCATTGTCGATTTTTTTTTTTTTTCCCTTGTTTCCAAGATCTTATTCCCCCCAGTACAGTGTTTTGCAGGTACTGAAGCGCATGCTGAGTTTTTAACAGTGTTACCTCTTTCAATTTGTCCCCACCTCCCTTCACCCCCCCCCCCTTTTTTCCCGCTGTCCCCTTCCTGCAATTCTCCCTCTCCTGAAGGGACGTCTTCTGTTTCTTCGGGGCTCCTTTGGAACTTGATTCTTCCTTACAAGTGGTTCCCCCCTTAGGCCTTCTCTTTATGGCGCATTCCCCCCGCGCCCCCCCCATTTGCTTTTTTTTTGAGCCTCACCCGTCAGCACGATCATTTCGCATGCACCCCCCACCCCTTTGGCCTTGCCTCCCGTATTAACCTTTTTCTTGGTGGGGAGGGTCCAAACCAAGCATTCTAGTAACCCCCCCCTGTATTCATCCCCGTGGTCGGGCGCCAGTTGCAGGGTTTTTAGAGCCTTACGGCCTGTTTTTTTTTTTTTTTTTTGGCGTTGCCTGAAAACCCCTCTGTTGAGTCGATTTCTTTCTTTGATTTGCCTCTCAAAGGCCCTCTCCCCCCCTTCATTTTTGTTCCAGTTGGCCGTTCTCCCGTTGTTTTGACGACAGCAACCCCGTTTGCACTCAGCACCTCTAGACACTATTCTCACTTCCTCCCCCCTGGGACCAAAGGATAGTCTGGTTCCGTGATTGTTTTTTTTGTTTGTCCTTCCCCGACCTGTGGTTCTGAGTTTTGTCCCCCACACCCTACTCACAGTCTAAATTCCCCCCCCCCCCCGCTAAGGCTGCCCTCCCCCGGCTGTCCGTATTCTTTTCCTTTTCCTCCGTTTTTTGTTTTTTCCGATTGTCGTTTATTTTCCGATGTTTCCCCTTTCTGCCTGCATCAGCCCTTTTGGACGGAACTTTCTTTCCTAAGCCGCGTCGCACGCACCCCACAGGCCAATCCTTTACCCTTCAGCCGGCCTGCCCTTTAATGACCTTTCTTCTTTTGGTTGTCCCCGTTTGTCTATCGGTTCTCCCCTTCTAAGAATGTTTCCCCCTTTTCTAGAGTTTCTGAATTTCAACCCCCCTCTTTTCACCCACTCTGCGCCAATGATTTTCCCCCCGTTTTTATGCTTTTAAACATCAGAATAGTCCTCCTGTCTTTTTCCTTTTTTTTTTTTTTCTCCCGTGGTTGCCTTTTCTCCTTCCCCTTCCATTCATGACCTGTAGTGCCTAGGTTTACTTCGATTCTGATCTCTTGTTCTCCTGCCCCCTTTCCCCCAGTCGGTCTCCGAATGAGGTCTTCTAGAAGTAAAATTGTCGACCATTCGTAGCTTTCTTCCATTCATTTTTTTTCTCCTCATATCAGACGCTTTGAGCCATTTAGAACCCAATACCCATGTGAAAAGAATGACGGACCCCTTTTTTATATCCAATAATGCCCCACTCACCCCACACTAATCTAGTTCTCTGTAACAATTGCCTTGGAGCGACCTTTGTCTTTTCTTTTCACCCCCCTCACGTAAACTTGCCCCCCCTTTTATTGTTCTACCCCAAATCTGTCCCCCCCCTTTCTGCACTGCAACATGGGGTAAACATCTCTCCTTTTGCTGGGGCGACCCCCTCCCACATCGTCTATCTATACCTCCTGTCTCATGCGTGTCTTCCGTTTTTGACAAGTGCGGTGTTGTTTTTTTAGTTGAGTGCTCGAACACATCTCGGGGTGTGTGATTCCTGTGCAACTTTCTTTTTCCGAACTTTCGCAGCTTTTCGAATTTACATCTTTTGTGACATATCTGGGCAAATAAATACTAGTGATTATTTTTTCTCACACGTTCTTTTCGACCTTCCCCCTTTTTCCCTTTTTGCGAGGCGTTTTTTTTCCCTTCGCTCTTTTTTATATCCCCTTGTGCCCGGCTCCCATGGAGACGTCTGACCCCCCCCTTTTGCACCACTACGCGTGTGGCGCTCCTCCACTGCAAATTGCTTCGACCTTCGTCCGTTCTTTCTTTGTCCTCTTCCACTCCCTGATTCAGGCCCACTCCCCCACAGGTTTATGAAACCCCCACCCCAAAAAGGTGGTTCCTTTTTTTTTTCATTTTTTGCTTCATCGAGGCTGGCTTTTAACGGTTCGCTTAAGTTTTGTGCGCCACTTTCCACGTTCTTCCCTCTCTTTTGCCGTTTGCTGAACCGTAATCGGCCCAACTTATTTCCCGGGCCCGGAGCTCTCTATTCTCCCCCCTCCATTCCCCGCTGCCGTCCCTTGTCCAAAACCCACTAGTTGCGGCATTCTTGAGGTACCCTTCCTGTACCTCCTTATGGCCTCCCCCCTGTCTTACTGCTTTTCAAACTCTTTTTTTTTTCCCGGTTTTTGACTGCCAATGTCGTTACCCCCCCCCTCTTTTAAAAAATCCCCGGTTTTCGACCAGCACCTCTTTTTTTTTTAAGGCCTGGTCCACTTCCCCCCCCCCCCCCTTTTTGCCTGTCCCCCTTGGTCGTTGCAGCTTTCTTTGGCGCCGTCCGGCGGGGGTTTTTTCTGACCACCTCCCACAGGGATGGTCCCCCCACTTTCTTTTTTTATTAAGCTTACCCCAATCCCCCAGTGCCACTTCCCGTTTTCCACCACGTTTCCCGACCACTCATGGACTTTATTGTCAAGAGTCCCTTGCAGCCCAGTCCCTTACAAACTGCCGGTACAAACCCTATTTTCCCCTCCCCGAGAGGCCTTTTATGTCTATCATCACTACCGTATGCCTCCGCGATCAGTTACCCCTGTTTTTTTTTTTTTTTTCGAAGTCCGTTACGTTCTTTCTTTCGTCAGGCGATGCTCTGCGTCATTTTAGTTTTGGAGGAAAAGTGCGAAGCGGGGTCAGCTTCGGCCATTCCTCTTCACCTACGAATGGTACCCTATCTCACCTTCCCATCGTTTCTCCTGGTGCCCCCCGGGGGATATGTGGTGCGGGACTTGCGGTAATTTTTTCTAGGTCCAAGTATTTTCAGTTTTACTCCCCGCTGGAATTGCGCTCTGAGTCAGTTCATGAGGGTTGGCCCCCTCGTTCTTTGCCCTCATTTGCCCCGCTTTTGCTTTGACCGTCTGCAGGCAGCAAGAAACCCTCGCTCCGATTTGCCCGCCCTTGTGGCGGTCTTTTTGCCAAAAAGGGAGGGGTTTTGCGGGCCCACCACTGACGTTTAAAAGTTAGTCTTCTCCCCACGTAAGGTTGGTCCCCCCCCTTGCGTAAGGAAAGCTTGACACAACCCCCCCAACCCCCCCGGGTTTCAACCCAGTTGTAGGAGGAGGTTAGTCTTTAACACCTAGCTTTATCCACCTCGCTCCCATTATCCCCCCCCAGAATTGTTACGGTGTGCTTGATTGGTGGGACCCCTTTTTTCCCCCTCTTTTCATCTCTTAGACCTATTTCAAGATAACGACCCCCTAGTTTTACCGGCCTGATCTCTTCTTTCCTGATTTCCTGATGATTTGGTTTTTTGCTCGGCTTTTTTCCTTTCCTCTATGTTACTAATTATGAAGATTTTACCTTCCCGTACACGGTGCCAAGTAATTTTTTAATTAGTCCTCATCAATCCCTGCCCAGTCCATTCCCCCCGGTCCCGAGTGTGTTTTTTGTTTGAAATTTTTTTCTTTTCAATCCAGAAGCGCCCTGAGACGTTACGTTTATCTTTTTAACCCATGCCCAAGGGCCCAAGCTATTACTCCTTTCTGATTACCGGGGAGTTGACGAACCCCGAAGTAGAAACAGTTACTAATCAGTTTTTTTTTTTTTGTTCATTCTGAGTCCCCGCCCTAGTGACAGCCCGGATGTCGCCCAGAGGCCGCTCCTTTCACCATGTGAGGCCTCTTGCGTTTTCCCCGACCAGAAAAGGCTTTTTCCCTCTGCCCAACGGTCCTTTTTCGGCGTCCATCCAATTCCATGGCCCTTAGGCCTGCCGGTATTCGTCTCCCTTCCATACCTTGATGAAAGGCTTGCTCTCCGCGCCACAAGGTCCTACCTTTCTGCTCCCACTGGGTTTCTCTATTCTTCAAGTGATATTTTGTGTTTCGTTCCTCCATCTAGATCTCCATAAAAAGAGTCTTTTTGAATTGTGTACTCGCCCTATGGCCCAGGGGATTTGGCCTACATTTGCATTTATTCTCGTTGTGTGTGAAGCTTCTGACGTTTCTCCTTCACAATCCAGGAGTAGGAAACGCGACCCTGCCTTGAAACCCCATTTTGCCAAGGCCCGTCTGTTTTCTCACTTGTTCGTTCCCATGCCATGTTCTTCGCCCGTTTGACCATTTTTATCGATAAGCTCCAATCATCCATGTTCGATGTCTGTTTTGGGGCTACTCCTGCCACGTTTCTGCCCAACACGCGATCCCTTTTTTTTTCTAGTTTTTTTCTGCGGTGCCGAATGACCCTCCCCCCCGGCCGTAGGTTTCTTTCGGAGATTAATTGTTGCGAGTTCTTTTTCCGTAGTACAACTCTATTTTTCACGTTTCTTGATTTTTGAAGCCCCCTCCATTTCACTTCTGAACCACACAAGACCAAAGCCCAGGTCCTCCCCTGGGACACGACATAAGGTTAACGACCTACTAGTCTTAGTTTAGCCCCCCCCCAAAGTTGTTTTTTTATTTTTTTCCCCTGCTTCCTTCTATTTCACTTCTTTATTGAGCTAATTTTGAATAGGCAGCGCTATTATTTTCTCCTGCGGATCCGACATGCGTTCTTGCTTTTTTAATATCTACCCGGATTGTAGGTTCAGAGTTTCCCGTCACCTCCCCCCTGCCCCTTTTTCTCTACTCCCCCTTTTTTTTAGGATGTTTTAAAGTTTGGCTTGGTTGAGTTTGGTCGATGCTTGATTACACTTTCGCAGTACCTCCTCCATTTACACTAGTAGCTTTTACACAAGAAGTCCGCCACTACTCTTTCTCGATAGACTTTCCTTTTCTGGCAACCGCCCCTCGCCCCGCGGACCTCCTCCCCCCCCAGCTTTTTCCAACCTCACCCTTTTTTTTTCCGCCGCTTAGTGTCAGTTTCTTTTTGACCCGCGGCCCTTCTTGCATGGCTATCTGCGAAATTTCATGGCTTGCAACATCCGCAGTCCAACCAGTACATCTCTGGCTTTTTTTTGCGCACATTCTTCAATAGCACAACTGCATCCCACCGTTTTTCTTTGAATGTCGTCTGGCCGTGGTTCTTCCTGGATTCTTTGTGGCCTTTGTAGTCCTGTTGAGGCCCAATTCTCCCAGTTCCCCTCGAGCACTCTTATTGGCGCTCCCTTTATTCCCCCCTTTTTCGATTTCCCGGACCTTCTCCGACCTACCTTTTTGTCGTCTCCGTCGGCGGTTTTTTTTCCCTGTCCTATTTTGGCACGGGTTCGCTTCGTTCTCGTCATCACGCACAGCTCAAAAACCAAAGACAGATTCAAGCCGCCCATGTTTCCCAGGAAGGCTTTTTTTTTTCTGCAAGGGCCCCCCCCACTGCTCTACTCAATTTGGGCTCTTTACTGCAGATTTTCCTTTACATCTTTGAATCTCTTCCACAGTCTCGCTTTTTACGGCGATTGGGGGATTTTGAGATTTCTATAGTTTCTGAGCTCAACCTCTTAAATGCTGTGGGAGCTACACCGTCGTCTTTCCCTTATGATTCTTCGTTACCTGTGTCCTCCCCTCCCATGGTTTTGGGCCAATTTTCTTTTCCCAGGGGCCCAACCTCCCCGTGCATAGGTCTACCCTCCCTCCTTTATCCAAGAGATTCTTTCTTTGGGGCGTCTCCTTCTCCACTCCCCGTACTCGGTAGGTCCCGGTAGTTCCCTCGACCGGACTTTTTTATGTCATTCTTTTTCGTGGATGCACTTACTGCTACCCTCCAGTCTCAACGGAATTCCACCTGCCCCCCGCAGACTCGTGGCTCATCGATAGGCCTGCCTTATGGTCGTCCCGGGGTACCTGTTACTTCAAGCTTTTAAAGCCGCCAGTTTTGGAATTTCTTGTCCTCTGCCCCCGCGGGTGATTTGGTGCTTCTTTCCTTTTCTTTCCCCTTTGAGATGCCTCCAGAAACTCTCATAAATTTTTTCCATGTGAACCCCCTCTGTTTGTAAAGATTATCGTTTCACGGCCCCCATGTCCAACCCATTTGTTTAGAAAACCTAATTTTAATCCCCCAATTTTTTTCCCATAACCCCTTTTTCAAGAGGAGTCTTTCCTCCCGATTAAGATTTTCTTTCCTTATATTTTCGTTTAGCTTTTTTTTTTCCCCCCTTTCTCGTTTTTTTTTCGATGACCGGCAATCACTTGCTCGAAGCAACTCCACACTGCCCTCCTGCCGAGGTTCTTGCTTTTTACTTCGAAGATATGCTTCCCGCCAGTTCATCCTGACTCCGGTTCCCCAGGTCGTAGCTTTCCCTGTTTGCATTTACTGTTCCGGGATTTTCTTCAAGTGACTTCCACCTCGCTCTTATTTATTTTCCTTGCTTTTGATATTTTCGAAACTTTACTCTTTTCTTTTTACCCGTTAATATTTCTTCAATTTTCCGCGTTATAATTCTGCCCCCCCGTTATTCCCCGGGCTTCCTGGGAAGTTCCAGTTTCGGCGGTCCCAGCTTGACTTACGTGAGAGCTGGTTAAACCGTTCCTTATTTCCAATTCCTTTTTCTGTTTGTCCCCTCGTCTCCGTGCGCTCAGTTTTTTGGGTCCCCCACTCTGGGGACATACCACTTAGCTTTTCGCCGCCTGGCTAGTTTTCCTGTAAAACCGTTTTACTTGTTTGTCCCAAATTTTCAGCCCTTGACGATCCCAGTTGCGGTTTTTTTCAAGTCATGGGAGCCCCGTCCCTGCGGGTACTGGGTGGGCCACTTCGGGTCGTTTTTTTGCCTCGTTTTCCGTTGGTTGGTACGCACCCTCCTTCGCTGAAGTTCCCTGAACTCTCCCCGTTTTGAATAAATTCCCCCTTGATTTTGACCGTCCGTCTCACAACCTTGTTTCCTAATTGATACCGCTCCGCACCCAAAATTTTTTCCCGTCCCAAAGATGCTCGTCTCTTTTTTTGTTGAATCCAGCCGTTCGGATCGTTGCCCATAACGACTAACACCCTGTCCCCCGTACTGATGTTAGACCGCCAAATTTTTCCCGTTCGATTTCCTATTGTCTCTGTCCACGACCGCCTTTTTCGCCGAGATCGGACCTCTTCCCCCCACCTCGCCTAGGTCCTCCCTCCGGGATGTTTTTGATTCCCTCCCCCTCCCAGTTGATTCGGCGTGGCTTCCCTACGCTGGTTTCCCCTCCTTTTGATCCCTTCCGCATGCTTGCGGGAACACCCCCGGTGGCACGATCCCCGACTTGTTCTTCGCCTTCTGTTGCCGTATCCGCCCTCCAACCCGCGAGCGTCCTGCCCTGCCTTTTTTTTTTTCCGTATTCTGTAGCTGATTGAGTCCATTGATTCTTAATGTTTCCCAGTTCCCGGGTACCCTGTGTGCCCCCTCTAGTTTCCCCAGTGTTAACCCGATTACCGCGGAAAGACCCGTGCTTCCCCTTCCTTTCTCTTGTTCCCTCTCCCCTTGAGTTGGGCTTTTAGGGTCGAGGTTGTTTTTCAAGACCTGTTTTTCCCTTGTAGTTTGCCTTTTCAGTATTGTGGAACTGCCCACGCTGTTTTAGAAGGAGGTGTTGTTTTTTGGTTGTGTCGAAAATAGCCTCCTTCCCCCATCACCTGGTTGCCCCGACCCTTTTTCGCCTCCCCTTGTTTTTTGAAACTTATTACTCGTCCCCCCCCAGCTGCTGTAACACCTCCCCCTGACGGTGTTCGGTTCCTGGAGTGGCCTTGGCAATAGTTTGCCGTTTCTTTTTTTGGCCTTCCAAGGGTGCCTGTGAGTTCTGTGAGGTGTCCACCAGATTAAGTTTTTCTTCTTGAAGTGACCCCGTATCCAATGTTGTGGACAATCTTTTTTTCTTTGCAATTTTCAGAACTTCGATCCCTGCTTATCTTCAAGCTGAAAGGAAAGCTTCGTCAGTCCTTGTCCAGGGTGGTTGCGTCGAAGGAGTGATTTCTTTCGAGTGCCCCAGCAGTTTGAACTATTAATTCTCCGATAAAGATCAGAAGTGTTTCTTTT
>Ga0179593_1412247_pt1 | contig 17948 bp, 22 predicted proteins | sample CZODoug2_1_08_16_FD_185931 | JGI IMG/M metagenome (GOLD analysis project Ga0179593, IMG submission 185931) | Vadose zone soil fungal communities from Angelo Coast Range Reserve, California, USA - CZODoug2_1_08_16fungal (PacBio error correction) | ecosystem: Environmental > Terrestrial > Soil >... | reverse complement strand
CCTCCAGCCCCCCTCTCTTCCCCCCCTTCCCTCGAATTGAGGAGGACCTTTCGATAAGAAGCTCGATTTTCCAGGTTAACGGCTCCATTCAGCCCTTTTTCCTTGCCCTTTGGAATGGATTCTTCCCTTCTCCCCTTCTCTTCCCAACGTCAGAGAGCTGAGCCTTTTCAGTGAGAACTTCCTTTTTTTTGAGTAAGCTTCCACACTCTTCTCCCGTGATGCGCTCAAGATCAGTTAATCCTCCCCTTCCCGTATCTCCCTCCCTCAGCGTGAGCAGGGGCCGTCGTCTCCAAGCGCTTCGCCTTCTGAGACCCAGCGCCCCCCACGGTACGTCGCACCTTCTCCTTTAGTCTCCCATGAATTCCGGAGCGAGGGGCTCCGAGACATGAGCACTTGAGTCCTGCCCTTTTCCGATCTTTTTCCTTCCGTATGTCCCCTGTCCTTCCCCTCCGATCTCCCCTTACAGCTCCAGGTCATAAGCTGCTTTTATGTCCCCTTTCCCTTTTCTGTTATTGTCTGCGTTCGTATCATTTTCTAATCCCCTATATTCTTTTTTGCATGTCCTCTCCCCCCCCCCCCCTCCTTTTCCCCCTCTGGAGGGTAGCCTCGGATGACCCTTCCTATTGAAGACCCACTTTCCTATCCCCTCACTGGGCTTTGCTCAGCTTTTCTTTTTATTCGCCCATCCTCTCTTTTCTGAAATTATAACCCACAAAAGAAACATGGCGGATTAACCCTTCCATGACCCCCTTCTCGGGCAAGGAAGCATTTTTTCGCAGGGTGGGATGTATTTAAGTCTCACGGGTCTTCTTCTGGTTTCCTTTCACCCAACTTAAAGCTGTGTTTTCCGTGCCTTTCTAATATTTGCTCCCAGAATCCCGTCCTTCTGTGGCTTAAGTTTTCCTTCTTCCCAAAATAGGTTTCTCCCCCATGGTCTACAAGGCACCCCATGGAGTTATCTAGCGGACCCGATTACTCCTTTTTCAAAAGGGGGGGCTGCTCGTGCTTTTTTCCATTCTGTTCAATTTACCAAGTCTCATATCTGTGAGGACCAGGTGGCATTGTTTTTTTTGCACTGATTAGGCATGTCTTCGTCTAAGGGGTTGCCAGAAATTCGCACCACCTGAACTGAACTTGTTCCATGCCAGTTTACTTCCCCCGCGCACTGCTTGGTCTTTCCCATCCTTTTCCGCGCTATCCGTGTCGGTTGTTTTCCGATTTTGTTTTCTTACCACCATTCCCCCGCTTGGAAAATCAAACTGTTCCCTGGTTCCGTTCCTTCATGCAAAAACCTCCCTCCCTTCCTATCCTCTCTTCCCGGAATTGAAAGAGCTCTTTCTTCGTAGGTGTTAATCCTTTGACCGTCAGTGGATTCGCTGTTGTGCCGTGCATCCTCTTCCCCCCTCCCCTGTCTACCCCCTTCCCTTGGTTTTGCTGCTAAGGAACTCCCAGGTGAAGGTTGAATTTTAATCGAGGGTTTCGCGTCGACGCGTTTGTATTTTAGTCCTTCTCGACACATTTGGACTCCTTCCGTTTGCCTCTACTTTTTCGAAGAAGAAGAGCCTCGTTAGACCTTTTTGTTTCCTTTACTCGCGTCTGTCCCTTCCTCCCTTTCCAGTTTTCTTCTCATCTATTTGGTTCCTCGGGACCTAACTTGACACTTTTTCTCGCCCTTTACTTCACCCCTTGTACGAAGACCGTTAGGTCTCCTTTCCATTCTTTTCATTTTTGCTTTGCTGAGTCCTAACCTAGCCCCCCGTTTGAAACTTTTTTTTTGTTTTGGGACACATGACTTGGCCTTGCCACCTTCTCCTCCCCTACCCTTCCTTCCTTTTTTCCCCCCAAGAATACCCCGAGCTGGTCCCAATTGAATTTTTTTTTTGTTCAGACTGCTCGGTCGCCCCTTGTTCGTTTTTTTACCCGTCTTTTACCTTTTTTCTGAAATATGTATAGAGATTTGGTCATTCTTCTCATGGCCCTTTCTTTCGAATTGGCCTGGTCGCGCACAGGGTCACGGTGTCTTTGAGCTGTTCCTACTCACCAGCCCCCGCCTCCTCACTTTTCTAAGTGAATAATAGGCCTTTTTTTGAGTGGAGAATTCTAAAACTCCTTTTGAATTCAAGTTTCCCTTCAGGTCCTTATCTCCTCTGCGTCCCTAAGTTCCCCACTCCCTCCCTTCCCCCCCTATTCCTTCTTCTTTTTTTTTTCTGAGGACGTGAGCCCTTCCAGAAATATCTTTGGTCGATCCTCATACTACTTTCCCCTATGCGACTCGGCTTCGTGACTTCCTGTTCTTTTCTTTTCCTTCCTTCCCTGAAAGAGGGCTTGATCCTTTTAGGGGTAAATATTATTATCCAGAGACACTCACTCTCTTTTCCTCCTTTTGTTGTTTTTGTTTATAGTTTCTATCTTGACCAGTCCTCTACATTACTAGCAGGATGTCCCCCTGACCGTAGACCCAAGGTCGTTGCTTCTTCTGTACCCCACGTCCCCCCTGGCACCTTCTCTTCCCTCAGCCCCCCAGTGGGCGCCTGCTTTACATATGTGCGAAATTGTCCTGAGTTCCCTTTGCCTCTCCCTTCGATAAAGAAAGACCCTAGACCGACCGGGTCCTTCCCTGCTTGTCCTCATCTTGATCATTCTCCCTCCTCATCCCTTCCCCCCTTGGAAAGAGGACGGTTCACGGAGTCGAGCTTTTTTTGCCCCTTCGGAATGTCTCATCGTTAGCGCTCCTAGTCTTCCTTCTTTCCTTGTTTTTCACTCTTTTCTCTTGCGATTATAGCTTCAGCTCTCAATCTTTCTTTTTTGAAACCGTTTTTCGCACTCCGGTGCTTGCGCCCCCCCCCGATTTTTCTTCCCTTCGTTTTCAAAAAGAGTTTTCTCCAGTTACTTGAGCTGCCCCCTCCTTCCCTCGGAACTTTTTGTTTACCTCTCCGTTCCACCAAAACTGCTGGAATTCCCCGCCGCACTTTCTTTTTTTCCTTCTTGTCGGGCCCCTTTAGTTTCTTAGAGGGTTCCTCTTTTACCACAGACACGGGTGGTAATCACTGTACATTTCTGGTATCCTCCCCTCCTGCCCCTGCTTTTGATTTCAGAAGACTTAGTTTTTCAAGTCCATGTGGAGCCAGTTCACATCATATCTTTCGAGTGGGCACGGTCGCGCTGTAACACCCCTATATCTCCTACTGGACTTTTAATTCAGTTCGCAATATTTAGTTTGAATTTTTTGGTTCCGCTTCTGACTCTCTCCTGTAGATTAGTCTTAAGGAAGAGTTTACACGACTGTTTGCGCATGAATCCTTCCATACGTTTTTCGACTTCCCTCTCCCTTGAATTTTGCTTACAACTTCCAGCCTTACAGGAAATTTCGCCGTCCGACAGTACAAGATCAGGTGGTGCTTTTTTTTTCCTACACCGAGCGACCCCTTCCTCTTATTTGAACCCTTCCCCCCCCGGGAGGATAAAAGGTCTACCAGACTCATAATATGGGAAAATTATCTCCGTCGATTGCTAGTCCGTTCATGCGGTTTTTCCTTCCGGAAACGGCCCCAATCTTTTACCCCATTTTATTCCACCTTCATTAATGAACCGCAAACACCTTAATTTACAGCCCCCTCCCGATTTGCGGATAGTGCTGACCCAACCCTTCTCTGTACTACTTCTCACCTTGGCTCGAACGGGGTCCTTTTTTTGTAGACATGGAAAGGTTTGAGAAGGCTAACACCAGGCCCCCTCTTTCCAAGTTACTACTACTCGGGGCAAATGGAACCTTTCCGACGTTTTCCAGGAAATCATCCAAGGATCAGCGTGGAAGTGGAAAAGGGTCCCCCCTCGTTTCCCCTTAATCCGAAAGCGCAAACTAATTTGACCCCAAAGGACACTCCGAGGGTACACGTCACACGATCAAATCCATGGTAGTCACCCGGTGTTTAAACGTTAAACCCGATTTTTATCCTTGGACCAGTAATACCCCCCCACCTCGGGAGCGTGCTAGTCCCCCTTTCCGTGCAGCCTTTTTCCCGATTCCTTTTCAACCCCGCCGCCCACCTTCCTTTTTTGGTGCCCCTCCAACTCAATCCATCTGTTCTCCCTAACAATTAAGACTCATGCAGGATGCTTTAGTTCCCCGATTTGGCACCTTTACCTCCGTCACAATTTTCTCCTTTGTTTAGTGTCCATGGATTTTGACTCTGAACTCCCTAGCTTCGTTTGTCAATCACCCCTGTCTCTTTAAAGAAAATTCTTTCCCCCCCCCTAGAATTTTGAGTCTTCAGGAGTCCCTCTTAACCTATTCAAGACCTCTTTTGGACCCGGCCCTTCAGTCTCGGAAGTTTCCTCTGCCCCCTCGATTCTTTATCCAGTCGGTGAATCCTCGCAAAGTTATCGACATCCTTTCAATCTGTCTTTTTACCCCCCCTAACCCACGGTGCATGATATATGAGATCTCTTCCACAGGAATCCCCTTCCTCATATTTGAGCCCAAGCTAGATAGGACCCTTCCCTTAAGGTACAGGGTCGCGTCAACCTCTTATCCTTTGATTGCGAATTTCCTTTAGACCCCAGCGAGCCGCTCCCCTTCCCCAGGAAGTGATGGACTGTGAAGTGCGGGATCCCTTAATGATGGTTGAGTTTACCACCTTTCCTTGTACCTTCCTCTCCATTTTTCTTTTTCTGGTATGTGAGAGAGGCGAGATCAATTGGCCCAGCTGCGTCCTGCCCCTTTTTCCCTCCTTCATGAGACAAGCGTAGTAGAAAGTTTAGCCTGCCCCTCTCTCATGCGCGCGGGTTCGCCATGTGCCTAATGAATAATAATGCCGAGGAGACTTCCGAGGGCAATAGGAGCTTTTTTTGGACCCTTTCACAGTGTCACTCGCTCTGGATTCACCGTCCCCTAAGGCTTTTTCCCCTTTTTTTCCTATCTCTGATTCTTCGATAGGGCTACTAGACCGCGGCGGGCGTCAATACCATATCATTTGTAGTCAGCGTTCCCCCCCTCCTTGCCCCCCCGCTTCCCCTCTTAGGCCATTCCGTCTTTTCCCTTGTTCCCTCCTGATCTCTCCCTCCTTCTCCCCCGGCGGCTCCCCCCCTTACTAAGAGTCTCTCTCTTTCTGGTTCTCCCTGTTCTTTCCCCCCCCCTCTCCCCTCACTTCCCCGCCCTTCGTCTTCCTCGCTCTTACCTTCAATCAGTCCCCCCCCCCCTCTCCCACGCGTACCGCTTTCTTCCGCTCTCTGTCATCCCGCAACCTTCCTCCCTACGCACCACCATTCCCCCCCCAGCCTTTACCCTTCTCCTCCCTCCCCCCTCACCCCCCCTCCCATTATTCCCCCTTCCTTTCCCCTTTCTCCCACACCCCTCACCCCCCACTCCTCTACGTTTCTCTCTCATCCCCCCCCTCCCTCCCCCCAACCTTCCCCCTCCTTTCCCTTCCCCTCTCTCCCGCCCCCTCCCCTTCCCCCACCCGAACGCCCCTCCCTGCCCTCCCTCTTCCACTCTCCTTTTCCTCCTCCTTCTCCTGCGCCCCTAGTTCTCCCGCCCCCGCTCCCGGAACTCCGCCGCTTTTTCCCCCTTTGCCTCCGCTGAGCCACTTCTTGGCCCGCCCTGCGCCGCCCTCGCGCCTCCTCTCCTTTGGTGACCCGGTGCCCCTATCCCCCCTCTCCTTCCCCATCTACTCCGTGCCTCCCCGCACTGCCCCTTCTTCCCCCACACCCCTCCCCTTCCTCGCTGCATTTCCCTCCCCCTCCCCCTTACCTCTTTCCAGTCCTTCCCCTCCCTCTAATACTATCCCCCTTCACAACTCCCTTCCACCCGCGCCACTCCCCTGCCACCCCCACCCATCTCGACTTCCTTTCCCGCTCCGCCGCCTTCCTTCCCCTCCTATCTCCATTTCCCCCCCCCCAGCCCCTCCCCCCTCCCTCTCTCTCCCGCTCATCCCTCCCCACCCCACCCCCTTCCTCGGTCTCCCTCCCCCCCTTACCCACCCCCCCCCCCCCTTCCTATTCCTCTTTCTCCTCTAGACCCCCTTTCTTCTTTCGCTCGCCAACTCCCCACCCTCCCCGCACCGATCTTCTACCCCCCCGCCCTATCATCTTCTCCTTTCCGCCCCCTTCAAACCCCCTTCCCCCACCCTACCTCTCCTCCTACACCGCCGTCCACCCTGCCTCTCTCTTACTTTCTCTTATTCTCTACTCTCTGTCCCCGGGCCTTCCTTCGACTTACTTCGTTCTCCCTCCCAACAACCTTCTCCTTTTTCTTCCCTTTCCCCCTACCCTCTTCCCTCTCACCTATCCCCCCCCCCCTACACACTCCCCTACCTCCCCCCTAACCCTTTTCTTTTCCTCCTCTTCCCCCCCCCCCACCCCCCCCCCCCTCAAACACACTCGCCTCCCTCTACCCTATCTTTTTCCCCTCGCCCCCCTCTTCTCACCTTCTCTATCTTACCCCCCTCTTCCCTACCGTCCCCCCCTCCCCCCCCCCTCCTGCCTTCTACAATTCTTCCCCTTCCGCCGCCTCCCCCCCCCATCTTCTCTTGTCACCTCCTGCCCTCCACTCTCCCCATCCACTCCTCCCTGCTCCCCTATCACAGCAAATTTTTTCTCCCTGTTCCCTTTCCGTTTCCCTTCCCCTTCGATCTCCCCCTGGTTCATTTCTCCCACCAACTTCCCCCCCCTTCCATCTTCCATCCTACCCCTCCAATCCTGTCTTTTGTGACGTAGAGAGCTCCGCCATATCGCGCCTCCTCGCCTCGATTGACTAAGACTGAACTCAGTGAAGTAGCCCCCTTCCCCCTCGTCAGCCCCAGCATCACTTCCCCTCTTAATTTGAGTCCCCCCTTTGTGGATGCTGCCGAGCAACCTGCTTTTTCCTACAAGCCGAGGATCGAATCCCGGTGTACCCCTTTTCCGCCAGCGGATCCCCCGTTTCCTCCCTTAAGAGCCACCGGCGTCGTCACGCAAAAGTTTCGCAACTCCCTTTTTGAAAAAACTTAGACAAGACCTTTTCTTAGGCATTGAGTCCTATGGTTTGTTCGTTATACCCCCTGCGCGGCATCGCCCTCTTTCAATTAAGAACCAGGCCCTTCCTCCTTGTATCTCCCACACGACTTTCGCGGAGCTAGGGGAGATCTTAATGAGAAAAGGATTTCGAAAAGATACTCGCTGGCCTACCTATTCGGCGACTTCCCTCAGAATCATTAAAGCCGGCTCCGTGCTTATTGACCCTGATGGAAAAGTCCCTTTAGCACAATTTCGTGACTCTTTCTGACTCCTCTTCTTGTCCTCTGCACCGTCCCTCCCCCTTGACAGGAGCAAACTTGAGGGTGGTTGCGGATGACTCCCTTATAGAGAATGAAGAAAAACACCCTTATATTACCATAAATTTCTTTTCCTCTTCCATTTTTTTCTTCTTCCCTCCGGCTCGGTCTCACCTCCGGCACAAAAATTTCACATGGCGGCGTGACATTTTGGCCAACGGAACCCTTGGGCACCTGTGACATCTTATCCACGACTTCCTTTTCTTTTGAGGTTTCTTTAGTCTTGTTCCTACGGTCTCCGGTGTGTTTGCTTCGGCCTTTTTCGTCCGGTGAGCTTCCTTTGATTTCAGGAAGGTTTCCCCACTCTGATTACCTTTTCCTCTATCCAATCTTTATGTCAGTTGTCAGTCTTTCCCTCGGGTGGTCCGTTCTGAATCCCCCTTAATAATTATTCTTCGGACCCGGCCTACTTACTTACCACCTTTGGTAGATTTTAGATTTGGGTCCTGATTCCCCCTTCCCCCCATTCCCCCCCACGTCGTTTCCGATCTGGACGTGTTGAAAGTAAATTCGTCTTTCCCTCTTTAAGTCCTCTTCTTTCCCCCCTGTTGCTTGGTAGCCGTAACCCCCTGTCCTGTACCTCACTGTCATTCCCATCTCAAGATTTCTTGACAGAATTTCTAGAAAACTCTCGGTTTGGGTCTTCCCTTGAGTTTTTTTTTTAGGTCTTTTGCCACCTACCTTGGTTGGACCACCACTTTGGGTCCTTTCCGCGAATTGTCCCCCCCCAGCAAAGAAAAGGGCAGCGAGCATGATGACATCTCATGCGTTTCTGCTCCCCTCCCCCCCCCTTGTTGACCGGTACCTCCTGTACGGTTCCAAATCGTCACTTTTTGTGGGTGCCACGCTAACCTGATCGGTTCACTTTTCGTCTTACTGCTCCTTACTCCAGTTTGTGACCTGATGGATCTTGAAAGATCTTCTGATGTCTGATTCCTCCCTCCTCGTCGTGTCTACGCCTTTTGCTTACATCGCGTACTCTGTAAGTGTTCCTAGAACTCCGCGCCCTCCGTATCCTTTCCGTCCCCTCTCCACTGGATCACCTGCAGCGCGTAGTTTAGAAGACCTGCCCTTTTCGTCCTCTATTTTTTTGGACTTGCGACAGTTTTTCTTACATATATTCCCGTTCCTTTCCCCCCAGGTTCACTTCCCTAAGATGTCTAGGTTTCGCAATTCCTTTCATCTCATTTAGGTTTCCCTTACTTTTTTCCCCCCCCTCCTGTAAAACGTCTACAACTTCCTAGGTTGTCCCGAATTCCCAAGACCCCCCGCACCCCTCTTTACCATACACCCCAAGAATTGATTCTCAGAACGCCTTCCTTTTGTTGTCCCCTACCCCCCCTTCTTTTAGACCCTTTAGCTTTCACTCATCAAAAATGCCGACTCTTATGAAGCGATCTATTGAAAGAATCAATTTCTCTCTCCTTTTTCGCCCCCATTCCACCCCTCATCTTTCGACTTCGTTTTCTACTCCGCGGTCTTGGGTTGTGCTAATGTTACCGTAACCAATCACTTGCCCAGTACCTCCTGGATTTCCTCCCGGCCCATACCTGCCTCCTCCTTGATGTCTCATCTCCTCACACAATTCGAGTGCAGAAGGAAGTACATTGTGCTTCTATTTCTCCTATTTCTTTCCCTTTGCCTTCCCACCCTTGTTTTTGCCCAATTTATTATTCTTCGGCGTTGTTTAGGTAATGGCCTACCCGAATGCCTTCGCCCCCTACGTCTCCCCTGGCCTATCTTCGCAGATAGGGCTCCAGCGAAAGAGTAAGGCAAGTGTCATGTTTTTTTCATACTCCGCCCGCGTTCGTGCTTGAGAAGTGGGCATGGCTTTTTCTTTTCTCAACAAGAATATCAAACTCAGGTTTTTTTTCTCCTCATTGACTATGCTCTCCGAATTTCCTCTGTAGCCCCCCTGCTCCCGTCCCACACTTTGCGCGTCATGAAAAGTACATGGACATCTTATGCTGCTCCTTTCTTGCTACCATCTCCTGTGGAATATTATCGTGTCGCTAACGGCCTGGCTTTCTACTCCCTTTTTCCTCCTCTCCAAATAAACGACTACCACGTCCACATTTGCCATTCGGGTGCCATCTTGCCATAGTACTCCTTTTCCCACCATTGACCCACGTTTTGAGCGGCTCGGCACAAGCCCTTATTTTTAGGAGATTTTCCGCGAACTGGCTGATCTGACGTCCCCTTTCGGCGTTTTGCGAGTGACACCCGCAGCGCACCCTCCCAACAGACGAATCTGACCGGCTCAATCTTTTGCATGTTGCCCCCCCCTCATATTTCTAGTCCTTCTTCCAACTCGATTCGCGCTTTAAGCTGACTTGAGATTTTTGAAGCTGCCAAGGACCTTTGTTGTCCCTCGCCGCCCCTCTTGACCAAAATTTTGTTTGCAGGCGGCCCCAGTTAGTCTTTTTAACTTATGCCTCGTTTTTCTGAGGCCTTAGCCATTCAGGCGCCCTAAATTTGCTCTATTTATCCCTCCAGCCCCCCTTTCTGCTACTTAACGCCGCACTCCAGGTTTCTAGGTGACTCTGAACTTCGTGACAGTGTAGTATTCCAGATTTGCTTACTTGCGCGTTACCCAAAATCTAGGCAAACTGCAGGTCTTAATTGAGACGTTTCCCCGTTTACTTTTAACCGCTTGGCGATTCCTTACCCCCTCTTCTGGCTCCCCCCCCTTGCGTTCTCGGCTCAACGGCAAGGAGTCCCGAGTTTAGAGCAGGACGTCCCTTTACCCAGGACGAGTAGAACCGTCCCACTCGACGCGTTGCCCTTCCCCTACCCCCACCCTTTCATTTGCCATTTTCATCTGCCGATCCCTGACATTGACGAGAGTATGTGCCTTCTTCGCTGCCCCTTGCTTAAGCGTGAGGTGAACCTGTGAGATCTAACCGGTCTCCCCCCGATTCATAACTCCGCCGCTTTCCATCCCTGCATTTTCAGTTCGCTCGAAGGTTCTTTTCGGTGTTTTCAATCTCGGAACCCTCGGGTTACAAAAAGAGATTTTTTCCCACCATCCGTTTGCAGCCCTCCACCCCCCAGTTCCAGCCCACCCTGAAGAGCGGGTGGATGAGTCTATGACCGTCTGTCTGCAGCAGCCCCTAACTGCTCTGGGAGCGACTCCGGCATGGTTCTCTCATTCAGGGTTTGGCGCAGGGACCCAGCCCCGAAGCAACAGGCAATGGACTACTGGTTGCACCCTTCAAAGTCTCTTTGCGCAGCGAAGCCAGAATTTGTACGTTAACGTGTTGCTTCCCCCCCGAGCTCTCCCTTCCCCCCACTTTGTTGCAAGAATAGAATAAAGATATGTGCTCCACATCCAGGTCACCGTTGCGACACCTTTTTCTACCACCCTCGGTTATTTCCTAAATCAGACCAAGCTGTGATAGTGAACTTTCCCTAGTAGCCTACGTTCCCTGTGAACCCCCCGGACGTCCCAACGTCCGTTTTGGTGCCCGCAACAGGCCTCAACTAGGACCGTCTACATTCCAATGCGACCCTGACATCCGCCGGAGTGGACGCTTGGTAGCATCATGGACAAATATTCCCCGTTTGCCCTCCGCATGTTTGCTTTTGCATCCCGCTTCACCGATGTCGTGCGCCAACGAACAGTGTCAGCAGAAAATGGGCGACCTTTTTGATTGTGAGATCCCCGCGGATCGCCTTGAGCGTAGCAGGGCGCCCACCTCGGGCCCCCTTGCATCGTTCTCTTTTTTCGGAACTTTTTAGATGCTGTTCAGCTTCATACGCCCGTGGGGCCTACTCGTTCAAGCGGGACATGTCCCCCTAACCCCTTGATGAGGTAGTAAGGGTCTTTGACGATATCACGAATTCGTCGGCCACCCGATTCGTCCTCTTTGGACGGCCTCGAGGTACTCTGGGTAAGCTCCATCCAGAGGCCAGCATCCATTATCCCCTTACCTTTCTTGCAAGTTCCGTGGCGATTTGCTTGGTAGAGGGTCCGGGATGCCACGAGTACGTGAAGACCCAAGGAGCCCATGCCGCCCTCACCCCTGATTCTTTTGCTTGCGAGGCTTTTTCTAGTTGGTCATACCGGGTCGCAGTTTTCCCCCGTGCAGCTGTTGGACGCGCCACCGGTCCCTATCGCCCAGTTTTCTACCGACGGTTCTTCGCTTCTTTGATTCCTCTCCATTTCCCGAATTCAATGCAGGGCGTGCGGAAACGAGAATTCCCAGTTGAGCTTCCCTCTGACCCTGTTAACCGGACCGCGCCTACGTCTTCGAAGGAGTCGAGTCAGGAGGCCCTTCTTAGGAAGGCGCCCTAGGGCCCCTTTCCCTCCGCTTTAGTTTTGAAGAAAGTCCATAAGGCGCGGGGTTTAGCTCATACCTCTTCTTCCGCCCCGCACCCTCCTTCCTCCCCCTCTAACCCCTGTCCCCCACTCCCCCCCCTAGCGCCCCCCCTTTGTTTTCTTTCCCCCCTCTTTTTCTTATTCCCCCTCCCCCCTCTTCTCCCTCCTCTCTTTTTTCTTTTTGCCCTTCTTATCCGCGCTTTTTCTCCCCCATTTTCCCCTCACCTCCCCCCTCTCCCCCCCCCCCCCTCCCCACCCTTTCGCGCCTCGAGCAGCTCCCTACTTCCACCCTCCATAATGCCGACCTCGCCTTCCCACCACTGCTGCTCGCCTCTCCCCCTCCCTGCCAATTAATCCCCCATTCTCCCCCTCGGTCCTATCCCCCATTCCCCCTTCCTTCCCCGTCCTCCTCTTCTCTGCTCGATTCCGTCTTTTCTCTTTGCCTGTCCTCACCCCACGTTCTCTCTCCCACTCCTCTCTTTCCCTCTCCACTATCTCTCCCACGTCCTCATTCCTCTCCCCCTTGCCATCCACCCCCCACCTCCCCCCCCGTTTTCCTTCGTACTCGAATCCCCTCGTCTGTCCCCTTTCTTTTGTTTTCCGGCTTCTTCGCTCATCCCCCCCTCCCCCTCCTCTTCCCTCCCTCCCCTTCGTTCCCGCTCACTCTCTCGCCCCCTCCGCTCACCTGTAGTTTGTTTGTATCATCCCTCTACCTCACCATTGGCGCTTTCCCTTCCCCCTCTGTACTACTACTATTAGCTTTCCCCTCACGACCCTCCACCCCCCCCCCTCTTCCTCCCGCCCTCCTCCTTTCATTACTTGCTCCTCTCCCTCCCCCCAATACCATTTACTTTCTGCCCTCTCCCCCTCACCATCCTCTTATCTCTCCACCCTCTTGTTTTCTATCCCTTACCCTACTCCTTCCTTTCCTCCTCCCCTTCCCCCCTCCCCCCCTCCCCTATTCCCCCAACTCATTTCTTACCTCTACCCACCCTTCTTTCTAGCTCTCTCTCCCCCAATCCCCACCCCCCCCCCTCCATGACCTGTTTCCACTTTCTCTTCACCTTCTCCCGCCCATATTCCTGGCCCTCTACGGGCTTCCGTCGTATTTCGTCTTGCATGACAGTTGCTGTTCCCCCTCCGTCACTCCCCTCCTCCTCCTTTTTCTCTTCCCTTGTTGCTTTGTGATGATACGCCTCAGGCCGTACTCCCGTTTCGATAATTAGAAGCGGTGATCGATGCGCGTCGGTTAACTTCCTCTACCCAATCCCTCCCGCCTCTTTACTCCTTTGCCGGTAGCCCTCGGAATGGAGGTTTTTCTGCGTCCCATGTTCCCTCAAGGCCATCTTAGAAAGCCGTGGTTTCCGTTCGTTCTTGAGTACGCAGGGATGTCAGCCTCGCCACCTCGTCGGTCCGCTGCCCACCCTGTATGAGAACACACTATCCGCGCATGCAGTCGACCGAAGATTAGTGTAGTCTCATGGAGCTCCGGGGCAGCTCCCATCGCTGCAGGCGATCGCCCTTCGCCAAGGTCTCGCCCCCGCCCCGTGCAGATAGGCAATTGGAGTTCTCCCCAATGCGTTTCCTTGGCCTTTCGAGGGGGTGATCGGACCATGAGCCCTTTTCGGCTTCCACAGATGACGATAGTTTCGAGAGATTAGCGGCCCCCCCCCTCTCCCGCGATCTCTTCGAGCATTATCCGCTTTCTCCCTACCTCTTACACGATTCGCTTTACCCCCCCCCTTATTCTCGTATTGCACCTCTTATCAAAGCATCTCAGGACTTTTGCAGTGACATCTACGATCCGGGGCCAGTGGGTCGGGCTGCGGATCCCCCATCTGAGTCTCGGGAATTCACCGGCCCTGACTCTGTCAATCAATTGGCTTGTAGGACATGTGGTTTTATGGATCGACTTTCGCCGGTCTCACTTTCCCGACCATGGTCGGCTCTAAAAGTTCAACTTTTTCGGGCACCTGGTCTACATCGTCTCCGGCACCTTGTTAATGCATGATGTTTGTGGATGTAGCCTTGTTACGGCTCAGGTGTTTTTGCTCCCCAAACCGGAGTTGTGCGTTTTTTCATGAGCGTAAGTTCAAGGTTTAATGACCTTCCTCTATACAGCCTTTGTTCTTGAATGTCCTGCCCCCCATCGTGTTTCGACTTTTCGCACACAGCCCGCCTAACTGGTGTTACTTATCGGACCCTTTACGTTTCCAACTTGTTTAGTGGTTTAGCCCTTTCTCTGGTAGCGCCGGTTCCCTACACAAGTAGTTACGAGTGCGCCGGGCACTTTCTTTTCCCTTTGCGTTTGCCCGTGATTTCCTTTGCGGAGGGGTGAAGCCCTCGCCAACCCCCCCCTGGCCACTTCGCTACACTCACGCCTCCTTAACCCGAGCAAGATTTCTTAGCGGCGTTCCCAGACGGTTCATCGACTAGCACTCGTCGGTTGTTGGGACTGCTGGTGTGGTGGCGGGCTTGCAACTACTTCCTGGGTTGAAAACCCAACTCTTTGTTACCCGATTTCCGTCCGCGAATTGCCAAACCAGCATCCCCTGCGCGAAGGCCCTCTGAATTTTCCATTCTTCGTTTTGATAGAGTTGTAGACCTTTTAACCTGGAGGTGCACCCATTGTCACCTGTGCTGCCGTTTCTCGACCGACGTCACCGCCAAGAATGAGCAATTGAGGAAGAGGCCTGTCAAAACCCTGGCCGGTGACTGAAGTTTAAGGTCCGCCCCTTTTCGAGGGAGGGTTGGATTTTCGGAGCGTTAAGACGGCCTGGCGCCAGTTTAGACTTCCGGTCGCCTCGAATAGCGTCGCCTCCCGATCGGTCTGCCCTTTCCCCGCGGATACTGAAGCGGTTTCCTTCGCGCATGTTCATTTGGCCCAGGAACTGTTATTCTTCCTCTATTTTTTTTTACGCGCGACAGTGAATAGAAAATCTTTCCATAGAAGTTTCCGTCAGTCATCCGGCCCTACGAACCTTTCCCCCTGAGGAGTTCTTCTTACTTTCCTTTTTTTCCGCGCCTGGTCTTTTGTGAGGTCTCCCAAGAAATGCCCCCGTCTTCAAGTGCGGTGGCGGTGCTTCACACTCCCTCAACTCCATAGTCCCTTCATTTTTCCAATCCGCTGGCCTTCCTTCTCCCTTTCCTCCCTACAATTTTTTTTTGCCAACGGCGCTGCCCCCGTTAGACTTTCTTTTACCTCAACTTTGATAATTTTTCACTGTATCGCTTGACGCTTGTTAAGGACTCCTATCTCGATTCTTTGGTCCGCCAAATTCACCCCCTGACTTCCTTCTTCGTTTTTCTCTACGACGTCCTGTGGTCTTGCGCTGCTGTCATTTTAAATCGAACTCTCAGCACTCATTGCCTCAGAATAGGCGACTTTCGCTGGAGATCTCCGGTGAAAATCCGGCCGTTACCTCCTTCTTTACCCCCCCTTTTCCTGGCTTCCTATCCCTTAACGATTTGCTGGCCCCCTTCAGGAACAGACAGAAATCCACTTATTTTCTTATTGTTGTTTAGAGTAAGGAGTTTCTGAGCCATGGCCAGTTGAGCCATTGTCTACCGTTGCCTATTTCTCCCATCATGTGGTCCCAGAATTCAGAGAGGCAGAGGGAAATGGGGTTTTTTTAAGCAAGGAAATCGTGCGGGATAGTTGGTCCATCTGCCCTTTCCAAAGTCGACGGCAGGAAGTCAATATAGCTCTTTTCCCCTCCTTAAGTGGGGTGTTGCTAGGCGCGAATTTGTGGTAGTCTTTCGTCGCGCTGACCTATGAGACCATTTTTATCCGCACCCCAGCTGCCCCTGCATTCCAACGCCCCATGGACACTGTTTCCCTGCAGGTCTCCGGTTTTGCCTGGCTGTCTCCATGATCCTCCACGTTAGAATATCGCAAGGGCTATCGAGGGCGCGACTTTCTCAAGTATTGCTATGACCGAAACCAACGCCCCGAAGAATAAGGTTTCCATTTCTGCTGGTCCTTCAGGGCCTCCCATCTTCGACCCCCCTCAGCCCCGGACCCCGGTTCGGGCCCTCAGGCTTCAGTAATCTTTTTTCCGTGACTTTGCTCCAGCTACTAGGCGCCGATTCTTCCTTCATATTTTGATCTAGTCCTCTGAGTGATGAACCAGTGGAAACTCCCACGTCGGACGCGTCGAGACCTTCATTCGCAAGGCTCCACGGTGAATTGCGCCAAAGTGCATCGTCGATAGTCTGTTTCCCATAAGATTCGCCTCTCCAGGCCTTGAGCAGTGAGCCTTTCACCGCGACACCGTTTAGACCGCGCCGCTTGCACCCAATTCTTTTTGCCCCTTTTCCCTTTTCAGCGGGGTAGATGGAAAGTTTTGCCCTTTGATTGATCCCTTGTCGCACTTTTCGTGTTCCACCGCACGGTAATCACTTTCTACAGTTCTTGGTATTCACTCAGACCACCTTCCCTGCGCTGCAATGACTGACGCCGCCACCCTCGACACTTCTTCCGTAGTTTTTTTTTCCTCGACCGTTTTCGGCCCGTGTCGATTCGATTTTTTCTTTCTTTTCGAGGTCACCAAATAGAATAAACCCTCCGGTATTCAGGGCCCCTCGCCATGACCTCTATTTCCTGGTTCTCCCCGAGTGCTATGCTAACCGTCTGCTGCGCGGACGCCTGGTTAGAAAATACACTCTTCTCAGTCCCCCCCGTTCCATTCAAATCCTCCCTTCCTCAGCGCGTCCCTCGCAATTTTTCTTTGCTAAATAGTTCGTCAGTTTTTTAGCCGCTTCGACACCCTTTGACCTATCATCTTTCGTGCTGGGTCGCTTGCACCCAGCCGACCCCCCCCTTTCCCCCGTTTGTTATTTCCCGGTCCGTTCTACCTTGCTTAAAAGATAAGAAAGAACTCTGACTTTTTTAAATTCTGCCTGTTCATTATCCTGTACTAGACCAGATTGAGGGTTTTTCACATTATGAGGAAGGTCCGGTAACAACGCTTTGTTTCTTCCCCCAGGCCCTTTCATTTTTTCCGCCCTCCCCCCCACCCTCACTTTCGCAAAAAAATACAACGAAGGGGGTTCCTGAACAAGGAGCTGAGAGCCCCAGCCTTTTTTTTTTTCTTTTTTTTTTTTTTTTTTCCCCCCGTCCGCTTCCTTTCTTTAGAGGGGGGTTGGAGACGGCTTCACCAAAATCCAACCGTTGACATTTTCCTAATTCGTGGCACTATCCCCCACAGTCATCCCTTGCCTCAGCGATATTGATGGTACGGAACCGGCCTCCAGATGCTCTCACGATCCCAACCTTGTCCAAGATAGATATGTATACTTCCCTCCCAAATCCGGTTTTATTCGGTCTGGTCTTCCAAGTTTCCCCGATTTTTCCCTCATGACACAGAGCTTTCTCTTTCAGGTTTCTTCCACACCTTCTTCTCCCCGGAAGTCCATAACCACCGGCCGCCCTTCACGGTTGCCAGAACCTTCCCTAACTTCTCCCGTAGGCGTATTCTGAATTGCATTCCTGCCTTCTGACTCTTGTTTAGCCCAGTTTCCCTGACACTTTGAGATTACGTCCCCCCCCTAGTGTTTGCGGACTGCTCCGAGGCGTGTCTTTTCGACAATCTGTCCTACCCAGCCCAATTTAGGTCCCACAATAGTCCATTTAAAGAGGCAGAAAATTGATTTCTCCCCCTTCAGACCCCATTTCCCTGCAAAGGTAGACTCTTAAGCGGAAAAATTTCCTTGCTGATACTAGTGGCACCGCGATACTTTTTTTCTATAGAATTCTGGTCCCTCCTTTTTTAGTAACTTTTACCTGATTCTGCTTATGTTGGAAAGTTTAAGTGTCTAACTCGCCAGGCCCCTGCTCGTCCCACGGTTCTTTATCGCTTTTCCTTTTACCTAAACCTCAGTTCGTGTCCCTTTCATTTGTGAATATCACAGTAGAACTATCGGTGTCTTGCTCAGATCTGGTGCGTAAATTTTTTTTTTTTTTTTGTATCTCTCCGCGTGCTTTCAGACACCCGAAAAAGTCGCTCCACATTCCGCCTACCTCCGTTGCTTTCTTCTTCTGTTCTGCTGAGTTGAATCCTTTTGGGCAGTTGGCTCCTCTTTATTCTTGATGGACAGCCACGTGTAGTAGACAGTAGCCACAGAATTAGAAGGCCATTTCATTCCCTCGCCCTTTTCGAATTACATGCTCTGTTTTCTCCTAGTTTTTTCATTTGCGGGAGGTGGAGGAATGAGCGCTCTTGATCACCTTATTTTCTTTCTTCTATTGACCCCAAGTTAGTCCATATCCTTAATTGAGCATATCTCTTTCTCTTCCTCTTGAGATTTTAGTGTTT
>Ga0179593_1356274_pt1 | contig 17948 bp, 21 predicted proteins | sample CZODoug2_1_08_16_FD_185931 | JGI IMG/M metagenome (GOLD analysis project Ga0179593, IMG submission 185931) | Vadose zone soil fungal communities from Angelo Coast Range Reserve, California, USA - CZODoug2_1_08_16fungal (PacBio error correction) | ecosystem: Environmental > Terrestrial > Soil >... | reverse complement strand
TGCTCAGCCTCGGCGACCGTCGCCCTCCTTTCGAGGCTATGGCTTCCGGAACCTCTTCTCGTAATCACGTTTTTGCTTTTCTGAGAGATTCCCCAATTGAACGCGATCTTTCCTCCCTTCCCCGAGGTGCGCGCCTTGGATCTTTCCCCCTCTTCCGGTCCAATCCCCCACCACGCCTCAAGTCCACGTCTCTTGCGCTCTCTGAACAAACCACCGATATCCTTCCATCCAGCCTCCCCCCTAATCCCCTCGTCCTCCCCGCCACTCCAGGATGGGCCGCTCCTTGCCCTACCCATCCCTTCCCGGAGGGATGCTTCTTCCTGGCAACCCCATCTTGCACGATCCCATTTTCCCCCCTCTTACATATTTTGTACTTCCATCCAGTCAACAACCAGTTTATCCTGTTTTCTCACCCATCACAGGCCTTCAGCCACTAATACGTCATATTCAAGCCCCCCCTTCTTTTCCCCCCATTTTTCGAGAGGGAACTCACTTCACTCCGCTCTTGGACACCCCACGGCGCCTCTATAGGCCGCCAAACCGTTCCCCTTGCGGTGCCCATCCCCTCCACCTTTCTTTTTTTGCTGTCCAGGCTGACAGTAAATTACTCTGCCACCGCATTGATCATAACGTCACTCTTTGATTGGGATTTTAGGGCTTCCGGGCAATACCCCCCCCCCCACCCCACCACAACTCCCTGGAATACGGGAATCGTTTTTTCGTCGGCCAACTTCCCACAAGTCTAGGACCCCCCCAGGCCGTCCCACGTTTCCTTGAAACGGGCTCTCCCACCGTTACCCCCCCCCCCCCCCCCAAGGCTCACGATTGCCGCCTCTGCATGTTCCCCCGCCGAGTCCGAAACTCCCCAACGATTCCCCCCCAAAACAATCCTGCTCCCACTGTGTCCAGCCTCTCCCCCACTCCTCCCTTCACGCCCTCTCTACAGACCCCCCGGGCCTACATTTATCATGTGAAATCACCCCAACCAAAGACCCTCAGTACGGCACTACCTTCGATTCCTTTCCCTATTGACTCTCCCCCCCCCCCGCCCAAGCGGCCCCTTCCGTAGTTTTTTTTCAGGCCCTTTCAATTATCCCTTTAATGCTGGAAGTGCCCTTTGAACCCAACGCGAATTGAGGAGATCCACTTTCCTCCTCGCCCCCAAACAAATCCAGTAGCTCACGGCGATTCTCCTGATCAACGGCCCTTCCCCACGTTCGGGAGTCCTCGTTTCTCCCCACCCTCCCCTCCCGGCGGTCGATACATTCACGCCCTTCACGAAGGCACCATAGGATGGTTCACGTCGTTCCTCTGCCAGGTGCCATTTCCGGATTACTTCCCCCGTTGACCTTGAATCTCGGAAAACCCCGTATATTCGACCAGTTGCCGTCTTCTTGTACCCGGCAGTTGTCAAACCCCAGTTTCAGCCACATTCAAAAATTTCCTTCTTTCCTCTCTTCTTGACCCCATTACACGCGCCTTAACTTCCTGACCCGAGGAGAAGTGACTTCCGTACATCCAATGCAGCGCCCCTCCAAAAGCCCATCCCTTTTTGACGCCGGGCAGAAGTTTTCAATCGATTCGAGCAATCCCCGTCTCACCCCGTCCTTTCCCCCCTCTCCAATCCCCCCCCTTTCCTTGAAATCCCGCAGCGCCAACCTGGAAAGAGCCCCCCCCCCCAATTCGACGAATATACTCCCATTAGGTGCCCACCCCCTCCTCCAGCACGTTTTCTCGGAAACACTCCTTCCTTTTCACCCAAGTTTTGGTTCCATTTACCTTCCCCGGGACCCAGTTTACTTCCCCCCCAGTTTTTTCTCGGTCCGCGAGAAATGTTCTTCATTTAGAATCGTCTGTCATAGTCTAACTAGACTATCATCTCTTTTCTACCGTGTTGGTGTTGAGTTTTTTTCTCTTCGTTGCTCATTTCCCTATCCTTGTTATACCATTCTCCTCTTTCCAGGTTCAGACTTCGAAATGGAGGACGTTCCTTTTCCCCTTCCAGAAGTCGTCTGTTCCCCCACCTTTGCCATGGAGTGTTCAGGTTCCGCTCCTTGACGCTGTACCTCCCTCGTATGTTTACGTTTTTCCCCTTTTATTTGCGTGGACACGCCGTTTGTCGTAAGGGCTTTGGACTTCTTCCAGTTGCTTCGTTTTTTTTTTTGAACTTCTCTTCTTTTCCATGGGCGGCTTCTTTATCGCTGGTTTGAATGCCGTTGTGACGCGTGTCGGCCGAGCTTTCTACGATATTCCACTCTCTGTTGGTAGTTTCTCAGCTGTTTTTCCTTTCTTCCCCCACTTTTTGAGCCTTTGAGAGCGTGTTACCTTTTTTTCGCAGTCGAGGCAGCTCTGCATTTTCATTTTTCCCTGGTTGAAAAATGCCGTTTGTGAGCCCCCTTCTCTTGACTGTTTATTCCCCCCCGTCATCCCCGATTGCGGAGCTGGATTGATTTTCCCGGTCCACGAAGATACCGGAAATGTTTTTTACCAATCCTTCTCTCTCCTGACGTTAGCTTCCTTTTGGTCATGGGAGTGACTTTAAGTTGCTAGTAAACACGTGAAATTCGCCATTAGTTGACCCTTTTCTCGTTACTCCTGATTCCTCTGATACACCCCAGGTTGAAGTTCGTTATGGTTGAGTCCAGCCGGAGTTTTATGTGCTCCTTTCTGGCCCCTCCCTTCGCACGCTTTTTTTTCGTTTTTGCTAAAGCTACTTCACTGAGGGCCTGCTACTGCAGTTGGCCGGCTGGCGAAGTTTTTCTTCTTCCTTTCTCAATCGGAAGGTTTTCCGATTTGGTCTCCCGGCTCTTTCCTTTTGTCGTTTTTTTTCCCCATGGATAGATTATTGGTCGTGAGATGGCGTTTTCAAGGGGCTTTGCAGGATCCCATGCCACATTTGGGCCCTTTAGGTTTTTTCTTTTTGGTATTTCGTATCGGTTTGGGTAACACCGAGCGGGCATCGTTCGCGAGTTGTTGTTTTTTTTGTCGTTGTCTCTCCCCTTTTTTTTTTCAGACGGTTCCTCTTGTACGTTGTCCCGCCGTTCCATGAGGTATGCGTGATGGTCTTGTTGATTTTGTTTCTTTTTTCCCTGCTCTCCTCCCCAACCTCAGCCGTTTGACGCTATTTCGGTGCGGAGGTTGCGAGTCTTCCCTTAAACACTCCGTTTCTCCCCTCCTCTTTGATACCCCTCACTGAAGCGGGGATTGAAATGGGTGACGACTTTTGTCTTCCTCGTGATCTGCGGTGTTGGTCCAGCTCGCCCGTTGAAGTTCGTTTACTTAGACATAGGGGAAACTGGTTCTTGTCCCTTTCTTCTTAGATTGATGGGACTGGGCTGTGCCAGTTTCCAGAACTTTTTTTGCCTTCGTGGATCTATTCACCGCTGGCCACCCAGTTTTCCTTTGATGTAAAATGCGGGTGTGGCTGTCGAGGAGGTGAAGCTCCCTCTTTGAGTGACGGCCCGCAGCCTTTTTTGTTTATGTGTCTTGACTGGCCTTCGTGTGTCCCCCTGGTCTTCCCTGTTTGCTACCCGAGGTTGTTCTCGAGCGCCCGTTGACCGCCTTTGAAGGTTTAGCTGCGTTTAAGTCCGCTCACACGCTTTGTTCCCCTTTCCTATCGGTTTTTTCCCCCCCCCTGTACTTTCCCTTTGTTGTTTGAGGATTCCATGGAACCGGCCCGATGGCTTGCGCTGCCGGACTCAGCTATCAAGACGGACCCACTCTTCTCCTCCCTTTAACCTACACTTTCTCCCCCCTTCTCCCCACAATCTATCGCCTCCGATACTATCCACTTCGCCCCCCCGGTGCACCCCCCAAACAAACTCTTTTAGCCCTGACCCCTTCCGAGATGCTTTCCTCCTCGACCCCCAGAACCTAACTCATTGTTAAGATAAATGGTCCAAGAAGGCCTTTTTGTCCCTCGATGTCGCTCCCAAAGTCAAAAAAAGTTCACTATTTCTGTCACCTCGAAAGCACCAGTTTCAGAATCATACGACTATTTCCGAAGGAAACAGGTTTAGCTCATTTGGCCCTCCCTTAACCTCCCCCCCCTGACCCACCCCCCACTGCCAGCATTATTGGTTCAAGTATTCCCCCCCCCCTAGTGTTCTCCATCAGCCTTTTTTTCGTCGGGTTCTCTCTCGCTGTCAACTGTTTTTGGGTTCCAATTCTTTCGCCCCTCTCCCCTTCCCCCCCGCGATTCCCCCCCCCCCGTCACATCCCGATTTCCCGCGTTTCAGGGCCATCACCCCACCCAAATACCATTCAAGGCAAATGTTATTTTCAGATCAGTTGCCATCCAGGGTCACCGTTTCGTTACACAGCTCTACAAAACCCCCGGCTTCGTGCACCCTCTCCTTGCGCCTCCTCTACAGGGAATAACCTAGCCATCCCTCGCCCAAAAACAGGGGCAAACCCCCCTTGCATTCAAGTCCCCGCCACTGCAGTAAGCACCAGAGAAAGACCCCTGGGCTCTAATCATTGCCCCCACCGTCCTCGCCTGAATCCCCCTTTTCTGACCCTCCCTTTTTTTTCCTTTCCCCAGACCGCATTCACCCGTGACCTGCCCTTCTTGCAGGCCCATTAAATAGCTGCTAGCCAATCGAAAAATATTTGTGGTACCCTCCCACCTTTCTCTCCCCCCCTTCCCCACTTTCGCCCTGCCCCATAATTTCACCTTTTTCTCATCGTACCTAACCCCCGCTCTTTTTCCTCACGCCCCCCTGCACCAAGTATTGCCTTTTCCCCTTTTTCCGAAATCAGTCACGTGGACTTTAAGGACCCCCTTCCAACTACTTCCTGATTGACATTGGTCCCAGGAGGCCCGTTCTTTCAAAGCCCTTGTCGCAAAAGTTTGCCCCTTCTTTTTCCTTCTCCCCCCTCCTCCCTCCCCCTCGTGTCTTTTTCGGGCGCCCATCCCGCGCTTGCTCGTCCAACTGGCCGTTGGGAAAACCAGTTGTTTTTTGAAGCAATTGACAACCTGTACATCTCTATGATCTTTTTCACCCCCCCCCTCCGCGCCCTTTCCCCCCGCTCGCGGCACCCTCAGCAAGGCTTCGCCGACTCCAACAGCAGTCTTTGACGAGAGCTATCTCAATCCCTTCCTCCTGGAGCCCCTCCCCCCCCCCCCTTCTCTTTCACAGCCCATCCCTCCCAGGGCAGGAACTCCCTCTCGCTTTCACCCTGAGAAGAAACAGCACATCCCTCTCACTTCTTCCTCCCCCCTCTTTTTCCCCCCCCAACCTTCACTCCCCTTGATGCCCCGCCCTCTTTGTGCGCGTTCCCCCTAAAACTCCATGTGAACGGTGTTGGCCCCGTGCCCTTCTTCCTTGTCCCTTTCTTTTCCTCCATTTTTTTTTTTGACTTCACTTTCGTTACTTCCCTTTTAGCTAGTCTGCCCCTAGTCTCCATTAGAACTCTTCCTCAGCCTTTGTTTTCTCGAGATTAGTCCCCTTTTTCCTCTCGTTGCCTCCCTTTTCCCCCCCCTTCAGTTCGCCCCCGCCCGGACGAGTCCCCTTTCCCGAGAAGTCTTCGTTTTCCACACCTTCCCTGGAGTGTTCGTGGGTTCACTAGTCCCATCGGTATTTGTCCCCCTCCTGATTTTTCTTTCTTTCCCCCCCTTGATCTTCGATGTTAGCATTGGCTTGGTTTCTTCAGTTTGGCAAGCGTCCGAATGGGGGTGATGGTCTCTCTGTTAGTCATTCCTTTTAGGACCCTTTCTCTTGCCTGAGAATGTCATTTTTTAGGATCTTCTGTCAAAAGTCTGACGTTGCTTTCGCGATTCTTATGCCTGGGTCCATCTTTATCCCCTCCCCCTCTTACCCCCTTCTGCTTCCAAGTGAGCGTAATCTTGTCCCAATTGCTGCAACTGGTTTTCCACTGCCGGTTGGCTCGTGGGTCCCCTTCCTGCATTAGCCCCGAGTTGCTCGAGTATTCCACTTTCCCCGAAGTACCCGGAAATGCTGATGTTCTCGCTCCAGTAGTTTCCCCTCTCATTATTTTTTTTTCGTTTTTGTAACCTAGTTGAGAACCCGGGTACTCAAAATTGATGATAGGTTTATTTTTTCGTTTACTCTCTGTCCGACCCAGTGTGACGGGCCGTTTCGGAGACCTCCAGAGAGTAGGCAGTCATTTTTTTCCTTGGCCTTTTCTCTTTTCCCCTTCCCCAAATTGCTTTTGCACGTTTCCCAATTCCATTCGATTATTTAAGTCTTGATCCTGTCCGGTCTTTCCCCTTCCTGACGGTTTTTCTTTTTTTTCTTTTTTCCCCTCGAACTCAGGTGCTTTGTTTCCCCGTGGTGATGATCCCCCGGACGTTAGATCCCCTTGTCGTCCTTTTAGTATCGATTCTCCTCTTATTGGTAGTCCTTCTTTCCCCTTTTTACCCTTTTTTTTGTTTGGGGAGACCGTCGAGTTCAACATCGAGCGGTCCGCCATCGTTCCGACGCCGAGTGTTTGTTGTTGTAGACATTTTTCCTCCCCTGTTGACTGTTCTTCCCCCTATCTTTCCACTGATTTAACCGATTTACCAGTATTCCGTGCTGGATTGGTGTGGTTGTGATGGTGTAGAAACCCTCAGAGGAGTTTTTTCCCAGTTATTTTTTTCTTCCCTTCAGTTTTTTTAGTCTCCCGATTCAAAGCGTTTGATTTGCCAGCGATGAGCTAACCAAACGAGGGATAACCAGAGTTTTACATAATTTTTCTCCTCTTTTCTTTGATGCTTTTTTGTTCCCCCTCTAGTTCCTTTACGTCCCTGTTACTCACCTTGTTCCTAATGGTTCGGAATGGTGTAGATGAGTGGTTAGGCAGGTAGCTTTTTTCTTTGCCCCGTTCTTTGCTTTTCCCTTTGTTTGTTGCGGGCCCGATCCTCGATGGACACACCTTTGGTTGACAGTAGGATTAGTTTAGTTATTCTCATTGATCCTCCCTTGGTCTAGGACGACGACTTTTTGAGTATGCTGGCATCGGCTGACCTGATCTTCGCGGGAGGGATAACGATTGTGTTTCTGATCCCTTTTCGTCCTTTCTTTGACTTTCTCCCCTTTTCTGTTGACTCGTGCATCAATTAGTCCTCAAGCTCGTGGCGGTTTTTCAATTTACTCCTCTCTCATTTTCGGTTGGGTTTGCTTCCCCACTTTACACTACATCTTTTTTTCTCCTCCGCGTTTCTTTGTCTTCAGTCTTTTCAAATATGATCAGCCTTCAAGATACTAACTGCGCTCGAAAAATTCTCTCTCTCCCCCCATCAGCCCTTATCCTATCCCCCTTGTCTCCACCCTTCCCCCCATATCCTTACCAATGGGGGACCCTGCGCCTGACTAAACCAGAAGCCCTGTCTTGAGTTTTCGCTTTTCTCCATCCCCCCCCCCCCCCCCGGGGACTACGGATCCCGTGTTTCCACCAGCGTGTGTGTTTCCCTGGATTTCTCCCCCCCCAGAAAAGTCCCACCCCTTTTTTAGACCTTTTTGATTTTTCCCGCCACAGTTCATCATACCCAGTCCTACACGAATTCACCACCCAACAGGGGCCCTCGAACCATTTCCACGAGCTTAGGTCAACCACGCGCAGTCCTCTCTTCTTCTTCCGCCCCCCCTTCTTACCCCGCCCTGCCCCTCCACGTTCCTCGTTCTTTTTTGTTATTTTTTTCCCCCATTTGGACCTGTCGGTATACTCGCAAATCTAATCGCGACAAAATAACCGCTGATTGGGCTTCGCGTCGCCATTTACCCCTTCCACAACCCCCCCCCCCTTCTTCTGGGAACCCCCCGTTTCCTTTTTTCCCCCACGTTCAACTTTTTTTCCCCCATGGCATCAGTTTTTTTTTAAGTCCTACCGCAACCAAAACACCAACGGCGTCTGTACACTGCTGCTTTTTTTCATTTGCTTTCTTTACCTAGCTCCGCCCAACTACCCCCTCTCGAAACCCTCTTTGGACACCCCCCCCCAATTTCTTCCCCGGCGCCCAAATTGTAATCCCCACCCTCTCCGACGACCCAATGGGCTCATCTGCACCAATTCACACCCTTTACCCAAACCTCAAGCGACTTTTTTTTCGACCAGCCTTTCTGATACTTCCATCAAATCAGTCCCCCGCCCGGCCGCGGCCCCTGAAATGCAGTTTTACACCTTCCCCCTCATTTCTGTTTTAATTCAGTGCAAGAAAGCCCTCAAAAGCTTGGCTGCCTGACTGCCCCCTCTCCGCACAGCCTAAAACCCCCAGCCTTCTTTTTGAATCTCGATAACTTATTCCCCCTTGTTTATCCCGCGGCCTTTCCGTCGTCGACGCCGAAACGGCAACACCCCCCCCCTTTCGTCCATTTTTTACCCGTTTTTCGTCTTTTCCCCCTTTAACCGTCCTTTGACGTCCCCTCCCGTTGCTGGCACTTTTCCACTTTCCGTCTCAAACCTGTGTTCAAAGCCCGTTCCCCTTACTTTCGACACTGTTGCTATAAACTTGCTAGCACTGCTCGGCTCAGGCGACCCCCCTCCCCGCGCCTTGCTTTCGTTACTCCTTTTGGTCCCCCCCTTCCCCCCATCATTTTTCCCAAATGAGCTTTGAGAACCCAAAATCGTCTCCACTCAGTCCCGCGCGTCAAGGTGTCGACCTTGAAAGGTTGAAATCAGCACGATTTTTTCCTCCTAGCAGACCGATCTTTTCCTGCTACTCCCCTTTTCCAGTCTCCTACATAACACAGTTTCGGTCAAACCTCGCGCCTCTTTCCCCCCCCTGTCAGAAGCAAACAATAGCGCTCGGCCGGCCCCCTTGCCCCACTTCCTCGTTTCCCCCTTCCCCCCGATTCTTTCTTTCCTTCCGGCTTTGTGACACTCCCTTTGCCCACTACATTTCCAAGGTTCGTTTTCCCTACGACGGGACCAGGGTTGCCCAGTTCCGGGGTTTTCCGGCCTCTTCCCTCTTTCAAATAGTTCCTTATTCCCTTGCAATATTTAAATTTTCTCTCTCTCTTTCCCCCGGGTTTTCAGAGACTCTCTCTTCTAATTGTCTCTCTCCCTCCTATTATAAATGATTCATGAAGTTATCTGACACTTGCGTCTTTCCTTTCCGAAGCAGTTTTTTTTTTCCCACCACCCCTCTTGCTTTTTATGATTTTTTTTCGCCATCTCTTCCTTTTGCATCAGCTCTTCTTTGAAGTGGAACCCGTGAGTTGCGCGTAAGTGGGCTTTTGTCTTCCCCCATGTTGTCCTTAGATGCTTCTCTCTTGACTTATGTTCCCGATGTGTGGAATGTTTGAGGTTTCTTATGCTGCTCCGGTATTTTTTTTTTTCCCTTGTCAAATCTGTTGGAGTTCGTGTGATCGTTGGCCCGTCTTCCACTTTTCCCTCCTTTTTAGTTATTTCTTCCAAGTGTGCCTAGGGAGCGAGTCCTTCAAGTCTCCCCTTGGTTTTCAACTCGTTTCAGGCAGCGCCCTTTCTTCCCTCCTCTCCGCGAGAGGAGCGGTTCCTAGTTCCTTCTGAAGCTACGGACCATGCTTTTCCAGACTTGTTGCTCCCGTTGAAGCATCAGTTCCGTGCCGTTCCTCATGGACTTCCTTTTTTATTTTACCCCCTTAGCATTCTGCGTTTGACCCCGGTTGTCCTTCTGTGGATGAGGACGATGCTTCCCAACGTTGCCTTTTGATCTATGATTTCCCCCCCAGTTAGTTGCCGGACTTGTAATTTCTTCTAGGGCCTTTTCCCCGGCCTCCCCCCCCCCCCCCCTATTTGAGCGTGCACGTCAAAATCATTAGTGCCTTTCCATCTTCTTCGTGCCTCTTGAGAATTTTTTGAGTAATCAGGACTTTTTTTTTCCGGTCTTATTTTTTTACTGTTTCCTTTACATGGATCCCGGACATATCCAGTGGATTTCATAGTTCGTCCTGTGACTTTCCTTTTTGCCCCGATTCTTTTTTGGCCTATCCCGGTTTTTTATTTCTCCCTTTCTGTGTCCCCCAGACGGCCTCATCTTTAAGACGCCGGATTTTTTTTTTTGTTTGGTCTTGAGAGTTCCGACCAGGTCCTTCCTGTTCCTCGTGCCTTTTCTTTTTTCCAGCTCCTTCTTTCCCAGTTTCTGGTCTTGTGTTTGTTTGGTGATGGCTGACGCGCGACCTCCCATAATGAGGCGATTTTCCGTCTGCTGAGGTTTCTTCTTTCCACCCGTAATGCCCTTTTTGAGCACCCTGCTAACCTCACTCCTTTCCGTTTTTTCTGCCTCTTTTTTTTACGAAGTTGTTCGTCCTACGTTAGCGCGAGCGTGTGGTTCCAGTCTCGTCTCAGTTCGCCCCCTTTCCCTACACCCCCTTTTTACATTTTTCTTTTTTTTTTTTTTCGAGTGATTGTCCGGGGAGTTGTATTCCCAGCGAGGGAACTTTTTTTTTTACTTTCCGTTTCCGCGACTTTTTTTGACGCTTTTTGACTTTTGAAGTATCCCCCTGAGTTTAGTTTCGGGGCGACGTCGGGGTGTCCTTTCTGCCTCCGCCCTTTTTTTTTTCTCATGATGGCGTTTTTTCCGATTTTCTCGCTGGATGTTGTATCGCTTTTCTACGTGAGAGCCCCCTTTCGACTTTTTTTGGCCGGGAACAGTTTTCCGCGTACACATCTCTCAATCTCGGCGAGTTCGCCTCTTTTTTGGTCACTTTCCCTATATTTCCCCTGGTTTGAGAGTTTCATTGACACAGCGAGCTTTCTAACCTAGCTCTTTGGAGCGCTTTCAAAACTTGATTTTTTCCCTTTTCCCGCACTTCGCCCTTGCGGCTTCCACCCGATCTCCTCCATACCCTACGGGGGTAGCGCCTATTTTCCCCCTCATCCTCAGGCTTTGCATGCGCCGGCACAGCACTCCGTGGGCGCTGCCCTTCGAAAAAACCCCCTGACTATATACCCGGTGCAAGCCCCCCTTTTGTCCCCTTTTCCTCCCTTTAAAACACACCCGTTCTGGCACTGTTGCACCTCCCCCACCTCTTCCTCCCCTCATCACCCCCGAACTATTTCACAGTTTTCCCCCTCCGGTCCGCGCCAGAGCAACACTGCCCCTGCAGCTTCTACCCTTCTTTTTCCCCCCACCTTCTACACCGAGTAATCACGCTTTGGTTTCACTTCGATCCCTCCCAAACCTTCGGCTTTGCCACTACTTCGCAACTCCGCCTTTTTCGACAAATCCCCCCGTCCCCTTGATTGTTTGCATCCCCCCCACAATCAATTCCCCCTACTGGGCAATCTTTTACTCTAGGGACCAACAAAGGAACAGGGCCGTCGTTCAGGAAAAGCTACCCGACCCCCCCCCACCACCCCCCCCTGCTTTACGAGTGCTCGGATTTCACTTTTTTAGAATCTCAAAGCTCCCCCCCCCCCACATACTTTTGAACCCAAATGTGAAGAAAATTGTTAACTCCCCCCATCCCTGACCCCTCCCCCCCTGGGACATGTGGACCATTCAACTGTTTTTTCCCACCGACACCTCGGACAGGCCCCTCCCAACTTCCCTTTACAGGACTCAATCCCCTTCCCTCAAGCGTCCTTTTCGGATTAAGGACTCCCCTTTCCTTCGGCTGGCCCTTTTTCCCTGCAGTTTTTTTTTCCTTTGCTGCGTTTCACTCTAGCCTAGTAAAAATCCTTCGGACGTTTCTACGAACTTCCCCTTTCCCACGTGGTTAGATAGTGTCGCTCGGCAACCACCATCTTCACTGGCGTTCCCCGTTCTGAGTTAAAGTACCGTCACGTATTTTTTTTTTCAGGCATGTTTCCCCTTTCAGAGCCTGTCCAAGTTACTTTCCCACTCCCCCCCTGACCTTTCCTCTTCCGAGCTCGGGGGGTCTGTTTGCGTGGGTTTCCTCATGCCGTTTTTTTTGACAACCCCCAAGTCTCCATTTTTTTTCCAACTCCCGCGCTCCTTCTCACGTGGACCCCTCGGCCTCTTGACCGCCGCTCCCCTTTTTTTCCCCAGCAATTTTTCTTTACCCGACGACTCCCCATTAGCAGAAGTACCCCCCCTTCTCCCCGGCGCTCCACCGGTTCCTAAAAAACTTCATCTCAGCCTAGCCCTCCTCACCCCGTGGCCCGGTTCCCGCGCGCTTGTCGAAGACACCCCTCCGCCCCGATCCCTTGCCCTCCACTCGAGTTCCAACTCACGAACGCAACCGGCATGTGATCGGACCCCATCCCCGGAACCTTCTGGCCCATTTTTCCGGATTTCCAGTTTCCCGCCCCTTTTCTTTTCTGGGAATGTCTCTTTCCCTCCCCTTGAAAATAGTATTAACAGAATAGTCTACTAGCTTTTCCCCTTTTTTTCCTCCTCCTTTTCTTTTTTTTTTGAGTTCCTTTTTTAGATAGTGTCGATATCTTTTACTAGCCTTTTCTCTAGCTTCGGTTTCCCCCCCCCTAAAGAGCCCTGCTTTCCTTACCATGGTAAAGGAGATCGTCTGTTCAACCATTCCGTGTCCGGGGCTGACGGTGTTCCCCCTTCGAACCATCGCTTCCTTTCTAACGATCTCTCGAGTTTGCTTTCTTTGATTGCGTGTGTGATTTGGTGCTTCTTCCTTCACTGCTGCTGGAATGGCGGTGATGAGGTTTTTTGGAATGAGTTGATTTTTTCCGAGACCGACTTGTTAACGGACTTTCCCACCCCCTTTCTTGTTTTTGTTGACTTTCTAGAAGTGATTTTTTTTGCCCTTTTTGGTAATGGTGAGAGAGATTGGTTTTTGAGCCACAGATTAGCCGCTCCCTCTTTCTGCAAGGCCAGGAGGTGGTCCGATCAGTTCCCCGGACCATTTGGCCGAGAGGCGAAGGCGATTGGCTCACAGTTCCCGGGCTTCAGTTTTCCCGAACACTTTTCGACTGATTCCCGAGTTTGTCCATTTCCCTTCTTAGTGAACGTCCCCCACGTCCCTTTGGTTTGTGGGACCTTTCGCCATTGATCCCTTTGTGCCCTTTTTTTTAGTAGACCGTCCTAAGCGATTCACTTTGTCCAGGTTCCCTTTTGATCTATGACCTTAGTAGAGCGAAGGTTTCTTGATATGATATTGTTCCATTCCCCCTGCACGTTTTCGCCTTTGCTGTACCCACCCCTTTAAATCCTCTTCCCCTTTCGGGCATGATCTATTGCCTATGTTTCTCTCTAACTCTTTTCCTTCCTGCCCGTTAGTTGAGACTTTTTTTACACATCCTCTTCCGTCCCCTTTCCTTCACTAAAGTATGTTGATTCCCTCTTCTTTGTTGCTGGGAGCTGACCCCAGGCCTCTGTTGGCGATCGGTGGCGTTTCTTCGCGTGTCCCCGAGCCGGCGCCCATTCGACTATTTTTTTTTGTCGTGTAGGGAGATTTCGACACTTGACGTGCATGTCACGGCGCGTTAAACGATTCCCTTTTTGCGGCTTTGTAGTTTTTTTTCCCTGACCCTTCTGTCAAGCACCCCCTCCCCCGCTCGGTGCCTTTTCATTTTAGGCCGGTTGCGATCTTTTACTCCCACAGCCAGTGAGCAGCTTACTAACCGTGACTCTTGGATTGTCGGGGTCGAGAGTGGAGGATCCTGTAGAGTCTTTTTTTTTTTGTTCCAGTGCTTTTTCCCCCCCCGTTCCCCCTGCCCTCCGGTCCCCTTTGACCCTTTATTTTCCCTTCCTTAGGATTGGATTGGGCTGCAGTCAGATGAACGGGTTGTTTTTTTTTTGAGTGTTCGCTCCTGGACCACAGTTTTCCCATTGTCTAGGTCCATTTTAGTTTTGCTGAGGAGGCGAACCCGTCCGGGGATGCGGCGCCGCCGCTGTTTTTGAGATCTTCCCTTTCGACCATTATCCTTTGTCCCCCTTTTTCGAGCGCAGTTCCCTCACGGTCAGGATGCATAACTTTGACTCAGCTTCGTTTTCCTCGGTTCCCCCTTCGGGCTTCCTTGCCATCCTTTATCTTTTTCCCCTCGTTGTTTGGTTTTTATTTTGAACTGCCGATCTTTCTTTTCTCGCCTTTCCTGGGTCCGATTTTTTCCACTCCGGTTTCCGCGAATAGAAACGGTTTCAGGTTCGATCGATAACCACCCTCGATATTCTCAGCGCTCCCTCCATTTTTTCCGCATGCCTACTCCAACCCCCTTTTTTTACGGAGCCCCCGCAGCCTGAGGGGTCGCTCCTCGCGCCCCAACTCATTGTCATGTCCTGTTCCCCCCCTCTTGTGTGTCCCGCCTTTTATTCGCCCTCAAAAAACTCTCTCTCTGGCAGTCTAACCTTGCTCCCCCCACCCGACCTCCATTTGTATTCCAACCTTTTTTCCCTGTGATTGCCCACTTCCCACCCCCTCTCTCTTGACCTCTTCTCTCACCTGAGCCTCCCTTTAAACACAGCTGTGCCATACCCGCTCTTCGTTCTTTTTATTTTTCTCCCTCGCGTCTTTCTGTCCCCATACCTCCCTCCTTCCATCAGACTGACTTCCCATCCCGTCACTCGCTGATTGGTCCTTTCGGCTTTCTCCCATACCATCACCATTTTTCAGGGAAATTCGAGGGCTTCAACGTCCTTAGGCCGTTCAGCTCTACCTCCCCCCCCCCCCACCCCCACTCGTTCCCCCTTCCCCCGATTTTTGTTCAGATTTACCCTGCCGATTTTTTCCGCCACACCGATCGCCCTTTTACATTTTCCAAACTTTTTTCCAGCTCCCCCAGTTAACAACAATATTGACCTCCCCCCCTAGACGGACATGTTTTCTATCTGATCCATGTGTCCCACGGGACCCCCTCAGCCCAGTTACCTCCCGCCTTGCTTTAGTTTGAGGAATACACCGCCTCCACTTCTTTTCCCTTTTAATGAAGGAGCATCCCTCCCTTCTAATTTTTAATTCCAATCCTGCCCCTGGAGGATTCTTAAATATAGAGCCAACTCCCCAAAGGAGGAATGCCGGGTCGATTATACGATCACGGCCCTTCTTGGTTAGTAATAAGATGTTCTGCCAACACCCCCCATCTCCCCCATGGTCCTTTCATAGACACTACAATCCGTCACGGCCCATAAGGATGCTTTCCCTTTTGCGAAATTTTTTCCCCCCTCAGTTTTCAGACTCAACTTAGCCCCCTTGACTTGAATCTCCCCTATTTTCCCTTTCCCCTTAGCTGAATCACTCCCCCCCGCTTGATCTCCCAACCGCGTTGGCCCCCCAGTTTTCCTTTGCAAACTTCCCTCGGGATTGCTCCCCCCTTCCCCATCTCTCCTGACGCCTGGCCCGCCTCCCCCACGGCATCGCGTCTCCCCCCCCACAGAGTTGTTGACGCAAAGAAAAAACCGGCCTTTTCCACCTGTACACCTTCCAGCAGGGTTACACTCAAGGGACCTTCCTCCTGACTCGCTTTTCCCCCACCCTTCCTTTTACAAAAGACCCCCAATCCCCATCGACCTCTTCCCCTCCCCTCTTTTTCACCCCGCATCTCGATGACCTTCCCCCCCCCTCTTTGTCCCTCACGTGAAACCACCGTTCACTACATGCCCCTGGGGAAACACAATTGGACCGGTCGTCTGCCAGGTGCTTTCCCGGGGACTCTTAATAGTTCTCCTTGATCTCAAATTAGACCCTCTCCTTCCTTTCCCCCAGCTTTTGTGTATCTCTTAGTAGACTATGATATCTAATATTTCATTTCCGTCATCCCTCAATTCCGCACTTGCGTAAAGTCATTCTTTCTCACCACGTCAGGTAGTTTTTCATTTGGATTGATTTTCCCCCTGCTCAATCCGGTCAGAAGACGTCTTTCCGTGGTCACTCTTTTGCGTACTATGTTATGATTGCCCTGTTTTGGCCCCTGTCGAGATTCCGCCCCCCCCCAGTAAGGGATGTGATGTGATAGGCATTTTGTATGAGGATTGTGGCGAGCTCTACTTGTATTTTCTTTTCTCGGCGTTTCAAGTCTTTTTTGGATTTCGCAGATTGATTTTCTTTGAGACACTTGGCGTCGGGTCCCTGCTTTCGCCGATTTTGCTTGCGCACTCCTCTGCGCTTTTTTTTACCTTTGCGTCCCCCACTGTTCCAAAGGCTGTTTTAGAGCACCCGGCGCGGGCACTGTCGGCTGCTCTGACTTGCGGTCGGAGTCCCCCCTTTCGAATTCTCCCTCGGAAACTTGAGTTCTCCCGGGGATTTTTCGCCGTTTCAGCCGATTTTCATTCCTTAATTTTTTAACCTTTTACGCTTGACTTGAGATGGGCGAATTTTCTTTCTTCCTCCCTTGGACTGTCTCCCAATGTGGCAGTTTTTTTCCATTCGACTAGCAGTTGCCTGTCGAAGGTATTGTACTTTTCTTTTCTCGTGGCCAGCCCTCCTGTTTCCTTTCCCCTTTCCCTTTCCAGCATTTTTAATGAGTAGGTCCTTTTCCTTCTGCTTTGTTCGCCGTCCCTTCTTTTTCTTGATCAATTTGTGTTGTTTGGTTTTTTTTCATTACTGTATGGAAAGTTTTGGGGTCAGTTTTGATTCTCCCCTCGCGATATTAGTTTTTTGGCGTTACATAGGCTTTTTTTCGGAGGGAAAAATTTTTTTTCAGCTTGGCTTAGGTTTCTTGTTCGGTCATCTTCCGGGTGGGGTCCACGTCTCTTGCCCCCATCGGTGCCGACTCTTTTTGTTGTAGTTTCGCTCAACGTGCCCTTTACTTGCCGTGGACGGCGCTTCAAATTTTTTTGTGATTTTTTGCTGTTGTACCTTTTCTTTGACCTCCAACTACCTTTTCTGTTTCCGCTTTTCGTCTGTTCCTTTTGTCTTATTTCCCAGACACCTCTTTCCCCGCCCGCTAGCTTTTCACGTTAATGTAGTTGTATGCAGCATTATAGCGTGTGTTCGGTGAAGTTACCGTCTCTAAAATTGTAATAGGTTTCATTTAGTCTTATTTCTTGATTGTGAGGATTTGCCTTCCAAGCTGCCCGTTGCCTTTGGAGCTCCCTCGATTTGCCCAACCCCTCTTAATGTCTCTCACTGAGTTCGTTTGTCTCGTTCCTTTTCGACATCCGTTGAGTGTCGGCTTGACGCCCTCCCTTTTTGTTTTCTTTTTTCTTTTCATCGCCCATTTCATGCTGCCCGATCTCTATTGTCTCGAGCAATTTCGCAATGTACTCATTATCTCCCTCCGGTTCTTTTCCGAACCGGCCTGGTTTCTCGACCCCAAAGTCGTGGTCCCTGGATCTCTCGATTTTATATTCCTAGTGTTTTTTTTTAGTCTCTTGATCCCCCCCCTCCTGCGAACGGTCGGTAGGGTTGGGAAGCTGCTCCCCCCCCCTCTCCTTACAACTGTCTTCCAGTACACCTTCAACTGGCGTTCAAAAAACCGACTCCGAGCAATCTCTCACTCATGTTTCCCTGTGGCATACAAGGGGGCGGTCATGATAAAGAAAACTCTGTGGAGACTGCTTCCTTCTCTCCCTTCCCAACCCCACCCTCCCCGCAGAAGCAATGTCACCATTATGTTTGTCTATATAGAATACACGCCGTCCAAAAGTTAAAGTTCCGGGACCCCCCTCCCCATTCACGGTGCCTTTTTAAACCCCCCTAACCACCTCCTCCCATTTCCCCCTCTCACCGTTCCCCGAGACCTGAACGAATTCCCTCCCCCCGTATCTTCCCCCCACCGCGCATTTGCTTCCTACTCTTCCCCCTCTTTTTAGCCCCCCCCTTCCCGGGCGGTTGATTTTTTTGTATTGGCATTACTTACTACTCGTCAACTCCGCCTTTCCGGATTCCCCACCTTCCCCTGTCTTTTGCTTTCTTCCCCTTTTTCAGAACCAAGTACCCTCACGTCACTGGGAGGAACCTTTACGGTGGCCCCCTTGTCGTCCCCGGTCCCCCTTTAAAACGTTGCCTTGACAACAAGAAACCACACCACAACTCGATTTAGTAACCGCTTCTTTTTCAAGCTCTGTAACGTCCGAGTCCGACCCCTGACCCTTTACCACTAGTGCTTATTTAGCTACCACCCAACAAAAATAAATCATCCATCTTTGTTGTCCTTAC
>Ga0179593_1587538_pt1 | contig 17949 bp, 15 predicted proteins | sample CZODoug2_1_08_16_FD_185931 | JGI IMG/M metagenome (GOLD analysis project Ga0179593, IMG submission 185931) | Vadose zone soil fungal communities from Angelo Coast Range Reserve, California, USA - CZODoug2_1_08_16fungal (PacBio error correction) | ecosystem: Environmental > Terrestrial > Soil >... | reverse complement strand
TCTGCCTCTGGCAGCCTTGGGCCGCGAGATTAATTACATCATCGATGGATCCAGTCTCTCGTACACCTTTCTTCTCCCCCCCCCCAGCACACACCTTGACTACGCGGTTTTAGCCCCCCCCCGTTTCTTGAGGAAAACTCTGCTAGATCCCACCCCCCCACTTTGCGCACTTTTTTTCTCATTGCGCATGGGTGACAGTTCGTTTAACTCATCTCCACTCCAGATTACATGTTTCGTCATTCGCGTATTTTTTTTCGTCCAACCCACGTCGCGGAACGGCTCGCGGTTTTGTTTTCAATGCCAGCTTTGTTTGTAGATCAACTCCCAAAATCCCCTGCGTCCCCCCCGTTTCTCCCCATATTTCGTGATGAGTTTTCCTCTGGTCGATCGGTGCAGCCTGAATATACTTTTTTTTCCATGGAAACCCCACTACTCTCCTGAACTCGAAAGAGCAGACTCTTAGCCCAGCCGGGCTTTCCCCCTCTTTCCCTACGACTTCACACTGGCTTTAAGCCTCGCTTGTACGTACCTCGAGTCTATACAAAAAATCATCTCAGAGTCCCTGCAAGCTCGTTTTTTCCGGTTTTTCGGCTGGCCTCCTTTCGGGGTTCTGCGCGACTCACTCTTTATCACCACCCCTTTGTTTACTACTCTTCGCTTTCCCCTAACTTCTATTCATAGTTCTCTCCTCCGGCTCTGCGTGTGATTAGCACTTGCCCGGACGCGGCTGAGCCTCTTAGTTCATTCTTTATAACGGCCTTCTCATCCGCGACACTGTACTGGGCATCTCCCTTTTTTTTTAGTTATCGCCCTCTCTTCATCAACATTATGAAGGGCATACCCACTGGTCTTATAACATAAAATTTTTCACGCTTCTATTCTCCCTCCCATGCCATGGATCTTTTTTCCGCTGATTGCCTCTTGTCTTTAATAGGATTCGGAAAAGCTGACGTGATTCGACTCATAGTTAGAACGGCCGACACGTCTCCTCTTCTTTTTCTCCTTTTTTCTTTACCTGTATTCTCCTCATAAGACGGAAATCCGATACCCCCAGGCGTCGCCCATCTGCCGCTTATGAGATTTGGATGTTTTTCCCACTCCTAAAACGGACTTTCGTGCTGCCCCCCTCACTATTCCTTCCTTCCTTTCTTTGTATTCTTATATAACCGGTCCAGACCTCCTGCACTTTTCTCCCCCATTGCAGGGTCTTGCCGATCCATGGTTGTTACTGGTTTAGTCTCTCTTAGACTCGATTCCCCATTGGATGAACTTTTATTGATTTTCACCGTCAGACTTTTTTTGGCATCCGCTCCATTGTCCGCGTTGTAGGCATTTTCATGATTCCTCTCCTTCTTCGATCACCTCTCTCCGCGTTGACACACGTCTTGTGCTCCCCCCTTCCTAGCGACTTTTTTTTATTATCTCACCCCTCCTCAAGTCTGTTCAACGCTCCCCAGCGCTCGTCTCCCCCCCCCTTTTCGAAGTTTGTGACTAGTATATCCTTCTTCCAGGAATGTAACAGCTTCCATCCCACTCGCAGTCTTTACCCATTCTCGGTATGTCGCCTATTATTTAACCCGATCAACCACTTGCATTTTTCTCCTTTTTCTTTCCCTCTTCAAATCCGGTAAAAGTGAGCTCCCCCCCGAGATCCAACTGCTAGTTGTCCGCCGTGGATTCAGCTACTTGTGTTATTCAAAAAACCTGGTTTCCTCCCAGGTCTGACTTTCAGAATGTAAATTAAACAATATCCTGCCTCTTCGCCCTCTGCCCTGTTCCCCCCCCCAATTTTCCAAGACCCAAACCTGAGCTTGACAACTTCATTATGACATAACTTTCGCTCATCCTTTTCAGGGAAACATCATCAATGCCTGAGCAGCCACGCCTTCCACCTCAAGAGTCACGGTCTTCACCCATACACAAGCCGATCCCATTATCAATTGGCTCAACTCTTCATGCGGGAAGGAATCTTTCACCTCTCCTCATTCCCCCCCTTTGAAGAGAGGAATGCTGGCAGTCGATGAGCCACCTCGTCTTCCCCCGTCTTCTTCATTCCCTCTTCTGAATTGCGAGGATGCCCCTTCGGTTGGTTCCACCATCGCCCCCCTTCCAACAGACACAGTCCCTATTCGCTCGCCCCGGAGGTATTTCAGTGACTTGGTCCTTCTCTCTTGAACTTACTCCCATTTCACTGTCAACCACTGTCCCCCCGAGGTTTCCAACCCCGGTTCCCCCCTCGCTGTTCTTGAACTGTCACTTCGACACCAGCAAACTTCCGACCCCCTTCAATTACCTCTTTCCCTCCGCTCTTTTTTTTTAACCTGCTGTGCTCCCCGTACGTCTAGGATCCACGCTTTCTCTCTCCCAATCTAATCCCCGCCCTTCTGCTTCAAAGGTAACCACAACCAGACGGCGCTTCTTAGATACTTTTACCCTCAGCATTTTATTCACGGCGGTTTCCGCCTGTTTCTTCAAGCCCTTTCCCCGCGACCCTTGTTTTCCCTCTCCATAATTTGATCGTGAATTTTACTATTCCCGTCAGTTAAAGGATGCCTTCCGATACGTAAAGGAACTTTCATGTCTAGACGCCACACACGCAACAATCTTCTCCTCACACCCCAGTCTTGCACCATTTCGATCCCCGAACCTCTGTGCGCTTCTAACACCTCATGAAATCCGAAGGGAATGTTAGTATATTTTCTTTCTGATAATTTTTCCCTTATTCGTAGGCATGCTCTCTGTCGAAGGTTCCGGACCCAAGCAGAACGGTCTATCGCCCCTTTGAAACTTCTCTTCACTTTCCCATGGTTTGGACAGAAGCTCCTGCGAAGTAATGATTACGCCCAGCTCCGATCATTGATTCGGACCCCCCCCCGCCTCCCCTCTCCTTTTTGAAAATGTATGCCCCGAGGCATCTGAGAACCTGCGATGTCATAATCCTCCCCTCCTTGAGAATCTTTCCGTCGGAGTTAGACTTTAGGACCTCGATAGATCAGATTTAGGCCCTTTCCTGTTTCTCACTGCGAAGGTAGGATTCCAGAATACTTTTTATCCCCTTCCGAAGCCTCTACATCTGAGTCGATCGAAGCTTCCACCCAATTCCTAGCCCTGTCCGCGAACACCTCTTCTTCCTCCTCTTGACAATCTCTCTCTTCCCTTTTTTTGTTTGAGTCTCTGTTGGATAACCTTATCAGCCTGTTTTCCTTCCTTTCCGGCTGGCCTCCTTTCTCCTCCTTCGGATTGAGTCTTGCGTTCTGCGAATTCTAGTGCCCGAAAGTCACTTGACTGTCTGGAAAGTCTCCTTTCTATCACTGACTCACCGATTCTATCGGATTAAGAAGACCAATCCTTCTTTGCCCCCTTAACCTCCGAATTATACTGCTCTCTTACATCGCTGTCCCCCCCCCCACTAGAATAGGTGCTTCTTATCTTTTCGGTTCCATTCGCGCTGGCTGCGTCACTTTCGGCCCATGTCGAGGCTTGCGTACCAGTTAACTTCCGTCGCCGATAGTTATTGCTTCACCGGTGCTTCATATGTTGCGCCTTGTCGCCTCTATGCTTTCCTTTCCCACCCTTCGACATCTCCATGCCTTTCCGAACCCCGGAAAACTGAATTACTTGACCCAGACAGTTTTTAGCAAGCTCTTCATTTTTTTCCTTTCAGAGTTTTGGTTCTCCAGCGAAACTTTCCTTGTCTCTGTTGGTCCTTTTTTTTTTTTCTCTGCTTTGCGGTTCTTTCTTCTCAAATTTTTTTACGTTGGCTGCGCCTGAATGTTCCTTTGAGAAGGGCGTGCCCCGTCCATCGCTACACCCCCTTTATTACCCTCCATGGGCGCGAAACCGAATGACCACCTTCGACCGTCCCCCTCTTTTTTTTTTTGACTGCAATACATTATTATAGCGAGAACCGCGGGTTGTTGACCTCTTTCCCCTCAACTGTAGGGGATATAGAGTTTTCTTTCTTGATTTTTTTTTTCTACTTCCAATCCCGTCGGGATCACTTTCCGTGCCCATAAATTTCGGACGTTTCCTTCCTGTTGTATCAAGCTTTATCCTGACTTAAAGGGATCAGCAGTTTCATCCTCTTTAAGTGCCTCAAACTTGTTTTGAACCCCCTGGTTTCAATTTTTTTCATTCCTTTTTGTCAAGTTTCCAAGGCCCGATGGTCCTTAACTTCGATATAATGCCATTCTGAGTCCTCTCTTTCTTCATTTGTCCGTGAGAATATTCTTTGGGACCACCACGAAGAACGCTCCTCGCCCTGCTGGATATGTCCTGTCATCAAACCTCCTAGTCCGCGGTTCGGCGCTTTCCAGGGGATCCAGATCTCCTTCACAAATTCCGTATTCTTAGTGTCCGAGGATTTGCACTGACCAGGTGTCTTTCCTCCACTTTTCGAATTACTTTTTACCGGCGTCTTAGCCGCTCCTATTTATTGTTTTCCACTTCGTGTCCTTACTTGGATTCTGGTCCCCACTCTTATGTCATTTCCCTTGACTATGGCCTTGTTCCTTTGATTATGGTTCCGTTGGCGGACATCCGATCGTCGAAGCGTCTATTGACCTTATCTATATGAGTATACTTACCTTCATCCTTTTCGAATTTTCTTGGTGGAGAACACACCTTAGTCTCCCACCCTCTTTGCTACAGAGCGACCTCTAGTCCTCGCAATGGTACTCAGTAAACCTTTGCCGACTTCATTGTGCTCTTTCCGGTCTCCATCTGCGTTCATGTACCGAAGAATGCTAATCCTGTTCTGGAAGATGGTAATGGTATCCGATATCTAATCCATGACCCCCCCTTATAATTCCCGTAAGAGATTTGAAAGTTTCCCGAGTCGGCCCCTCCCGTTTATCGGGGTTAACAAACCTTTTAATCGGTATCCGGCTTTCTGCCGGACATCTTTTTTGGGAACCTTGAGTCATTTTCTCATGCCAGATCCTTCCACATTAGCAATAATCTAACCCCCTATACCCTATGCGGAGGCCCCCATTCGACGCTTCGCAATCCCTATAGGTCATATTTTGAACCGCATAGACTTTTCATTCGCTCCCCTCCACCTGGAGTTCCTTTGAACTTTTTCTACACTGAGGAGATGTCTATATTCCTCTTTTACTGTGCCGAGGGATTGCATTGACCCTTTTTTTGAGTTGTATCCCTTTTCTCGCAGACCCTCGCTGGCAGGGAATGCCTCATTTCTGCCCCTTTACCTGTTGGAGGAACTTTTCTTTCGAGCAGTTCACCAGTCAACCCCTTGCGCGCCTTTTAGCCTCTTTTCGTTGACGCGGGTCCTTCTCTTCCGCTTCTCCCCAATTAATCTGAATCATATAGACAGCTCATCTCCTCACCGCGCCCATCTTAGAACTATTGATTGTGCGTATCTGGAGGTAGTTTACATTGCCACCCTTACATTGACAGTTTCGCTTCTGTCATGCGCTCCCTTCCGGACCTGGTCATTTTTCCTCTCCAATCAGGTAACTATGGGACCGATTCTTGTTTTTACGCGTGCTTCAAGCCCTCCATGTTCCTCCAAGTTTTTGGGGCCTCTGCGGACTTATTCGACTCTGGGATTGGTTGCTCTCGATCTACGCCAGTTGTTTACAGGTAAGAGCGCAGGCCCCATCAACCCCTTCTTCTGACGTTTCCGACCGAGCCGCCTCTGAAGATGGCTCGGCTCTGTTGGGCTTATCCTTGTATAGCTTCCAGATCTGATTGTCCTCCGCTTATTCTTAAGATTTCCCCTAATCAGAAAGATGCCCCCCTCCACTTGTTTCCTTGAATCTCTGATGCTGTTCATGGCCTTTTTTCCTTCCTGAATTCTTGTCCCCCATAACCGGAGGACTCCTTCCCCACCGCCCTGTCAGCCCCCCTGCCCCTGCGTTTTTTTTTCGTTGTGTCCCATGAACTCTTACCCAACGCTCAAATACCGAAGCTCCCTCATTTCTGCGGTAGCCCCGCCTTTTCCCACAGGCCATATCCACACCTCCCCCGGACGCCCATTCGTTCTGTCTCCTCCCCGCTCTTTCAATTCACGCTCTGCTCCCGGCCATGATGAAAAACGCATTTCACTTTTGCTTTTGATTTTTTACTTTTCTTTGCCCGCCAATTTGCAGCTGCATATGGTATCTTCCCTTTTATGGTTTTTTTTGTGGACCCTGGGACCCCTTTACGATTGTCCCGAAGAATCCTGCGTATGTCTATTTTTTGCCGGAATTCCAAGCTACGTTCTCTGGCATCCTTCTTCTCCCCTTCACCTTGTTGTGGTTTCTGTCTATCTTGAAGCGAAAATTATGTCCGGTTGCTCCTTTCCTTCGTCCTCTTTTGGATTCTCATTCTTATTACGCTGCATTCCCCCCTTTTCAATGCCGTGCTCCTCCGGTGAGGATAGAGTTGGCCCCGGCTGGCCGCAGGGATATCCCCGCCACCCCTTCGCCAGCAGATTTTTTCTCTCCGCGTTGATTTGCCTTATTTCTGAATTCCTTTATTGAACTACGTATCCCATCGCTTTCCCCGTTGATATGGCCCTTCGACTTGCCCTTGCTCGCTGAATCCCTTTTTCTTTTGTAGCTTTGTAATCTTTTCATTCCTAGGACAGCCGTTTTTGCTCTTTTATTGATTACACCTGTTTGGTTCCCCAAATTCCCCGCTCATTCGGATGACGCATATATTCCCCCCCCCTTCCTCCCCATCCTTCTCCAGAGACTAGACGGGCATTTCGCCTCTATTTTTGAAACTTTTCCAGACCCTTTAAGCCAGTCGATGTATCTTAAGGATCTGAGACCTCCGGCCTCCCCCACCCCAAAGCCCCCCCATTCTTGCATCCTCAGAGATTAGACTTTCTTCTTCTTCTGGATCCTTTTGTCGGTTTCCTTATCGTTCCCATTTTTATAACCCACCACTGGATGCCCTGATCATAGTCTTATCCACCCCTCCCCCCCCCTCTCTCCTCTCTCATCCGTCTGACACGTTAGAAAAGGGAGCTGACCCTAACGTCATTCCCCCTCTCCTCCTCTATTGAGACAAAGTCCCTCCACTTAGGACCATGGCCTGCCTTTTTATAGTTGCGATCTGAAATCCGACTTAGTAAGTAATTGCGCTTTCTTAATTTCGTCACGCCCGTGGCCTCAGAAAAGACCCCTTCTAATTGTCTACTGGCCTCTTTCCTTGCCATATTTGGGAATCGTCTTTCTTCCAACACAGCCTCTTGGGAGTCCTCCCCACCGTAGCCTTCCGAGCCCCCCTCCCAATTTCTCGGCTAATACGGCTTACTCTTACACTTTGAATTCACAAGCCAGGAAACGCTGAAAACATTCCTCTGCTGCCGCTCCCCCCCCTAATCGTCTTGCTACCCCTTACCTATCTTTTTTTTGTCGCCCCCTCCCAATATTGAAAATCTGACCCTCCCTGACGTCTTTTTGTTTTTTTTTCCCTGCACCTCGTGAAGCCTTTTTCATTTCTAGAATTGAAGTCCCTCCCCCCTTGGTTTGTACTCGTATTAGATCACTCGCGTCCCCACCTGCCCTTTTACGTTACTTGGGTCCCTTCCCCCTATCCTTTTTGGCCCGCGCGAGCCCGATTGCATACTCCTTTCTGTCCGTTTATTCATTCCGGCCTGCCGGACTTTTTCTTTGTGACAATATCGCATCTGTTCCCCCCCCTTTTCCGACCTCCAATCCGCCTAGCTAAGTTTGCTTCTCCTCCCCCCCTCTGTGAGTGCCTTCTCTTCACCCTCCCCAGCCTTGGGGATAAATTCTCCTGTTGGATAGTTCTCTATCTTAATACCCTGACCAGCTAGCTATCCACTCTCCGTCTCCCCCCCCACTCTTCTCTCCACTTAGAGATTTACCTCCCCCCCGGCAAATTTATTCTTCCCCTCCCTTTTTCCTGTTTTGACTTGCCTGCACCGCCTGCCAGGAGAGCAATCCCCCCTTGCTCTTATGGTTCCTCTACTTGGTTTTCCCCGTCCCGATCATTTATGTTGAAAGAGGCGTAGTTCTCCCATACCCCTTTAAACCCAATAAAGCGTCTTCTGACCTCCTCGGATGTTCAGCCACGTTCCCTCCTCCCTCCATGAGACGGTTCATTCTGACAAACTGCCTTCTTTTCCGTACCCAGATCTTTCAATGCTTTTTTTTGAGAGGATGACCGACTTTTCAGTCCCGAGTTAACTTTCGTCCACACTCACACTCCCTCCGAGTCCCAAATTCTACATGGAGAATTCCCCTTGCTTTGCCCCATGACCTGAACTTTTCAATTCCACGCGATTGTTGAATGTTCTCCCCCTTTGGGGTCCACCTTTCCCTTCTCGATACCTAGTGATACTGCCCCCCATGTTTGAAGAGGCTCCCCGCGGAGGCTCTTTGAGCAACCCGAGCCTTATCACCGACACCGCTTTCTCCCTCTATTCTCGAATCGTTATGTATGTCTCTTCTTGTCCCTCGGGTACTTATTCTGACCCCACCCAAGAGGGGGCAAATTCCACCTCTGCCAAATGATGCTTAATCCCTTTCCAAGCTCCCCTTCTGAGGGACCCCCTTAAAACCTTGATAATCCGAGTAGACACGTGTTTCCCGAACGGAGAGTCTGACCCCCAGCGTTCCTCCCCCCCCCACCCTACCTCCACTGCCAGGTGTTGGTTTGCAAGGTACAACCCAAAAGATCCTGCTCTGTCGAGTTTAATGGGATTCCCCAATCGCGGGTCCCTGCTGTTCGAAGGTTTGTCTTTCGTTCTTTTTTTTTCGCGCAGTTCCCCTAATAATTTGATCGTGAATGGCCCCCCTGCTGAACAATTGCCGGAGCCACCCTCCCACGCTCCCTTATTGCCTTTTTGAACGCACCATCATCTTCCTCGTTCCGGTACCCTATGCTCAAAAATCCCCCGATGGACCCCTACCTTTTGATTTCTTGTTTGAGCATTTCTTCGGGCTGTTTGGATTTCATTCCTTTACGGTATTTTGTAGGCAGTTACTTTCGGCTTTTTTCTTCCCGAGCAAGAAGACTTCTATCGCCACGCGATTTTATAACTTTATTTATTCACCCCGGTGTTAAGCGTCATTTACAATCTCGGCTCTCTTACCCTGGACTCCTTCGAACAGGCGGCCTAGGAAACACATTCCATGCATTGAATGCCCATTATGCTTTCAGCAACTGGCACGGGCCTTGTTTTTGACCCCCTCGATTTCATAAATCGACGAATGAGAAGTGATCTTCTGTGTGATCCCCGGCTTTTTTTTCCCACCCTATAGCCGATCAGCTTTGCACAATCTCCCTTGCTAAGCCACACAGACAGGCTCTGGAATTCCTTGACTCCATACAAGGTGTCCCCCCCCTTGTGAGACACCCTTCTCCTGTAGAACGGCTGCCCCCCTAGTGACGCAGGTCGACGACCTCGCGTGGCCCCGCCAGCCACCGTCATGCCGTCCATAAAAACCCACTGATCCCCCCCCCTCTGACCATTGCATCTCCAAGTCATCCCCCCCTTCAGTTGTTTTTGTGGAGCGCTTGTCTGCTCTCTTAAGAGGTTTTTTTCCAATTTGACCGGAATGTTTGGGGCTTGTCTCTGCTACTAATAAGGATATGGAGTCGCTTCTTTTTAATGAGTTTATAGTGACCTCCACTTTGTACCCCCTTTTGCTGCCCGTAACCATCCTCTTGTCTCTATAACTCTGACCTTTTCATTATCTTTTTGATCCGACCGGATTTCTGCCAGCAATAGGAATCCCGCATTCCCCCTTGAGCCTCTCTGTTTTAAATTTGGATATGTGAATCGTTTCTTGATTTTCGGGCCCGCCCTTTTCATCTTTTTGGGTTACCACCTTTCTCCCCGTTCTACTTAGCTTTGTTCTACTTAATCCGTCTCCTCTCCCCCTGCCGCCAACCGGACCCCTCTCTCTTTTGTTTCCCGCCGGCGATCTCCTTTTGCCCCCCGTGACCCCCTTCCTACCTAGAAAAAATGCTTTTTCGTTTTTTTAACCCAAGCCCCTTCAAATTTTTTCAGGAACCCCCATGTTTTACCCCAGGGCCCTCGGGTTTTGGAGCCCCTCTCCTGCATTCGAATCCCATAGGTTTTGGTTATAAATGCCGCTTACCTGGGCGGCTCTTTACGAACGTGGAGCCGATTTAGTTTCCTCAATGACCTTCCTTTACGTTGTTAAGTTTGGTTGCTTTTTCCTGATTTTAGAAGGGGGAATCGATACCCCGTTATCAACCTGGTCTTTTTACCTTCCACTGTTTCGCGACTTTTTATTTAAACTTCCCCCCCTCAATGCTCCTACTTTCTTTAAGCATAACCTGATCTATTCCATGCGTCCTTTTAGGTGTTGAATTGGCACGCCCCATAAAACTTTCACGTGGCTCTCTCTTTGCCCATTGTATGTACCGGGTGCCTATCCCGTTTCTTCTCCCAGAGCTTTTCCTACCCCCTGGATGCTTTACCATACCTTTTCTGGTGTCTCTGCGTTTGCGATTGACGAAGAAAGTGCCATCCGTCCTCGTGGGTGCGGGACCGGGTTGTGTGGCGCCCCCTACTTTTTCCCCCCCCCCGTGTTGGCCCCCAGAAAATTCCTTCTCTCCCCATTTTCTGCAGTCTCCTTTTAGGTTGCACCCTTGATCGCCGCTCTTCTCTTGTTTTCACACCCTCACACACTTTTCCGCTTTTTTCTTCCTCTCCTCGGCCTCAGCAAATGTACCTCTTGAAATGCTTCACCCCCATTTTCTTCTCATCGCTTGACGAGCAGAGTATTGTGTAAAACACTGTCCAGGCGGTGCGTCACACTCAGTGTGGAGTGAAGTTTCCCCCTCTTAGTTGTCGTGCTTTCCGTAATCCCCCTTGAAATGGACAAGTTTTGCCTTCCCTGAAGAAGGAATTCGGTCTCTGTCCCCCACTTTCTTTCTCCCTAATATCCCTAATCTCTCTTTGAGTGGGCCCCTAACCTCTGAGTGCGCTCGCGAGAAGTGATGTAATTCGCGAATCCAACTATTCTTGCATCTTTATATACTCGAACTTTTACTTCCGGCGGTTTGATTCCCTTCTCTACCCCGTTCCTTTGTCACAGAGGTGTGTTGGCCATTTTTCTTTAATAGCCTGTTTCCATGCTTTTTCCGGCCCTCTGATTTCCGACCTAGGGAGATCCTTGTTCTTTTCTTTCTTCATCCCTGGCAGACCCATACTACTTTGTTCAATCCGCTAATGGAGTCTTTGTTCTTCGGAGCTTTAGTCCTATAGCTGACCCCCCACATTCTTTGATACGTGAGCAGATGTTGGTGCGTGGCAGTTCCATCTGTCTCTAGTCGCTGAAGCCCCCTTGCCCGGTATTGAGGCGTCGGGTCCCGGCCTTTTTCCACCGCCATTTTGCAAAAATCTTCCCCTGCCCGTACATGCAAATGCCTTCTAAACTCCCCATCTCTCATCTGGCTTTCAAACTACTGACGATCTAAATCAGTTCAATCCCATGGGTGACCGTCTTCTCCATCCCTTCGATAAAACCCTTACCCCCTGGATCTCCTTGCTCAATCCTTTTTCGCGTGTATATAATGCTACACACCTCCGTTTCCTGTGCCGATCCCTTTTGCCCCTTAAGGGTATGATTTTTTGGTTTTTTCAATCGTCCTAGCTACCACTGGCGTTGCGATATTTCTATCGGCTCGCGTTGGAGTCCTTCTCCTTTCAGTCGTCAAACCCCCCAAAAAGCTAACGCCTCTTAGCCTCTCACCTTTTCCTTCGAGTTCCGGCTACGATCGTAGCTCATCCTGTATTTTACGTTCCATTCAGAGGTCGTTACGCCCCTACACCGGCTGTCTCCCCCGGGGCGGCCTTCTGTAGTGACAGCATCTCTGTCCTTACCGCGATGCTTCGTCCGGGCGTTGATGCAGTCGTATTTATAGAACGCTTTAGCAACGCCCTGTTCCGTAATTGAGCTAAATCTGCTTGTTATTCCATCTGCCTATCTCTTCTTTCCATGCCCTTGCCTTTGCGCCACGTCGTTCTCGGATCGCACTAATGTGTTCTTTGTGCTTTTTGATGTCCTGATGATCGAAACCGTTTTATATTCCTGCTGCTCCATCCAACCGGAGTCCCGGAAGACCTCTTTAGATCTGGTTCGGAGATGCTTGTATATCTAGTCCTCTCTCCCGCTAGCCATCTTCGTTCTCAAGCTTATTCCTATCTTCACTCGACAGCTCCCCTGACGTTTCCAGATGTTATCTGATTTCTCGCTTCCCCCTTGCTTTCAGCGTCCTCGCACTTTATACTTTTTTTTGTTCCACTCCCCTCTCGACCCTGTAGTCCACCTCACTTCCCCTCAGCAATTTGCCAACGGTAAACTTTTCTCCCCTCTTTGTTAACGGGTGAGCCCGACTAGACTACAAATTTTACCTTTTTTCCTTTAAAGACCACCCCTCTTCGAGAGGACACCTCCACACAAGTACGTCAACACCTTTCCTGGTTTTACAATCATTCTTTTCATCACGTACTCTCCAAGCGCCGAGCATTGAGGTTGCCCCCCCAGATTTTGCCCCCGGGCGGTTCCGACTCCAGTTCCCCTGTCCAAGCGTGGCGTTCGCGAAACGCGTATGTCCCTTATCGGTGTCTTTCCCGGGGTAATCCGAAGCTGTCTTGATCTCAGAGGTCATTCCTATCACGATGGCCTGTTTTATTCGCTGGATCTTCTATCCCTCCTCCTGTTGTTTTTTGTGAGCCCTTTGCACAGAGGACATTCTGATTGCTTCTTCTTCGGATTTTTACGCGACACCTTTCCGTTCCCCCCCCCGATAAACGCCCATCCGAGTTGCGTCAACCAAGAGTTTTCTTTTAAAGTGCTTCGACCCTATTGCGCATGCGTTCCCCCCCCTTCCTTAGTTCTTTCTTGTGAAATCGCTGATTTAGGTCTTCACATGGTTTCGCCAGTTGTGTTGATATGGGATTAGATTGTCCGTCCGGGCCACCTCTCGGTGAAATGAATCTTGGTCCTGTTTAGCTTTTTCACCGTTAGAGTTTTATACGGGATCCCTTCCCTTTGTTTCTATCTTAAATCGGTCGTTGGGCTGAATCCTTTTGAGCCATCCTTGTACTTTTCTTCACGTTGAGCTTCTTCCCCGAAACCAATCTTCTAGGACAGCTCCCCCCATTGTGGCTTCATTTTCATCTTCAATCGCTCTTGAACGCCTCGTGGCATCATTTATTTGACTCTCCAGATCGCCGATTTTGCTGCATCAGAATACGGGATAGCCTCCCCACAACCGCAGAGCGGACCGTTCTCCTATTTGCCATTTTTTATATCGACCAATGTATAGATCCTTGACCCCCACCCCCCCCTTTTTTCTTTCCCAATAGGGATAGCTGACGTCGGGGTACTGCGCGCTGGCCCTTTTTCACACCACTGGCGTTCGCATCTCCATAAAACTTAGAAATTATCTTCCGCACTTATGTAAAAAGTTCCGTCCCGGCGAGGATCCTGCCCCATGAGGTTACTAATTTGAGTACTGCCGATCCTTCCTCTACCTTACCCTTTAGTGACCTTGCCTGATTGTAGGACCTCTGCCTATCCCCACGTGTTCACTCTGATGGATAATTTGTTCACAGATCCCTGTTCCTTCAGTCCACGCCCCGGCTCTTGAGGATTGCGTCACTCTTTCTGTCTTTCCTATGAGTTGACTTTTTTTAAGTGTCGGACGAATTACTTGCTGTTCTCCCGTCGCAAAGACAATGTTTCCCTCTACTCTCCTTTTTTCCTTGTCTCTAAGACTCACCTCCTTGAAAGCCAATCCTCCGGCGACATTTCCCCCTCCCCGATCCTCCCTTATTTCTTTTTCTGTCTCACTCCTTTCCAACGGAAGCTGCCCCCGACTCGCACTCTTAGTGAAGGACCTTTTATTTTCCCTTTTGCATTATAAGCAACAGGTTCGCAGGCCCGCTGCCCTCCGTTTATTTTTTACCCGAAATCATGGTTTAGCAATGAGGATGACTCTGGGTTAAAAAATCTTTTTTGCTTCCGCATGCCGTTCCTTTTACGGTGTGGACATCTCGAGAGTATTTTTTTTTAGTGCCAATTTCCTTTTTTTTCATTTCGAAAAATATGTGGTTTGACCCCGGTCCTCCGCGCTCTCGATAGATGAATGATTCTTTCACTACTGCCTGCCGATCCGATTAAATGTTAAACAATCATCTGCCTTGCACTCCTCCTAGCTTTTTTTTTCCTTATCTTATATACCCCTCCTTCCTTCGTCACATTGCTTTACAATGGTCCAGTCTTTTAACAATTCGTTTTCTGTCTTTTTTGTCCCTCTAGCTCTCCCTCCCGCTCACTTCCTCATTCTCACTTCTTTTGCCTGCACAGCATGTACCATTGGCAGCCACTTTGCAACAAATCGTTGCTCTTAGCCTCTGCGCCCTATGGTTGTAACTTGTTGATTGTTTATTTAAACCGACCGGGCGACTCACCCGTGCCCCCTCTTGACATTGCCTGTCTAATCTCGTAGCCTTTAGACAACTTCTTCGTCTTCTTTATTTCAGTCTTCTTCTCTCTCTCTTCTTTCAACACCGTGCCATAAGCAAAACACTTTCCCGTGATCGGCCATCCCACCTTGACATAAACGATTACCATACCTTCCCGCCCGGGGACCAGATCCTCTCCATCCTGCCCCACTGACTTTTCAACCCAAGAGTCACGGTAGTCCCCATTCCTCCTCCAACTATACATTTTGACCGCCTTTCAAAACTATCGCATGGACATCCTTCGCCCTTTTTGACCTCTTCCTGCCCCCCTCGTCCCGCCCCCTATGTGATATGCTATGAGCCTGTTAGTTCTTTGCTCGCGAGCTTCTCCTGACACCCCCTCCCCTTTTTCCTGATGCGTAGCTTTCCTGCTTTTGAGGCGCATGCAGCGGTCCAAGCTTGCTTTTGTAGTTGGCGGTATCTAACGCACCCTGTAGCATCTTCCCCCACATTGTCACGGTGTTCCGTTCACGCTCCTGGTTTTCTCTTGGCAGACCCCTCCCAGTTAGTGAATAGGCGGCTCTGGTAGCCTTCCTCTGTCTCCTTTTTCGGACCACATCACTGAAATGAACACCACTGTGGCTCCCCTGGGTTTGTGTTGGGGACGCCACAAATGCCCCCCGGGTTTCAGCAGACGATACAGACCCCTTTAACAGAGCTGATACTTCGCCTTTCCTTCTTTTGCCCACCTGTGAAGCGGGACTCGACGACATATTCCCCTTCATGAGGAAACTTTAGAATCCCCCCTCTCGTCTTTTGATTAGGTTTTTCTCCCCTCCCCGGCTTCTCAGGGCCGAGGCCACTTTGCGACATTCCACTGCCAGGGGTTGATCTTTGTTTTCCACCCCAGGCGTCATCAACAACCCTCCTTCCCGCCCCGTATGGCTCAGAAAACATACGCCGGGCGCGTGTTGCACACACGCGTCCTTCGGTTTCGTGTGCGCTCTTTTTTCAACCTTTTGTCGCGACCCATTGTACTATGGCCCTTGCCCCTGCCTGGGTATCTCCGTCTCCCCTCCTTGCCTTTTCAAATAATGCGGCGCCCGCCAACGCAGACCAAGCCCACTTAACAAATGTATCAACCCCAGCACACCAATGACAAATCTCATCCCCCGTTCCCACCCCCCCCCCCCCCCCCCCCCCCCCCCCCCCCCCCTCCCCCCCCCCCCCGTCTTTAAGTCACCTTGTAGGCGTAACCCCGAACCTCTGCTGGCGCCTTTCTTCAGATTTTTCGCACTCATTCTCCCCGAGTCCTTGCCCCCCTGCCCCCACGGCGTTCGTATGGATCCTGATTCAGTGTTCACTTTTTCCTCGGAACGCCTCTTTTTTTTGTTGCGAAAGCTACCTTTTATTTCAATGGCAGTGTCCCCCACCGCTTAAGCCGTTCCTAGGTTCGGTCACCCTGGCCCCCGCAGGCCTCTTTTCGCCGTAATGCTTAATCCTATCACCTTACCCCTTTGCTCCTTGCCCCCCCAGTAGCCTTTTTTGCCGGACAGAGCAAACGAGGCAATGTCAGCTTTTTTTCTTCTTCACCCCCCACATCTCCCCTTCGCCCCTGCTCTAGCTTATGGCGGAGTTCGTCTTCCCTTATTTTTCACAGGTCAGTGCCTTCCAAAAACCCTGTTCCTTTCAGCGCCAAAATCCCCCAAGCGTCTTCACGTTTCACTTCGGCAGAACGCTTCAATCCCTCTTGCGTCAGCCGAAGCTCCCCGCCTTGTCCCCCTCAGTGGCCACCCCACGTAACTGATTCTCCGACTTCCTTTTCTTTTTTCCTCCTCGTCTTTTTCCGAGATGGTAGGATAGCAGGACTTTTCATTCCCGACGCCCTTCTCGCACCTACAGGTCTCTCTCGAGGATCTGCCCCTGAAGTTTATCGTGCACACCCTGTTCCTAGCGAGCTTCCTGCGCCCTTGCTCATAAACTGACACAACTCTTATCGTCTGGACGTCCCAACCCCCCCCACCCCCTCGATGGTTCTCCTCTGGCTCAAGTCACTATTCCTCCGTTTTTCTAGTTTTTACTCACTGACCCTTTCCTTGACCTTCTCATTCTTTGGCAATTTATCCTTGTCCTTTAGCCACATTTTCTTCTTTTTTGACCCCCGAATCTCTATGTATTCTGCCGACTTACTGCTTTCCCCTCCGACATTACGCACTCCAGTTTGCTGCCCTTGCGCTCCGTTCTGACAATTCCGACAGGAGAAGAGCCCAGCCAGGATCCCCCATCGATAATCACTATCACTTGCGGGTTTCCCTTTAATTCAAGTTCACAACGACAACGCCGTTAGTTCCATTCCGAAAAGGCTTCTCGGTAATTTCTTTTCGCATTCCTGTTATATCCCCTTTTCCGTGGCACTTGCCCTTAGATGTTCCTCGCCCGCTGGATCGATCATTTTTTTTTTTTCAATGCACCACAATTCTTCTCTCCCCTTCCATGGCGCAACCACCGGACCCTGGAACTTCTTTTGAAAACTCCCTTTTTTCGCTGAAGGCATACTGCCCTTTGAGCAATGCCTTTTTTGTCGAATGGTCACGCATCAACACTTTACGGCTTTTTTTTTCCCCTCGAGCCGCATTTTTCTTCTCCAACCCCGTTGTTAGCACAGCGTTAACTTTTCCCATACACCCGATTTAGCATTGCATTCCTTCCCCCTGGCTGAAGCTTGACGAGTGTGTTTCCTCATGATCCTCCTTTCGATATCGTCGTTTCGAAACCGGGCCCCTTTCCCCTCTTTGGCTACGGTTCCCAACTGAACATCTTCCCACTGTCACCCGCCACTTGGACCACCCTCCCAATTCCACTCGCGAGCGCATAGTCTTCTGTTGTATGCTTTTTCTCCCCCCATCTGTTGAGCCGACTAACCCCCGCACCGAGCAATTTTTTCATTCTTGCCCCCCCAGCAGGCAATCCAACCCCTTCATATTGTGCGAGCCTCTTCCAAATTTTCCCTAGGATATTGCCCCTAACGTCGGCCCACTAGGGAGGTTCCATGCCGCTCCCTTGCACACCCCCCTCTTCGGCCCCGTGCTCCCCCCCGGCTTGCGCCTATCTTCCCCCATACTTCGCCGGCGTTTCTGTTCCCTAAATTTGCCACCCTTGTTAAATATCTGCCGTCCTAACGGACTCTTTTGCGGAGTCTGTTCCCTCCCTTCACTCCCCAATGAATCTTTTATGTTCATTTTATCTGTGCCGAATCCTTTGGTTTTTTGGCCAACTGGCCCCTTATGGAGGACGACTTTCCACCGGCCTTGTTTTTTCCTGGCTCTTGCCTCTGTGCTCCTACGATAGGATCTCTTCTCGTTCTTTTTTTCCCCCCACAAGATTTTACGCACTGGGCATGTTTACCTGTGTTGTGTGCCCCAATCGCTCTTTTAGGGCTTCGGTGCACCGACCCCCACCAATTTCCCCCACTCCATTTCTGCGTCGACGGTACCCTTTTTTTCACTCCCTCCCAGGGG
>Ga0179593_1501270_pt1 | contig 17949 bp, 7 predicted proteins | sample CZODoug2_1_08_16_FD_185931 | JGI IMG/M metagenome (GOLD analysis project Ga0179593, IMG submission 185931) | Vadose zone soil fungal communities from Angelo Coast Range Reserve, California, USA - CZODoug2_1_08_16fungal (PacBio error correction) | ecosystem: Environmental > Terrestrial > Soil >... | reverse complement strand
GCAACCTTCGACTTCTTATACTGCCTATTAGGAGACTTGTCCTCTTGCTCGATTCTTGATGATCAGTCATCTCTTCTTTTCACCTTGAGATTTCTCTGAGGGGCAGTTCGTATGTATGGAACTTGTTTTAATTCATTGTTCTTTGAGAACTAGAAGAGAAAGAGTAGAAGCTGGATGAACCCCATTCCCTGCTTCCGACGCCTAACGACAGGAGATGACGCCTTATGAGAGGGCTTTTCCCGCCCGTGGATTTTTTCTTCTCTTTTTTCCCCCAGAAAACTACCACTGATCGCCGATTTATCGATGAAGGCGTTTTTCGATTCATTAACGGCCTTGAACCCCCCACGCCCCCCTAGTGGCTACGAAGTGCCTGGAACTCCGTCTGTTTTTGACCGGGAGATCTGCGTTGACGTTACTTTCGTGACCCCGGATAATTGGCTTAAGCAGCACAGGAGAGGTCCCTGGCAAACAGTCAGTCTTCGTTGCTCTGCATCGGACGTCTCCTATTACGTCTTCTTTTTTTTTAAGTTAGTTACAGGCCAAGGGAAACTCGTCAAGTGGCGCGACCTCCCCCCCCACATAGAAGGATATGCAGGGCCGATCGGTCCCTTTGAAAGCCTCTTTATTTTCCCGAGATTGTGGTGGCGACCGGAAGCAAGTGTCTTTGGTAGCCTTCCTATCTCTTGGCTTCTCGTCAGCTTCGCACGCTGCCCGCGAGCCCCATGCCCCTTTACATCGCCTATCTTTATCTTTGGCCTCAGAGAATTTGAATTCCCTTTACTCTACAGGGCGCTTTGATTCGTCCAGGTCGGGAGGATACCTAATGAAGGAGCCTTCATGGCAGGCCCCCCTGGGGTTACTCGACCCCTAGAGTTTGCTTTAAGTGCAGGACAGCTGTAACAAAGACTTATCGAAACTGGCGGGCTCCTAGATGGCCGCTTCACTTATTTTTCCCCAATGTTTTCCGGCTCCCGTTTCAACAGCCCCCTACTTATCTTGCAGAGGGTAGAGGACCTTTTTCGATGGATAGCGAGCATTTCCCTCCGATCTATATCAACTTGCAGGGCGCCGGACCGTTCTCAGAATACCTTCATGGACGGTCGCGATCTTGACGCATTATGCTCTTCCCTCTTTAGCTTCCTTTAGCCTTTCCTTCATCCTACATGATAGTGAGTCCACACTGCCGAGATGGGTGCTCGACCGGAGGAGTTCCTCTTTTCTTCCCCTTCTTTTAACTTCAGAATAGTTGACCCCGCGAACGAGATGAGATTTGACCCCCTAAGCACGGGATTATTCTTCCCCGAGATCTCCTTAGTTAAGGAGATCGCAGGAACCCCCACGAAGAGATGACGGAATCCTTCATCTCTCCGCTTGACCGTGCTGCCTGTTTTACAGAAGACGACGAGACAATCCGCGGCAGAACATGCTGCCAAGAGTTTCCCCGCGTCGTCTGTCTCGAGAACCTTTTTTTGGTTCTGGTTACAAGGCCCCCCCTTTATTGTCCTGTCTGATGCATGCTCCCTCCCCGGAATGGTTCCTTCCCTTCGTCCTCCCCGGTCCTCCTTTTTACATCCGCCCCCCCTCGTTTTTCCACTTCGCTGAGACGGGCCAGGCACACGGGTGGATGGGCCGGGCCTTTTTCCTCATGCCTCGCAGGACCTCGAAAGGTCCGCGTTGTCTTCGAGCGTGTGAGACGGTTCGGGGACCGGCTAAGCACATGACTCTCTCCGTCGCTGTTATCACGGGGGTGCCTTACGAGGGCTAAGGCTAACTCTCCGTGCATTTTTCCCAACCACCCGGCGCGCTTTGCCCTCCGGGCCTTTGGTTTGTTTCCCCCCCCAGTAACCCTTCCCCCCCCCTCCACTGAGAGATTCTCCCGCCCCCCACGCTTCCTCGGTTACGTTTTCTGCGTCTTCTTTTTTTTGTCTTTCCTGCCCTTGCCCAGCGTCGATCGGTAGGTTTCCTGAACTCCCCACCGAGGGCTTTTCGGCGCCGAGGACTCCCACATTTCTCCTCCTCCCCAGAACACCAAGCTCGCGGATACGCCTCGCCGCTCCGCTTCGAGTTTCAGTTGCGTCTTGCCTTCTTCCCCTCTAGTACCCTTTGGACGCATACGCGCGTGACGAAGACGAATCGTAGCGTTATCGTCACGTCGTGCCTCGCAGCGAAGAGTAGAAGTACCGTGCTTCTCTCCCAGATAGGACCCCCCTTTTATGCCATGCTCATGCACCTTTCGAGGCGCTTCTGATGCCAGCAGCCGAGGCCAGTCCTTTTTGGCCACCACTTCCCTGATTCCCTTTTATCGTTTCGTGTTTCCCATGGCGCCCCTCCAGCGGATCGCCAGCGGCGTCGATCACGAGAGCGTAGCGATCGGCCCGTTAAGGATCAAAGCTTCTTCATTTCTTGCAACTGCCTTTCCCCTTCTTTTCAACGGTTACTGGTCGAAAACGTGCAGGATCGAAGACCGTGTTACCGCCTTGAGACCAAAGAGACTAGGTTATATCCCCCCGTTCCTCTTAATGAAGGATAGATACGGAGACTGGCCAGATCCACGGTCCTCTTTCACAGGCCCTCTAATTCCCCACCACGCGCATGCCGATAAGTAAGCGGAAAATCATTTTTTCGCGCCCAGTTTGAGACTTAAGGACCCCTTTTGAAATGAGTGTAAGGCATTATTCTATGTTGATTCTTTCATGGTGACTCTCGAATGATAGGGGCTTCTGTCCTTTCCTTTTCTCTCACCCCGGGCCCCCCCTCCTCCTCATTTTCAAGATACTTCCGCTTGTCGACCCGCCGTCCGTAGAAGCTTTGTTTTCCTCCCCCTTTCAGTCTTTAAGTACCGTTGCACCAGCCCGATGATGCGCTTCAACATCTTTTTGGACATGGACCAGTGACGCGCACATTTCCAGCCCCGGGTCTCCAAATCCCGGTCCTCGCGTCCAAGGCCCAGCTCGTCATGCCAGAATTCCCCAGCGGAGTTTCCCAAGCCTTAGCGCACACTGTCCAGATCCCATGGCGTTTCAGGACAACATTCGTTTTTTCCTGATTTTTCTTACCCCCCCTTTGCCTGGCCGATAGCAGGGTTTCTCCCCCGAAAGGCGGGGTCTCGACATTTTCCGAATAGATTAACATTCGCTTTCTTCTTGTCTCTTATTCTCTCCAGGCCGTTTTTCTTTTCCCTTTCCCGGAATGCCTGTAGACCCAGTGTGAGACGAGCCGCGCGTAGTGCACCCGCCTCAGGCCCGTCTCCTTGTCCCTTGGATCTCGCCCAGTGTCCCGGCCGGCAGACTCGCGTAACACCCTCTGAGTGTCCAAGGACGTTCCTTCCCCTTCTTCATTTTTTTTCGATCCCCTTTTTAGTTGCTGTCCCCTTCATCCCCGCCGAAGGGGTTTTGAGAGATTTCCAGATCGTTGGTTTCTTCTCGCGTTTCCTTTTTTCTATCTCTTCCCATTTTTACTTTTCTTTCGCGCCCGCTCCGGTCAGGGGTTGATGCAGGGTCGCCTAGGAGAATTTTCATGGCGAAGGGCGTTCAGCGGGTAGCAGCAGGCCCTGCGTCATTTTCGGACATTTATTCTCTTTCGATCGCTTCCCCCGTTTGACCCCCTGCTCCAAATCCCGTGAGCGGGGTTCGGCCGCTCGGTACGGCGGCGGTTCAGCACAAGCTCCCTCAAGAGGAAAGAAGCGCTTCCTTTTAGTAAACCCCTCCCTTTCTCACCTCCCCCGATATCTATTTACTTTTTTTTTTGAGATTCGTTCAACTAGTCCGGTTTACGGTGAAATCGGAGCGATGTTTGGAGCGGCGAGGTGCTCAAGTAAGAAGGAGGGAAGGCAACCTTTTCACGGCTTGATCTGTCTGTCTTTCTTTGGACACCCCGGTTGCCAGGTCTTTCCGCGAAGCGAAAAGCAGACTACTGCGCCCGGGAGGAGATAGGATGAAAAAATACCTTATGATAATGATCTTGCTACAGCCATCCCCGGCGTTCCCTCCCCGATTTGCGTGGCTTTTAAACCCTCTTGATTAGACGGCCCGAGACACTTCTCTTTCCCACCTCCACTTTGCGACCATCAACGCCGGCCGCACGCGAAAAAACTCCTACATAGTGTTTGTCAGAAGAGCGGAAAAGCAGGTATTTGTCGGCCCCACTCCTTTTTACCTTTTGTAGGATGGAACGAGGTCCGGCCGACAAGTTTAGAGGAGGAGCGTTTTCCTTTGCCTTCATCGCGCTAGCGTGTACCGTACGTTTTCCCTGGTGCTCCCCCGAGACGGCAGCGCTTCCCTATAAAGATCAATTTCTCCAGTGAGGCTCGAGTAGGCCCCCCAGGTCAGAGCTTTGGTTAGAAATTAGTCGGATGGTAGCTTCCCTATTCCTTCGGGCCTTTGGGTCCGTGAGATCGCAGGGCGCTGCTTCGCAACCTGCTCGTGACATGTTCCCTCCGCGCTGTGACCCTGCATCTACTCTGAAAGAGTGAACGCTCGCTTGGCTGCTGCTGTACGGCCGTTTCCTCACGACCTGCCTCCCTTTTCCCGCACTGTCCCCCAAGATTTTACTCTCCTTTTTTTTTTACGGAGGAAGCTGAACTCAGGAGCATAGGCCGGCAACCACAGAATTTATTCCCCCTGGAGGCACTTGCTTCTCGAATCTTCCCTAGTACTGCTTTTGATGACGGGCTACCGAGGGGCGCACCGTTCCGCGCACTGGACATCTGGATCGCGAGCATGCCCCTGCGAGCGACCCCTTCAATCAACGAGTATCCTTTTTTGCCCCTAGCGATTTTTTTCGATCTTTACGGGGCCGATCAGTTTGCAGCATGGAAGAGCTGCCCAAGCGTAGGAGTCCGGTGGCTTTTCGGTATTATTCTCACTCAGGTCTGCTCTGGGTGAATTCGTGGTGATGACTTCCGAACTGGCTGAGCTGAGGCTCTTTATCCCTGAGCCCCCCCTTTCTTTGCAATTCTGGATTTCCGGCGTGCTGGACAGGTAAGGGTGCGGTGTGCTCCCCACGCCCCATGCTTTCTAATTTTTTTTTTATCCTCCGATTGGAACTCCCCTCTGATCAGTACTTTCCGAAGCGGAGTCCGACGCTGCGGCGATTCGGCCCCCTAATACGAAGATTCCTCCATCGACCGTTTTCCCATACGGCTGCAGCTCGTTAGACTACATTGTGAAGGAGGATGTTTCGGGAACGTTGCGACAAAACGTTGTGTTCCTGCCTCTGTACACTGATACAGTCCTCCGGCCTTCTCCGTTTTCGATTTCCATGGAACTCACATAAGAGCTGCGTTATAGGAGCTGCTCAGGGACAGGCCCCCCTGGTGGTGAGGGGAGTACCCCCTTTTTTTCTATGAAACTTTCCTTGCCCCACCGGGAGTTTCCTTCATCCGCCTGCGTTCGCCGGATTTTAGGGACCCTTTCACATGTGGACGGGGGCGCCGGCCCCGCATCACTTTTGTGGAGTTTCCTCCTTTTCGTTGTTGAGTCTCCTTGAAATGCACGAGTCCTGGTGTAATTTCCCGAACACCAGCGAGAAACGAAGGCAGTGGGGAATTCACGTCCCCTCCATTTCTAATCCCCTCCGTTGTTTTGTTTTCCCCCCCTTTAAGCCTGACGATGAAGGCCGGGGAGAGGCGTGTTTATGGCCGAGAATGTCTCTTTTAATTCCCCCCTTAGTCACCTCTTCTTCCCCCACCAGCAGCCTGAGTTTTCCCTTGCACGAGAGGAAGGGTTCCACATTTACTTAGTACCTAAATTTTTACAGACTGCGATGTCGCAGAAGCCCCCGCGAAAGTTTGCCCAGGTGCCTGTTCCCTTTCGAGTTTAATCTTCCCCCGGGACGGCCCATCCCCGGGTTTCCCTTCCTTGCTTCCCTACCTCGTTATGGTTGGATGTCTTCTGTGCCCGTACCGCATGCCGCGTAGCACCACCAGATACCGCTATGGTTGAACCCGGGCCCCCTCGCCCAGGCCCCCTCCCTCTCCTTCAATTTAAAATATAAGACCTAGAAGATGGGGTCTTTGATGAAAGACTCGGGCCATCCTGCTGTGCATTGAGTTTTTTTCCCCATGGATTCTGTTTCACCTCAGTCCCGAAGAAGGATCGGGCGTAGAATGACTCAGTAGATAAGTGAGGATGCTGTAAGAGATGTGAGCCTGCCGGTCTTTGGTACAGTACCAAGCACTCCAGTAAATCTTTTACAGAAGAGACGGTCCTGTTCTTCCAGCTTCCTTCGTTTCCTAATTCGCCAGGTAGAAGAACCCCCCAAGGAAGTTATTTCTTCATTCTTACCCCCGCTCAGGTCCCTACAAAGCCCTCAATTTCGACAGCTCTCCGACGACGGCGTTCACTCAGTCAGCTTCTGATCGCGCCCTCAGGTTTGATTGGTGCCGGGCCAGGGGGGACGGCTGATCTCGTTTGATTCTTGGTCGTCCGCTCACCTTATTCCTCCTTTGGAAGCGGCGCACCTCGTGGAGCCGTTTTCCTCAGTGATGCGCCGTCTCCTTGCGCACCGGTGAGATCCCCCTTGCGCCCTCCCCTAGTTTCCGCACATTCCAGTCTTTTTTATGCCGCGTTTTAAAAACGGCGCATCTTCAGTACGATGCCCACCCATCTCTATTTATGATCCCGTTCTTTTTTCGCCGCATTAGACCGTGGCTTTGGTACAAGGCCTATCAACTGCCCGGTCGATGTTACCGAGTCAAGGCAAGTCTTTCCCATGCACAGATCCCTTTGGGTCTTCCTTCTCAGCCTCTAGCAATGCTGGAGAGATAATTAGCGTCGGAGGATTCCGCGGGCAACCAGGTTGACTCAGGACCAAGTCAGGGTCTGTGTTACACCCTTATTTTCCGGCTTTTAGAAATTTAGGGTCTCGAACTCGCCTCCTCGATACGGTAGCCTTGATATTGATCCTCTTCCAATTATCCTCCCCAGATCAAGTGTTTAAACGTTTTCACCATGTCGACAAAGTCAATTGAAAGAAGCTACTTCAAGCGTCCTCGTCAGAACCGCTCAAGAATCGAGACGGGTAGAGACAAGGGTTTTTCTTGCGGTCCAATTTTTCGGTCCTAGCTCCGTTCACCCTTCGTGTACTTTCCCCTCGTAGGAGCCAGATGTAGGATATCTTGTTAGAGCTTGAAGGTCATCTCTTGACTTCTTCACCTAGTGCCCCGATCGTTGAGATATTGTTCACGATAGTTTAGGTAGGTCCTCTCTCTTGAGACCCCCCCCCTTTCTCAATAGTGAAACCCCCTGATATCGCCGGCGGGACGCGACTTGGCTTGGTTAGAAGATCATGATTCAGGCTCTTTTTTCGCTTTGTCTTTTTAGGGCCTCTTTATCCCCTCGGGTCAAGGACCTTTCCAAAACGTTTCTGAACCGCCGCCCCCAGCCAGTGCGCCTTTGACCTGTGTACCCCCTTTTTCCCCCGAGCTCCCCTTTACCCCTGAGAATTCCCGATTTTGTCAACGCCTCTTCGAAGTTGTAAACTTCTCACTCTCTCTTTTCTTTCATAATCAGGGTGTTTTCTCGAGATCGCGTTTCACCTTCGTTCCTTCTTTTCCATTTTCGTCTTTTGGCGGATCCTCCAGCTCCGTCCCTTGAGCACCTTTTTTCTTTTGCGGGAGGTTCCTTTCACTGTGTGGAACTCCCCGGTGCCGGAGATTTTTCCTGCTCATCCCTGCTTTCTTTTACCTGTTCATGCGTTCTGTGCTGCGCGATATTCCAGCGGCGACTCATTAAAGAAGGCCCTCTACGACCGCTGCGCGGGCTCCCCCTCCACCCGAATTTTTTCTTATCGCTACCTTCTTCATATTAACATCTCGCCACACTCTCGGCCGCTATTGAACGGTTTGACTATCCCCTACTTTGCCTCCCCCAACTCTCCCAACTTTACCGAAGGAATTACACGCAGGATGGTGAACTTGCTATATGAGAGACTTACCCCGTTGTTCGCTGTATTTGTCTTTCGCCTCTGAAGTCTGTTGTTCTGGCCGACGAGCTTTGCGGTTCTTTTAGTAAGGTTTCACCTGCCCTCCCTTGGCACGCATCCTTGAGATCTCAGGGACATCCCCCCGATCCAATAACAGGATTCGCATGGGCGGGGAGATTTCTATTATCGTTCCTGGTCCCCCCCACTTCGGTTTTGGTGCCCAGGCGGCACCCGATGTCGAGCAACTCGGCCGGGCTTAGTTGCCTCGCCTCGATAGAACCTGGTATTCACCTTTGGATTTAATGACGCCAGAGATGTGCCTGGAATGACATCTTGCTAGCCAAACCAATGCCTCATTTTTTGCGGGTCTTGTCCCGCACGGGGCGGCTACCAGCCCCTCGGAGAGAAATTTCCCAGGCACCGAGGTTAGCCTTCAATAGCCCCTCTTTTCCCTGTTTTTTCTATCCATACGACCGGCAAAAAGACTACGACCTGGAGGAGACTCCGCTGGAGGATTCTTTATATTAAACGCTGCCATTATCTTCATATCCATTGGAAAGGCTCCCGAGGTTAAGTCTTAAACACACCCTTGACGTTTCCATTGAGCCTGATCTCAAAATAGATTATGCCGAATGTGGAAGCCAAGGTTGGGAACCGTAAATTCTACTAACATCTCTCCTATCGTTCACTGTCCCTGAACCCGATTAGGAGATCGGATGGAGCACTGGGATGAGGGGAAAGGGTCACGGGAAGGGAGACCTTTACCGCTCCGTCTTCCCTCCACCTTTTGAATGTTTCTGATTAGGTGAACCGGAGGACTGATGCCAGTTTACGCGCTAGACCTCTTCTTAACCCACTTGCGATGCTGACAGGTAAGGGATGAGTTGCTTTTACCCACTTTTCTTTCTTTTTGATCTTGGTTCTCTGATCCGGGCTGCAGCGCTTATAGAATAGAACCTTCGGCGCCGTGCATGAACAGTTTCGCTACTGATCCCTTCTGACCCTTTGGTGAAAAGGGAATGGCCGCTTCGCGGGCAGATCGTCTTGCACCTAAATAGGAGCTTTCTAGAGGTTCGGGCCTTCTAGACCTCCTGTAATGCCCTCATACAGCTCCCTCGGCCTTCGTAAGGGACTAAAGTGAAGTCCAGCACCAGAGTTAGTTAGGCTACAATGGAGCCAGGCCCAACTTTTCATTCTTTTTTAGCCTCTCGAGTCACCTAACTCTTTCAAGCTTTTGAGATAAGAGGAGGAGTTCTCGGATGTTAGGGGACCGGATAAACTGTGGAACTTAGGAGAACTTACCTGCCCGTTTTTTTTCACTTTTTTGTCTCTAGGGGCTACTTTTGCCTCCGAGGACGTTGCATCGTGGCCAGACCAACCGCTCAGCTTGCCGCAGCTTTTTTCCCTGTGCCTTTTTTACTACTTTTAACCCCTCTTTTTGTGTTTGTTGTTGATTTCTTTGATTCATTTTCACACTTTGCTGACCCCCTGTCCGGTGTTCACCACGGGGCGCGGTGGTTCTTGTTCTGAACTTTTGTTTTGTTTCTATATCTCTTCGAGTTTCAAATTCCACCAAGCAACGTCTGGGTGCCGGCGCGTCCTTTCCCGGTTTGTTTCCCCCCGAACCCCCCGTCTGACCACGCCGTTTCCCGGATGCCGTCCAAGAGGTCGCGACCCTTTCTTTTTTGCTTTATGAATTTCAGGCCCTCCCCGTTGGAACCCCGTCGCATCTCCGCGAATCGCCTCGTATTGAGACAAGCTCGTTCCTATCTCCTACTCGTTCCTTACCGTTCTTTAACCTCCTTAACACTCACCTTGCTGCAGGGTCCTCCCGAAAATCGCCCCTTCCCGCGCGGATGGTCGTCTCTGAGACGATCACCCTTGCACGGCTTTCCCCCTTCTTCCCCGCGTCGGTTTTCAAGACTCTCCGCAGCAGGGTGCCCATCCCCCGAGTCGCGAGGAGATCCCCATCCGGCGCTTTTCGATCCCCTACCTTTTTTTCCTGATCGGTCAGGTGGAAACAAGTCAAAGACCTAAAGTAAAAGGCAAGCCAGAGTACCTTTTTCCTTAGCGGCAAAGCCCCCTTGAATTTTAAAAAGAAGGAGCAAGACCCCTCTTCAAACAGGTCAGATTCAGAAGCCAGGAAGGGATACATGGATAGTTTGCACTGCCATATGAACAGTGCAAATATTCGAAAATTTTTTTATCTAGTCGATACCGTCCAGAGCCACGACTAGAGAAAGTCCTTGTAAGATGATCAGCTAGCTGAAGGGCAAGGATTCTGATTAAATGGGTTGACCGCGGTGCGATCATGGATTTAAAGGTCACCTCGTGGTCTCTAGCGGGCGTGATGCTAACTCCGTAATTGAGCCAATTACCCTGAATTAATGCTTGCCAAGCCAAGGAGTAGAGGAGGGTGTGCACTTCGGTCCATTCCCCCCAGGCAGCTCACCTGCCCCCCCTCGATTTATTTTTTTTACCTTTTTCTATGAACTTTCTGTGACGAAGTCAGGGGGAGAAGCCCAGGCGGAATTCCCCGCTTTTTTTTTCCTTACCCCGATTCAAACGTGCAGCTCGTCATTACAGCCACAGCGTAGTTTCATTTCATTTTTTTCCTGAGACTCCTTATCCCCTAGAGTCAAGGAAGATAGCAGTCGCAGAGTTTGCCTTTTCATTGACGAGTTTTTCACGCTCGTCTCCCGAAGGGTAGGGTCTCGACCTCGCCCCCTTTTTCCATCGATCCTTCGAGTCATTATTTGGACGTGTTACAAGATCCTTAGGTTTAAAAGCTCGCAAGGCGGTACAGCACCTGCTCGACAGCTCCGCGAGTTTTAGCCGGTGTTTTTAGTCTCCTTTTTTTTCCAGCCACCGTTGTAACGGTCGACCCTGCGGTCCCTTTTGTCATTAGTACCCTTCTCTAGGTCTCTTCTGACGGCCGTCGGATCAGGGAAAGCCTTCCTACTCGCGGCGAATGTTGCTCTTGACAGATGTGAGTTCTCGGTCGGAGTTTGCACACTCTCCCTTATTCCCAGTTTACCCCGTTTCCGTTCTGCATCTCTCTGCCCCGCCGGCGTTGAGACGGTCGCGAGCATGATAAGGCGTAGGGCGTCATTTGTTTTGCCCGCCGGGCTTTTCCCTTCCCCTCGATCGCTGGGCACCGACTTAAAAAAGTGAACCTTCCACCGCCCGCACACCTCCTTTTCACGTTTGCCTCCCTCTCGGACTTTCTCCTCCCCTTCCCTAAAATTTCCTCCCTAAGATGTCCTTTCCCCCCGACAGTTCGAACGTGAACGCCGACTATTTTACTTCATTCAGTTGTTGTTTGATTTTTTCTTTACCTTTTTCCCTTACTTCCCCTTTGAGCTCTCTTTTTTTCTCCTGCTGTCGCGATTTTGCGCGGCGACCGGGCGAACTGATGGATCTGCTCTGGTTCGCGAGGTCAACTCCGTTTGATATCGTTTTATCATCTTTCCTTTCCCCCTAGAACCTTCCGGCTCCCGGGCTGAACCCTTCTCCTGATCATGGCGGATACTCATAAAGACGGCTGCTTCTGCTGGGCTTTTCCCCCCCCCCCCGCGAGTTCACCGGGGTACCCGCCCGAACCACCGATATGGAACATCTCTCAAAGATAGGCCTGCGGTCCTCCACTTTTTTTCCCAGAAACCCCCGAACTCCGTGGACACGACGGAATGGACACGCCTGGGTGACCCCCGCTTTTATGTCATGACCTTTGGCTACTTTGCGACTTTGGCCACGTTTATCGAATTTGAGATTTTATTTCCCCCGTATCGTCTTTTACGGATTTTTTTAGAAGTTTGCGTTACATTTTCCGGCGCATCGCTTAGAGGGAGTCGACTTCAGACTAACCTTCACTATCGATTCCCTTGTCAGTCTCAAAATCTTTTTCGGCGATCCAGCGTCAAGAAGCTTTGGGGTGTTGCTTTCGCTCCCCCCTTTTCCCCCCCCCCCAATTCCGTGATGTCTACGGGGCCGTAGGAGTATGTAAAGTGGGTCGTTTTGCGACATCCCTTCAAATCATTATTTTTCTCTTTCACGAGTTTGCCTTCCTCGCACCCCCCCCCCCCCTAAAGGTCCCTATAGAAATTTCGTTTGATTGAGGCTTTTCGTTGGAGCCCCTTTCCTTCGGCGATTTTCCATTCCCCCTCTTTGGACGCCCCATAGGGTGGCCCGGTAATGAATTCGCCGTTTTCCGAACCCTCCTCTCAGCTGGCCGACTGATGGCGCGAGGATTTTCTCACCGGGGGTGCGCAAGGGAGTCGCGTTTTTTCCACTGGCCTTCAGGCGCCCCCCTTTTATTTTCCCCTGATAGCTTTCGCTGAGAGAGAGAACATTCATAACGACCTTCTTGCCCGCCTAATTTTCCGTGATCAGCTTCAGTTTTCTTCTTCCGCCCTGAGTTTCCGAAGGAAGCCACGCGTAGGACACTCGGCTGGACGAACCATGAGGTCCCTTTTTTGCCGGCGACGGAATTTTACCCTTACTTCGTGGGGATGCTCCTCGACACTGGAGGAGTTATGGGGAATATTCCGGATTCCGACTTGCCTTTCGAATTCCGGAGATGATGGACCTTAAGGGATTTTCTCTCCCCATCCCGTCCCTCTGTCGTTCCCTGTCCGATCGCTTACCTCGCCGCTGATCCACTCTTCGGCCCGACCTCGGATTTCTTTCCTCCTTGAGCCACGACTATCACGATTCACCCTCGGGCCAACGGGATGGCCAAAGTTCCAGGCCGCTTCCGGTTGTAGTCCTCCCCCCATTCCCTCTCCTTTTTCCAAATTTCCCCCCCTTCAAACAGGTTCTTTTCCGCGCCTCCTGCTCCCGCAGCCCGGTTACTGCGTCTACTCGGTCTTCCTTGTTTCCCTATCACCTAGGCTCTTGACTGCTTTTCTTTCCCCCGGTGGTGATGCGTCCGCGTTCTATGTTTTTAAAAGGAGCGAACGGAAATCGACCTTCCATAGGCTCTTCTCCCCCTCCCGGGTGCGCTTCTGGGTCTTTAAGGACCTGTGTCCCACTCGCGCCCGGATAATAGTTTGTGGATAATCCCGCGTTGGTGTCTTGCGGGCTAGGAAATTTCGAGATTTTCCTCTTTTAAAAAACAACGCGAGCCGCACCGGAGAGGGCGAGTGGGGCAGTCTCTTCTTGGCAACCTCCTCCCTCCCTTCATGAGATTGGACATCACCTGGACCACACGATGCCCTCGGTTGCCGCACTCTTATTTTTTTTTTTTCCCCAGCTTTTTGTTCATCCTAGCCCTTTTCTGATTCTTCAACACGCGGACAGACACCCCTCCGGGCCGTCCACTCCTCTCCAACCTTTCTTGACAGTCCTTAAAATCCGTGCGACGACGGAGAGCGTTTTCCCGAAGAAGAACCTCCCGTTCGATTTTCTTCGCTCACCGGGTATAACCCTCTTGTATGTTTCCGTTCCTTCCCTGATCCAGCATCGTAGTTCCACGTCTGCCTCTGAGTTTTGACCCTTTTCTAGCTATTTTTCCCGCGGGTCAGACAAAACGAACAGGTTGTTTGGTCGTGCCCGAAAGCATCTATCCCTGTTTCGTGTATATCCTTCCCCCTTTCACCTTGTGCTGCGTGAACTTGATCGTTTGGCTCGTCAGGTGGCCCATCGCGCCGCTGCCGTGCCTACTCGATTTTTAGTGCTCAGAGATTTCGATTGTACGACTCCAATTCCCGCGTTGCCTCGGCGGTTTGGCTAAAAGCACCCCTACCGCCCGTCACGTGCCAGCGCCTTGTTTTTCGAACGGGCCTTCTCTCGCCCGTTTTTACCGCCTTGCCAGAAGAGACGCCCCGAGACAGAACACACCCCTGCCTGCACGTTCCTGTTTTTTCCCCGATTGGGCCAGCATCGTGGGCTCAAGACCAGAGAGAGTGAGATCGGCCCTTCGATTCACAGGAAGCCTTTGAAACTTTCTTCAGCTTGCAAGGAAAGGTACTATAGTTTTTATCTGTTTTTTCCTGCTCCTCGATAACTCTTGTCCCGGGCCCCAACCGAGAAAGTGATTTGGAGCCCCATCGTTCCCTCTCGATACTTTGAACCCTTTTGGAAGATCCGCGACGCGAATCCGGCGACCAGACCCTTTCTCTTCGGTGTCCCTGACTTCGGCAGATCTTTTCCCCAAAGACCTATATGGCGGATTAAATGTGGAAGACGACATCTCCCCAATCCTTCTGCTTCCCGGAATACTCAATTCTCCTGGTCCTATTTTTCTTGAAGTAAAAGGCCATAAAGTCACCCTCGTTGTGGCTGATTTTTCTCCCTTTTTGGCCTATCTCTTAGAGTGGCCTTTCTTCTTTACCGTTCTTTCAGCTTTTTTCGATTCTCAACAAAAGCCTGATCGAACGCTTCTAACCCTTCCTTCTGAGTTCTTCTCTTTCCGACCCCCCCTATCCATATTCTCCAACTTAGTCTAAAGGAGTTCCTCAAGTGGTCTCCCCAGGTATAACGTCAGGTAAGAACTTCTCCGCCTCTCTCCTTCCCGACTCCTCCAGCCCCAGTGAGAGCCTTAGGTTTTCTCCCATTTTGGCGTCCCTCACCGGGCCCCGGTACTTTCGGGGTAACTTCTCCTTTTCGTAACTCATGTAGGACTTGCGGTTGTTTTGTTCTTTCTTGAAGAGGGGATTCTCCCCCCTCGTCCAGATAGTGGTTCGAGGATTCCCGATGTCTCTTTTTTTTCAATCCTCCCCCCCCCTCCTTTTTCCCAAAGATCCCCTTTTTTTTTGACGGTCAGAAAAAGAATCATTGGGCGTTTAGGATTTCGTTGATGATTTTTCCCTAGTTTCCAGAGGGTCCTCTTGCGAGAATGATCGGAATGGTGTCGAGAAGGACGAGATAGCGACCCCAGGTCCCCCCCCCCTTTCACTCCCCCACGGCCCAACTCTCCTGCAGAGGTTCATTCCGACCAGAGTCGGAGGAAGGACCAGAAACAGCTCTGACGCACGAAGGTCTTCAACTTTCCTTGGCCCGATCTATTCCCCATCATCTTCGAGATCCTCTTCCCCCCTTTAGACATGAGGTTTTTCCATCTCGGCCTGCCGAGTAAGAGAGGCGGAGATGGTGATGCCGTGAACTAAGCAGAGTTATGGTGGATATGTTTTCTTTCTTTTTACTTGACCTCCCGATAGTTTTTCCCCCCCCGCCCCCTTTCTTGCAATGCCTTAAGGACGTCCACACGAGGCTTAACGCTTGCCATGCTTCATTTCTCACCCTCTAGCTGTTTGGCGTTTTTTCTACCCGCTTTCTTTGTCTTCTTCGTCTGAAAGTCACGAGACCACGAGCTCGCCACCTTTCCGGTATGCGGACCCCCTCCCTAAGGATCCTGAAAGAGACCAAAACCTTCTCCCTCACATCGTGGTCTCCTTACTTTCCCCCGGACTTTCTCCGAGCCCTGATCTTCCGGGAAAGGGATTAAGCTAATTCCCTTCTCACTCGGGATCTTTTATGGCCCACGAAGACGGCTCAGGAAGATCTGTGAAGGACCTTTTCCCTCCTTTTTTCCTTTCAGTTCTTCAGACGGGTCCCCCTCCTCACCTAAGCAGATCAAAACGGCTACTCCTGGCGAGGTCGAGGACCCTCTTCTACTTTCCCCCCCTCTTTCCATTCTTTTTTTCTGGTCTTCTCACTTCTGCGGCCGCGCGTTAGTTTCCTTGAGTCCTTCTGCTCTGAGTACTGACCGACCGCTGTGATCTGGCATGACGAGTGTTGACGAATATCTCGTTCCGCTGATCTTCTTTTTTTGGCGCTATTCGACTTTTTGCTCACTGGCGGCAACACGCCTTCTCCCCAAAGATCCCATTTTTTATTGTGTGCATCCTTCTTCCGAGCCTCTCTTTGCCGTCCTACGGGACGTCCTTTTTTCCACGGGATCTGATCTCAACTCTGGTGCGCAATTTTGTTTTTAAGGTTGTCTGCCCCGCCGAAACGTCCAGATTTTTTTATTTTTTTTTTTAAATGCTTTTTTTTTTGCTGGATCGTAGCATTCGTAGCGCTTTCCCCCTTCTTTTCAACCCTCTTCTAAAGGGCCTGATCCGCTTAATGCTCTTGGTATGGTGTTGTCTCCCCGACAGTGAAGGCTGCCTGTTCTCTTGAGTTAAATCTGAGGCCCTTGGGCCTCAGTCGGCGTAATACTTTAAACTGAAGGTTTTTCTTGTTGTTTGAAATCTTCTAGGTACGATTATTCCAGAATTTTTTTCCCTGTTAACAGGACCCTTTTTTATGGGACCTTACGGCGGGTGACCCTCACAAGTTCTGTCAGTCAGAGTGTATACTTAATTCTCTGTGCAGCATCCTGGTTCCCGCCAGTTCATTAGCTTTTCAAGGACGATCCTCCTCCCCTACAGTTTAACCCGGCAGCCCCCTTGGTGCCAAGGCTTGCAATCCTCCCCTAGGCGCTTTCCTTTCCTGGGCACAGTTACCCCCTTAGACAAACTTCTTCCCCTGCAACGTTCCTCAAGCATCCCCGGGTATCTCTCTGGGATAAACCGCCCCCCTCAGTCGTTCTCTTTAGAAGGGCAAGTCCCCCGGTGTTCTTTCGGAAAGGCGTCCCCAAACCATGCACCTCGCGGGCTTTTACTCTCCCTCTCACCGTCTCGCCGGATGTTTCGGGGACACTCCTCCGGTACTGTTTGACCGGCTCGCGCCTTCCCTTCCCGTTCCGAGGGCTTTGTGATTTCGCCAGAATTTAAAATCTCCAAGTAGGCTCAAACCCCTGCAGTCTCCCCGCAGGTCATCTTTTTGAATGTGATTCCCGACCCCATAAAAGATTTTTTGTTCTCTATTTTTTTGAGGTCCCTTCCTGAAAAACTCGAACTTCACGTCTTAGAGGCTTTTTTGTTTTTCCTTCCTGATCATAGTCTCGTAGCATCCTATATAGGCACCCATTTCCAAGTTTTTCAAGAACTTCACAGAGGGCAACTCCCCGTCCCTAAGTCCTTAAATCTCCTTTCTCAACAGACTCATTTTCAAGAAAGGCGAGATGGTCCTCCCGAATCCCGGTTTTCGAGTTCTTTTCCGTTTAATAGAACGCATGAAAGCCCAATCACCTTGGGACTGTTACTCGCAGAGAATCTCCTTTTCGTGTTTTCCCCGTAGCCCTCAGCTCACAGCCGAGTAGATTAGAACCTAAAGAGCTTGGCTTTCTCATTAGCCCTGTTTTTTCTGAAGTCGTGCCGTTCACATCTCCGCACCGCGCCTGGAGGAGTCGATTTCTGCCCAGCACGCGTCCATTGGGCACCTTCTGCCCTTTATTAGGCGGCCGGTGAACACGTCGCCGCAAGGCATCTTGCACGACTCCTGTTCTTTCCCCAATTCTTTATCGGCTTCTTCCGCGCATGTCCCCAGGCCTTTTTAGTGTCCTCAACGCCAGTCCCCTTTACGCGGCCTTGATCTTTTCTGTCGGCCTCACGCCCGCTTACGCATTGAGCCGCCAGCCGAGACATTCTGATCATTCACTCCCACTTTACCTTTCCTATGCCGCCACGGTCGCCCGACCCGTTTGCCAGGTCAATGCTCCCGCCTCCCCCTTCCTACGTCAGATGCATGATCGCGCCACGTCCCCTTGACGCAGGAAGGTGCTCGTTTTTCGGTCCTTCAGTTTTTTGATGATATGGCGCTCGCTCACGCATGAATCGGATACATCCCTTTTCCCCTCGTCGTCTTTCTCTTGCGAGACTCGTGACTTCCTCTCTGGCGCACCCCGTTCCGATCCCGCGCCCCGCAGCGCTTAAGAAAAGTATTTTCGAATCGGTTGCGATGTACCCCTTTTCCCCCTTTTTCCTTTTACCTATGCCCAAAGCGTGAGGCTTGCCACAACTTTTGGCCTGGCCAGTTCTTCCCGCAGATCCCCTTTTTTTTACGCCCCTTCCAATCTCCATCACCGCCCCGGTCGATCTTCCTGTCGTTCAAAGGCAGCTCGTCATCCGATCACAGCCTGCTTTCTCATTTCCTCATAGAGAATCTGAATGATCTATATAGAGGGCCTGACCCCCCCCC
>Ga0179593_1365530_pt1 | contig 17949 bp, 22 predicted proteins | sample CZODoug2_1_08_16_FD_185931 | JGI IMG/M metagenome (GOLD analysis project Ga0179593, IMG submission 185931) | Vadose zone soil fungal communities from Angelo Coast Range Reserve, California, USA - CZODoug2_1_08_16fungal (PacBio error correction) | ecosystem: Environmental > Terrestrial > Soil >... | reverse complement strand
CCCCAGAGGACTTCCCTTTTTCTGTCTTCCTCCTCTCGGTCGCTGATTTACCTCTCGCAAACCCCAGAGTATGAGTGAAACGGTCAAGACTCACCCCATTCTCCCGTCTTCTTAGATGAGAAGTTAGCCCCTAGTCGGGGCTTTCCTCCGACTTCCTGCTGTTTAGACTTCCAACCCCCGCAGTCCGTAGTCACTCGCCGCTATATCGCAGGTTCCCCAGGAAGATTCTTCATGGCTTGTTCCTGGGCATAGCGAAGTGGAAAATATCTGACCTGCTTTTTTCTTTGTCTCCGCAAATGGTCGAACGACCTCCGCTCCCGTAGGGCCGGGCATACGCCGCAGACTTGATTTTTGGCCTTCTAGCCCGGCGCTTCCTGGTTTGATGTTATCGTTTTTTTTCCCCGGCTTTAGCCCCAAGGATGGTACCCTAATGTTTTCCCACCGATCAAGAGCGTCCTTCCCAGGCGGGTATGGTCCCTTCTACTGCTCTTTTAGACCCCGCGAGCTCGCGCTCTTCTCGGCCCCCCCCATTAGCCCCAGACTTGATAGTTCGAAGTAGTACCCCTCGACACCCCCCCTTCATCTCTTGCTTTGTTTTCACCGCTTTGGATTTCCCCCCGCCGTTGTGGACTCCATGGTCACACAACCTTGGGATGTATAGGTCGTTCATCTCGTTCCATCAGACCAACCTTTTCCAAGCTGTACGTCTCCAGTTGTTCCGCTCGAGAGGTCGCAAGTGCGATTCTCATACCTTAGGTCCCTTCCAGTCTCTTTCTTAGTTTCTGCCTACCCCTCACCCCCTGTCCGCCTGATGACCCATTTTGCGAGATCTCCGCCCCCGAGATAACTGTCGGGTCGTGGTGTTGCGCCCCTTCTATCGGTTTTAAAGGCTATTGTTCAGGGGCCTGGCAAGGCCTTTAATGGACATCCTAACACCACCTTTTTTTCCCTTCTGCTTCCAGCGGAGACCCTGGCTGTCCTTATCTTTCTTTGTTCGGCTTGCGGATTCCCGGGAAAGATAGTGTCGCGTTTCGCGGCGGATTTTCCGCGGCGATTTCTTTCTCCACCAGCCGGGTCGCAAGACTTTCCCACCCCCTGCCTTTTCGTTCTGCGCCCTCCAGAGGTACCGACCCTAGTCGGGACGCCCTCGAAACTAACCGTTTCCCAGGCGTGGGCGACTTTTTTTTGTTTTTTCCGTTCTCGTCCATTCGCGTTCCTTTTCGCGCGGCATTTTCCCTTTTCCCTCCTGCCATTGCTAGCGCCCTTCTCGCCCACCGAGCCGCGTTCAAGAAAAGCGGATCTATCAGATTTTCTCCCTCTCGATGTCCCCACCCCAGGGAACTGGTGCTTTTCCCGCCTGCGTCCGACTTTCTTCTGCTCGGTTTCTTCTTCTCCCTGACAGGCAGTGTCCGTGGAGGTGAAGGCTTCGGAGAAGGAAGATGTCCGTGACTTTTTGATGAATCTGTTGCGGGGATAAAGTCAATCTTTTCCCCTTTTCTTAGGCAGCCCTAGAATGGACCCCCCCCCCCTTGTCTCGAGTCTTCTTCCCAGAGTTTTTGAGCCCCTAAGCTAAGGATGCTTTCTGTCTGATTTTTTATCGGAGCGCGGGTTTTTTTAACCTCTCGATTCTTTACCACTTTCCCCTTCCTTGAGTTTTCACGAAAAACCTGCTCCCCCTTTCTCGCGCGGCCCCTTTTTTTCCGTCCCGCAAGCGCACTCCCCCAGAAAACCGCGACTTTTAAGTCAGCCGGAAGCCTTGGTGACCGCTCTTCCTATATCCTCTCTTCCATCCGTTCTGCTCCTGAGATAGAAGGTTTCCTTTTCTGCTCCGCCCAAGGAGGTCGTTCCTGATCCCCTTGCTGGTTGGAGGAGGTCTTAAGACCCACCTTCGGGTTTTCTACGGCTCGCCTTTGCGCGGTGGGTCTTGGTGCAGTTTCGCCCGCCGGAATGGTATATCGCCCGCTTACCCACAGGCAGAGCTCCCCGACACGGATAGTTCTCTCCCCGGATATTGATGCACGGGAATGCGTACAGGAGACGGGTTACGAGAAAGAAATCTTTCCTTCGGCCCGAGCCTCACTCCCCCTTCCCGGTCCTACCCGTCCTCCGTCCATACCTCCCCTTAATTCTCCTTTCACGCCGCAGAGAAAGGTCTCCTCGGGTTTCAGAGCAGAAAATGGCTGACCCACTGAGCAGGCAATTATCCCTTCGGCCTGTCCAGAACGCGTCTATTTCTCGCATTTCTCGTCCTTTTGTTCAGATTTCCTCTTTTTGCGAATTTTTTTCTGGGCTATCTCGTTCTTCGACCCTAGCACGCCGAGATCAGTACCTCCCTAGAATGACTCTTATGAACCCTTTAATCTTCTTCTCGGATCGGTTTTGCCCTTGTCTTCTTTCCCCCTCCGAGGGTACCCGTTGGGATCGTGAGTCCCTGACCGCCTTCGGGGGGCATGGCCGTGCGTGGACTTGTTCCCCTTGACATTTGCTTGGTGTTCGAAAGTCCCTTCTGCCTCTCTTTTTTAACCCCACGCGCCCTCTTCTTTTCTCTCGGTCTACAATCCTTACGCGCAGAGGGTATCCGTACCTTTTTTTTCACCGTTTCGACAGTGTTTTTGTGTGTTGGTTTTGTTTTGTGTGTTCCTTTGGGTCTTTTCACTTGAAAGAGTCTTCGGTCCGAGCTAGGTGCTCCAACCGACTAGAAGTAAGCAGATTTCTTTTTTGACCCTCCGAGTTCCATGACTCGGATCTCTCCTTGTTCTAAGACTTGAGCCTAGCATTGTCGTCATCCCGGGCGATGGCGCGGCAGTTGTGAGCCCGCGAACTCCAGTCTTTTGTCCCTCCTCTCTTTGAAAACACCTTCCGGTACACGCTTTACCGGTGGTAGAGTGGTTCTCGTTAAGAAAGATCCTCCAGCGTGTTGTCCCCATGTCAGTTACATTCAGGCCGTTGTCCTGCTTCCCTTCTTGTTCCCCCCTTCCGCTCTCTATTGGAGATATCCACTTACGTCGTGACACGATCCACGGGGCGATATGCGCTTATTGGTTACTCGTCTGGTCCCCCGGCGCGGCCGTCTTTTAGATTCCATAGAGAATGGACTTCGTGATCGTCTAGATCAAGGTGACGCCGTTGCGGCCAAACTTGACTATGGGGATACACCACGAGCACTCGTTTAAAAGGCCGTCCCTCTTGCGACTTCCTTTGGACCTCAGGACCCTCTGGAGCATGAAAGTCCCGCGGTTGCTCTCTTTTTTCGAGGCAGAACCTTTTAGAAAGTTCCACTCCTTGCTACTTGAAGGAGCCTACTTTTCCCTTCCTTTCCTCGAAGATATCCTCCCCGGTCCCGGATTGTTTTCTCGTTTCGATGATCGTGACGAGGCAGTTTTAGATGACTCCCGGAATGGAAGTCCTCGTGCTTGACGCAGAAGTTATTGCCTGAGACAGCTTCTTTTTACCCCCCTTTTTTTTGAGCTACCTTTAACAGAGGAGTGTTTGGCTCTCGGAGCTTTCTATATTTACTGGTTTGCGCCGACCCCTTCCGGGCAGCCGGGTTTAGCTGACAGGGGCCCCCTTTTTTTTGCTCTAGCCCTGAATCTACCTTGTAAAGAGGCTCTAAGTCTGATGGGTGTGGTATTTTCTACTGCTCCGTGGTGGCCAGATATTTTTTACCCCCCTTCCCACTGCGCGCGACTCCTCCCCTCGACCTCCTCCCACCACTATTTAAGTACTCCCCCTGCCCCTAGAGAGCGCTGTGCACGTCCCAGTCGAAGTTTTCCAGAGAAAAATACTCACCGCCGACGGGATGATTCCCTCCAAATCATAGTAATGAAGGGCGGGTCTTCTGGACTGCTCTTGGGCTGGTCCATCGAAATCCCGGTGACCATGTGCCGCCTGTGGGACAGTGATTCTCCAGAAAGTGAGCGTCGGCAGAACCGTTATCTTTTCCACCGCCTCTTTTTGCCCATGCACCGTGCCCCCCCAGTTCCGGGGCGCTTTCTGGTTCTTTCATACCAACTTTTTCCCAATTGTGCATCATAACCGTTGGTCCATGCACCCGTAGTTTCTCAAGAAGGCGGCGACTTGGCCGAACCCTGATGTTTTTATATACGCAGAAACGTTCTTCGGCATTGCAGTCCTCCCCCTCTCCCAGAGAAGTAGCGTCTTCCACTCCCGGAAAACTTCCATGCCGCCGCCTTCGGGGATCTCGACCAGAGCCAGCGAGCCCGTCGCATTGCATTCCCTGTCCCCAGACCCCATCAGTCACACAAAAAGGAGCCAACCAACCCCTTTGTGCCGAAGAACGTACCCTCCTGAACTTCAGTTTTTAGTCCCCTCCTTTCCGGGATGATTCCCACCGTTGCTGGCAGGGATCTTCTGGTCAATCCCGTAAATCTCTCTAATTTTTGGTTTCGCTTAAGTCAGCGCAGACAAGGCATCGTTTAGCCGCTCCTTTAGTCTCTAATCCCCTCGGGCACGCCGCCCTGGCGTTAGGTTGTCGTATGGGGCTTGGATGTCCGAGGGGGAGCAGGGGGAGAAGAGTGTTGTGTGTCTGTTTTAGTGACGCTGGCTTTCTATGCGCTGGTAGCTGCTCCTTCCCCGAGGCCGGTGGACCATTTTTCGTCCAGAATTAGAGCACGTGGAACTTTCTCCTCCTCGTGGCGCAGCGCGACTATATTCTGAAGGTGCCTCCCGGTCCCCGTGGCCCTCTCTCGAGCTCTCTCCGGCAGGGGTTAACGGTCTTCAGATGGCTTGGACCATTAGGTGGGTTGGTGTTGAGGGTTGCCTTTTCCACAGGTTTTTTGCCACATTTAGCTTATGCAGAGAGGGGAGGGGCGGCGAGTTTGAACCCTAAGATCGGCTGGCGCGTCCCGCCCCGAGATCAGACGTTTGCCGGGGTGGGGGGGTGGGGGGTGGTGGGAGTTTTGGGGAGGCGCCGCGTTGGCAGATCCTGCCTAATTGGCTCGGCCGGGGAGTATGCCCAGGGAGACACATATTGCACCACTTCCTCGTAGTGGGTAAAGAACCGGGAGCTCAGCCAGAAGAACCTCTATATTTAATATAATGTTGTTTTGATCGTAGATTTTTGTAGTCCTGGCTGCTAGTTTCTTTTTCCTCCAGCTTTGCTTTCCCATTAGTGCGATCGACCTGGAGTAGCCCCAAGTTCCCCAGTCGAGAGTATTCATCCCCCCTCTGAGACGCCGAAATCCCGAGGGTCTTTTCCCCTTGCAGTCTGCGCCGTGCTACGTTATTTTTTAATAGAAGCCCCTGTTATCCCGCTCTTCGGGACTTTTCGGTTGCATTAGTTGGATCAGCGAAAACTAGTGTTTTTTTTTCCCTCGATTTGACTACCCCCCCCGTTTACGACAGGGCGTCCTATTTCTGAGCCGATCGGCTCCAGGAATCAGGAGATAGAGGCTCATGATAGCTTTCCTGTTGCGTCCTCCCTTCCTCCGGCAAAGTCCCAATTGCTCTCTTTTTTAGGGGAGAAATTTTTGCAATCCTTGTTAGACTTCATCCCACCATTCCCTCCGAGCCCATATCGCTACAAGATCCCGCCCCCCCCGACGCTCATTTGGCTCTGCGATCCCAAAGGAGCCTTTCAACACATTTCCGGCCGGAAAAACACGCCGTCTGAGAGGTTCCTGAAACCTCCCTCTCAGGCCCAGCGACAATGCCTCTACTTCCGCCGTTTTTACTCTTTCTGGTAACAAGATATACGACTCTACCTTCCGGTGACACGAGGTAACCTCCCCACGTGCTCACCCATAGAGCTTACCTGCTTCTCCTATCGGGTAGAGGTTTTGAGGCACTTTGGACGGATCTCGGCGTGAGTCCTCCGCCGTTTTATTTGATGATTGAGTGACAGGTGCGATTGTCTCTTGATGAGGCCAATGTGAAGGTTATCGAGCATGAGCGCGTGGTTGAGCTTGGGACGATTCGTACGAAGGGGTCCTTTCCGCCCTGGTCTGCGCCATTTGCCTCTTACCCTTTTCCAGTCCGGCGTGAGTTTTTTTTTTTGCCTCCTTCCAAACGGGGAGGATTGAATTTCCACGTTTGTCTCGTACCCGGGTCTGGGAGAAAGCCTCCCGTTTGACCTTGACTCGGGACCACGGTCCTCATGCCGTCGTCCTCCCCGACCCGAGACTTGCCCGAAGCCCCCTCGTTCCCTTACGTGATTTTGATGGGGCTTTTTTGCGTGCGGTAAGCTCCAGTCCTTTTCGTGTCTTTTTGATCTTTTCGGGAGTGTTCCAATGGGCCGTGCATTCGACGCTCGAGCGGTGTTTTTTTAGTGAAACCCCTCGTTCTTTGTTCTCGCTTCTGGCCGGCGTTTCCTCCGGGCGGCCGTATTCTTTAACCTATGGAAACATGACGCCTTGAAATTGCTTCAGAACCCCTCCCCAAGTCGCTGAGATTTCCCCCCCCTGCTCGAGCCTTTTTTTGACGACCTCCTAGCACTTGAGAAGCCCCGCTTCTGAAGCTAGCCCTCCATTGACCCTTACGCCCCGCGAAGCGCCTATTTCCACGCCCTGTACCCTTTTTACCTTCTCACCACGTCTTCATCGACTTCCATGTTAGAAATGCTTTGCCTGACCTTCGCGTCGTTTTTCTCTCGTCGGTTTCTGGGGGCATTTTCTACCCTTTCCTTTTCCTATCCCACTTCAAGAGAGCTTAGCACGCCAGGTTAAAGGATATACTGCTCGGCCTTTTCCCCATGTTCGAGGCCAATGAGCGAGTGCGGTTAGACGGTCGACCTCCTGGTCGCAGAGGCTGTCTCCCCGCCGTTGCCGGGTCCTCCGCCCCCTTCCCCCTGGTCCCCTTCGAGGCGAGGGAGATTTCGTCTTCTCGTCCTTTTTTTCCTTCTCGGTCTCGTGTTGGCTCCCTCTCCTCAAGTTTCCGCACGGCGCGTTCACATGCTCACGTTAAGACCGCCTTGCCCCCTTGGTATGGACGGCTCACTGGCAGGCGCGCCGTCTCCCTCCGCCGATCTTTTCTCCCTCTCTTTCCATCCGAAGATTGCTTCGTGTTAGACCGTAGTGAGACCCATCGAGATGATGGTTTGCAACCCTAAGAGGCTAGAAGGCCAACTACTGCCGTCCTTTTTCCTGGACAACACGTCTTCTGTTTTATTCGTTGTTTTCCCCTCTCCCAGTGCCAGCGCAAAACTCCCCCCCTTGTACCGGATCAGGTGGGTTTCTACGAGCCGACTCCGCTTGCTTCGCATGGGCTGAGTGACCCCTTCTGACCTGCTCCCCTAGACCCTTGCCCTTTTTGAAGTTTTCTTCCCAATCTACTGTTTCCTCGTTTGACACACAGCCCTTAGATTCCGCGCGGATATGTAGCCCTGGTTGCTTTTTCTAACCTCCTTCTTTACTTCATGTGATCCACCCCCGCCTCTCAGACATTCTTTTTTCCTTTGGCCAATACCAATGCCCACCCCCTGTAAGGAGTGCCACCTCCATCGATCTTGCTCGACGAGTTGTCGGCGTTTTTTCCCGGCCGACTAGTTCTTTTTCTAGGAGGAGTGAGATTCCGATGGACGGGCGCCACCACGCCCCTTGTTCCTGCCGTCGCACGGCATTGTCCCCCCCTCCGGCTACTGATTCTTTCCCCTACACTCTTTTTTTTTGCCGACGAGTGACCGATTCAAAGACTGCCCCCCCCTCGTGGGCTCTCCTCGATTCTAGCGGTCCTTTTTTTTCTTCTCTATCATTCGCGTTTTTAGTTTTTTCGCGGCGTCTCGGGGATACGCAAACATTCTCGCGGGCGATTTTAGAACCGATCTCTCGTCAATCCAACAGTACGATCTTCCTCTCTGATTGATTGGAACCTCCGGCCAAGGAGAAGTACTTACGGTCACGAACAGGCCGTGAAGACAGAATCGTCTCCGCTAGCTTTAGTTCTCATTCGACCCGTACTTGGCGTTGAAGGCGGCGAGAGGTTTTTGATTTTCCCTCTGGAGGACTTTTGTCGGCTTTTTTTCCTGTACGTTGATCCTCGTGAGACCCGAGTTTACCTGTCTCCTTGTCGATTAAAGAGTATCGCTTTGCAGATTCCTTCCCTTTGATGCATGGGCGGTAGCGAAGGGTTGTCCTCTCTCTTCTTTACATTCCAGTCTTTTCTTCGTCAGGCCCCCCAGAAAGAGTCAAACCCGAAGCCCCGGGGTCTATACCGGTCAAAAGAGCGTGGTCGTAGAGTTTTACGACCTCCGCAAGCTCGTTGATCGTCCCGCATTCCTTTCTGGAAAACGGAGAGAACTCTTATCTCTCCTTTTTAATAAAATCCGCTGTTTCGAGAGATGCGCGGTGCCGCTGGTCGAACACCAGGCTCTTGGCATGATTCCCCCTTCCTTTGTCCGGCGCGGCTGCCCCCCTCGACCCGCAGTTTTGGTTCCGGCGAGGACCCTGTGAGCATGGTGTTCGGTGGAAGTGGCGCCCGACTGGACGTGGTAGATCGCCTTTGCCCCCCGCGCCGACAGCAGTTTTTTTTAGCATTGATAAGGATTTTCGCGCGGCTCTTCCTTCACCTTATGAGGTACCATTTGCGGAGGGTCCTGAGACCGCCCTCTTTCGGAGACCACCTCCCAGTAAAACCCTGCAGTTTCTGACAGCTCCTTTTCCTGCGCCTTCCCGCCACGGTCCTTCCCCTCCCCCCTCTTTTCCGACCCAGGTTTTCGGAAGATTTCGCGAATGGCTGGACCGGCATCCTTATAATTGTCGGCGGTCCAGTCAAGTCTCTTCCCGATAGGATACCGGTGGCTTTACCTCTCTCGGTCTCTTTCGGTCTCCCGCGCCTGTCGTTGCCTTTTTTTTTTTTTCGCATACCCCGCAGAGAACTCCGGTAGCCGAATTCTCTCGTTTCAGGAACGCTCTCGAGTATCTCGCCACTCCATTTCGGCGGGTTCCCGCTGCGGCAAGCTCTTCTTTGAGGCCTCGTCTGCGCCGAACCCTCTGGCGGGGGGCATGGCCGTGCGTGACGGAGTGATGCTTCTGGAGACCCCTTCCCCCCTTCCTTTTTTGCGCAGCCATCCTCTACAACCGCGACGATCTTGTTTGCGTCGACAAGAAGTCCAAATCCTGTCTGAAGCATGGCTGCTCTCTTGTGAAAGCATGACAGGTTTTTTTTGTCATTGTCTTTCCCGTCTCTGACGAGCTCTTTGACCCCCGTCTCTCACGTTACTTCATTTTTTTACCAAGCAGCGACCATGACTTCCTCGCAGGATCTCGTACTTTTGTTTTCCTGAGACCACGTTTTAGGTCGTCCTCCCCTTTCTTTTCGGGTGACTATCAGATTCACGCATCCTGCTGACCACGAGTCTGAGTGAACACACAAATGGACCTTTACAGCTTGTGCCATTTGTAGTTGCAGATCGTTCCTCTAGCCGCAGCTGTTTCATGAAGTTTCCTCATTGTTCTTACTTCTGTCCCTAGGATTTGTTCCCCCCCCTTACAGCGATCCGGGTTTTTGGTTTGTAGTTTGTCTATTTTCCCCCCCGTAGACCTCTCACGGCTTCCTCTTTTCTTTACGTGCCTCGATCTGAGGGGATCACTGCTCCGGCTGCAGTAGAGTGTAAATAGTTTCTAATGAATTCGGGCGTCAGATAAGTTTTCCCTCCCCCCTTTCTGGACTTGCCCTATAGGGGCTCCCACCGAGATGTCTAAAACTGCTCTACGGTGGCGATAGCCTTCGTCCCCCTGATTTTTTTGTAGGTTTGGCCGGACCTCGTTCTTCTCTCGCGGCGACCCTGTTCTGGCCGCGACCTCCTCTCTCCTTTTTGCGAGGTCCCTTGTCCTTCCCTCGCAGAAGCGAGAAGCCGGGACCCGGCCCCCGCTTCCGCCGGGAGAGGAGAGCAAAACAAGCAACCGCTCAGTAAACAACCCCCCCCACGAAAAAACAAAACACCACCCCAAATGTGCAAAAGACCCCCCCAGACTCCCTCACAAACAACAACCCAACCACACCCCAAAAACTCCAAAAACCAATCAATCCCTCCCAAAACACCCCAATAAAACACCCATAAAAAAACAACAGAGAACCCCCCAAAACAGAAACAACCCAACCACCACACCAACCAAACCGGGGGTGTGTATTCCATGTTCTGTTTCCCACGGACTCGCGACACCCCAGACTTCCCCCCCCGCCAGTAGTAGAGTGCGCATCTCCCCTTCGATGTCTAAGAACTTTTTTTCGTATGGAACCCTTTTTCCACAGCGGGTGGTGCTCCTTCCGTCGCTCATTATTTTCTTCCCACAAGTTTTTTTTGCCCCCCTCCTCGTTGAGAGCTCAAGTTGGGGGTCCCCTCTCGACGAGCCCGGCCTTTTCTTTTTCGAGGCTCAGAAGTTCCTTTTGTGTCCGCAGCCGGTGTTTCCCCGTTTGTGCAGATTTCCCTCACATTGACAGATCCCCCTGACGCCGCAGAAATGCCCAAACCGCGAGGTAATATTTTTTTTCAATTATCGAAGCGCGATGCACGTCCCCTTCGCCGACCTCACACACTCTCCCTCCGCCTTCAGATGACCGCCACCCAAACATCCACGCAGGAGGTCGGGTCCGGCCGCTCGGGGCTTTCGTTCCAATAGGTCCCCCCCTGTTTCGGTATCGGCAGTTTTAGAGTCCAAAGACAAGTTATAGATAAGTTCCCCCGTTGACTTCTCCTCCTTTTTTTGCACAGCCCTCCCCCTTGCAAATCCCACCGCCGTTTTGGGACTGTCCCCACTTGCAGGGATCCACTTTCTCAATTGGCACTCCCCCCCTTCCCTGCCCTGCACCGTAGTAGCACGAGAGGCCCAGGAGAAACCCGCTTAATGCTCTCTCAGACTGGCTGCAGAATCCCTCGCAAGTTTGCGCGTCACCCCTCCCCAGTAGAGTCCTCGGGTATCTTTTCACGCGTAAGAGAGATAAGTGTCGGGTTCCTCTGCACGAAAGAGGGATAACTAAGTGGCGAGCCCCGATGATCACTTTCGGGCTAGCTTTCCCTCTACCCCATCTTCCCTTTTTTTCTCCGTCGTCGAGAGAACTGTATCTTTTTTAATCGATGGTGTGTTGGGGGTTTTTTTTTTTTTTTTGTTATGTCGAAACAGCGCAAGCTCTCTTCCCTATCTGGTTCTCCCCGAGAGCACCTCCCTCCCTTTTCTGGGTGGGAGAGCTCTCGATGATAGAGCTCGAAAGCAGCGCGAACTTCTTGCCACCCTTTCCTTCCTATCACGACTCATGGTTCCCCCTTAAGCTCTCTTGGTGGGTTCCGGGGGTCTGGGGGTTGTTTTGGTGGGGGTGTTTGGGGTTTTTGGAGGTTGGGGGGGTCTGGTTGTTTAATCAATTCTCCCGATAGAAGAGCTCCCTGCCTACGCACGATCCTGTCTGAGAGAGCTATCTCGGCTCCTTTGTCCCCTTATTACCGGTTGAAAAGCTAGAGGTTTCGATGCTCAAACCCTTAGCTTCCCCCAAAGAGGTTAAGAGAGCTGGCCTCCCTCTTTATTTTTGCCAAAGACGATTTCCTTGCTTCTGTAAAGACACTCCCTCTTTCGTTGGAGGGTTTAAGCAGTCCATTGCTTTTCTCTAAGGCTGACGGTTTGCTGCTCTCGTTATAAGAGTGCCCCTACCAGAAGAATTGACGCCCTAGAGCACTCCGATCCCATTCCCCTTTTTTTTTCTCTCTGATATGAGTAGGATGTTCTCTATAGTTCTGGGAGTCAACGGGATGGCATGGGCCCCCCCTGATGATTTCGAGATAGACCACCCTTCCCCTTCCTAGGCTCCCACTTTTTTTCTAGTAACCCCCCCCCCCCAATCGGTCTTGTCGGTAAGCCGCTCCGGAAGGATTTTGCATAGTTTCCGCCCTTTTCTTACGCGCTCGCGTCTAGTTGCCTCCTTTTGTATACTTGAGAAAACTCTCAGTGGTAAGACGCTGAAGCCGTGTGGACCAGGCGAAGTTATCGTTGCCCGCAGTCTTCTCCTTCCTGGTCAAAGACTCGCCCCCCTCTCGCGTCGCGCTGCTGAATAGAGATGCGTTCCCCCCTTTCTGACTTCTTCTCCCCCTGGTGCCCTCCCCCGTGAAGAGTTGTAGATTGCCCTTCTTTCTCAGCTTCTACGACGCTGCACCAAAAGCAGTAAGTTTTGTTCTCCCTTTCCCTCTCCCAATAGTCCCCTTCGGCAGGCTCCTTTCCTCTTTATTGAATCATCGAGGATACTCCCCCCCCCCGGACCTTGATCGCGGAAGACGGCTTGACCAAAAGCCGATTGCGCTAAGGATTATTCCCTTTTCACCACCGTGATCTAGAGTAGAACACCCGGAGTCCGCCGAGCATGCTTCCCCCTTCAATTGACTGATAGATGACTTTTAGAGACAATAGAGGTATGATTCGGTGAGTGTCCGCGTCATTGTCGTGAGGCTTCCTTCCGAAGTTATCGAATTATGGATATTTTGTTTCCTCCCTTAAGTCAGTGAGGAAGACTTTTGAATGCCCCCGCCTTGTCTGAGGCAACGTGCCGCCCCCCTTTTCTTCCCGTCTTCTCCTTCCGGCGTTTTTCGGTTTCTTTGGTCTTTCCACCCGGTTCGCGGATTTCCTCCTCCTGGTTCTTTATCGAATAAATGGTAATGTTTTGCTCCTCCCTTCACGTCAAGAGCAGGCAACTTTTTGACTCTTTCGTGAGCTTTTCTTTTTTCCCCCAGACCGCCCCCCTCTCCCGGCCGAATTTTGACCCAAGTTTCCTGACTTGTTCTTTGTGCTGGGTCCTCTACAGTCGGAGTGATAGTTTTCGTTCGTTACTGGGGACGTGGCCCTCTCTCTCTATCCGTGCCAAGGAGACTTGGGGGACTTTTTTAGTCTTTTTTTCGGGTCGACTCCCCCATTACAGCAGTTCTTTCTTCAACAACAGTTAGACCGATTTTTTCCCTCCGTCCCTTAGACCAGAACCCCAGCCGATCTTCGATCAGCTTGACAAGATAGCCTCCGATCGAGCTTCCTAAATTTGTGTTGCCCAACCCCCAGTTTCCGATTTCCCCCACGTGTTACGTCGCCCCCCCCAAGACGCGGAGTTTTTCTCGCCGAAAGCAAGATTTCTCTCAACCCCCCCTCGCTGGTTAAGTAAATCCCCCACCCCGTCCTGCACTTACGATGTCCGATGCCGTGCCTCTAGACTTTCCCGTCTTAGGGGCTCCTGGCTTTCAAAGGACGCAGCTGCATTCCCACAATGCTCCTTCCCCCCCTCTCCTCTCTCAGAGATCGCGCTACCGGTTCATCACCGATCTTTGTCTCCGTTTCCGTTTACAAATTTAGATACGGAAAATCGCGCGGAGTTAGACCGGTCGACTCAAGGTTATACACCTCACTCTCAAGATTTTCTTTTAGAACTCCGTCCCCCCGGCGGTCGGGAGGAAGAGTCGATTCGACAGGCGCTTCCCCCAACCACACCCCCCCCCCCCCCCCCAAGAATGGTGGTCAGGCAGTTTTCTTGGGGCCCTAATACCCCTTCGTCAGCATAGGATTTTTCCCCCCTTATCTACTCGAACGTTACTGTCCCGGAGAATGGACCGGCCCTGTTCTGCAGGAACGGCTTTTCCGCGTTCTCCCTCCTTAGTTTTTTGCCCGTTTTTTAGTTTTTCAGATAGGCCCTCCGTGATCTTGTTCTGACGTAGTGATTACAACTCGGGATCGCGTTTCTTTTTTCCCCCCCCCCCCAATACCGAGTGATCTTACACCTTGTTTCATTCAGGGACCCACCCGTCTGTTATCGGTCCCACCCCTGATAGGACCCGCGACCCAAATGTAACCGCTTGTACCGTCTCATTTTCTTTCCGTCCTTTGCTGGTCTCCTCTCTTGCCTTTGGAAGCCCTCTCCCCCCTCCAGCTTAACGGCGTCGGAAGACCTCTCCGTTCGCTGGAACACGTCTAGAAGCGCGTCTATGTAGCCGTGCAGTGTCTCACCTCCTCGCGTAAGTTCTCCCTTTTTGATAACCCTAGATAGCTTCCTTAAGCCCTGGCTTTAAATCACTGAACCAAAATTTCCGTCTGTGAACCCCAGGTAGAATCCCCCGACTGAAGTCCCCCTGTCTTTGGAGTTTTTCAGACCTTGCACTTAGTAGAGTTCGCACAGGAGGAGTGTGTTGCGTTCCTGGAAGGTCCTTTTTCCAAGAAGGGGCGTTCCAGACGTCCCTTCCCTGACCACCCGCACACTGGTGATTTCCTGTTGAGACCGGCGCGCGCTACGAACAATCTTTTATTTTGTGGCCGCCTCAGAGTACCCTCTCATTTGAAGACTCCCTCGTTTTACCCTACTAGTTTTGCTTTTGTCAGAGCCACATTAGCTCTCTCCTTCCTCGTCCGGACTAGGTTCCGAAGAAAAAGCGCTCGAAGATTCTACCTAGCACTTTCTTTCCTTAACAGGTCTGATTACTCTCTAACGCAGTTCCCTCCCCTCACTCAAATGGAGAAGTAAGGTTCTCCCCCGGTAAGACATAGTGACGACTTTTTTCGCTTCTCGTTGTTTACTCGGCTTCCTGAATGAGCTTTCCCTGCGTTTGACGTTCGGCTTCCTCAGTCTCTTTTTTGTGACGGTTGAGCTCCGGTGGTTATCCAGAATCGTTGTTTTCTCGGCGTTCTCCTAGACCCCCTTTGCGCTCCAGTCCAGCGGAGACCCCTACTTTCTTTCGTGCTGACGGAGCGGGTGTTTGCCCCCCCCCACGCCCAATGTTGGCAAACCTTTCCCCGCGAACCAAAGAGAAACCTTGGAGAGAAGCGAGACACTTCTTTTTCATTAGAGAAGCCGTCCTCCAGTCCTTTGACCCTTTGAAAGTATCCTGTGTCATCCCATTTTTTCTTCGCACCGCCGGGGGCATCCCCCCTTTAATGCCCCCTCTCTTTTTTTTTGTTGTAGTAGAGTTCTTCTGCAGGTTTTCTCTCCTTTTCTACACGCGTCCGCGGCTTCTCCCCTTTCGCCTTTGCGTTTTGCGTGCGGCTCTTCCTCCCCCAGCGGTTGCGCGGATTTCTTCCTGGGCGATTTTTCTCCCGGTGGACCTGCGACAGACTGGACGTGGTATCTCGAGGGGGCCACCGCCCGAACGCAGCACGTTCATAAGCTTTATTTTTTAGCCTGCGGTCCTTCGCCCCTTACTGAGGTCCATTCTTCTACTTTTCGCCCGACCCCTCCGCGGACGATGTACCAATGCCGACTCACGGCCCGGACAGCGCCTTCCTCTCCGCTTCACTTTTTCCTTGAATCTTTCCCCGGCAGCTTCCTCCCCTTCCGTCAGGGGCGTCAGAAGAGACGGTCGAACTCTCATTTTCCCCCTTCTTTCCAGAACGAGGCCCTGCTTCTTCCTTTTCTCGTTTTTTTTCCACGACCTACGCTTTTTGATTCGTCTCTTCCCTCTCTAGGGCTGTAGACCCAAGAGACAGTCCTGTTTTCCTGGACGAAGGCTCGCCCTAATGCTCTCTTTTATGAACCGTACCCTCTCTCGCCTTTTTGCCCTGAAAAGCCTTCTTTTCCTGGCGTGTCGTCTCGTCCTCCCCTCCGTCTGGGTCGTTGGAGCGCGAGAGAAGTGAAAGAAGGGCGGTGGGAATGGCCTTTGGAGGAAGGAGTCCTCCAGTTTTGCTGGGGCGATTCCCGTCTCCGTTCCCAGAAGCTCTGTTCCAAAACCGCGACTCTCTGCTTCATCCTAACAGAGACACCCTCGAGATCAGCCTAGGATTTCACTTCTTTGTGCCACGCCTCCCTTTTGTTTTTCATGGTCTGGGCCGGTCTTCCTTAGAGAGTTCCTTTTATCCCCACTATCGGAAGTAACTCGGTCTTGCTCACAGACCCGCGCCGACTACGCTGTCTTCGACTTGTGTAAGTCCGAGTCCAGAGAAGTTTCCCAAAGGAGCTGGCCGCGTTACAGGGTCTTTTATCGTTAAGCGAACCCTGCCAGCTTTTGGCCCTGGCGCCCCGTTTGCCCCCCCTGTATAATGTACAGGCTGGAAAGTTTTTTTGCGTCCGATCGTGCACTCAGTTCCCTCCGTGTTGTCCCCCCTGAAGTACAGCAGGCCCTTTTCCTTCTTTCAGTTTTCTGTTACCCTAGATTTGACCAGAAGTCGAACCCCCTCTTTTCCTTCGGGATGATGTTAGAGCCGTCGGAGAGAGAGTCCCTTGGTCTCACCGTAGACTTAATGCCAGGTAGCCGGTCCATGATTCCTTTATTAGGGTTCTATGTAGATCCCCGTTTGTGGACCGCAGCTTTTTTCAAGCGGGTCTTTTGTTTTCCCCCCATAGACCCTCGCCGGTTAAACCCCAGGAAGAAGGTGCTTGAGCCGCGTTCCTCCCCCCCCCCCCACCCCCCCCCCCCCCCCCCCCCCCCCCCCCACCTACACCCCCCCCCAACCGTTAAGGAGAGTATGCCTGACAGACTCTTTTCGACCTACTTTCCGTTAGCTTTTCCCGTAAGACTCCTCTTTTTTCCCGGAGCGGAAGGACAAGTCAGCTGCAATACGATTCTATCCCAGGTACGAGGGTCTCCCTTGCGCTTTCCCTTCTTGGTTTCTATGGCGTCTTGTCCCTCCCGCGGAGAGCCCACAGCAGAGACTCTCTGCGACAACGAGCCAGCGAGTGCCACCCGTGGTTGAGTCTTTTCCCTTCCAGCGGCGTGTTTGGATTTTCGGCTCTAGCATCTCCGCGTAGGGTGAGAACTAACAAAGTTCCATTTTTGCAGAGGGGCTCTATCCAGGTGCGTCGCTGCCGAGCGGTTTCTTCCTGAGATTTTGGCCCTCGGCGCGTACCTCCTTTTTTTTGGCTTGTATGAGAACGCGGTAATAGTGCTTCTTGAAGATAGTTGCCCCCTGCCCTCACTTTGCCGTTTTCATCTGGACTCGGACGATCCCCCCCCCCCTCCGCCTAGCCCTCCTGCAATGCTCGATAGAGATTCCCCTGTCCCCCAATTTTTCGCACCCGGCCCGTTTTTGCAAACCTAGAACTTCCTTTTTTGAGATGTCCCCCTCCAAATCAAGTCATCTTTCGGTTGTTCGCCGTTTCCTTTCCCTGGTCCTTCGATAACTTAAGCTTTCTTCCGTGCCCGGTCGGGACGTTCCCTCCCAGCACGTTTCTCACGTTTCGTTCATTGCTTTAAAGTCCTCCCCCTTGCCCACTCAAAGTCCGGACGTGTCGTTTCACCGCGGAAGTGATCAGACCAGTTGTGACATGCATATCTCTCCCCCTATCGCGCCTTCCTTTGCGTTCCCAAGCCGAGCATGCCTTCCAACGACCTTGACTTGACGAATAACGCGCCCAGCGCGCCTATGTTACTAAATAACTCAAGGTCCCGTTTTTTTTTGAAGACTCCTCCTCTCTCTGGTGCCGCCTTTTATCCATTTTTCTAAATCCCTTTTTTCTTCGCTGACTCAAAGGGGTGCTTGCCAGAGGTCACGCGTTTAGCGACTAGCTTTTGCCTTTCAGCGATGCAAGGTTCATCGGGTAGTTTCTTCGCTGTCTAAAGTGAACTCTCCTCCCTTCCCTGGATTAGTCGAGTGTTCATAGAGATACCTCCTCCCGTCGGTGGTTGTCGCCTTTTCTGATCTCCTCGGCATGGACTCGCTTTCCGGTATCCACCAATTTCACCCCCAACAGAAGTTCGATTTTTCAAGGTGACCCTTGCCTTTTTGGAGGACGACATCGCGACGTTTTGAGCTTCTTTTTGCCTGCGCTCCTCCTTCTCTCAGGCTAGCTAGAAGTAAATGGCACAGGTCCATCGTTTTTTTCCCCAGCGGCTTTTTCCCCCTTTGCCAAAAGGATATGGTAAAACTGCATTAATTCCTAGAGCCCCGGTTCGTACGCGAAGATGACCCCCGACTAGAGGAGTTGCGTCCACTCCCCAGACTTTTGAGTGTGGATTTGTTTTTTTACGGCGCATGAGGGGAGATTCTTCCGGCGGGTGGCGAGTTTCCTCCGTGCCCTTCCCGACTTGACATACGATCTATCCCCCTGAAA
>Ga0179593_1689289_pt1 | contig 17950 bp, 21 predicted proteins | sample CZODoug2_1_08_16_FD_185931 | JGI IMG/M metagenome (GOLD analysis project Ga0179593, IMG submission 185931) | Vadose zone soil fungal communities from Angelo Coast Range Reserve, California, USA - CZODoug2_1_08_16fungal (PacBio error correction) | ecosystem: Environmental > Terrestrial > Soil >... | reverse complement strand
CTATCCTCCTGCCTGGTCGTGAGGAAGGGGAGGAGTCACTCGCCTAACGTAGAAGCTTGCTCGAATTTCTTCTGGCCATCCTAGTCCGCAACTTAGAATATGTTCCTACTTATCTTTTAAAAATTCTTCCAGCCATAAAGTTGACGGCTCCCCTTCTCTCCTCCTCTGTCCTCTCTAGACTGTTTCTTTGGAAGCGTGCACTCTTCTCATCAGATATCCCGCAGGGGTCTCCCCCTTCCCCCTCTTGGTCCTCCTCATTCTCGACTACGGCTCTATGCTTACAAGCCGATACCCTCCTAACGAAAAGAGCGTCAATTTTTTTTACCCCTTTTTCGTAGCGTGACACAGCCGGGGAACGCATTTTCCTACCGCGGCGCGCGGAATGGAAGCGAACTGTTCTAGTTTCTCCTGCTGGACATTTCTCCCCCCTCCTGGATGGTAAGATTCCCCTTCCCGATCCAAGCATACCCCCTCGTCCCGCCATCATGATCACATCTTTTGCCACGCCTTTGAGTGGATGAATACCCTGTGTTACCGTACCAGGAAGAAATCCCCCGAGAGTTGAGCGCCGCCTTGAACGCAAGGAACTCCCCTTGTCCCCTCAAGTGTTTTCTGACGCGCGCGTTTTCTTTCCCTTCTCTGCGCGAAAAACAGAGGGTCGCCAGCCGCGACCAGCGAAGCATCTGTATCCCTTGGATGCTTCATTAGCATGCTGGTGCCCCTACTTGGGTCTAATATAACTCCTTTTTTTTTCCCGGAGGTGGTTGGCTCCAGGTGACCCCCTCTCTTGACCGCGCGCCGAAGTCCCCCCCGTTCTTAAGGTAGTCATCCTCGGGTACTTCCTCCTTCCGTTAGATGAGATTCAGACCTCCCCGTATAGTGATTTTTCATGCGTTTTCGCGTCGAAGGATTTTTCTCCCTTCTGAATAGTGTCGCAGTTCTCTTGCCCACATATTTCAGATCAGACGTGGTTCGCCCTCCCCCCCCTTTTTTCTCCCAGACAGACGCCCTCATTTTTTACGATCCCCCCGATCTCTCTCCCCCTCGAGTTTACTCGGTTTCTTAAACGAGTCAGTTGCTCTGAGGCAATTCCCTTCGGCACGTTCTGTCTGGGTACTGACGGATTTTTCTCCAATCCTTCCCCCGGTGATACGGCCAGCCCGTTCACCGCTTCCCTCATAGCAAAAACCCCCTCTTCGGAAAGTTCCTTCCGCTTTCGGCAAGTTACCCTGCACGACGGTTGCCCCTGCCTTTTATTTCTCGACACAACCGCTGCCCCCCCCCTCGAGGAAATATCTTTCTACGCGCAGGAACTACTGATCTCTCTCTTGGCGATAGGCCCTTCCTCGCTCCTCCTTCGCGAACGTGCCTCTTTTTTAGTGTATTAATGTAAGTCTCTTTCACGGCGGATAGTTAGTTCAGTGAGCACCTTGATCCTTGGCCTTCCGCGTTTCCCTCCTTCAAACAATCCTTTCCCGGCTATGAAGATATGCTTTTCTTTTTCTCCCCACCCCGAAGGGAAGGACATCTCTCATGAGACAACGATTCCTTTCTCTTTCCTCCCCCTGGCCCGGGATCGTCCCTTTCCGCTCCCTCTTTCTCTTTACTATCCGCCCCCCCCCCTCTCACCCGACGGAATGAGTGCCCTCGTATGCTTTCACAGATACACTCTGAGTCCTCCCACTCTTTCCTTTGCAGAACGCGGTTGCGGAACCTTCCCTTTCTGATTGATCGATTTTTCTCGCAGCTTGGAGATCCAGATCCATCCCGTTTGGTTTTCTCTAGGATTATCTGCTCTGCTCTCTGCTCCCCAGGAGAGAATCTATGTGAGGGGGTTTCTGAGTTTTCTTCCCTAACATCCTCCGTTTCGTTCTCCGGAAGCAACTTATATTTCCATTCTTTGAAGATTCCTTCACGATACTGCGCTAAGTGAAACTGGCTTCGCCAGAGGACACCTCTTTCATTCTTATTTTGTTGAGTCTGATGTCTTTTACCATTTTAAAGAGAGCCCCTATTTATATAAGCCTGCCTAAAGGGAAGATTCCCTCGCAGTTGCTGCCTGCAGCTCTCCTAACCGGGGTTCTGGACCTCTCTTCCGACACCCACCCTTTTTTTTTGCCCCGAACTGCTGATCTCCTGTTTTTTCGCTCCGAACCATAAAGAGAGAGCAGCTCTTCGGTGTGATAGGATTTTTTGATCCTGCAGACGTACCCTTGTACCCGTTCGCTGGTGCCTCTGTGATGCGTCAAGGAAGCGACTATGACTCTTTCTCAGTCCTCTTTCTTTGCGCCATGTAATAGTGCCTTTCCCTCATTTATCGGAGGGACGACTCAAGCAGCGCCGCCGGTTTCTTCCTTTGATAATAAAGCAGTTTTCTTTGATCCCTTCTATTAAGCTTGTAATAAGATTTTCTCTCCTCTCTCTTATCTCTTCCCCCCGTTCCTGTGGGGGTCGCTAGATCCACCACGGTCCCAGATATATACTCTTACGTTTCATTATCGCCGCGGCCAAAAATAATGATGTTGAAGGTCACGTCTCTTCACGGTGGCAAAGGTGCTTCTTCAGCCCGACGTCGACTCAGAAATACTGTCCAACCCCTTTTAGATTAAGTTCGCGAACGCTGAAGATCCCTTCTCTTCCCTGAAAGGAATAGCCTCTCTTCTCTCTTTCCCCCACCTTTTCCTGGAGCGTTCCTTTTTTTCTAGTTGCTTTTCGTAGAATTATGGCGTTTGCCCTGGGAGGGCCCCCCCTAGTGGAGGTGGCTCTCCAGCCGCAGGTCCCCCTCTCTATGTTCTTCCGATGGCCCTCCCGGTTTCCCTGTCGGAACAGTTTTTCAGGAGCGCTCTCCTCTCTTTCTTCTGGCACAACAAGACTCCTCCCATTCTCTAGTGCCATTCATTTTGCACACTTCTCTTTTCTGGGGTCCTCTCACTTTAGAGGGTATGCCTGCTACGAGATCGGGCACCTTTTCCTCTTCCCCCATTCTGACATGGCCCTTTCAGACCGGGGCGAACCAAGGATGAGATGACACCAAGAAAGGAGTACACCCGAATTTACCGCTTCGACTCCCTTTCTTCCCCCGGAGTAGCCCCGTCCCTCCCCCAGCGAATTAGAAGGAAAAGATTGGTACTCCATTCCCCGGCAAGGGAAGACCCGGTAATATCGGAGGGCACCTGGAAGCCCCTCCTCGACTCAAGCGCGAGGATGATGATTCAACCATCTTCATAGAAGGTGACCTCCTCACAGTTATATTCCGGGGTGCCCCCTCCCCCCTGAGATTACGGATGAGCAGGGGTAGATCCCCTCTTGGAAGTTGAGCGCATTTGCTAAGTGAAGAGACTCCTTTACCCCCCTCTTTCTTAGCTTCAATTTCTAGGTGACTTTCTTAGGAGGAGCGAGGTGCTACTTTTCTCCCGGAAAATGTCTTCCCCTATATATTTTTTCCGCTGCGCGGGAAAGAGCTTCCCCCGAGTGATTTTCCGTAATGAGGCGTTCCCCCTTACGAAAGTGGTCTTCTCCATATTCGAATTTCGATGTCCCAGCATGCTCAGGAATGTGTCCTTGAAGCATCCCTCGCGCGCGGTAAGTACCTTCCCTTTGCGCCTTGCCTTTTTTCCAAATTACTTGCACAATTGCGAATTTACTCTTATCTTGTATTTAAGTGTTCCCTGTGCGAGTTCCGCTCCCCTTCACGCACCAAGGAAAGACCTTTAATCGGCGACCAATCTGTTGGGAGGGAGAGTAGGCAGGCGAGCTACTCGAAAGACCCCCTTTGGTGCAACCCCCACTTCTCACCTCCATACCAGGAGGACAACCTGTCCCGCCCGTTGATAGTCACAGCCCCAAAAAAGGTATGTTAACTTTCCTAGATCTAGCCCCCTTGGCGGAGATGTTGGCCTTTCTGTCAGACAAGTAGTTCTTTGCAGAGATGTGCCAGTCCTCATCGATTTTCCCCCCCTTCCCCCTCTTAGGCATCCAGCCCTACCCTAATAAAAGGTCAGTCCCTGCTGAGAGGTCTGATTCTCTTATATCTTCCTAGATCAGCCATGCGCTGCTCTACAGGTGTCTTCTCACAATTCTTTACTAAGAAGGAGGTGCTTTCCAATATCGGCACTCCCAGCATTAGACTCGGTCCCTAGTAATCAGGTTCAAAATTCTTTCTACGCTCCCGTTCTTTGAAGATGCCGGTGGTGTTTTTCTCCTCTTCTCGAAATAGAAGGGTTAGTTCTTGGAAGAAGTGAATTACCCTTGAAGTCCAGTCTATCTCCCATCCTCCGGGAATACCGGGTCACCACCTATGTGTGACGTTTCATTTCATAATCCCCTCCTTGGGTTGTCCCTTTTTCACGGACACACTCCCCTCCCCTTCGAAATGACGCTACATCCTTTTTTTGGACGACTCACCTTTTGACCTCTTTTGGCTTCCCGGGATGCTTTTCACTTGCGACATAGAATGACGCGGGCCTTTTCTCAGGACAACAGTCATGACCCCCTCCTACTCCCTCACGGTGGTCCGAAGTTTTCCCAGTTCGGAAACGATACACGGTCTCAGTCCCGGATAATTTAGTCCTTTCCTAGTGAACCCTCCGCCCTCTTTCTCTTCGGGGATTGACCTTTCAAGGAGCAAAGTTGATTATTTTTTTCTCCCCCCCGCTCAGTAGATCCCTCCGGATCCGTGTCCTCCTTCCTCCTTTTTTTCTTATGATTCTCTCCCGGAGATGCTCCGTCTTTTTCTCCGGCTCGATTTAGCGGCGAGAGCCGCGCCTCTCAACTGTAATGGATGAGCCCTCCCTTAATAGCATGATTTGTTCTTCACGACGTGACGGTAATCCTCCTTCGCTTCTTTGCTTTTCTTTTTTAAGACGGGGCGCCGCCGTGTGTTCCTCCCCTTTTCCCCGTTCGTGGAATGCCCCGAAGGCGGTGCGGTCAGTCTGTCTTTTCCTGCCGGGACCCGTATCGTGCTCTACCTTCTTTTTCAGGCGGGACTTCGGAATCGTTTTTTTCCGCAACTCGTCTTTTCCCTGTGCTATCCTCTTGTCTTCACCGACCTCCCGTTAATTATGAAAGCTTCAGAGACACAGATGGTGCCCTCCTCTGTATCGCTTCGAGGAAAGGCTTCCCCCCGTCCCCCTTACGGACCCATCATTCACTCCTTAGGCACGTCCGAGATCCCCTGATTTCTTCCTTCCTTCATATGAAAACGGCTCTGGTGTCCGGAATACAATCTTTTTTTCTCCCACATTATCCTTTCCAATCGTGCCCTCTCACAACTTCCTGCTTCGGCATTTATTCCGGCACTCCACCCGGGGCCTCAGACACAGTAGGACGCTTGGGGGTGTGTTCCCCCTACAGAAATCATCCTGCCCCGGGTCGTATCCCGCCGCAGGAATAGGTGGTTGAGTGGGTTGGGGTGCCGACTCCCCCCTCGGGTGATTGGAACGGACTCGTTTCCTCCCGAACGTGAATATGTCCTTTCCCAGGTTAGTTAAGTGAATCCCCCCCCGGCCAGCGCCTCCGCTCACCCGTTATACCTTGGAATCGACACACCCATCGACCCTCCTTCCCAAAACCCCCCACCCCGTTCAGACGGCCGACCGTGGACTTTACCCCATCCTTAAAATAAAAGCTTCAAACCCCAAGGGCCCAAGGAGACTACCAGTACACCCACTTCTTTTTCCTTCCCCCACAGACCGGGCAGTGACACCCACACACTGACGTCCCTACCGGCTACCCTTCGTACCTTTCCTGGAACCCTTCTAGACCCGGTCTTCTTTCTCTCTCCCTGATAGAAATGATAAGAAGAAGAATGAGGGCCAATGGTCTTTCCCCCCAAAGATCCCATTTCTGCTGGAAGAAGAGTCATTCTCCGCAGTTTCAGAAAGAGATTCCCCTTCTAAATCTCTGTTATGTCCAGCTTCCTTCTCCGATAAGACCACCTTCCCCTATGCAGGGAGTCTTTTTCCCTTCGAGCGAAACCCTGCATCAGCTCAGGTCTCTTTGCACTCTTCTCCCTCTAACTTAGTTTATGGTTGGGTGTCTGACCACGGTTTGCGTCCTTCACTCCCCCCCCCGCTTGGTTTTTTTTTCTTTCTCCGGGAGGCCTGCTTCTATTTCTGCGCTCTCCTTCTATCCGTGATGTAAACTCCACCAGAGTTATATCTCTTCTTTTCCCTCTTTTTTTTTTTTCCTTGTTTGTTGATTCTTTTCTCCTTTCTCTCTCACGGTGGACAGCACATCGCAGGACTCAAGGAAGTTGTCCATACTTCCCCTCGAAGTTGATAATTACCCCTGGTGAAGCAGATCAACCCCCCTTTTCTTCCTCTCTTCTCGAACACCATACTCCCCTCGCTTTCTTTCCGTCTTCCTTTTTTAATCGCAGATACTAACTCACCAGTCTACTCCCCAACCACCTGACGGGGATCTATTTTCTATCCCAGGATCGGTAATCGCCTTCCTCAGTTCTAACTATCGCTTCTCTTTTGAAAAGTTAAATGGGCCTTCTGCTCTCTCACGGAAAAAGAGATTGTCTCGGCAGCAGTAACCCCCCTGTTCTCTTTGAAGCCACCCACCCTCTCCCTTCCTGGCCCACTCACCGGTGCTGATACCCCCCACATTTTAGCAGATGGCGCAATACATCGCAAGCCCTCCACCACTCAACTAAAACCCCGCCCACCCACACACTTCGTCTTCCAGGGGGATGTTGGTTGGTGGGCCCCCTCTATGGTTGGGGTTGGCAGTGTGGATTGGTCCAGGTGTAATAAGCGTTGCCCTGTTTTTTTGACTCCTTCTCCTGTATGCAATAGTTTGGTATCTTTCCTTCCCGTAGGGGCTGGGGAACGTTTCCCCGAATGGAAGGCTCCACCTTCAAATAATGTTTTTTGTCTTTATTAATGTCCTTGAACTTTTGATCAAATTTGTTGCCTCACTTCGCGATTAATTCTGGGAAGGCAGTGCACCCACCCGTCCCCCCTCACTCTTATACACGCCCTATTTTCTGAGATAGTAAACTCACTAGACGGCTCTTTCTCTTTTTTCCCACGAAGATCCAAATATTTCTTTTGCGGGCTTCCCCCTCGGGGAGTTTCCTTTGTTTAGCTTTTTGTGTTAAGGCAAAACGATATTGTCGGCACTGGACTAAGACTTTTGAAGATGAACGAATATTCTTTTTCTATTGCAAAGCCCCGGTCTACTTTGCTTGGATTAAGTTTGTTCCCTTTTTTCCTGAATAGGATCGGTTTCCGTTTCATGAAGGCAGTCCGCTCCCTGATCGCGGACGTTCCGAAGGTCCTTTCCCTCCATTTCCCTTTTGGTTTCATCTACTCCTCTCTATAGGTGCCCCCCCTCGGTGTTTTTATCTTTCCCTGGTCAGATGATCGGTTCCGAGTTGTCAGGGGCTGCCTGTTCGATCTTCCACGGACCCCTGCTCCCCCATTCCAGTTTCTCCCCCAGCGCATGACCTTTCCCTCTTTACGTGTACGGGCCGTGAATCATATGGTCCTCCCTGCGAGTCCACCTAGTTTACCTCTTCAGGAAGTTCTCTTTTCACAACGCTTCCATATAGGAGGGAAAATGGCTCACCCCCACATACTCTTGGACTTCTCCCATGATCGGAACCCTCCTTCTATTTCGGTGAAGAGCACCTTATATTCGGCGCGCAATCGCGCCTCCCCTTCTTTCCGGATCGCTACTTTTTTTCGCTCCCTTTTAGACTTGTTCCTCCTTACAAAATGAGTAGCTGACACTTCCCTCCCTTTGCATTAGCGTCCCTGAGAGGTGATTTGCATCCATTTCTCCTCCTGTTAAGATTAACACCTACCTCTTCCAGTCCTTTCAGATGATTATTCACCCCCTTCTGATGGATCTCTGTAGGCGTGGATCGTCCGACGTTCAACTTCCACCCCCCCCTTTTTCTTTGCCGGCAGGATGACACATCTTCTTGTCACTTGAAGCAGCAACAACTTCCTTTTCTCTGTCCTCCCTCCACCCCCCCAACAGAGCTGTGTCCCCTATCGCACAGTCTGGAGTAGTCCCCCTGTGCTGTCGCTCTTTCCCTTTCGGGTATGCTGGCTTTTGTCCCCCCCTTCTGCATGATCCCTTCTGTAGAGAAGATGGCTATGCGACGTCACACTCGCCGGAGATACTTGTCCTTTGGGTATATTGCGTACCCCCACCCTCTTTCCCCACCTCGTAGGTGCACCCCCCTTTGAGTGATCGCAAAGCCCCCCCGGAAATCGTCAAGCCTCTCCCCTTCTAGTCGCTCGAGACCTCCTTTCTATTTTTTGGAGCTTTCCCGATTCCCTCTTCGAGGCGGAAGAGTCTTTTTTTTTTCCTCCTAAGCATTACGACCCCGACGGTAGCAGACGGCCCACACCCTCCCCCCTTCCTTACCTGTCCTCACTCCCCTCCACCCTCTATCCCCAATTAACTCCGAGAAAGCCCTTGCGTTTTTCTTCCCTTTTGTTTCTGCATACAGTAGTCAATCTTTTCACCTCTAATTCGGACCCACGGTGAGGATAACCCTCCCCCCCCAGAAGATAAGAATTCGTCCTCTAAGGTATAGGGTTCCCCCCCCCCCTCTCCCCTTTCTTAGGGACTCTCCCTTGCAGTCTCCCGACTTTGTTGCGAGCCTTTGCGAGAGCACTAGAAGGGTTCTATTGTTGGAAGCAAGTGAACACCCCTCTCTTCCTAAGTCCTTCCTCCCCCTCCCTGCTCCCCACCATAGGGTGAGGTTCTCTTCCCTTTCCCCCATTCTCGACATAGCCTTGAGAATGGAGAGTACCCCCTTCCCTCTACCGTCGAACTTTACCCTCCCCCCACAAGTTCCCCCATTCCCGTGCCCTTAATGTGAGTAGAGTGAAACCGTCTTTTTGGAACGGAACCCTGCGCTGTTCCCCCTTGCAGGCCCGCCCGGTGTGCCATTCTCTTCAGGACAAAAACCTGCTGGACATCGACACTCTCCCTTTCTGGTTTCCCCCTCTTTCTTCCCTAAGTAATCTCCTCATGATCAATCACTTTTTTGTGAGAAGCCCCCTCCAGAGCCCCTCCTCTATCTTTTGAGAATACCCTTTACATTTCAGTCGATCCTAGCCCTCTCGTTGAGTCGCCTCTGACGTCAATGGAACCGGTTTCCCTTTTGACGAAAGGTGTCCCTCCTGGATTGAAGTTCTCTTTTTCCGCTTCTTCCCATTCAATCGTAATAACCGAGAAGAGTCGAGGCGTCTTTTCCTTCCTGAAGAGAAAACTTGAGAAGTCAACCCCTATATTATTCTGGTGCCCCCCCCCCAACAGTTCTCCTACATATATCTCGGAGGTGGATTCCCCCCTTGAACTAAGAAGCCGTACCCCCCCCCCCCGTAACTTTCTCCAATATACCCTTTTCCAATAGTATTCCTTAGGAGAGCCATTAAGAAGGATTAGTTCCCTCTATCCAGTTATTTTTAGGAGATTTTATTCTACCCCAGATGTTACTTAGGAATATTTTTACCTCCCTGGTCCACTTTCTCTTTTCGACATGAACGTGTATTCAACAGCCCTTCTCCTCTCCATCTTGCAGGTCAGATCTTGATGGTGACAGATCTTCGTCTCCTCTCCCTTATTCTCTTAGAGAACTTTTTTCCACTGCTCAATTAATTGGCAAAGTCCGCTCTTAATCCGGCATGAACCTTTTCCGGAAATACAATAGGACCTCTCCTCTGAATCCCCCCCTACAGTTCCTCCCCCCTTTCGAACAAAATCGCGCTTCCCTTCTTTTTGCCCCCAGCATTCTACTCGCAAATCCAACGTTGTGTTACCTGACCAGCCCAGGGCCTCCTCTTCCCCACCCCACTCCTACCCATTCCAAAGACGGGACTTTTCCCGCTCTGTTGAGAGTCACTCCTTCGAGGGAGATAGTCTCCTCTCCTTGATTGAAGAGCCCCACTCCATGGTCCTCTTTTTGGAAATTTAGTCCTCGGTGGGCACCCGGCCGGCTAGTACCCTTCAGCGGAAGTTGCCCTTTCTCCCCTTGAAGAACCTCAAAATGTCCTTGCACAAACCCACTTTCTTTTGAGTTTGGCCTCGCCATGCTGATTGAAGATATGAATCCAGAGGGAAGGGAACCTCTTTCTTTTCCCCCTCGGCCGTGCTCATTTTTTTCCACACCCTCATGTCTCCCTTCAGGCTCCCCCGTCCTCTGACCAGCGCGAGCTGGCTATACCCCTCCTCCCCAACGACCACTACCCTTGGCCGCAAATGCGATGACCGATGGGTTTTTCATGGATTCAACCTCTCTCTTCATGATGATAATCCGCAGGTTAAGTTTCTCCCCTCGCGGTTCAAAACGCTTCTTTTTTATCGCTGACTTCGGTCCCACCTTACGCCCCGTAAGTAAGCTCGGCCCTGCCCGATATCTGCGATGCTACGCCACCGGAGAGCAGCCCGCTTTGTCCCTCCCGCTGTCCTTCCTATCCAACCTGCGGAAAAAGGTTGCGTTTTTGCTCGAAGGACTTTTTTTTTTTTTTGAGTGCCAATGATCTGCCCCTTCTTTCTCTCTCATAGATCTGTTTCTTCAAAACCCAGCAAGACCGATCTAATAAGTTGTTGTTTTTTCCTCCTTTCACCTCTGTGTCTGGCGCCGGAGCGAAGTATCGTGCAGTCCATCTCCTCTTCATTCCCCAGTGAAGATGTTCCCTTCTGTTTCCAGCCGACTTTTGAAGAAGAATCAAACCTTTCTGTCCGAAGATGTCAGAGGGACGTCTCTCTTCTCTCTCCGGTTTTTTTTTTTTCCTCACTCCTGCTGGTGATGATGGGACCTTCGGACTTCAAGCGTCGAGCATAATCAGGCTTTGTACCCGTTTCGAGCTGGTCCTTTTTCTGACGGAAACTCGTGTGTGCCTTGGGGTTTTTCTTTGAAGCCTGAAACTGTCTCGCCCTGCTGGCCCTCAACTGGGGTGCAGATATGGAGCGAGATTATCCCCGCCTTCCCCCTCTTTCTCTCCGGTACAGTGGTCCGTTGATCTCTGCATTATCCCGCTTTCTCGCAATCTGTATTTGGGCTCGGTGTGGGGCAAGACAACGCAGTTCATGCCGGCCAAACTCACCTCCTCCCTCCTGATGTGAACCGTTCTTTTGGTTAGCTCTTCATAGCAACCCTCTTCGTGACCCATCAGAATAATTGACCTACGCCCACCCCCCATATTAAAGTTCTGATTCCTTGTCTCAAGATTTGGACACGAAGATCCCCACCTATAATGGAGAGGGATCCCTCGTTGACCGGGTGATTTATAGAGGTTCTTTTCTGGAGGAGGAAATGGGAGTTAACAGCGGCCCTCTTTTTTGAGGTTTTTTTCCCGCAGCCCAGACTTCTTGTGCGAGGGCACTATTTCGTTTCAAGGGACCGTCACCGTGGATTCATATCTTCCCTTTTCCGATCGATCCCCCCTACCCCCCTTCGCCCGGCCACTTTCCGTGAAGACCCGGGCCTCATCAAATCTACTGGGATGGGTCTTCCTTCCACGTATCACCGCGATCCAGTTCTTTTTCCCCTCTTCTTCGGGCAAAAGCCTTTTTTTTTCTGTTTCAGTAGGCTCCCCTATGTCGGGGAAACACCAGGTTTCATTTCTCACACCCCCTAGTTCCTACGGTTGAGCTCCTGACAATACCCACACCGTTCCGTTAAAGAATTCCTACCCACTGAAAAAATAACAGATACGGGTCCGGCCCCCCCTTCTTCCTCTTTGCCCGCACGTCCTTTTCTTTTTCCAATACTGACCCACGGAGGAGCAACGGTCATTCGTTCTTTCTGGAAGCCAACAACCTCGCCTTTCACCTATGATGAGACGAACGTTTTCTTCCGGCACAGACCCCCACACCCAGTTCGGACCCCCCAATTAAAGTCTCTGTCCTTTTGCCGCTCGAGAAGGGTTGAGGCTTCGAGACCTTTCCTTTCTCTCCAGCCATGAGCCTGCCTCCCCGCTTTTCCTGAGTCTCTGTGGCTGTCGAAAGTTACGGTGACTTGCCGTTTCCTCGGCGGCGATCAATCGACTCGTTCATCCCAGCAACTGTGCGGTTGTGCTTCCCCCCTCCCCACTGTAGTAAGCCCTGTGTCTTTCGCTTTGATGCTCTCTGTTGATCATGATGATCGGACGGACCTATTTTTCCTGTTTTTTTTGTTTTGCGCCTTAGTAACCAGCCCCTGCTTGGTCCTTCCTCTTTTTTCCAGCAGGTCCTCCCCTTTTTGATAGCTTCCCCCCCAGTAGAGCGCAGGTGGTACGTCCATAAAGGCAAAAGGACCGACTGTGTCTTCTCCTTGTTAATGGCCCTTTTTTCTCTCTTTTCGATTTTTGCCTTTCTCTTGATGTGCGCGTGCCCTGGCTCCATCGAATCTCCCCCTCGGCCGAGAATGAGGACGGTTGCTGCTTTCCCCCCTAAGTTTCCTTCTTCTTTTCAGAGCTTGGACACTCTGACACAGATATTAAAGGAATTCCCACCCCCCCCTCCCTTTCCGGCAAATATACCGTCCTTCCCTCCCCCAACCGTCACCTCCTGACAAAGGGAGAGGGCTCTCCTCGAATTAACAGATACTTCTGTCCCTTCCCCTGAAGGCGGACTCGTGCCCCCCCACCTCATTTTCCCTCCAGCAAGCCTTCGACTTTTGGGCAGCGGAACTTTAATAATACTCCTTTTTTCGCACGACAATTCTCCTATCCCTGACGTTGTTTTTGGAGAGATCAGCTTGGTCGTGCGGACAGGGGTCCGCTTTGAACCCTTTCGTGTTGCCCAGGATTTGTGCGGGCCACGCTTTCAGCCTTCTTTCTTTTTCCAGCATCTCGGTCCTATCTTTGATTTACCTCTTGAAGGAGAAGGGATTTTCGTCTCCTGGTGGTTTTTGCGAGCACTCGGAGGGTTCTTTTTCTTTCGTTTCTTTCTGGCTTCTTCGTCTGAGATTCCAGCCACTGCTTTCATTCTGGGTTTGGTCGATTCCCCTTTTTTTTCTGCTGTGTTTCCTTAAGAGCACAGCCGCTTTCGCCACTGAAGACCCTTTTAGTGAAATTCGAAATTTTTTCCTCCTTACTGGGAGTTTTTCCTTTTCCCTTAAGGATCTTTGTGCTTACCGCGAGCCTCCCCTCTAGGAATGTTAAGCCCCCCTCTTCCCCCACTTTCCATTTTTTCCACGGAATTCTTTTTTTTAAGAAGTTTCCTTTTCCTCCCCCCTTCTAAAAGACTCCCCCTTCCCCATCTACTCCCCTCCGTGGGTGACCGCATCCAAGAGACATAGAGCTCACTTTTCTACTACTGGGTACTCCCCCCCTCTTTTCCAACCGTTCCCCGTAGCAAAAGATAGTTGATTTCCCCTTCTCGGGACCTGGAAAAGGAACCAGGGAGTTAGACTTCAGCGAGCACAGGGGGTTCCCGAGCGTAACTCTCCTTTTTGTCGCAACACCCCTACTTTCCCCGCCCCCCCCCAGAAGTTAGCCACCTTTCCCTACGACGGAAGACCCTCCTGTTTCCTGAGCGCCCTGCTGGTGAAGCATCTTGGTCCCCCCTCACGCTTCCCCTGAAGTTGGTTGGATTACAACCCTCGAGAGAAAGGTGGCTCTTCGTGGTTCCCCTCGTTCTCGGTTTTTTTTTGACGTTTCTTCCCACTGAGCAGAGGTGCGGTCAGATGATTCCTCATCCGTGGGCTGTTTGACCGTATCGTGATGCCTGCTTTTGACGCGCGTAGAAGTGGTAGGTTTGTCTGGAGGGGCGCCGGTGAGGGCGTGTTGTCCAGTCGCGTGTATCGTCGGGTTGTCGAGCTTTTCAAACTGCTTCCATAACGCCTTTATCATATGCCAGGTTTCAGTACTTTTCGCTAGACCCGATGTGCGCGATTCTATCTGATCCTATCTGGTGGTGTTCGAAAAGAGTAAGGTGCTACGTGACCATAAAAGTTTCTCTTTGGGGGGAAATTAAATTCTGCTTTCTCTCGAGGGTCTGTGTTGTCCGTCTGTTCGTTGCTTTCTCGGCTGTCGGGTTGGCCCTGACCTCCAATCAGGCTCGCTGAATAAAATTAGCCTCCTTCCCTGAAAGTCCGTGCCATCGAGAACCTTTTGAAGATTAGGACCTGTTACTGAAGTGGGGGGCCGTAAAATAAACGAGTGTTCCTTGACGCACAGGTTGTCCCGCTCCCCTTTGACACACACTTATACCCCCCCCGATGACTCTCCCCCTGAGGGAGTTTCTCGGAAATAGGTTGGTGTAGATGTAGTTTTTCTCTGAGGAAGTGACTTCCTTTTTGGGGTCTCAGTTTTCAGCTTATGGGATGAGTTCTCTCGGTCATGGAAAGGAGTTCATGCCCTCCCTTTTTCACGGCTTTTCCTTCCCTTACACGCTCCCTCCCCATTGATAAACCCCCCCTTCCTTCTCGTGCCCTTCCCGCCAACGCAAGAAGTAGGGGGATTTTTTTTTGATGAAGCCCGGGTCTTTTTCTCCGTCGGGTCCGTTCCCGGGTTCGAGGTGGAAGCTCTATGCTCCTATTGAATTTGTTTTTGGCGTCACATGGACGGATAGACCCCCCTTTCTTCCCGCTTTCTTATCTGTCCCCCCCTCCCCCACCCCCCGATCGAAGACGGTCAACAACATCCCTTAGAAGACGGAATCACCCTTCCCCTCCCAGATTCCCCCCCCTCCAGAGTCAGAGTTTTTCCCCAGTCCGCCTGTTTCCCACCCACCTGCCCCCTCACCCCCACTGACCCCCCCGGCCACCAGCCCTCCCCCTTTTCCCCCAAGCCACCCTCCTCACCCCCCTCTGCTCGACAGATGGAGCCTGTGATCAGCACCCCCAATTCCTTTCCATCCCGTGAGATTCACCGCTGCTTTTTCCCCTGAGAGAGTGTCCCCCGCCCGCGTCTGCAGCTCGAAAAGCCCAACATTTTTTTCGGCAACCTGTGTTTCTTCCTTTGTGGAGCTATGGTGCTTCTTTTTGAGGACTATGCTTCTATCCTTTCCTCTAATGAGTTTTCTTTTTCTATAGCCCAGACACCGAGCTCCTCATCCTCCGTTTTCTCCTCTTTCCGGTTTTCTCTGTTGCCCCTTCCTTAGAGCAGTATCGTGCAGCGCTTCTTCCCCCCTCCCCCCTCTTGGAAATACATCGCAGTTGGCTTCCCTGCGTGAGCACCTCTTTAGACAATTTGGTTTTTTTTGAAAAAAGAAAACTTCGGTTCCGAGATCTCTAGAAGCTGAAGAATCCTCCCTTTATCAAAGATTCGGGTCCGCTCACCTGGGTGTTTTTTCCCTTTCCCCCCCTCTGTAGAGAAGATCCCATGAGTTGTTACCACTCCTCCCCCTGGAAGAGAGTGATGCCAACCCTTTTCCCTTGTGACCCATCCTTTTCTAACTCTCCTCCCTCTATTTTGAAGAAATGACCTCTTCATAGCCCTTTCTTCTGGTGATAGGTAGTGAGATCCTCTACTCCAGCTCCTTTTCTCTCTCATATTGACTCTCCCCTGAGAGTTTCAGATAGACAATCTTTCCTTCTGTACCGTAGTTTTCCCCCAAGCAGATCTCATCGCCCCTTCCAACCGTTTTTCTTTGTCTTCTGTCAGCGAGTCGTTTTTTTCAGGTTTCTCCCGCGCAGCGATTCATCTTCTCCGGACTTCACCCCTCTCCTTCCCTCCCCTTCCCCCCCCCATATTCACGTAGCGCCTTCTCTCGTTCAATTCCCTTTTCAGGCCCGACGCTATCTCACCCCCCTCTCTGTATCTTTTTTTTTTTTGATTTCTAGGAGGAGTGCCTTTTTTCCGAGCATCGTCTTTTACCAACTTTTTTTTTTCGTGAATAAGCCGTCCCCTGAAGCTGCTTTTTTTTCCTTTTTCTCTGTAGGGCAAGATGGCTCCCGGGCTGCCCTGTTTCGGATCGTCTCTTTTTATCCGGCAAACTCCTTTTCTGCCGTCTTCCTTCGAGCGCGGAAAGTGAAGAACTTTTCAATATAAGGGGTTGTGTCCTTTGGTATTTATCCTCAGAGGAGCTAGAGATAGGTTTCCATTTACCCTTTTTTCCCTGATAGGAGATCTACCTGAGTTGTCCTTCCCTTCTATCTTCCGTGAGGAACTTTTCCACCCCTCTCGCATCGACAGAGCTCCTTGCATTTCCAAATTCCCTCGGTCCTACGAATTCCCTTCCTCTCGACTTAGAAAGGAAAAGCGTGGCCTTTCTCCACGCATTTCTCCTCCGGCGCACAGATAATCTCTGCCTCCCCACTCCGCCCCTCGGGATGATGAAGACGTTCCCCTCCGGAACCCCTCTTTCTTATATTAGGTGCCCCTCAGAACTTCCTCAGTCCTCCGAAGATTAAGATTAGCCTCTTATTCTTACCCCTTTTTTCAGTTGAGCGCAGAGAACAGTGACGTGCTCTCAAGCCCTTTTCCTTCTGGAAAAGTTCCTCCTTCTCATTCCCCCCCCCCTTAAACTGAGGGTGAACCTGTGCTTCCTTGTATCCACTAGTACCCTCCAGTGGAGAGGGCACCTTCCCCACTCGTGATGTTTCCTCCTCGGGACGTCATTGAGTCCGTTACGACTTTTAAAACTTATACCCCGGGGCTCTCTCGGTTAAATAAGGAATGCAGCAGCATCCACCTCTGACGTGCGCGCGGTAATCTCATACCTTTGCTTCCAAAAAAGATTAGACACAGTAATGGCGCTTCCAACTCCCTCTTGGAGAAATAGGGTATTCCCCTCTAGGGTATCGGTCTGCTGCTCAAGCTCCCTTAAAGGCCCACTATTAATTTTCCTCTGTCTCCCTTCCATGGTGGAGAAGGATCTGGATGGTCTGGTATTGCTTGGACTTAGACTCTTTCACCTCCCAAATAGTCGGGACCCCGCGATTTCTCCAGCCCGCAACTGCATCGTAAAGTCCTTTCTCCCTTTTTCCCAGGGAGGTTCTATCTCCCTTCCTAGATGTTGGAAAAGAACTCGAAGGCTGAAGCTTCTTTTTTTCCTCTTCCAGCACTAAGAATTCGTCTCTAAGGTAGGCTCTTCCCCCCAATACATCCCTTCCTCTCACATTCCTCTCTTTCCTAATATACGTTTTTCCACATCAATGTCGCTGGTCTTTCTTCCCTTACTGAGTATACGACGTTCCAGGAGTGATGCGCCCCTCTCTGTGATGGGACCCCCTTTTTCCGGTCGATTCGAATTAGAATATGGTTCCTCAGCGTATCGTTCTCAAAAAGATTCGTAGGGATTCATCTACATTAGTTGCCTTCAGTCCCTCCCGGGTGGCGGGCTGTCTCTTTGTCTCGTTGCCGCTCTTTTTTTTTGGAAGCAGGTCTTCAGTCAGTCGGTCCGCAGAGAACGGTATCGAACGGTCCATTTTGTTTCCCTTTCATCGTAATAATTCCATCTTTCTTGGTGGCGTTTCGCCATTTTGTTCCGAGCACAGGCCCTCTGAAGACAGCTCCCCCGCGTCCATTCGCATACGACTCCATTACTGGGCTTCTTAACGCGTCCTTTTTTCTTTTTCCCACGGGATGCGCGCCTCCGGAATTGAAGAGGTGATGCCCTCAGTACCTTAATGACTGTTATACTGCTTTCCAACTCCGAGTTTCACCCCCTTTTCTCCTATCCCCGCCTCAAGGAAGTCTCATTCATGATCAACCCGTGGGTGAAGCATCCTTCCCCAATCGCATCCCTCGGAGTTGGCCTCGTAGACGCCATTACTTCACAGGTGTGGCTTCCCCCTCCTGTCGTTGAGCGCCCCTCCCGGAAATCGGAACTTTTACCTTCCGACAGTGCCCCCTTCCCCCCCTAAGGGGGTTTTTCGTTTCGGGGTGCCGTAATGGCCTTCCCTTTCAACTTCTCATTTCCTTATTTCTTCCCAGCGGGTCGACTGCTCCTCTCCCTCCGAAGGTAGCGCGGAGAGTCTCCCCGAGTCTTCACCTGTAATGGCCTTGGGAGCCTCGACTGATGGTGCAGATCACCTTTTTCTCATCCG
>Ga0179593_1574617_pt1 | contig 17951 bp, 21 predicted proteins | sample CZODoug2_1_08_16_FD_185931 | JGI IMG/M metagenome (GOLD analysis project Ga0179593, IMG submission 185931) | Vadose zone soil fungal communities from Angelo Coast Range Reserve, California, USA - CZODoug2_1_08_16fungal (PacBio error correction) | ecosystem: Environmental > Terrestrial > Soil >... | reverse complement strand
TGGTCTCTGGATGTATCGGTCCACGCTCTTCGTGGACCTTTTCAGTCCCCTTTCTATGGGTTTTTTCCTCACAGAAGTTCATGTTTGCTTAAGCAACATTCCAACCCACCGAGTGCATTCTGTTCATGTCTCTCAAGGCTACAATGCCTCCGGGGGGTGTTGGGTTGGAACTTCCCAGTCATTTTGCCCCCTTTTTTTCCCTGCTTTTCCCTTTCTCGCCAATTGGTGATATGTTTCCCAAGTATTAAATTATCCAAGGAGCCGTCTTTCCCCCTTTCGAACCGGATATTAACTACAATTTTTATCACCACAAAAAGAAGAAAAGCGCGGTTTTTCAGCTTAAGGAGTTTTTCCCATTCAGCAAGTATCGGCGCCCCGCGTGCCGATAAGGTTTCCTCTCCCTTCTTTTGAAGTAAACTAGCCTGCTGGTGCGGCCTGTTTAGGCTGGACTTTTAATCGTCATGCGCTGAAACGCCTCCCATTCTTGGCCTTCGTTAGTGCACCAGGTGACAGTGCATCGACTCTGCTTTTCCCCCCAAACTCGGAAACTAATATATGTTCGCCCCCTCCCTTTCCCCCCCGCGCAGCTCATAAGCCAGACCCCCAAGCCTACAAGTCCCCGCCTTTTCTAAGGACCTCATATATCTCCGACAGACATATGGTCAGGGCTTTAACGTATTCATGTTTTGTTCCCCGGCCACGAGTCGCATAGTAGTTTTAATCCTTGACCAGTTCTACCGGTTTATCCACCTCCCCCCTTCTTCATTTCCTTGCTCTTTCCAAGGGCTCAAGTAGCCATGTGGAACAAGTTTTCGGTTTCAGATGCAAAACAGCAAGAAGAGCACAACAGATCCGCTGCCTCCGGGATATTTCGCCCCAACAAGTAGGTAGTGATTTCTCCAAGGTTTCAGTTTTTAGTTGTTTTTTTTCTCCTTAACTCATTCTCTGTTTGCGAGAATTTCCCCCCTTGGACGGATCCCTTTGCAAAGGGTCACGGGCCTGCTTATTCTCCCTACGATGGAAAGCCCTGGCCGTTTCCCAGATGTATTGACAGCTGATGTGCGAGCGAGTTTCCCAGCTGGCTTTTGGCCTCTTGTGCCACTTGTGCTCTATAGTGCACGACTCTTTATAGATTCAAGTGCAATACAGAGGGTCAAGATGTTTCCCCCCCCATTTGCGGCCCGATGAAAGGAGGATTTTGGGTAATTTAACCGGCATTACTACCTTGAACTTCCTTTACTTACCGCTACACCCAACCTCATCGGATTCGAAGCACATGCCGATGGTGGCTCGATTGCTTCCCTGAAGAGATTCAGGCTTATTCTGGGTTTGCAATCAAAGCCCCTTTTCGAGGCTGGCAGGTTCGACCCCCTTTCATCCGCTGGTTTAACCCCCCTTCTGCAACTTCGAAGGCGTCCGTTATGGCGATTTCGTAATCGGCTGTTTACGTAACACTAACCTGCAAGGAATGAAAGGCCATTACGATTTTGTCTTGCTTCGCGCCCTTAAAGGGTGTCAGTATTTCCCATGTCCCTTTGACCAAAGGGTTGCCTTTCTGTTCGGTCAGCATTTGATGATAAAGGCGGTGCACCCGTTTTCCGTTATTCCCGTCTCTTTGCAAACCAAGTCCCTCAGAACAGAACACAGAAGGTGCTTCATCGCCGGCGAGTTTTCCCACCATCCAGATGAAAGAGCCGACTATTGAAGTGGGACGCCCCTTTTCCTTTGCCAAGGTTGTTGCCCCCAACCTAGAAGCAGGCTTTGGAATACTTACCTTCACGGTACTCAAATAAGCACCAGCGCCCCTTGACAAAACTGTCCAGTGACTCGCTCCTCGAAACCTTCCCCCGTCTCGGTCCGCTGCACCAGGAGCCCAACCCGAATAAAGTCGAGCCCACTCGGCCCCTCAAACTTTTGTCCTTCTGGACAGCATCACAAGACATGGTTTTCCCTTGCCTGGACAGTTTCCCCCTTCTCCCAATGTTCTGTTGAATTTTCAGCTCTTGTCTTTTCCGGGTCGATTTATCTTGGACTGGGAACCTGTGAAGGTTACCACCACCAGAACGGAATGCTTTTTACCTTACGCGCTCCTCTTCCTCCTTCCGTTGTTTTTTTCTCTTGCTATCAGTTTCTTTTCCTGAAATTGAACCGTTCTGATGTGGTAAACTTCGCCTTCCCCCGATTAAGGCGCTCTTCGATAGCCCAATCGTGAGCTTTTTCCGCCCCATTCACACCTCTGAGCCGGTGGCCACCTTGCCCCTGCCTTCCCTGGCCTTGCTGTTTCTTTCCGTGCTGCTTCCACTTCTCAGGAAAACAACAAATCGTTTTGCCGATGGGGGCGTGCTTATTCTGTTTGTTTCGTTCCATTTGCGTCTGCCTTTCTTCTGGATTTCTCCTTCATTGTTCGTTCCGACCGGCGGGTGGTCTACGAGGCGTGTTCCCGTACAAGGATTCTTCAATCTTGTGTCCCCCCCCCCCCTTTCTTGGCACCGCCAGGGGCGGTTCCCCACGGCCATCTGACAGGACTCTTCTCTCTATTGTTCGTGCTAAGATGGAACCTCCCCCACAGTGGTGATGCGTGGGCACTCTGGGTTTATCCCACTTTTGCGTTCCCCTCCTTTGAGAAAGCAGCGCTGAACGACACGCAGCCCGACGCAAATGAGTTTCGGGCCAGGACCTCGTACCCAAGGGCCCTGCGCGCCAAGCTACCATCCGACAATCTAATTGTTTGGTGTGCCCGTGATTTTTTACGCTTTTTCCCATGTGCACGTCGGCAACGCGCCCCTTTTTTCTCCTTTGGCTCCGGGTTAAAACCATGACTGTAATTGTCTTCGTGAACCGTTCTTTAAGCATTTAGGAGGACTTTCCAAACAGACGCCTTCCGGTATAGTTCGTTAGGGCTTTTGAGAGCAGTCTTTTTTCCCGGGCTTCCCTGCTGCCATGGCTTTCATGGTTCCTGTGACGTTACGACAGTCCTGTTTACCTTTCCGTATGAAGGAAAGGACCCCCGAGAATTGAATTCGTGGCGAAGGGCCCCCCTATAGGGCCTCCAGCGGTATCTCTATAGTAGTAGTGTTGCTTAAGAGAGAAACTGGTCTGCCCCACCCCTGCCCCAAATGCGAAATTCGTGTTCCCCTCCTCGGCACACTTCAACAGGAAAATTTTTCTGCCTTCTAGGTCCCTGAGTCCATAGTAAATACGGCTATAAAAGGCGAGCCCTTCAGGGATCTTCATTTTCTTCTCGCCACACCGGAGCTTCCTTCTAAAAAAATAAATGCCGTCCCTCCTGGTCTCCCCAAGTATCCTCCTTGGATATAGCCGGACGGCTACTTTTTCTCTGTCGCTGCCTTCTTTTGCTTCCCCTCCAAATGCTTTCCCTCTGCAGAGTGCTTGGATGTCTTTTGCACTTCGCGGGGAGTCAGAGGCTTTTTCTCGAGCGCTGGTACTGGGAGAGGAAATTAAGAACTCTGTCCGAGTGTACCCATGATGGCTTCGGTCCTCTGCCGACCAATCCTGTCTTGATTCCCCTACGATTTCCCCCGCTCTTGGAGGATTGGCTTCCGGATGTAGCGTCTTCTTTGGTATGATGGAGGGTCTTTCCTCTATTTCTATTTCATTGGCGGCCTCGTTTCTCTTCCCCGCGGCACCAAATGAGTGTGTAATTACGACGCTGCCACGACCTGTCTGGGTTCAATGCGCATTAACAACGTCCCCCCCGCCCTCCGGCGAACCATTGCATCCACCTCCGTTTTACTGACGGATCCGCGCGGCTGCTCTCCGGCCACGGGGCGTCTCTTGGCTGATTGACGGCGGGTTTTTGTCTTCTCTATCTTTGTTGGTTGTCCTTGACGTTCTTCGTTGCTCATTGAATCCCTTTTGAGACATCTCACCAATGGCGCTATGCATAGCGCACCACCAGTGCGCCCCCAAACGTTGCGTCACACGTGATATTCCTTTCTCTGTTCCATCACATGCCCGCTTCCTCCGTGTTGCTTAGTAAACAGATGCGAATTGTCTTTCCAAAGAGTAGCTGTCACTGAAAGAAAGCTCTTGCGATACATCCCCTCCAAAAATAAGCCCTCTCGGGGGCCTTCTTTGTTGTTGAGTCCTCTCTTGCTTATTCTTGTTTCTTTTATGTCCGCGAAAAGCTTTCCTGAGATCGGCTTGAACCGCGTTAGCTGTGGATTCACCAGATGCGCAATCTTTTTCCCCGCCAAAAAAAACACCAATCTGGAAGCTCGCCGCGCTAAAAATCTATCATGGGGGGGGTGCTTTTCCCCCACCCTTTCTCTGCTCCTGATGGTTTTCCCTTTTTTGGTTCTGCCCCCCACTTGGTGATTTTTTCCCAAGGATTCAATCCGCACCGGCGCGTTCACTTGCACCCCCCCCTTTTCCCCCGGTCTTCCCCGCCCCAAAAAACCCGAAGGTTAACGCAAAGCTTTTTCTTCAGGAGTTTTTCGCACGCCAATATCGGCGCGCGGCGAGAAGGTTGTCGCTTCCCACAAGGTATGGTGCCACGGATGTTCGGTTTTCGTCTCGCTACTGAGAATTACCCCCTCCGCCCAGTCTTGTCAAGCGTACTGAACATAATGTGGTTCCTTTTCGCACCCCCTACTCGCTTTCGAAACCAACGTATAAGAATATTCTCTTCGGCACCCCCTCCCCCCTTCACCAAGACCAGACCTGCCGACACACCCGCGCCCCTCCTCCCTCGCTTGTCCCATCTATATTTCCCTTCCAAGAGGAGAAGACCTCTGGTTTCGGCCTTCACAAGCCTTTCGGTTGTTGTTAACTGGCCACGGGAGTTTTTCATCGCGTTCTTTTTTCCCTCCCTCCGTGCATAAGCCAGCGTTTAATTGACTGCCCCCAAGGACAGTCATCCAGCCGCTCATCCCCCATTCGTGGGGGACCCCTTAAGGAAGCCAAACAGCCAACATGCAAAGCTTACTTGATTCAAGTCCTGCCGAATCCGGGATATTCTCGCCCAGTAAGGGACTGGAGACCAAGTCTTTCTTTAGTTTTTTTGCCTCCTTCCTCCTGTTCTCCTGTTTCGACGGGACCTTGCCTTGAATATTTTAAAAAACCTCGGCAAAGCTCCGCAGCTTCCTTGCGCTTTCAGGGCGTCCGTTCTGTTTTCTTGCCTCTTAATTTGAGACGGTTAACCCAGCTTTGCTGGGTCTCCCTCTTGGTGCAGGCCACGTTCTTCTTTACCTCCCCCCTTCCTCCGCCTCCCTCAGATCTTATACAACTGGCTATCAATCGGCAGACTTTTGCGCACCCCCTTTAACCGATTCTTGGTCACCTCAAGTATTCCTCCTTCCCATTGAACTGTCTATTCCCCCCCCAATAAAAAACCCGGCCATCGGCTTCTGCAAAATGAATCAGGCCTGTCTCTCTGTAATGGCACGAGATTCCTGGATTATATGGGGTGGCCCCCCCTTCTCCGAAATGCTTTTTCGTCGAGCACATTATCATCGCAGTCTTTTAAAAGGGAGACAACGGCGACCCGTAGAGGTCGTTATTTAACTTGCCATCTCCTTCTTGTTTTACCCCCCAATGCCCAACAGAACATCCCAAAACAACTATTTGTTCTTCCTTCCCTGAGAAGGTCCCTTTGGAGTCCCCATTTTTTTCCCCCTTAACCACCCTCCTTATGCACGGGGTCGGTAATTTTAAGAGATTGATGATAAAACTGCGAGTGTTAACTCGAAATTTATAAGTCAAACCCCACCCTTTGCCCCCACGCCCCGAATCCAAAGGCACCCCTGATTTTTCTTTTTGAACGGGTGCGGACCGAGCCTCCGAGGACTGTTCTTCCTCCCAGGGGCAAGGTTGCCCCCCCTTTTTCCCCCCACCACCCCCTGAGCCTTTCTTGCTGTATTAAATCATCATGTACGACCACTGCTAAGTTTTGGATGGACAAAAACGGAACCAATGACGGCCACCACCTCCTATCCCTAGAACCCCCCTTCCCCCTCCTAGATTCTCTGGCAAAATGGAGCCTTGCACCACGACCATCCATTCCGACCCTAGTTTCACTCCCCCGATTTCTTCCTTGTTCGACCCCCCAATCATTCAACAAGAAGGAAGTCTCATTGAAGAGTTTCCCCTTTTGCCGTCCTGCGTGAGTTTTGACTAGTCGCTCCGCTAAGTCTCTTTTCTCTTGAGGCCTTCCCGTCTTTACACTATCCAGAAAAGGAATGTCCAGGCCGATGGATAGATCTCCCCATCCTACGTGTTGCTCTTCTCTCCCCCCTTTTTTCGGGTGAATGCATTCAGTTTCTAGTGGTAACTTTCGTTCTCCCCCCCTCTTCCTTTCTCGTCGCTTACTCCCCCCCTTTCTTTAGCTTCCCGCTATTAAACAGGACTAGGTGACTTTTCCACTGCCCCCTCTTCCCGGCGTCTGGTTTTCTCTGCGCCTCGATACATGCATCGTTTATTGACGATCGCTCCTTCCTTTTTTGTCGCTCTTGGGGGCCTGGGGGGGTGCGGGGGGTGGGGGGATTTTTCACCCCTTTCCTTCTCCCATCTTTCAGGTTCCCCGTTATAGTCTCTGATATTTTTTCCTCATTTTACAGTTTCCATTCCACGGCTTTTTTTCTTATTCCGAGGCTTCCTTTTACGTATCGAAGGAGGAGGATGTGGTTGGCCCACCTTTCTGGCCCCCTTCACGTGAGGTAAATCAACTAGAACTTCATTTTCATCTATTTTCTCAGGGCCCCTCCACCTATTACCAAGCCAAGGAATGCTGGCTTTTCCCAAAGCCGGGTAACTTGGATTCCACCCCCCTTTTTCTCTCATCCTCCCCCGAAAAGGACAAGATACGACAGCAAGATTTGGGGTCATTTTTACATTTGGTTCCCCCTCCTGACCAAATGCGAGATCAACCCTCGTCCTCCTTATGGTTCCTTTTCAGGTTCTCTTTGCAGATTATGTCCCCGTAGACTAGGAGCCCTCCCCCGTTTCTCCTCCTGGTTAAAAATGCGATACCTTCTGCTGCTTCCCCCTTCCCCCTTCCCCTTTAGCGGACTTGGACACAACCAGAAGAAGCCCGTGTGGGCCAGTCCGGCCATCTCTCCCTGCGGGGGCTTTGGGTTTCCCTCATTGGATTCAGGTCTGACGACTCCCTTCACCTTTTCCCTTTCCTTTTTTTGCTTTCGAAAAGTCAAGTTGACCAAGCCGGACTTGCCGGGTGGCGACATGAGCAATCTTGATCTCTTCCGTCTGCCTGGAGATCCGTGCTTATCTCTTTCCACTTTCTCCAACAGAAATACTTGCCAAGCACGCTGCGCCCTAGCGCTTTTTCACCAGCGGCCCCCCGAGAATACTGGATGGCCACCTACACCGTCCTGGTCTTCTTCCATCCCCGAGAGGGACGACCGTTTTCAGGATGAATGTCTACGCCCCCCTGAGAGCAGGCTGGAAAAAAAACGGCCACCCTCCTGCTCCCCTGGGCTCCGCTCCCTGGACGGGTTTAGAGGGATAAAGGTACTTAGTCTTGATTCTTCTTGGATGCGCTCGCTGTTTTTTTGGCATATTTCCCCCTATGTACCACCCTGCGAGAGTGTCATTGGAAGGAAAACGTGGAGTCCCGAACGCCGCGTTCCTTTCTGATCCCGAGACAGACCCTGGCGATTGCAAACTTTTTCAGAACTACGTAGTTCACATTTTTGGAACCCGTCCTTCTTTTCCCTTACTCCCCCTCTTTGATTACCCCTATTGAGGTACTGACCTTTCCCTAGATTGGCAGTCCTTTTGTTCCTTCTTCTGGTCGGATTATGGGGGGTGACTCTGGGGTTTTCCCTATTCTTCCGTTTGTCTTTTTTTCTGAGGGGCTTCGATGACGCGGACAAATTCTTTTTGATCCTACGTTTCCACGATTGTTTTCCCCTTCGTATTTCCAGGACCGGCAAGAACCGAAAATAAGTCATTGCCCTCCACCAGATATACGTACTCCTTCTCCTGTCCTCCCTTTCTCTTCCCCCCCGAGGGCGAATTGGCGTGCTGACCCCTCATAACGGGACCTTCTTTTCCCGTTCTTTTTTTTTATCTTTTTCTTTTTTTGTCATTCTTCCTCTGCTCGATTCCTTTCATGTTAACATATCCATGCGCTGGGATCCACTGCAATCTGTTTTGAAAAAAGACAATCCTTTCCCTCCACCCCCCCCCCCCCTTTTTCTTTCCCCTTGATTCTGGCATCATTCAGATCTCCATGGTTGCTTGTCCCCAGATTTTATGGGAATTGCTTAGAACTTCTTTTTCCCCCCTTCCCGACACGAGATCTTTTTTTGTTTATCCAGACAAGCTAAGCAATCTCTAGCGCCAGAAGGAAAGGTTTGGGTAGTTCCTTCTCTTCTTCTTGTTCCTCCCCCCCTGATCGTCCCCTCATTTTTCCCCCCCCGTCGTTATGGGAAATTCCCCCCGCCTTTTCCCTGTTCCTTGCCCCCCCCCATGCCACTGGGCATGAAGTTTCAGGATATACCACCTTTATTCCCTGGTGTGTGGGGGGTTTTGGCCGTTTTGCACCTTCATCGCCCAGTGTTTCCGCTATTGCCAATTAAGCCTTTTTGATATGTTTCTCCCATTTCTCAATTCGAACCCCCAGGAGCCCGTCAATGACCCTTTTGCACCTTCCCCCTCAGGCACACAAAACCGAAGATAAAACCGGGATTTGAAGGAGTGATTTAATATAGCTCCTCCTTGCAAGAGAATGTAAGCCGCTTTCAACTCTTTCCCGTACCGGCGAAGCGCTGGTGTGTGGCTGCGCGGCTTAGTGCTTCTTTGTTCCTGCGCAAAAAGACGACCAGGTCGTGGCCCTTTTTCCTCCCCCACCCCTTGGTGCCGCAGTAGATTTTCCGAAAGAGCTGCGTCACAACTAGCCAAACCTCCCTCCCTCCATCCCTTTGAACCCCTCCCCCCCCTTCCATCCGACGAAAACAGCCGCCCGACAAAGCCCAGCATCGATTAAATCTTCCTTCCCCCCCCCCCCGACTTGGTCCTACCAAAGACCTGGGGCTCGTTAGATTTGCAGATGGGCCACTCTGCCCGGAGTTCTTCCTAGAGTTCCTAGCAAAGTTCTACCCGTCTCGTTCTCCCCCGCCCGTATTTCCTTTCCTGCACCCGCTATTAACGTCCTGACCCTTTCCAGCAAGTCGCCTCTTTTGAAGGCAAGCCACCCCTAAAATATGCATAGCACGACAAGCCTGCCGCCTCCTGTCGATATATGTTGTAAAAACCCAGCTGTCCTTGGCCTGGAGACCAGGCTCGGCAATTTTCTTTTTGCTTCTTCCTCCTTATTCCAGGTTTGAAAAACTCCAGAATAATTGACATTCAAAACACTGACAAGGCCCCTAAGATCGTATCTGAAGTAATTAATGGTTTTTTCTTTGGTCAACGCCCTTTGAAGACAGAGGAGGGCGGTGGTCTTGTCTGCTCCCTAGTTCCCAGAGTTCTTGCGGGGCGGACGTTCTGTCTTGTTGCTGTCCCCGTGGAAATTTCTAAGACAGAGTTCCGACATCTCCCCCTTGCAATTCCCTTTTTTCTTTACGAGATGCCACCTTGCGCCCCCTTCCAGGAAGCCCCTTCTTTTTGTCCTTTACTTCCCTGAAGGAAAGAAGTACGGTGATTTCTCTTCCCGCACCTCCCCCCACAATTTACCCCGTGATTTGACAAGCACAAATGACCCTGCGTGCTTGTCCCCTTGTAGAAGGAAGCTTACGCCTTGGTTTTTTTCCAACCATTTCGCTCCCCCTTTTTTGCCGGTTCACGCCCTTCATTATAATCAGTTAACCCGGTCTCCAACTCGACGGTGCGAGACCTTCCTTCCCCTCGCCGTCCGTAACATACTGAACCTCCATTCCGTCCCCATTACGTCCTGGTAGATTTTAGAAAGAATTGTCACGCGGCATTGTCCACTTTCCCCTGCCGTCTTCCTTTTCTCGCTTAAGTTTCATTTTTCGATTTCACAGGAGTCACTCGCAAGTTAACACTCGCTTGCCAATCAAAGAAGAAGGCCTAAGGCTGTTTCTCTGACCTCCGACCTCCCACAAATAGCCCCCTAGTCTCTCCAGTTCTAGACTGGTTCCCGCCGGGATTTCCCCGGTTGGCCACCGCCTTCCCTTGCGCTTCCCTACACTGCATTCCCTTTTCACCCCCCCTCTTGTTTGTCTGGACCCCTGTAACAATGACTTCCTGCCTGATTACCTATCATTCTCCCCCTCCCGTCTCTGGTCTCTGCAAGGATTTTTGTTTGAACAGTCACTCTCCCTTAGAGCCCCAAAAGAAAACCAGATAATGACCTCGGGTTCTCCCCCAGGAATTACCGCCCCGCCGCAAGGATAATGAAGTTGTTTCCCTTGTCCTCACTTCTCCTTTTGTTTGAATTGCGAGTCCCTCCCCAAGATTGGTCCTCGACCGGAGTATTCTCTTGGAAGAAATTCAGTCCTTTTGAACCCTCAGAAACGATTGACGTCGACACCCCTTCCCCTTCCATATTCCCGTTTTTGGTGTCTTTCTAGAGATCTATCCTTTTCGGGGGTCGAAACTGCACTTCGTTTAGAAGTGGTAATTCGCCTTCCCCCCATCTAAGGCGCTCGGCTTAAGACATCGTGGCTTCACAACGCACATTTGAGCCTTTCCTTCAAAATTGCCAACTCCTTATGAGCCCCCCCCCCCCCCCCTTTTCTTCCTTGATGCTGCTACTCCCTGATATGACTGCTTTTATGGTCATGATATTTTTGCGTAGCCTCCCGAGTCCCCGGAGACTGTGGTGTTCGAGTCTGTCCTTCTTTCCTGTACTTTTCCAACAGTTTTTCTTTTCCTTGGATTTCTGCTTTTCGGCGACCCCCCCTTTGCGCTTTGTTGAAACCCCCCCTTGGTGCAAACGCCCAAGGTGCCCTTTCCCCCGCCAATTTCACTCGGGCTCTTACCTGTTTTTTCTTTCACGCCCCTTTCTGCCCCACCTTGTGCCGGGCTTCTTTTCTTGCAAGAGCTTAGAGTTCAACTCCCTTTGATAGCATTTCTCCCTTCCAAGTTTCCCGCACCTACAGCCAGAGCGGGTTAATGTTACCTGTTTTTTTGACCCCTTTTTCCCCTTGCGCTGCTCCCGACCCTAGGCCTTTCCTTCTTTCTTTGCCTGGAGTTTAAGCCCTCATTATGCAAGTCGGGACAAGCCTCCCGTTCGCGTTTTTCTTAAAATGAGTGATCTTCTTTGATGGCGACCTCCCTCTATTATGGATTCAAACCCAGAATCGACTGCCTCGTCGTCGGGCCCCGAGAGATTTTTTGAGACCTTTTCTTTCTCTTTCGTTGCCCATTCCCTTTGAATTCTGGCCGTTTCAGTAAGGGACCCCGCCCCGTTGAATTGCCCTGTTCGGTTTCCCCTGCGGGCCATATTGAACCATGTATTTTGGCTGATTCCTGGCTTTTTATCGCCTCTCTTCCACTTTGTGCCTGCAAACACCCGACCCTAAATGAGAAAATAGATGGGTCAATCTCTCGCCCAATTAACGCACAAGAAGACCTTCCCCCTTTCTGTCACTCGCCCCACATTATTTGTTCATAACCGACTTGACGTTCTTCCAGGGATCGGCCTTGTCTTTTTGGAAATGAGAATGCGTAAGGGGCCCCCCCCCCAAACCCTTTTGACTTCATGTTTCTCCAGTAACTGAATAATTTTACTACATATATCACGTTGTCTTTATTCTTTTGCTGCTTGCGCTCTCTTTTATGTTGCAGATTCACGAATTTTTTGTTGGAGAGAATTCTCCTTCCTCTGTTTTCATGTCCTCAGGCGGGCGGTGTCTTTTTCTGAGAGTGGTAGACTTTGGCGCATTTTCCCCGATGCCTCCACTTCCGTGGACGATTGGACCCCATGACGGAATAGTGTAATGCCTCCCCTGTTTCTGCCAGACTCTTAGTCATGATCTTTGCGATGATGGGAATTGAGGAGGCTTCGGTCTTCTTCTTCTTTGTTTCAAGCTGGGCTGGGTCCATACCCTTCGCTCTGGTTTTTAATCTTAATGAACTGCTGCACCCACTTCTCGCAGAATGAGTCCCTTTTTATCCTGTTCATGCGCCTTACAAATAGTATACCCGAGACCCTTGTCAGCACCCTAGATCCGTTCAAGAAGAAGAGAGACCTTCCAAGAGATATTTTCTTGCTGAACCTCCTCCCCCGACCTCTCTGTCCTTTTCCCCTTTCGTTTACTGTAGAAGGTGTGCCCTTTCTCCTGTGCGTGAATTCCCCTTTCTAAACTTCTCCCAATGGCGCACTGTAACTAGTCAAACACCATGAGCCAAAATTTGCGACCCCACCAAATTCTTTGTCATATTCATTGCCATCGTTCAGGTGTTGCTCCCCCGGCTGTCCCTCTGTTTGGCTAGCCCTCGGTACCCGAAATTTGAAGTCTTTTTTTCCCGACCCCAGAACCGCCCATACAATTCGTCCATTTTTGGGATCTTTATTTTCTGTATCGGTCCCCCCCCCCCAAGATTCTTCTTTATGAGAACAGTCAATTTCCTGGTCATTCCAAGATTGAGACTCTGTTTAATACTCCCACAATGTTTTTTTCGGCAGTGCCAGTTTATCTAAAAGTGGGTGTTGGGGGGTTTGGTTTCCCTTTTTTTAACGGCATTGCTCCCCTTCTATTCCGTTTAGGAAATTGTGATTCTCAAAGGTCTTACTCTGCAACATGCCCCTTTTAAATGAGCCCCCCTGAACCTTTATTCCCCCACCGAAAGCTAAACAGAAAAGAGGTTAAGGACTTTTCTCACGTCCCCTACCCGTTCAGCCCCTTGCCCGAGAATTTTTCTGCTCCGGCTTCCTTCGTACCTGAGGACTGTGCTCAAGGATCGCGGAGTTCTTTTTGATGATTTCTTTGGAGACCGTACCCTCACCCTGGTTTTTTCCGTTGCCCGCTCTTTCAATGAACAATGTAAGCGTCAGCGCTGCGCCCAAATCCCGAAAACATATACCCTATGTTCCCTGCCCACTCAATCCGTCACCCGCCGTCCCCCAGGGTTTTGACTCACACAGGAAACCTCCCAGAACCCCCAGTCATCGATTGGACAAATCTCGTTACCTTCAAGATAGGGTTTCTATGACTTTCCGTGGGTCACTCGGGAACGGAGTTTATGACATAGAGTCATCCCCGAACGTTATACCCCCTGCGTTTTTCTAGCACGACACTCCTCGATTACTTTAGCGCATTGAACGTCTTCTTCTCCCTGCCAGCTGAAGGGGAACATTCAGTGTGACTTGCAAAGCCCCCCTCAATCGCCCTCCTTCAGAAAAGATAGCCTCCCCTCATCGGGATCTCTGTCCTTAAAAAAAGTGAGTCGGAGGACTCCATAGCATGTGTTTTTCCCCTGATCCTTCCTCCTGTGTGCGGAAAAATGAAGACGCCTTTCCACCCTTTTTTCTGTAGACTATTTGCATCCACTTTGTAGTAACTACCCTTACTCTTAGAAGAGGGAGTTTTCCTTTAGCGTAAACACCGCTTTCTTTATCAGGCTTTCTTGTGGCTTTTTCCGCTTACTTGACCGGACGCAGCCGATAGACCCCCAACCCTACTTGGCTCTCAATTATTGCCCTATCGCAACCGTATTCCCCCGTTTTTGGTCCCCTTCTGATGACTACCGGGGGCAACCCCTGGTCCGGAGGACGTCCTGCCGACACAAGTACGCATCGGATTTATGCCCCACTGATTTCGGCAGCCGACGACTTCTGGAGTCTTCTCTGATGTGGTTTATCCACGTTACGCGACCCAGTTCTGGCGTGGGTCCCGCCCCCGAAATCCTAATGGTTTTAGCCAACGGTCGGCGCGTAGTGGTTTCCTTGGCCCCGCCCTCTGTCCCGTTTCCTTTAAAATACATTGCCTCCCACTTTCCCCCCACTTCTCGTCGTTCCTTCTCGTCTCATGTCCTTTTTTCCAGGAGGAATGTCCAGAAACCTCTACGGATTTTAGGTTTGTGTCATTTTCGTCCGCCTGATAACAATGTTCCCCGATCAGGATTGCCACCACACCAGACCGCCACTTTCGACCTTTTCGTGTTATCTTGCGGTTCCACAAATCTCTCTAACTGAGCAGGCCTATTGAATTTTAAATACGGGCGGACCCAGTCCACCCCCCCTGCTGCCCGCCCCTTTAGAATCCCTAATCATCCCTCGAAAAGACCCACCCCCCGTTTTTCTTGGTGCCAAAAAACGTCCCCAATGATTCATTCCGAACTCCCCTCGAACTGGTCTCTTTTCCGTGCTGCCACATGGCTCCTCGCGACACCATGCACAGAAAACTCATCTCGCCACCATCCTTCCCCCACGCAAACGAGGCCTGACCCGGAAAACGTCCATACGCCCGTCCCCTGGTCTCTTGAATGTTCAGTGGGAATTTGGAGCATCATGTGCGTTGTGAATGCGCGTCTTCACGCTTTCTTAAGCTCCCCTGATCTCCAGTTTGACTTCCTTGGTAAACCGTCTGCAGTTCTTCCCGCCAACCGGATAGTCTCTTCTTTTTTCCTCAAAGACGTTTTTGTTGTTGTCGGTCGCTTCTCTACAAGTTGGGTTCGGGAACTGCATTTTTTTTCTTTTTATTTGTAACCTTTCTCCTACACTCGTCTCTAGGAAGTCCAATCGTTCTTTCGCCAGAGACTCACCTACATGGAGCATTTCTAGTGCCCTGTAGACTGTCTTGTATTCTTCTTTTCTCCCCCCATAACTGCCCTCTGTTTGATGAACTTATTGTGGAGCTAATGTCTTTCTTGTGTGTTTTACTCTGCTGACTCCATTTGCCCGATCCACGTTTAAAGGAACTTTCCCTGTAATTTTCCCTTCCCTTTTTTTTCCATCAAAACTCCGAGGTTTTTTACTTCTCATGTAATTCGGAGCATTCGGCGGCTTCTTTTGGTCACCAAACCTGGTTTCCCCCCGCCAGTGAGGTACCAAAGCCATATCAATACTGCTTTAGTTTTCTTCCCTTTTTTCGACCCAGAGTCCCACGAACCTGTTTTGAAGTGTTGTCAGTTATCCCTGAAGGTTCCCCCCTTTCCCTTTGACCAGCGCGCTTTTTTCTTTGCACCCCACGAAGAACCCGACAGAAAGTTCCTTTTGAGAGTGTTCTGGACATTTGCACACCCACGGTACTCCCTAGATTCAAATTCCCCATTATGGCCCACTTTTCGTGTTTTGTTAACGCCGCTTGTCCCCGTCGGCCCTAATCAGCGAAGTCTAAGGGACCCATGAGTCTCCATGATGTCTTAGTGGAAAAGAATCCAGCTTTCGCGGCAGTGGTTACCCGCCCGTAATCGTCCTGGCTCCATGAGCTATTCCATTGGTTTTCCATATTATTGTTTCTTGTTTTCTTTGAACGTCCCTCTCCCAGCTGTGAATTCTTCCCGTTTGATAAAGGGCAAAAAATCTTCCCTGATTTATCGGGGTCTCCCCCATGAGTGTCCTCCCTTTAGATGACCGAATTCGTAGGCTTTTCTTCGGGGGGCTTTATCCGATCTTTACGTGGCTGCACCAAGAACGACATTCCCTAACAGCACCTTTTGGTGACCTTTCACCAGCGTGACCAACCCCCCCTTAGAATCGGCCTTGATTTAACCCCAGAGCCCCAAGGAATTGCTGAATAAAGAAGCGATTCCCGCCTTTTTTCCCCAGGATTCGCCTGTTAAGACTTCTTCTTCTCCCCCCCAAAACAATGCCTGACTAATGTTCAGTCCTAATGCCGACTTTACGACATTATACCCTTATTCCTTAGGTCGTATGATGAGAGGTGGGCTCTTCCCCCTCCAAACTTACCCTGTAACCCCAGCATGGCCTCGCTGATCCGTTCATTTACTCTGCGGGAGCTAATTTCAGGACGGCGGTCGGTGTGCGGCTCTTGTCCGGCTGCCTATTGCACTCAGTAAGACATGGCCGAGTTGTACCACCATGAAGGACTAGTAGAAAATTCTTTTTCCTAGAAATTTGGTATGCTAGTTCCCAGATTCCTTGGGGGTGGCGGCGTCTGGTTCGGCCCAGCATATTCTCTTTTTGCGAAAATCATTATTCTCTTTTTTCTGATTGTTGAGCCCCTGACTCTAGTTTTCCCACTGCGTCCCCACTATGCCTGCCCCGTCCACTCCCCTTTGGCGGCATTGCGACTTGACCTACCCGTCGGCCGGCGTCCCCTTTCAGCCCCCCGTTCCGTGAATCCATCTTAGCGACCTCTCGGGGCAAGGAGGGTGTTTCGTATGGGTCCCTACTGAATTCGAGAGGAGGTTTTTGCCTCTTTCCCTTGTTGACGGTGTTCTCCTTTCCTTTTTTTCCTTTTTGGGACCTTACATTGCAAAAACTAAAAATTCAACTGCCCAGCTTTCCACCCCAGTTCCCTTGTGAATAACAAAGTGATAGACTTTTTTATTTTAAAACATCGGTTTTCCCAACCCCCCCCCCCCACCTATTCTGCCCAGATGGCATCGGAATGTAACCCCCCCCCCCCCTGAGTGAACTTAAATAGAACTAAGTCTCCGTTTTTGCCCAAATCCCCCCTCCAAACAAGAAATATCTCTTTCTTCCTCCCCTTCCGTTGTGTTTTTCTTGGCTTATTCTTTTCCCGGCAAAATCTTTTCTTCGTTTCCACAGTCCTTATCTTTTTGGACATCCAAAATTGGAATATAAGAACACTGTTGAGAAGATGGGCTCTAGGCCAGCCCCCAAATGTATACCTGTGGGGTTACTTCCCGGCCATTACCGTTTGGAACGTATGGAAGGGCGTCCTCCATTATGGGTCTATTCTTCTAAAACTTGAGGCAACTTAACGCGCGTAACTGAGCAACGTTAAACCGGATATTCATTTGCACCACACACCCCTTCACCGACCCCCGAGTGTCGTCGTGCTTCACCCGCCAAAAATACGGCGCGTAAGAAATTTTTGGTATGCCCTTTCAGGTCCTTCCACGTTAAAGTTGGGGTCTTGAAAGAGTCGGAGTCTTTAGGTCCCTTTCGTTTCTCCCTAACCAGTCCCCCCCTCCCCAGGGGTTCTCAACTTGGATCCGGCCCTGGCTCCTCTTGAGCACACTAACCTATAAGAATATTTTCTGGACCCCCTCCCCCCCCCTCTGGCACCGCTTCTCCTAAAATCCCCCCACTCTCCAGTTCACTTGTAATCCTCAGGACACTATCGGCTCCGGGCTTCATTTTGTCTTCTTTTACACTTACTTGTGGTACCCCAGGTGTCCAGTTCAAGTTTTACCCGCGCTCGATCATCAAACTCCCGTCGGTATTTACGCCTTTTTTTCTGTCGAAACGTCCTGGCCCACACTGGTTGACGGTGACTGGTGCCCAGAACACCGCACTCAGCCAGCCCCCCTAACCCAGACGAAGTTGATTCCTTCTGTAAACAAAAGGAGTAAGACGGTGCGAGACCAGGGCCCTGCCTAGTTTCTCCCTATCCTGGGAACCTGCCCTCTCGGAACCAACCGCAAAGTCTGCCTTTTAGCCTTCCCCTTTCCTTGGGGCCTTCCTGCCTGTACATTACCCGAGTTCCTTGGATTTTTTTCCCTTCGTTACCTACTGGCGTAAGTATTTTTATTGTCATTCCGTTTTGGTTTAAGACACAGCAGCAGTCTTTCTCCCCCTCCCATCAGGCCGTATTTGGTGACACCACCCATAATTGGAGTCCCCCCCACTCTAAAGTCCAGGTCCCCCTTCTTGGTAATTTTGCAAAGACCCTTCCCCTGTCGAACACCGTAAGAATACCTACCTCCCATCCCTTCCCTTAGCAGAAAATTTCCTCAGGGCTTGATATTTTCCCTCCCATGAGCCCCCTGGGTGGGGTAAATAAAAGTCCGACGAGGATGGGATTCGTTTCACCTCCAGCTCCCTTTCTTTCCTCATTGTTTATTTTTTTCCACCCGGATGACTTTTCCTTTTGATTTTTTCTTTTGCTTGCCACGATGTAAGATTA
>Ga0179593_1491344_pt1 | contig 17951 bp, 27 predicted proteins | sample CZODoug2_1_08_16_FD_185931 | JGI IMG/M metagenome (GOLD analysis project Ga0179593, IMG submission 185931) | Vadose zone soil fungal communities from Angelo Coast Range Reserve, California, USA - CZODoug2_1_08_16fungal (PacBio error correction) | ecosystem: Environmental > Terrestrial > Soil >... | reverse complement strand
TTCGTTTACTTCCGGACCCCTTTGTCAGTTCCACCTGCTATTGTCGTCCCTTTCCTCCTTGCCAGTGTTCCGCCCCCTCGTTTTTGGTGGCCGAGATAAAGAGTTGGAGTGATTTTCATTGCCCTGCCTAGTTGAGCATCTCCTGCTCCCTATTCGTTTTATCTTCTTTTCTTACTGACCGGTGCTTTCCCCCCTCTTCCCCCTTTTGGGTTTGAATTAAGTGATGAGATGTCTCGTCCACTTTCACTCTACCCCCTAAAACACCCTAACATTGGGTGAGCTGTTTTCTTTCCCGCTTTTTTTGTTTTCCGACCATGCGGTAATACCCACAGGTATCGTTAGTTTTGAGATCTGACCTTGCCTGTATTACTACCATTGACGCTTTGGAAAGTTTCCTCGGTATGGCACTGCGCGGTCACCCCCCTTCCCTGGTACCAATTCTCTTTCGGTTGCGACTTTTCGGGAGAGTTTCGTTTTTCGCCCCCCTCGTCCCCATTTACGTGATCCCTCACTCTGGTGAATTATTGCGCCACCCCTTCGTTCGTTTTCTTCTCTACTAGTATACAAAATCTTGTCCCCTGTATTGGAGCTGTTCATAACGTTTTCACCGGATGGTAACTGCTTAAGCTCCCCCTTTGCTTTGTGATGCTAACTGGCTGCATGGCCGTACCCCTTTTGTTCCTGTATTTCCCGCCCCCCGCGATTTAAGCGGTTCCTGCAATTCCTCTCTTCGTGGGACGTGTTTTTTTACTCTGCCCCCGTTCTTCTTTATTGCGACCCGCTGCTCGAAGCTTCTCCCCAGTCCTTTAAGTGAATGCTGGCGAGGCCGGGTGGATCCCGCTGCTTTTCCGCAGTGCCTGCTGGCGTTACTCGACGATTCGTTGGTCTTGACCCTCACAGTGGTTTTTTCCCTAATTTTTGTCCTCTTTCTAGTTTTTGGTTGGTCCCATTTAGATTGCCCCTGATTGATGATAGTTTTCCTTTGCCCTTGGAGTAAATACCGGCTGTGACTTCCGTGACTGCATGCGTTTCCACCGGCAACACTACTTCCTGGCCTTTATCGTTCCGTTCTGTACTAACGTCTTTTCACTTCCTGGATAGCTCCCCATTCCCTTGTTTCCCCCTTTGCGCGTCTCGTCTTCCTCGTCCTATGATGTTCCCCTTTGATCCAATTCTACCAAGGGGAACGGGTCGTCGGTTTCTGCCGAATCCTTTGAAAAACATTCTCCTCACAGGAACCGTTCGTTTTCCTCACATCCAGGTAACTTCCCGGGGATAGCCTTTGGGCTCTTTTTAAAAGCGTTTTTTTTTCTCGGATTCCCGCTCCTCCTCCTCACTTTCTCTGGCCACGTTTATTTTTTTGGTTCGACAAAGGAACTCCTCCCATCCGCCTTTCCGGAATCCCCTGGGCATACCCCGGATCCGCTCGTGGTGGATCGAAGCTTTCTCCCCCCCTAATTCACGTATTGTAGTCCTCGGCCATCGTTTTTTTCCTTTCTCCCAGGTACCACGCTTTTTGCTTTCGGATAGAGTCTCCCTATACAACCCACTTCAGTCCATCCCTCCTTTTTTTTTCTGAGCGTATTATTATTTATTTTCGTTTCGCTTCTTCCCCTCTGGTTTACTTTTCGGTTAGTTCCCAAACCAGATATTCTCTTGTAAGTGAGTCTTGTTTTCACTTTCGCTTTCGCCCCCCCCACAAGCGTTTATAGATAAGTACTGCTGGTCCGGACCCCTCGTTTCTGTTCTTTGTTTCTACTTGGAACCTAACAGAATTTTTCCGCCAGCCGTGAGGGACCGAGTCCTGTCCCGGCCCCTCTCGAGCGGGTACTCTCTCCCAAGGCTCAGCCCCTGGCCTGGGTCAGAATGTGGGACCCCTTTTTGCGGTCCGAGCTTTGTGTCGGCCTCCCCCCCCTGTCTAAACCATTTTCCCTTGGGTTCATACAGTTTGCATGTTTTCCTCCTCATTCCGTTCTGATCAGCGTCGCCCCCCCCGCAAATCTACCCCTTCCCCGAGTTGATCTCATTCACCGGTGACCTTTCATTCGTCCTTACGGTTTACTACGGACCACATTTTTTTCCCCTCCTGTGCCTCCGTCGTGTGCAGTTCACGGACCATCCCGGTTTTTTCACGTTTTGGCGTCACAGAACGAGGTAGTCCCTTTCAACCCTGGCACGCTTTCCCTTTCTACCTTTCCGAATAACACCCCCCCTTCCCCGGTTCAGAGACTTTGAACCCCTGACTGGCTATATATTGTTTCATACCCTTCCCTGATCTTCCTAGACGATTATTTTCCGCCCCCAAAACATATTCATTTGTCTCCTTTTTCATCCCCTTGGAAATAGACGAGGCAGAGGTTAACTCGCCGTCTTTTTGGTCCTCCCCTTTCGCAGTTTTCCCTACTTATATAATTTTGTTTTTCGCCCGGCCTCTCCACTATCTCTCGTTTTCTGTTTGCTTGGCCCTCCATCCACCGAGCCCAACCCGCTTCCTCCTCTTGCCCTACAAAAAGTACGTCGTTCGCAATGTTTTTTTTCCGTATCCCCCTTCTGTTTTTTTGTGTCCCCGATGGCTCCCCCCCATCACTTATTAACAAGCTTTGTCGCAACTTTTTTCATTCCGGCCCCAGGAAACCGGCTTTCCGTTTTCCCCAGCGCTATTCTCACCTGTCTTTTGAATTAGTAAATGTTGAGCGTTTTGCCTGCCCAATGTGCAACAGGTTTTCCCTCTCTTGAGTTGGTCCCATAATGGCATTTTGACCGCTTTGCCTTCCTCCTATATGTCTCTTAACCTCGATAAGTTGGTTCCCCTCCCCCTCCGCCAAACGCGCCGTCGTTGAATCAGGGATTATATTCCGCTCGTCTTGTGAATCCAACCCCCCCCCTGCCCCCAGCTTGAAGAAGCCCCGCATCATGTCTTCTCTTTTGTCCGGGTAGGTGACCTTGGTCATCACGAGACCTTCTTATCTAATGCCTGTTCTGTTGAACGTCACTTCCATATTTGCTTATGAAAAGATAGAAGATTTGCCTTGTTTTTGAGGCTCTCGGCGCTTGCCTTCATAATGTCTTTCTCCTTCCCCCCGTCGAAGGGTCGGCATATCCCCCACTTTCTTTTGCGCGTGCCCCGGTACCTTCCCGGCCAGCCTTTCCATTTAGGCAACGGTCTTTTCTACCTGGCTCCAAAGGCCCGAAGAACTTCCTCCGTCGATCTTATCGTTAGGCCCAGCTTTCTTAGAAATATCCCCCTTCAATTTTTTCTTCTTTTCTTTACCCGGTTTGTCCCACACCGCATTATACCTTTCCCATTATTCTTGCCTGGCTTGCCCAATTTCCTCTGGGATCTTAGAAAACTTCAGTTTTCCCTTCTGTTCCCTCTATAGGTCTCAATCCGACCCGCTCAGACCGGGTCCTTCTCCTCTTTTTCGTTGCTACTCCTCAACTTGCTGCTTATTGTTCTTTTTTCTTTTGAAAACCACCCCTTTGGCGAATTGCCCGCAACCCTGTCCCCAGCTTTCACGACGTCTATGTTGTCGGACCTCGAAGACGACGTATTGGAAGATAGGTTCGCGCTGAGAAAGGTCTTCTTCGCGATGAACCCCCCCTTGCGTCGCGATGGAACCCCGCCTTTCGCCCTTGCAATGGTCTCTAAAACTCGCCCCCCCCACCTGTTCACCTTTGTTTTATTCCCCGGTAAACGTCACTTTTTTCAATCCGTTTTCGCGAGCCCATCCACATTTTCGCCCCCCCTTTTCCCCTTCTTTCTTCTATTTGAGTTAGTGTGAACACAGCTCCCATGATCGAATCTTTGCTTTTCCCTAGTAAGGGGTAGTTCACCTTCTTTTTTATCACGAAGCGTTGGAGTTTTGTATAATTTTGGAAAGAGATTCATGGATGTCCAGTCCTTTAGACCCCCCACAGACTCGATTGCTTTTCGTTTGTTAGGCGGCTGAGGTGGATTATTTTCCCCATTCCCCCATAGTTCTACTCCGAGCGCTTTCGGTTTGTGTTCCAGCCACCACTTTAGTGGGCAGGCCCCGAGATTGGGCTGTTCGTAATTTTGGATCCTTTGCGGTCTTCCCCCATATTGATACCGTCTTTCTCTCACGACCTTACAATCTTTTTTGTGTCGCGTTCCTTTTTCTTGCCGACCCGCCGGCCAAGAACATAAAACCTGTACCCCAAGAACTTTGGCATGTTAAGCTTACCATTTTCTGCCACTTTCCTCCTGAATCCGCTTCTCTTATTTTCCGGTGCTTTCATTTTTTTGGTCATCGAGAACTTGACCTGCTTCCATCCCCGTCTCACGATGTATTTTTGACCCCGGTGGCCTTTTTCCGGTATCCTTTTTTTTACACCCGTTTTGGTATGACTGGCTTTTCGCCTCATAGCTGTCGTCTTTCCTCTTTTCCATCATGGCTCTCTCGTTTCCCTTTGCATGGACCTTTATACATCTTTCCCCCCATCCCCTACGAATCCCCAGCGTTTTGCATGTCGGCTGCCCCCTCCTCATGGTGCGGACCCCCGTTCCGTTTTTCGTCGGATGCTTCCCCCCCCGCTCAACTAGCGCGCCGGTTCAAAACACTGAAGCCGCTCCTATTAGTTTTATGTTTCCGGTTACCCTTGACTTAGTTTTTTCCTCTCACCTCCCCCTTTCGTTGCTTCGCCTTCCAGCTCCGTTTTACCAGCACTTTTCCCGCACCCAAGATTCTGCGTACTGTTTTTCCTTTTTGATCGTGCTTCGTTACGCATACTTCCGCTGACCGCTTCTTTCCCACCCCTCGGGGAGGCGCGTGTCTGACCAGGGAACCCGTGGTTTCCCCAGATTCAAGCTCCGAATTTTCTTTTTTTGTCCTGTGATAGCGAAGCCCCCACCCCCGTCTCCCCCCAACTCTGGGGGCGTCGTTTTTCCCCCTTCGCCCCTTGTCTAGTTATTTTTTTGCCTTGTTACGCTTAAGCTACCTCTGCTTGAGGTTTTCGATGTTTTAATTCCAGTTTATAACTCGTATTTTTTTTCCGGTGTAAGGGGTTAAGACTTTTCCATCCCGCAGTGAAATATTGTTCTTTTCCCCCTCCAACTTTAAGGCCACCGGCTGAGACGGACTAATTTGCGTTTTTTTCTAGCCGGGTGACCTATGATTCCTCTGTTTTTTTTCCCCTTTTTTCGAAGGGGTAGAAGCAGCCCCTTTGGTTTTGCCTCCACTCAGCCCGGCCCTTTCTCCCCATGCGGTTTTTCTCTTTTACTTCGCGCTCCTTATCATTCCCTTCCCACTTTTGAGGTAACTGCATACGTATCCCGATTCCTTCTCTCTTATCTGGTCCTTCCTGTCGCTTTTATGCCTTTCCCCCTTTACGAAAATTTTATTTCTGGCCGTTTTCCTTGTCCATTTCCTCCAGGAATGGTTTTTTCAGTTTTACCCCTTCGATTTTTGAAGCCACGCTCCTCCGGCTTTGTGATCCGCCGTCCGCGATCCCATCAATTTCCTCTGCACCTTTGTTTCTTTTCTTTTTCTGAAAGGCACTCTCTGTCCCTTCCTTGACGTTCCTTCTCCCTTGACTAAGTTCTTCGGTTAAGCGTCAAGTTTTACGGAGTTTTTCCTTTACGTATTACCCCCCCCCAGGCAACCTAGCCCTTTTCTGCTTTGTTTTTCCAGTGCTTTTTTCATGCCAAATCGACTCTTAACAAAATGTGCTTCGTGCCGCGTTGCGCTCTTCCTATGTCGGTCCTTTTGACAGAAACTTTCCTGTTTCCTTTTTTTCACTTCGTCTCCCGGCCATCCCTTGTTGTCCAAACATGTCGCTTTTTGAAACAGATTGTTTTTGACCACCTCCCTATTCGAGACTTTTTCGGTCTCCCCCCAGTTCACCCTCTGCCCTGTTTTTAGACTTTTCATAGGGTGACTCTTTTTTTTGCCCTTGCTCTTTCCTCTCTTCCCTGCTTCACTCCCCCAAACCTGTCCCTGGCATCTTTTGCAGCGCAATCCCACCCACTCCGGGAAGTTACACTTCCCTTTCCTCCTTTCTGTTGTATGATAACAGTCTTTCATGGCGTTCTCCTTTTTTTATGTCTTTTCCACCGGCCCCTCCCGAGATGCCGGTTTCTCCCTTTCCCCCTTTTGCTATGGCGTGTGCTGCTTTTTGACTCGGTCAGGTTCAGAAGAGCGTCCATGCTCGCCTTTGCCCCCCACTTTTCCGATTCCCTCTTCTTTTTGCGATTCCCCGGAGAGGAAGCCGACTGCTCACTGAATCTAATTTTTTTCTTCCCGAGCGGTTTCCTCAACTTACGTAGGTCTCCTGTCCCCCCGTTACAATAAAATTGCCCCGCATCTTGATTTGTGACCTGTTTTTTTGCGTTCCCTTGGGGGTGACCTAGTTTTTCGCTATTGTCCCTTTCCCCCCTAGTAAATGACCGTGCCGATTATCCGTGCATCCCACCCCGGTTCACCGGATTCTTTTTCCCCCGCAGTAGGACTTTCTTTGTGGTTTCTTTTTTCGGGAAGAACCGATTGGAACTGAGGGTTTTTCTCCATGTCCCGTTGTCTCCTTCTTTTGCTCTTTTCTGATTTTTGTGCAGATAATATTTGTCACCCTTTTGTCTAACTTTCCCCTTTTACGTTCGATGTTGATAGGAGCTTCCATCCTCACCCTTTTTTCGAATCTTCGTCGTTTCCGTGAAAGCCCCCCACATTCTTTGCTCTCCTGCTCGGGGCCTTCGTGGTCTGTGTCCTGCGCTCGTGCCTTCCTTCATGTCCCTGACGACGTAATTGTTCTAGGATTTTTTTCGACCCCGTCCCCCCCTCTCCGAGTCCGTACCCCCTGGACGTAGATGACTCCTTTTTTGGTTTGCATCTGGCGGCTTTTTCTCAATGTTCTCAATCGCATCGTGTGGTGTGGACGATCACAGGTATTCCTGCCCCCGGCGGTTCCAGTATCGATTTCAGTCCATTCCAAATAATTCATCTTTATTTTTTTTGATCTAGGTGATTATTTAGCTTTCCCTGGTTTCCTTTCTCTTTTCCTCCACACCCGTGAATGGTGAATCTCATTCGTACCCCACCGATCGTTTTAGATTTTAATTGATTAGGTTGTATTTTTCGACATGCCTTGCAGTTGATGGTCCCCCCCCGTGAGGACGTCACTTTGAGTTTAAGCACTTTAGTCTGTTAATGTTTTATCCCAACCCATTATCCTCTTTTTCCCCACCCCGCTTATCAATCTCATGTACGCATCCCCTGAGACTCTGAACTCCCCTAGGTCCCCAACTGCTTCCTCCACCGTTGCTTTTTGCTATCTTGCGGACACTCCCCGCTTTTCTCTATTTCCTGTCCTCACATTTTCTTTGAGCTTCTTCCACCTTTTCACCCCATTCCTCCCTTCCAAGATCGAGCCCTCAGCGGAACATTGAAAACCCTGGTTCCCATTTTAATCTCCTTTGATTCCGTAGTTACAGACAGGACCCAATCTACTTCTGTTTTTGCTCCTCGTTGCGGCGTTGGTGAAGTACTAACCGTTCCGTAAGGCTGCGCGTTCCATCTCAAACTCCCTCGTTAAGTCGTCATCCCCAAAACTCCAACGCCTCTCTTCTTGAGGGCAAACTGACCAACTTGCGTCGCTTTTTCTGGTCCCCCCTCCTTGTTAAACCTTCTCGCCTGGTACTCCCACATTACTTTTTTCCCTTTTTGCTGTCAGCGCGTCCCGGTCCCATCTTTTGTTTGTTTCCTCGGTTATTAACCTTGCGCATTTCCTGTTGTCGTCCCTTTTAGCTTGTTAGATTCCTGTTTTGAGTAAACCGCAAGAAATAGCACCATTTGCAGTGATGTTTCTTATGCGAGTTGGGTTTTTGGGCCCCGCTTCCTCACTAGTCACTCCATGAAGTGGACCCAAAAGTTCGTCGTCAATGTGTGTCCGACCCCTTTTGTGTGGGAGGTGCTTCCGACTGCCCTCCACATACTACGTTACCCACGATTTGGATCCATCTGTTTTCCGGATGATTGCCTTGAATTTGTGCCAGGCTAATTCACTATCTTTAAGCTCATCCAAGGTAAATGGGTTTTTGTTGGTTTTTTTTCGCTGTTGTTTTAATGTTTCTCCGTTCCCCTCGTGGCGTTATCCCTCTTTTAGGGGCAATCCGTTCTTGACGTCGTTTCGCCCCGACCTTCTTGAACCATACACAAGTTCTGTTTCCCTACGTTTTTGACATCGTGATCTCCGCTACCCGACTGGAGGTGGATTCGCCTCTTTTTATTTTAACCCCCCAAGCCACTCCTGACCTCCAGTTGCATCACCCCTGTTGGCTCCCTGGGTCCTTGCTTCGGGTTTTGAATTCCGCCGCTAACCTATCGCTCTTTTGCCTCCCTCAGTGAAAGTTCCTATTTTCCCCCTTCCTTTTTTCCCTGCCAACCCCAACCCTGAAGATTGGTCATTCCTGGAGAGGTCTCCCCCGTCTGTCGGAGTCCTGCTACCGATTATGTTCTTTGATGGCCCAAAGGTAATTGCCCTCTTCTCCCCCCTCATTTCTCGGTCCGTTCCGGATACCATACAAGATCCTCACGGTCAAGGACCTTTCCCCCTTGCTGTCTGAAGAAAGACGCTGATCCGGAATTGGAGCTCCGCATCCTGCGAAGTTCCTCAACTGTGCAGTTTTGGTAGAAATTCTTTTATCCCCCCCCGAATTGGGCTCTAGTCTGATTTTGTTTTGTGTCCCGGTGTTCTCCCTGACCGGGGATTTTTTCGTCCCCTTCAGTTTTTTTCTTCCTTTTTCTGTCCGAACCATCAGCCTTATACCAATGTTTCTCCTTTGATAAGTCTTCCGCATTGGCGTTGCGACTCGCCACCTTCTTATGCTTTCCTTTTTCGTGTTACCACTTTCTCTCGCCCATACGTTTTTTCACATGCCCCCTTGACGGAATCTACCTCCCGCAAGCATTTGTTTCCGATAGTTCAGCCGCCCCGAGGGCACTTTGTCCTTAGGGAAGTTTTCCACTACCAATCGTTTCGAGAGTTTGTTGGGAAATTTTCCCTCCCGCTTTGTTTTTAACGGTGCTTCATGCGTACTCCCACATTTCTCGTCCCCCGTGATTTAAGGTCTCACCTTGCCACCCGGGGCCCCTCCTCGTCGCCCGCGTCACACCCTCCCGATCCCCTGTTCAGCTGGATTCTCTTCTCCCCTTAACATTCTCCGCTCTAGTGACTCCCCTCAGCATACTGTTGTTGTCGGTTACTCGACGTTTTTTTTCCCCCTTGCTCCCTCATCGCCTGGGTTCTTTTGACCCTTCTCCCAACGGGCCCCCCTTCTTGGAGAAGGCGAGTACCTTTTTTCCCCACCTATACTCTCTTTCGCTTTTCTTGTTGGAAGAGGCGTCGATTGAATTTTGGGCCACTAGTCCCCCTCCCCGATTTTTCCTTTCTTTTTCATTGCCACCTTGTCTGGAACGAGCCGCCATATCTCTGAGGTCCCTGTAGTGCTTTTTTTTCTCCGGTTGAATGTTTCTCCCAATTTCGTATCCCCCCCCTGTCCTGAACCGACTCGCTGACTTCCTGCTGTCTTCTCTGTCCCGCTTTTCTTCAAAGCCCGGTCCAGACCCCCCCAACCCGTTACACCGAAAAGCTGGTTCCATGCTTCACTTCCTCCCCTTTTCCGTTCACATTCGCCGCCCGAATCCCGTCATTGAGCCGGTCTCTTTTTCCTCCCGTTTTTGTTTTTGCGTTCTCAACTCCCTCCTCAAATGTTTTTCTTTCTTCAGTTCGCGACTGTTTTTCCTTTCCCCGTTTCTTCTTCATCAATTCCTTTTTTACACTTTTTTTTTTTTTTCTTGTCCTGCCTTTTTTTTCCGAATAGCTTTCTGTAATCTTTCACCATCATGAAGTCCGCTCTATTCCACGCCTTGAATATCGATTGGGAGCCATTCATCCTCCAACCAACTCCCTCCCGACCCATGCTTTAGTCGGCCTGTCAATTCCCTCTTTTGTTGTTCCTGCACACTCCCTTTGCGCGTTCGCTCTTTCCCCTCCCAACTTTTCCTTGACCTACCACAAGCCAGAATTAGCCGTCCCTCTTCTTGTTGGAAGGTCCTCATCTTTTTTTTCCCTTTGCCAGCCTGTATCATTTCTATTTTCAAAACCTCATTTGCTTTTCTTAGCGACGTTTTCCCCTCAACTTCTCTTTCCCCGAACCCTTGAGCGTTTTCAGTTTTGTTTGTCCCGTTTCTAGTTCCTCGTCCTCCTGAGACCTTTTGTCTTTCTCGTTTCTTTTTCTGCGTGAGACTTTCCGGCGGTTCCCCCCCCCGGTATCGACCCATCTTCCTTTTACGTTAGCACCCGTTCGCCACCTTTAGAGGTCCCAACAATCTCTTTTCACCTTTGTCGATTCTTCCCCCGCGATTACCGATGCAACTTTTCCGCTTTCTCTGTTTCTTCTGTCCCCCCCTCCCCTGCCTCTACCCTTCTCTTTCCCCTGTTCGTCGCACAGCAATGTTTCACCCACTTCCCCCCCGCTTTTCCTAACGTTTGGTCTCTTTTCACCCCCCCATTCTTTCCTCCGATCCCACCGGGCGATCATTTTTGGAACCGTGCCCGCTCCTTCGCGTCCGGATAACCCTCGACAAGCAATTTTCCCATTTTGCTCGACACTTCCGACTTAATGTCTCGTAACATTCCCTTTTCTCAAGAATCTCCAACCGGATCCCTCCTTTCCGGCCAACCCTTTCTCGGATCGGACTATCTGAGGTCTCCACCCGATTTCCGACGGATCTTATTCGCTGCTGAGCTCGGTATGTACTGCTTTTTTTCCCCTTCCTGGCCATGTGTTTAGGATGGAAGGGCCGGTCCCCCCTTAGACCTTCAATTTGTTTTGACGATCTGCGGTTTGTTACTTCTCCCTCGACCTTCCTGCTTTAAGAGTTCTCTTCTCTTGCTCTTACTCACTATCTGCACTTGGGTTTATACCTGACCTTCAGACCGATTTTTTTTTTTTTTTTTTTTGTTTTTTTTTGACGTCCCGGTTGCCTTCCCTATAGGTAGGGCTGACATCCCGTCCCTTACCCGTTACACCCAATACACTTCTCCTCCCATGGGTGTTTGACTTTTTTTTGCTCTTTCCCAATTTTGCTTGGTTTTTCCTTCAATTTTTCGACCCCCCTTTTCCCCTCTGGTTTGAGCCTGATCTGTCTTGCCTTCCCCTTCGACATTCACCGGAGAGGTTTTCCCTCAGGTACCCCCCTTCGCGTATCCTCCCGAGCGGCTTTACGAACCTTCCTTTTCGGCCTTTCTCCACCCCGCTCCCCCCCTTTACTTTGATGTCCTCGATCATCCGGGTCTAGCGCGTGCCCCCCCTTCTTCCCCTGTTTCCCTGCGATTGACCGATTCCACCCACATTGTAACGCAGTTGGCTCCCCCCCCTCTTTTCATCGCTCCAAACTTCGCAGGGAAGTCCGACACATTTCTGCTAGGGTTGTACCCTAATTTTACCCCTTTTTCCTTTTCTTTTTCCCGACCCGCCCACCTTCTATCTGCCGGAGTTTTAGTTTTGAGCATTTTTTTTGGATTTGTACCTCGGAATCAGGATCGCTTCTTATAGCTTGCTGCCCCAATTGGCCCGTGCTCGCGTCCTACCTTTCCCCCCCTCGTCCTCTGCGCGTCCTTGTTTTAGCTTTTTCCCTTTGACCTCAGTAACGCTCCCGGTTTTACTCGAAGCCCAGGAGGTTTGACATCACCCTCGCATTTTCAGTGTTATACCCCGCCCATCTTGTCCACAGGTTGGCCCCTTTGATGGGTTTGGGAGGAGTACCTTTTCGTCATAGAGATCTCTGTTTCTTGTTTCTGGAAGCTGCGGTTCCCGGGACCTTTAAAGTTTGCTATGACATTTCTTAACAATTGCACAAGGATGGCCCAAGAATGTATCTTTTTTTCCCCCTTATGTTTTAAGTGACACCTATAGCATCCCAGTGGGTGAGTTCAGATCACTTTGTGTTTTCCCCCCATTGCGAGCTGATCATCTTTTGTATTAGATTATGAAAGTGAACACTTTAACAATGCCCAATGTGGTAACTGTTTTCTAGGTCTAGGTACCGTCCCCACCCTCCGCCCAGAAATGCTTCCCTTTCCCCCCCCCTTCCCCCCTGCCTGTGATTTTAGCATTTTCTGCCGGTTTTTACTTTCTCGCGGTTAAGGCAGGTGCTCGTTGCATCAGTCACTCCGCCTACCTTCCTTCAGTTTTGTTTCGATCCCCCCTACTCTGACTCCCCTTGGAAGTCAATATTTCCCTTTGGTAATAAGGCGAAGCTTCCCGCGATCCCATCCTTTCTCCATATTTTAATAGATCTTGGGGGGTCTCCTCTTCCAGGTATTGAACACAGCTTTTGATGGAAGGATTGCTTTTCAAGTCCCTTCCTACCCAACCATTCTCCCCTATTTTCTCTCCGTGTGTTGTTTCGTCTCTCTCTTCCAGGTATCTTCACATGTCAAACGCCTTTTTGCTTTTGCCTTGATCGCTTCACCCACACGTTCGTCTCTGGCCGACCCCTTGATCGGTCTTTTTCTTGGCCGTTTCTGTCCTCTGAAAACCAACCTTTCATCCTTCCCCCCCCCCAACAAACTGGTGTCCCTATTTTTTCGAGTCGGGCGGTGTGAACCCCCACCTACCTTTTTGACATCAAGTACGTAGCAGCGCCCTTCGTTTCAGCTCCCGAGCTTTACTGCCCTACTAGCCGCGTAGCGTCTCGCGAAGCCACAACGGCTTCAGTCCTCCCCTTTGTGGCCCTTTCATTACTCTCCCCGCAGCTCCCGTTGGCCGCTCTTTTTTTATTGATCCCTTACGAACCCTTCCCCCCCCTTGTGCTCCCGTTCTCCTTCATCCTCGGCTCTGCCAAATACTCCCCCCCTATCCCGTAGACACCCTTTAGTCACCCCGTGCAGTTTTTTCGTGCATTTCCTCACTTCCTGTTTCTTCATCCCGGTTTCCACACGGTCCCGTACCTCTGTTGCATCGGTTTTTCCAGTCTGGGTGATTTTTTTTGTCCTGGATTTTACGGAGACCTAGTCCTCTTTTCTCACCCTTTCCGCTTATCACCCTTTCCCCCCCGAAGCAACCCCTCCTTCCCCAGGCTTCCCGTCTTTTCCCCCCTTTAAATGGTCTATGTTCCCATCCGAAAACTATATTCTTCAGTCGCTCTTAAGCAAAATCATTGTTTCAGCTCCTTTCATCCGGGGAATAGCCCGATTAGAGTTAATCGCCCTTTTTTTTTTCGAGACCCCCATGTCGCGCATGTTTCTCCTTTAAGGCCTGATGGGCTTTTTCATTTTTTAACACACACCTTTGGCTTCCGTTAGATTCGATTTTTTTTCGGTCCTGTGGCCCCTCCCTCACGTGAGCCTGTCGCTTTCAGACAACCCATGCCTTATCTTCTCACCTGGGTCGATGTCCTGTGTGAGTTGACTCCCCGATGGATCCACCTTACCCAGTTACCACACTCGCTTTGTGAGCCAGTTCCTTTCTTTTCCTTGCTTCACATCCCCCTGGGGTGACAAAGCTTCTATCACTGATCTGCTATGCCATTCAAGGGTGACTCCGTGCATTACCGTCCCAGCTCTGAACACATGAGGGTCTTCGCAGATCGTGGGAATACCTTTTTTTCATTGGTCAAGATTGAGTTGTCATCTTTTTAGTGCCCCTTCATCGTTCAAGTTTCTTTTGTTCACTTCCGAATCCGGAATCTTCTCCCCCCTCGCCGATTACGTTTGAAGCAATGGGGTCTCTCGATTGCTTTGAACACAAGTTTCCCTCCATCGTCCAAGTCGGTACTTTTGGAACCTGGGATATCCATGGTCTCCCCTTTCCACGAGACCTCCCCCCTATTTAGTGAATGCAGCCTCATCTCCCTTTGGACCTATCCCTACCCCGAGATTGGCAGCCTCGCATGGGATTTTTTTTGCTCTGTGCTGTGGCCCCCTTGCCCGTAACAAGCTGCGGTCTCGGACTTTCCCGTTCAAACTCGAATTGCTCCAAACCTTTTCCCGGTTTCCTTGCCCTTCCGTCTGCCAACGCCACCTTAGCCTGTAAAGGAACGGACATTACATGTGCAACGTAACCACAAGCGATCCGCTGAGCATTATAGTTTGTCGAGGTCCCTCCTCTTTCCCCTATGCTGTATTTCCTAAATTCGACCTCTATGCCAAGTTGGGGAAGCCCATGCTCATACGGCCTTAGTCCTTTTATAGGGCTCAAGCACCCATTTTTTTCCTCCCCGTTCTTTTTTTTGACTCCCTCTCGGGCGGCGCGCCACTATTCCGGGGATTTCATCTCCTCCTTGGGTGTTCGCTCCTCAACCCGTTCTGGCACATCATTTTTCTTGGTTTTACAACTTGCCGATGACATTGGACACCCCCCCTACCTACCGCTTCCGTATACTGTCATTAGACCTCTCAGTTCTCAAAGGTTTGAGTCCTCCTTCTTCCCTTTGCTATCACTTCTCTTCTTCCCCCCCCCAGACTCAAATCGACACCCCCCCCTTTTGGAGATGTTGGAACCTCACGTGTTCTCCCTTTGCTATCGGGCCCCAAGTCGCAATCCCTCTTTCAGTATTGATTACCTGTCAAACGGCACAGGCGGGACCCGTCGCCCTCCTAAGCCACGACCGATTTTTCAAATCGACCTTTCCCCTCTTCTTGTTAGCGTATGCGACCTTCCCCCTTCCCTGCTCCCCCCTATTTCGGGCACTGCTCACGTTGTTTTCCCTTTTACTCAGCCCAGGGGTTCTTAAATACCAAGCCTCCCTCTTTTCCCGGGATGAGTGATTGACCTTCAACTATGTACTCCTTTTCCCTAGTGTCTTCTTTTTTGTAATTCGCTACGCGTTTGATTTTTTCTCCTACTCCCTCCGCGTTAGGGGATTGCAGCCCCACCTTCTTTCTTGCACCTCAGTCTGGGTACGTCGTATCGTTAGTTTTTCTGTCTGACGTACCCCAATGAGATACTCTGAACCCTCCGAGCCTGACCTCTTTCTGATCATCGACTTATGCGCGTCCCCATCCGTCATCAACCCGCTGTCCACACAAAACCCCGCTTGAATTGCTCAGTAATACCAGTGCTGTACACCCCATTCGCGCTGAATTCCTTTCTTTTTCTTTTCTTCCTATTTTCCCCCCCCTTTTTTTGTTTTGGTCTGAACGATCCCAATGCTCAGTTCCCCCGTCCTCCTGTTTTTTCCAGGTAGTTCCTTAACCCCTCCAGAGTTTTCTTTTGAACGTTATTTTCTTTCCGGTTCCATAGCGGTCCCCTCTGACATCTTCGCAGCTAGAATCTCTTCTTTTGTCACGAGTGGTATTTCCCGAGTGGGTTAAGACATTGAAGGATCACCACACACACGAAAGACCCACAGTATGCGGCGGCATGAAAGTCTCTGGTTTCTGCCTCACGTCCCTTGCGCGGATTTCAGCGAAGCCACTAGCTCCAACCGGCTCTCCTGTCCCCCACGCTCCTAGCATCTTCGTCTCGGTTGGACTGCTCGACTTCCCCTTCAGGACGTTCTTTTTATATTTAAAACCCCCGACCAGGAGGCGCCTGCTGCTTTGCGTTTTTAATCCCTTTTCTCTTTCCGACCCCCCTCGGGCGACCATGTAGTTTTCTCGTCTTCCCGCAGTTTTCCCTGCTAACGACTGCCTCTTGAATGCTCATTGTCCCGTAGTTTCTTGCGGCGCCCTCGTTCTTTAGCGGTTTCCCCAGCATCAAGCCCCCCCTCTCTGTTGGCGCTTGGCCTCACGGCGATTAGCACAGGTTAGCCCCGCTGGTTGAGGTTACCCAATCTCTTCTCCCACCCACTCAAACTTTTTTTTTCCTTTCTTCCCGAATCTCTACGTCTCAGCGCTTAAGCCTATCTTTTCTCTATCCCGTCAAGGGCCTATACGCTCGTTCGTTCCCCTTTTTTTCTTTCGCTCAATTTGTAAAACGACCACCCCCTCCCACCAGCTATACTTCCCATAATCAGTCGCCACTCCAATTTCAGTGAGCACCCTTTTTCTCATTGTCGGAACCCGGCTGCGCCAGTTGCCCCCTTCCCTCCTTCGACAAAAAAAACGAACTGTCAAGCCCCCCTTTTTTTGCTTCTCCCCACTCTTCCAATGACCTTGACTATGTAATCGAGCCAACTGTTATAAAATTTTTTTCGCCGGTTTCCCAACACGCTCCCCACCAACTATTTTTCGACTATCTGGGAGCTCTATTCTGCTCGCTTATCTTTGTCTCCGCGTTTTTCCGATCCCCTGTACTGTCCCTAGACCGTTCCCTCATGATATGTCTGGGGAAGCTCCTTCCATCGCCTGCACTTTGATGCATTCTTTCCGGTTTTTCGCAGCACCATTCCATTCTTCGTTTGCCATCCGGCAACCCCCCCTCCAGTAGCTTCCTCCATGCCTCGCCTTGCAATTATTCGGTGGTAGATCTTTCCTCCCAGACCGGATTTCCTTCGTTCCTGCCGCCTTCCTTAGATCATAGGTTTTATGCCCCCAGTTAAGCGAACCGTTTATTAATCTTTCCCCTTTCCCCCTTATACAGTTTTTGCTGAGCTGGGGCTTCTTACAAGTTGGTTTTTTTCCCCTGCAAACTGGATACTACCCCCCTGGGTATTGTGTTCTTCGTTTTGCCTCTTCGTGGCGTCCCCCCAACCCAATTGAGATGTTTCCATATCCCGTGATCGGCCTACGCGGCCCCACTGGTATGTACAATCGGCGCTGGGTTCACGCACCCCTTACGGCTTGCCGGTTTTTTCGCAAGATTCAACCCCCATTACTTTCTCCCTATCCAGATCATTCCCCGGTGACTTCTTTTCCCTTTCTCTTGCCCGTTCGTTGACCCGCCGTACTCCCCACAGAGCTTGTTCCTCAGTCTGGAAGTCCATCTTTGGCCTTACACTCCCCCACAAGAGTAAGTGCATTTTCTCACTGCTCGCTCTTGTTTATCTGATCCACCGCTTCTGTATGTAGTTTTCCTCTTCTTTGTTCCGGTCACCCTCCCCACTCGCGATAGCCCCCTGCTTGCATTCGTGAGCTTTGACGTGCTTCTGGTTACTTTCAAATCATCCCCCCCGTAGCAGGCGATTAGCATGCTCGACCTTTTTTTGATCCGAACAAGTCGCTCTGACTTTCCTTCCATCGGTCTGTGTCCCCTTTTATTGTAATTTCCCTCAATGGACCTCATGTTGGCCTTTCCCCGAGCGTCCTGATCCTTTTCTTTTGGCTGACGACCCCTCTTCTCCCGTTTCAGGATACGTAATTTTAGTGTGCGGTTTTTGGGATTTCCAATTTAGGCTTTCTTGAGTCTCTTGAGCCGGACATTTTCCTCCCCAGTCCGTCAGGTCACTGTGCCCTCTTACCTTCCCCTTACCTTTACCTTTCCCCCCTGGTTTCTAGCAACGACTTTAGACGTTTATTTCCGTCTGTCAGAAACCCTTTGACCACATCCCTTTCCCTCTGGATCAACTCTCCCCGGTGTGTCTCATTTTTTTTAGCGCGTCTGTGTGACCCGCTATATGAACCCGTTTCCCAGAAAACTGCTCCAAATTTTTACCCCTTTCCTTTCTGGTAAAGCCCCTTCCATTCTCCCATCTACTTCCCTCCAGAACATCGCTTCTTTCTGCCAATTGCCCTTTTTCCTGAGTCCCCTTTTTTTAGGCGGGTACGATCTTCGCGTTTGAGGTGGGTTAGTTTTCTCCCGCTTCGTATGGCGCGCACGACTTAGTTTTAAGGATTTGGGTTTGACCACAGGCACACCTCTTTTCTTTTTTCCTGGCCGGACCTCAAATTGGGGCGTTGGTAGACGATGCGATTTTTTTGTCCCCTAAATGAAGCTTTTCCCCCCTCTCCCCTTCAATTCACGTCGCCCTTTCCTGCCCGTGGTGGGAGTCTCCAGTTAGTCTGAACCCCATTCTTCTGGCAGGCTCGAGTCCTCGTCACATCCCTTACTT
>Ga0179593_1456101_pt1 | contig 17952 bp, 21 predicted proteins | sample CZODoug2_1_08_16_FD_185931 | JGI IMG/M metagenome (GOLD analysis project Ga0179593, IMG submission 185931) | Vadose zone soil fungal communities from Angelo Coast Range Reserve, California, USA - CZODoug2_1_08_16fungal (PacBio error correction) | ecosystem: Environmental > Terrestrial > Soil >... | reverse complement strand
TTTTCTTTTCCCAAGCTCTTTTTGGCCCCCTCCTTTTTCTCAAGCTTGTGATCCTCGGTCGTTCTCGTTATGGTCTTAGAGTTGATCGGTTGTTCTACCTTTGACAGGAGACCTTTTTCCCCGTTTAGTTCAGGGGATTCTCTTATTCCCATCGCATCATGTTTGGCCTCTGTGCAGTACTCAGGCACTCGGCATGCAAAGGTTTTTCTTTCTATCTTGATTTTTTTGCTTTTTTCCTTGAGTGCGATATTCTCATCGGGATTGACAGCGGGGAATCGGTCCGTTACGGGTGGGGATCTTCTGTGTTCCTCATGCCCCCCCCGCCTTATTTGAACGATATGGCGCCCTGTCCGCTAAAAGGGATCTTTGACTCAGGCTGCGGCATACTTTCCTCAGGCTTGGGGTTCGTGGTGCTTTCCTTTCAGTAGATACTTTTCTATCAGAATGCTTGTTGTAGAAGAGCCATTCCTCTGTGCAAACAGGTTTTTTAGGAGCATTGGCGTATCCATACTGGCCCTCTATGGTGAGTCGACCATATTTTCCAGGATGTCTCGCAACGTCGCCGCTTGCTCGGCCTCGCAGGCCCTTAGCTGAATCGCCCCCCTGGCATTCCCTCCTGCCTCCGTTCTGTTTCCTGACAAACAAAGCGGCCCCCCCCCAATGGCGGCCCTTTTGCACCCCCTGGAGTTATTCTGCGGTTGTCTCTGCTTTTCTTTCTCCTGATTTCCGGATAACCCCTCTCTTCATTTCCCGGCGCTCTGGTAGAGGTGGTTTTTTTTACGGGACTGCGCAGTACTCGAATTTTGGCTCTTTAGTGAACCACTCCTACTTCAACTCCTTTCTGGTGTTTTCTCCGCTCAAAGTCCTTCCGCTTTCCCTTTACCAGGTTCCGCAGGCCTCCAGCGGTGCGGATCCAACTTGGTCCTCGGCAGAGATGCGATTACATTTGAATTCCTTTTCATATTCTACCCTTTGTCTTTCGCCCGAGTGTTACGCCCCGCTCTTTTGCTGGCAATCGGATCTTTTCTTCCGACCGAGATGTGTAAATACTTTCTCCTCCCAATAAGAAGTCGCTTTTTTCTCCTTTTGGTTCCTGAGATTTTCTTTGATGATGAACCCCTATGATGTGAGTGGCGCCCCTTCCTCTCTCGCGGTCGCCCTTCTTACTGGCGTCAAGCGCATACTTGTTGCGTGCGTTTCCAGAATACTCCCTAGAATTTATAAAGCAGACTTTCTATCCCGTTCCCGCCCAGGCGAACAATTAGTAGAGAGGAGGCACCTTTTTGTTCATGCTCATTCTAACTTGGATCTCGAAGCTCCTCTTCTTCTCGGATTGGACACTTCCCCTGCCCTCTTCTTTCCTCATCCTCGTTTTGTTGTTTTGATCTTTTCCTCAGGTATACCTCTCGTCATCTCTCCCCTTCTCCCGAGAGCCACTTTATCCTGTCCCTTAAGCAACATGGTTCTCTCGAATTCTGGTGCCTGTTTTCCCTCCCTTTCTTTTAGAAATCGATTTTTCTTTAGACCCTCTGACGCTTCGCGCGGCCTTCAGTGCTTCTTCCTCGAGCATAGTTTCTTCTCTCACCCTACAGCAATGAGGGTTTCCCCCTTTACCGTAGCCCTCCCTAAAGGTTGGATTGAACATGCATGGGTTTCGTATGGTTTCGGCGTTAAGAGAATTCTCCATAGATCCCCTCGTTGCGTGCCAAGCCAATGATTGGTTTTTTAGCCACGCCGGCTCCCTCCTGCTACCCTTTACGCCTTTGCGGGAGCCATGATCTCTCTGCTTTCTTTTCCTTTTTCCCTCTTTTTTTGGAGCCTGTCTTCCCGCATGGCCCGGCGAACAATCTGGTCTCCGGGCCGAGGGTAATCCCTTTCCTCGTCGAAACCCCCCTCCCGAGGACGCGTTGCAGTCGACCTCCCTCTTCTTTTCCCGACAGCGCACCCTTCGATGATCGCGGACTTCCCCCCATCTCCCCGCCCCAGGTCGGCCTCCCAACGTTTACTAAGATTTTTGCTTAAGCTCGTCGCCCCTCATGACCTCCTCCACTTTTCCCCAGAACCTTCTCTTTTTGAAATCTACTTTTGGTCGGTGGCGTTAGTTGGTCGAATCCATTGTCCTTCCCTCTCCTTTTGCGACTGCAGCCTCGATGCAGTCGATTCCTATGCCGCCCCTGCCGTGTTTAGAGCCCCACCCAGATCGCCTCACGCGCCCAGCCCGGTGTTTCTTGAGCGCAATCCTGAGCGGCCGCCCTCTGTGCTGCCGGGGCGGCTTAGTCAGAACCGCTACGGATAGTTCTCGATGAAAGACCTAACCGCCTTTCTTCTCCTCCTTTTCGTCGTCATTGAGCTTTTTCTTTTTTCCCTTTTTTCGATGCTTGCGGATGAAGCCCTGCTCGTCTTCCGCGCCAGTTCTCTCCCCTTAAGAGGCCCCGGCGGCCTATGTGCCGCCTCCTCTGCAGATATCCCGTTCGAATTGTGACCAGTCGCCAGCCCGCTTAGAACCCGCTTGCCTCGCCTTTTCTGTCGTACTGCCGGCCCCCTGCTGCTGCGGCAAGAAGCCCCCACTCCCCCATGAACATGACCTGAAAACAGGGCCAGATCCTTGAATTCGGTTAGTCAGTAACAACCAATGCCCCTCTCGCCTTTTTACCCCGAGATCCCCGAACTTTCTCACTGATGAGATACGCTTCTGCCTCTGCGAGTTTTTCCTTTTCCTTTCCCCTCGTTGTTGCTCCTGAAGTTCTTTACTTCCGCAGGATCAAGTCCTAGTATTCAAGCGTGTTTTAAGAATGGGACGTTCCTTCTTTTTAGAGGGGTTCCTCGCTGGGTTTCCATTCCCCCTTGGCATTCCCCATGGCGTTTCCCTTTTTTTTACTCCGTTTTCCCCGTACGCGCTTCGAGTTAAGTGCATCATTTTTTTCGTTCCAATCAGACGACCACTTTCTGCACACGATGACTTCGTGTCCTTTCTTTGGCGTCGGCGGTCTTCTTATGAGCCGAGCCCTCCGTTGGGATCATCTTGCGTCCATCCGACGTTCCGTCATGTTTCCCCCCGATGCACCACTCTGCGTTTTTTCTGATCTGAAGCCTTCCCTTTTCCCGTCTTCAGCACTCCTTTGGCTTGCTACTGAGCCTCCTTCTATCCCGTGCCGTGGATTTCTCTGAGTCCCTATATCGAAGGCGTTTTTTTTTTTTTCTTACCCTGCCTTCCGACTTCCAGCAAACGGACGTACCAGCTCCGCGGATTTTCCTTAAGAAGTGGGTTAAGAGCTGTGACGCTGTTTCGTTCTTCTGCCGAACGAGCGTTTCATGATGTAAACTTCGAGCTGCCACTGACACGTTCTCTCCCCGTATCTCTTGAAAGACCCTACACCCCTCTCTCCCAATTCTTTTCTGCCAGCCTTTCAATAGTTTAGAACTCGTGTCAAGCTTGGGTTCCCCCCCCTATCTTTTCGCTTTTTTTGCGTTTCGGATAAACACCACGGCGTCAGGTTTTCTGAGATTGATAGTCTGTTTACCTCCCTTCATCGACTGGCGAGTGAGATTGCACCCGCCGTTCGCTTCTCTTCCCCTGTCCCTTAGTTTTTTCCTCTGCCCCCTTATTGGAAGGACCATTGTTGGTTGGAGATAGCAGTCCCTTCCAGCAACCCTTGAGGCCCTCATCACCTAGCCTCGAATTCCCCTTAGTTTTGAATCTTTTGCAAAGGCCCGAATTGTCGCGCTGTGCGTTCGTGCCGACCCTCCCTTCTGGTGGGCAAAGGCAGGCAATTGTTTAGTTCTCCGTCCCTCCCATACCCTTCTATTTTCGAAACCTTCCCAGAAGAAGTCGGTCGCTCCCCTTTCCGCTCGATTGTCTCCCTTCCGGGATGAGAGTTGGCTCGAATCGAACCCTCCGAGTTTCCCTCCGTTTTTTATCCGCGAGTCCTCTTTTCGCTCTTGTTCTAATCTCAAAGAATCGTTCCTTTCTACCCTCTAGCAGCCCCTTTTAGAAGGCGCCCAATTATTCGATTTTTTGCAGTGACTTTTGTCGCCCCGCGCCTTCTTAAGGTATCGGCTCCGCATGAGGAGTCTTTCGTCCCGGGTTTGACAGCAGAATTTTTTTCCTCATCCGTCCGTTGTGGTGTTTTTGTTATTTCTGCATGTCTCCTTTCCGATTCTCTCCGTTGCTGCTTCGTCGCCACAGGGCTCCCATTTGCTGCTGTCCCAACCCCCCCATTTTTTTCTTGACTCTTTTCATACGGTTCTTTCCGAACAGGTTTTGCAAATTGATTTTTTAGTAGTACGTTCTTAGACCCCCCGCTGCTATGGCGGGACTCAAGCCTACGCTTGCCCGGCTCTCTTCTGCTCTTTTTTTCGCCAACATATCATGATTGTTTCCTAGCCCCCGAGCGCCGCCCAGAGAATTTTGCGTGAATTTTCTCTGCCCATATGCGTGCGCATCTTTCCTGTTCCCGCCATTTGGCCGCCGCGTGTCCCCCTCCCCATAGAAAAACCCAGCCCCCCGGCCGGACAGAGCGACCCTGTCCTGTTTTTCAAGCTTTACACCTTCGCGCCGGTGATTTGTTCCCGCGATTGTGTTGAGAAGGCGCCCTTTTTTTCTTTTTTGTCTCGCATCGTAGCGTTGCCGAGGACAATATCAGCCTTCACACATCCCAAGTCTCCCCATTTCCCTAGCGCGTTTTCCCTAACCTGCCTACCCCTTGATGATGTAGCCCCTCTGGTCCAGCCGCTGACAGCCACTTCCGCCATATAGTAAGCTCTCCCCTCATCGACAATTTCTACAGCTGAGATTGCCTTTGCCGCCTGTCCCCCGGTGTTGGCCATCTGCTACAGAAATGTTCCTATACTTGGTCGCCGCCTTCGATGACCCTTCCCTTTTCTGTTCAGAGACTACTCCCTGGCCTGGCCCCCCTTCAACCGAACTGGTAGACCCGATCCTAGAAAGGAGTTCTCTTCGCTCATGGAGTTTTTACACCCCCTTGGCTACCCTCGGAGGACTTTCTGTACAGACAACGAATCAGTGGCTTCCAGAAATCACCTGCACCTGGCTCTAATCTGCTTCCGCCTCAGCGTCTCTGCCCTTCCAGCTCGATTTGATTGCTTACAGAACTGATAGGCTACTTCTCCTCGTGAACCTCTCCCCAGGCTAGCCTTTCGTGGAGGCCCCTAGGTCCCCCCCCCATTCCGCTCGCTTGCCCTCAATCCTCAGCGGTTACTTCCAGCGCCTCCCCGCCTTCTGCACCGTTTGGCGCGTTTTCGTTCCTACCTGCGTAGATTTGAAGAGCTCCGTGTCTTCAATTCCGGCGACAGGGCCTTATTTCCCTGTGAAGACCCCATCGTCTAAAATTCTTCTACTTCAGTCCCCTCTCAAGCTTGAGACTACTGTTTCCTGCGGCCTTGCTTTTCTTCTATTCCTCCCTTTTTTGTTGTGTTGTTGAGCAGTGCCCCCGGCCTCCGACCCCCGCAACTTCCTTTTCTCCAGCGTTTTTTGACTCCCTGCTAAGCAGACCAAGTTTGCCTTCCTTTTTTCTGATAGCGGGGTGTTCTTGTTGTTCCTCTCCCAAGACCATCTGAGCGCCCTTTTCTCCCCCCTTTCGCTTCTTTTCTTTCCTCCATCGACATTTTTTGTATTTGCCCGTACTCCTCCGAAACCGGTCGGCAAACGACAGTGAACCGCTTTTTTTTGCTCTTTTCCTTAGCTTCGTCTTCTTTTTGCATCGAGTTCCGACCCCCCCTGCGTCGGGACTTCCCTCCCTTTTCCTTTGCCTTTGTTTACTTCCCCACCGGGAGATGAGCGCTCATGGCTTCCTCCGTGTGACAAAATTTCGTTCTTCCCCTTTTTTTTCTCCGGCCCAGGGCTCCGACCATTTCCTTGGGATTGAGCAGATCCCCTCTCTACCGTGTTTTTCCGCCGAATCTTCCCGCTAAGCCACCATGATTTTCGAGGCCGCTCGCTTTTCTACTACGCATTTCTCCGCGTCGTTCTATGTTTGGTCAGCGAAACCTTTCACCGTCTTTTCGTCCTCCTCCTTCTCCCTCTGTCGCCCAGTCCCTTCTCTCCTTCCCAGTTCTGTACCGACATCCCCCACTCCCCTCTTACCTTACCCTTGTCCCCATTCGTTATCAGATTTGATCGTTCGATGCGCGATTCTTTCCTTATACACCAACCAATCTTTCTGTAACGGCTCCCCGATTTTTCGGCTTCTCAGTACTTCTAATTTTTCTTAGCTGTGAACCCCAAAGCGGTGTCGACTGGATCGCCCTGCGTTCAATGGGTTCTTTTTCCAGAGTGCACGAAAGATGTCCCGGATAAACCTTTCGCTCAGGCACCCAACCCTTTTCCGTGTACCCCCAACCCCTTTTCCGACGGAGGAATCTTATTGCTTTCCTGCAGGCGGAAAAAGAAATGGCGGCTGGTGAGCAGACCCTCTGTCTTGGATTTCCTCTTCTTGTAATCTGGCGGCCCTGATGCGCCGCCAATTTTCCTCCCTTCCAGCCATCAGTACGCGTCGTCCGCCCCCCTGCCGGCGCGTTGTAGTTGTCCCCTGTGTAGTGTTGGCTCCCCGCTCCATGATTCTTCGAATCTACTGGCGTCCGCGAGAAGCTTTTTCAGCTGGTTTAGTTTCCTCCTCGAATTTTACAGATTGTAGAGTCCCCCTTTTCAGTCCCTTCCCCTTCCCCCTTATTCGATCGTAGGACGAAATTGTGTGCCGCGCTTCGGGTTCTCCTCTTAGAAGCGAATGAGAGAGGTATTTCTCCGAAGAATCCTCTCTTTGCTCCTCAGTTGTTGTCTTTTCTCCGCTCTGCTGGTAGCCCCCTAATAGTGAGTCTACCTTCTATGCGATCGCGATACTGGACCACGACTTTGTATGCCCTCCCGGTCGACAAAAACCGGTTTTTCCTTTCCGCCCCCCCTACGCGAGAATTTTCTCCTTTCGATGGGATTTCCTTTCTTTAAATGACTCTTTTTCTTATAGGATTTGGCCACACCCCCTTTGACCCCATCTGCGGACGCCCGGTAGCTAGTCGCACGGGCTCCTGTCTGTCTTATGCCGTCCCCAACCTAAACATCACCTTGAGGGTTCCCCCCCATACATCCTCCGGGTGGCGTGCACTTCTCTTGTTAGAAGGTTGGCTCTGCTCCCCCCAGTCCTGATTAGTTGTGCCTCTGGAATTGAAACCTTTCTCCTCCCCCCATCTCTGTGATCATCATGCGAAAGGCCTCTCCTTCCCTACTCTTGGCTTACGCGTCCTCGTCCTTTCCCCCCGCCTCGGTTATCGGCGAAGTTTGACTCCCCCCCCCTTGCGCCCTTGTTTGGCCCGGAGAGAACGCCCTGTTCTCCTTTTTCTTTCCACGAGCGGATCCTTTTCCCTGGCTTGAACCCCCTAGGTCCTCTCCCTCGTCCCCTCTTTTTTTTCAGATAAGCCGCACCCTCATTCCGATGGATCGCGATCCCTTCCTTTTCCCCTCCGCATTCCAACTTTGCCAAATTTTTTACTTCCCCCGTCTGGGTGTTATCCGTCAAACTCCCCGGCGCACCGACTCTAAGTCTAGCGGAACGCCGCAGTTTTTTGCACTGCGCCGCCCTTTGTTCGTGTGCGCTTTGTTTGCACATCGGACTCCCTGGAAACTATGCCTTAGCAGGCCATTGGGATCTACTAAGCTGAGGGCTCTCCTTTCCCGACGGAGCTTTTCTTCCTGCAAACTAACGCGTCGCTGCACCCTCTGGCTAACCCTTTGTCGTTCTGACAAGTCGCGCAAGGAGGCCCGTTCTTCGCCCATCCTTTCTGCTTTCTCTCTTGATTGTCTTCCATCACATCCCATTCTTAGTGATGGGATCCCCAATTCCTCAACTCTGCAGCGAATGATCTGTCCTTCCCCCCTCCCTCCGCCCCTGTCCTCTCCCCAGTTAGGAAACCCCTTTTTTATTGATCGGCGATTTCCCCCCCCGCGGTATCTCCCCGCTTGCATTTCTCAGATCCCGGCCTGCCCTTTACCCCTTCCTTAAATTCACTTTTTTTGCTCTTCCGTGTTCCTTTTTCGGCACCGCGGCGGCCCATGGATTGCTTTTTCCTCTCTACCCGTCTCAACTTACGGAAACGGTTTTTCCTTGCTTCAGTCTGTGAGCCTTCAACCCCCACCAGTCTCCCCCCCTACCCGCTCCGCCGCATTTCTTCAACTTTTTTTCTTTGCTGCCAATTACTCTCTTCCCCTCCTCGTTTTGTTGACGCTCTCCGTGTTCTTTCAAGGCCGCAGGGATCCCTCAACTACCTTTCCGAACATTTTCTCGTTAGAGCTTTTTCTGCTGGTTCTTCCTCTTCCTTTTTTCCTTCCATGTCGAGCTTTTTTTTTTTCTTTTTTCCCGTCGCTTCTTTCTCCGTTCCAAATCTGTATGTTTTCGTATGGGCCAGTACTCCCCTGAACGGCCTTGGCCCCCAACGCTTGCCCTTTTTCCATTCTCGGGTTCTCTCTCCTTATGCTCTCAATTATCTAGACGACCCCCCCCTGCTTGGGCGTTGCTCCCCCTCGACGACTCACTCCTGTTTGCTCTGCATGGGACCTATCCTGCTCGTCCCATCCCGATCCGATTCTTTGCCCGCAATCGCAATCGAGTATTGTTGAGCATGCCTGGAAGCAGTCTTTTGATGGGGACTTTTTCTTTCTCCCTCATTACCTTTTTCCCCCTTTTAGGTTGGCTGGCAGCCCGAGCCCCTCCCCGTTTGCCTAAACAGGGCTGTGATTGGTGTGCTCTCTTTACCAGGAGTATCTCTTGTGTTAGCCGCGTTAGTTCCCCTTTCGGCCGCCAACGTACTCGGCTCTCCCGATAGAGCAATTTGTGGGAAAATGCTCTCTCCTCCTTCTGCCCCTCCCTGTTCTTCAACCAGTCAGACCCGGCGTTCTTTCCTTTTTTCAACAAAAGATGCGTTCGATTGATTTCTCTCTTTGCGCTCCAGGTGTCGGAACCACCCTTCAGATCTCCACATTTTTTCGTCGACCCTATTGCCTGCTGGCCTGTGGACCGCGCCATTGCCCACTCTTTTTCAGAGTGAGTATGAAAAACGCTTTTCTCGATGTCTGCTTGTTTTCGGTCAAAAGATTTTTTTCCTCTTCCGCCCTTTACCCAGCCGTCGCCGCCGCCAGCAGCAGGGCCGATACCCCCCTTTTTCTTTCGTTCCTATCACGATTGCCTGCGTTCTTAGATTTGTGGCCTCGGTCCCTGGAAGTAGGGGCGTGATTTTTCTCTTTTTTCTCTTGGATGTTGACGCGGTCCTTGAACTTGTCCCGAAAGAGACATTCTCCCTCTCCCCTTCCTTGCATGAAGTCTTCGGCGACCGGTTCTGCGCTCTTTCGGAACCCTCATTCTTGTTGCCCTTCCACAAGAGCAAGCCTGCCGCACTTGCCTGCCCTCGTTCCTGGGTCCTTGCATGCGTCCTCTTGTCTCTTATTAAAAGCTCATCTTCCACGACTTAGCAGCCCTTTTTGGTGGTGTGGGGTGGTGGTTGTGGGGTGATTGTAAATATCCCGATCGCGGCACAGAACATGTTCCCCGTCCGTAAGGTTCCCTTTTTTTCTTGGTGCTCTTGAAGCGCAGAGGCGCGGTGTCTTCCGTCCCCTAGGCTTGTTCATGCAGAATTCTTCTTCCCCCTCCGTTTGTGGTGTTGGTTCTCTTGGTTTGTATAAATCCCTGATCCCCCGTTATCCTCTGCTTTTTCTCGGGCTTTCACCACATGGCCTTTTTTTAGCGCGGCCCGTCCAAACCATCCGCCTCTCCTTTTTTCGTAACATTTGGCGTGTCCATTCGGAGTTTATACTCTGTGATTCCTTAGTAAACTTCTGCGCTTCGTTGGCCGCCGTCCTCGATGTTTTTCTGCGCGCGTCATTCCTTGCGCTTCCGCGCCAACCGATCCCTCCCGCGTGTTTGAACTAAATCGCTCCGACCGGGTTGCGCCGATTTGGAATGCGAGCGCCCCCCTTTTTTTTCGGGCCTCTCACCTTCGACTTTTTCCCTTGCAGCCATAGTGCCAGCCAGCTATTCTTATCTCACCTGCACGCGTACAGATTCCTTTTCGATTTCCCTTTCTCGCTTCTCGTTTTTTTTCATTTCCGCGATTTTGTTTTTCCTTTCATGCTCGAAAGGCCACCTGGTCGATTGGTGGTTGGGAGCTTTCTCTTTGTCCTTGGGTCTGCGCGCCCAGTATCGCCGCCTTTTTTCTTTCCAGCTCCATTCTTCGATGGCAAGGAGAGCGGATTTGAATCTCCCCTCCCCTGGTCGCCTCCCCTTTTCTTTTGCGGTTTTACTACGGAAAACGCCCTCGCCCCACTCCATCGTTTACCCGCCGTTGTTTGTGGTGAGCCCCTCCTTTTGCCAGTGAACATCTTGGCGGGCTCTTTTTTACCTCGGCTTAAGCCCACTGCTAAGGAGAAGCCGTTTGTCTCCGGTGTGCGAAGGCTTCGATTTCTTTTTCTGAGCTTCTCTCGCCTCCTTCCCCCCTGCCCACTGCGCCGCGAGAATCGTATCGTATCTCCGCCGTTTCCCCCTTGTTTTAGGTCCCCCTCTTTTGCGAAAAAGTTGAGGGCGTTGGTGCCACAGCCTTTTTTTCGAGTTAGTGATCTTTCTCTCCCGCCCCTCCCCCATGCACCTGGATAGCCTCCTTTCTTAAGGCATGAGCGACTCAGTAACATTCCCGCGTTCTTGCGGCCTCCTCCCCCTGATAGTGATTCAGTAGCTTGGTGGTCACTCGCTAAAGGCTCCGTTTTTTAGTGGCCGATGGATCCACGCGGTTCCTCACTGATCTTTTTCCCCCCCCCCCCCTTTTTTTCCCTTGCCCTCCCGATATTTCCACTCCCCGCGAATTCGCTCCTTCGGTGATAATGGCAATGCCACTGAGTGGGCTTCCCCCTTTTTGCCCTTCAGTCTCAAACAGTTGGCTCATGGGACTTTCCCCTGTGCGAACCCCATTTCTTTTCCACCTATATCTCCGCTCGGTCCACTGACTTGCTCCTACTTTTTGTATCCCTGCGGCCCCCTACTTCCTTCTCCTTCCCCTTTTTTTTTTCTCGCTGAATTCTCCTTGGATCAAGCCAGTAGTTCCCTCCGTTGTTGAGAAATTTTCGTATTGATAAGAGGGTTGGCCCCTATTGGCCTCACGTACCCCTCCCCATGTCGTTTCGTTTCTCCGTTCCAGGAGTTTTTCTCGCTTCCCAATAGACTCTTTGGGTGCCGAGTTGCCCCTTCCCCTAACCCGCGTAGGCCCCTTTCCCCTGTTTTGAATTTAGTTTCATATCTTCCTGTCTGGTAGGATCGCTCTTCTGTTGTCGGCGCGTCGTTACTTGACTCCCGCCGGTTTTTGCTCTTCCTTTGTGTTTCTTTTTTTCGATGCACAGCGGCGGTTCGCTTTCCTCCGATGTTCCCAAGAACCCCCTCTACCATGGCGTAATGAGACATCTCGCGCCTGAGAAGGAGCGAGTGTTTTCTTTTTTTGGTGTTGAAGCATACTCCCCTTCCTATCCGACTTCGGGCCTGCAAAGGCTCCCTTTTCCGCATGTTGAAGACCATGGCTGAGGTGCGCCTTCTAGATTACGATACGTTGTTTCTCTGCAGTGCTCTTCCGGGAGTTTCAGAAGCTCGCCGCCTAGGGAACTCCGTCTCTTTATTGCACTTTGCAACGGCTATCTCCCTGTATCCCGTTCTGGTTTTTCTCCTTCCCCCCCGTATTCACGACCAATATTCCGCTGCAAAATAGCATGCGTCTCCCCCGCTGCGCTGTTCCCCTCTGCTTTGTGCGCGCGTAAGTTTCCTTCATCAAAACCTGTTTCCGGGTTTTTCTTCGGCACGGGGTCCGGGCGTGGCCCTTCTTAGCAAGTCATACTCTGTGCTCTGAAAACTCGCGTTCCGGCTTGTCTTCCTTTTCGGTTGCAAGCACAACAGGATTCTTTGTTTCCTTTTTATACAACTTTCAGTTTTCTAATGGCCACAAGATTTCTCACCCCCACATAGGTTAGTTGTGACTCATCAAAGTCTCTTCAACCAGCTTATCCCTCCCCTTCCGTTCTTTTTCTTTTCTCGGTTTGCTTCTATATCACCGGTTGGGGCTGCCCCCCTCCCCGGAGCCGAACTTGCGTTCCTCTATTCTGCAAGAATGATACTTCCCCCGCCACGATGTTCGTGCGTCCACTTTTTCTGAGGTAGGGGTCAAACCCTCCATTGAGTGTGTCGCTACTGACAGTTCTCGCGGCCCTCTCTTTCCCGGCCCTTCCGCGTGGGTTCAGTACTTTCCTCATCGAATTATCCGTAGTTGCAAGCCCTGTTCGACGTTCTACCTTCCGATGGCACTAACCTTGAGCACAGTGTCCTTTTCCGTTCTTTTTCTCTGGTCTGTCACGAGGATGAGACATTTAAATTCTCGTTTCTCCTCTTGGAGAGATCTTTTCTTCCTTTTCTTAACCTTCGTTGGACTGCCGTTCCGCGTTTTCCCCCCTGCTTCTCTTTTTCCCCTTCAAATTGTTTCCTCTTCTGACCATGGTTCGCTTGACTGTCATTCTCACTTCTCATTCCTTCGGTTTCTCTTCTTGTCTGGACCCCCCGCCTTCGCTGGATCCATGGCAGCTTGTTCTCTTCGAGCAGGGATTTATTTTTATTTTCTCTCCCACCTTACTCCAATGATTTTTTTCCCTACTAGGAGAAGGCCGCCGCATTATGGTTGGACTTGCGTGGCCCTTTGGTGAGGAGAATATTCAAATTCCGCCCCCCTCTCGTACCAGCCGCTTCTCCACCAGAGAGGGTTGCAGTAGCCTCCCCCTGCTACCATGTCCGCCTTCTTATTCCAAGGGAATGGAATGACCGTAATCTTTTCTCTATGATTGCTACGCGAGTTTGTTGAGCTATCTTTGAGGAAATACGTAGACCGTCACCTTTGGATGGGGTCCTTTACCCATACTCTTTTTAAGGCATTCCACCGAAAGTTTTTATTCCCTGATACCCTCTCCAGTCGACGTACGTTTTTTCTCTTTCCCCCTCCGCCACGACCGGCGCGCGGAGTCTCCTCCCTCTTCCCAGCGTTCCTAAACCTTGGCTCCCGTTGTTCTTAAGTGACAAAGCCTTTAAACCGACATCGACCCCCTTCCCGCGTCTTACCCCATTTTTCATTAGCCCTATTTGGTAGTGCTTGTTGGAAAGAAATATCCAGGCCGCCTTTTGACGTTTGTCTGCAGTCTTTAATCTTTTCCCCCCCCCCGACAGCCGTCCGAGTTAGCAGTCCGCTGAGGTCGATCCCCACTCGTGGTTTATCCCTTTTCTTCTGAGTATCCAGCTGCTCGGAACTCGTTACCTCTTGAGCTTGAGGAGCGCTTCTTCCAGCCACAATTCCATTAGGAAGAGTATATGTGGCACCAAAGAATCTGAAGTAATTTGCTTACAGGAATGTCTCTAGAATCCGTGAATTTTCTATGCTTGCTTCCCAAAGCAATGATAGGAGCAGCGACCTCGGTTGATAGTCCCCGGAATTCGTCTTGTTGAGTGAGTCCTCTGGCCCCCAACTTGTTCGCCCTAGGATCGCTAGCTGAAAAAATCTCCACTTTTTCAAGCCGAGATCGCCCCTACCTGTCCTGATCCCTCCCGTTTTCTTCTTCACTTGCACTCGGACATGATGAGCTCTAATCTCAAACTCCACGGACTTTCCAAAAAAACTTGGCTCAGGGGTCAATGTCCGGTGAGGGAAAACCAATCCCTTTCCCCTCTATCTCCCAGTCCCGCATTTTTAAAACTGCTTTTATTCTTGATCCTTTGACATCATTCTTCCCTCCTCTTTGTTGTTGTTGTTTTTAGATTAAGTGATCCAGGCGGAGGGATTCCAATCTTAGGTTTCCGAAGAGGGCTAGTTCGTCTATCAGAGGGGGCGACTGGGGGTCTCTGACCCATCCCTTCTTTAGTCACTCAGTTTTCTCCGTTTTTTCATTTTGCGTTGGCTAGGACCCCGCACATGGGCGTCCCCCTTTAAAGTACCAGCCGTAACAAGGCGTCTTCCCCCCAACGCTGATTCGTTCAATGAGGTGGGGCTCTTGTCTCTAGAGACTCTATTGACTACGTGGAGACGCGTTTGGCTTCCCTCCGGCCGATTCAACCCTGTCAGCTTTACGACCCTTTGGGCCCTGACGTCCCGCTTCCGTCTTCCTTCCAAAATCCACTTCGGTCATGATGAAGCTCGCTTATGTGGCGCAATGCGTCTGATCCCGTTTTCTGTGGGCTTGCCTGGCCTCTCTACCATCTCCTGAAGTTTTTGCTTTGTACTCTAGCCTCCTCCGTTTTGCAACAAGGACTTTTCCTTTTGACGATCTTTTTTTCGTTCTTTAGAGTCCTGCGTTCGTTCTTTGAGAAACTCGCCTCGCGGATCGTCTTATCCTCGAGATGATGCACTTCTCATCCCTATGTAGAAATTTTTCCCCCCCAAGAGCAACGCACCAAACTTTCGTTAACAACTTCGCATGCGTATTCCCTCCCGGATCTGTCGATTTCTTTTGTGTAGATCCTCTTACCCCCCCTCTTCGGTAAGCGTAAAGCGTATTCTCTTTCTTCAAGTCCCCAATCGAATTTTCTTGTGCTTGAACCCCTTTGTTGGATACCTTATGAAGCGTCCTAGTCTTGTTTTCTTTCCCCCCACAGACAGCTCCCCGGTCCCCCATTTTACCTTTGTCTTTATGACTGCAGGCCAGGCCGCGCGGTCTCAAACAACATCGGTCTTCTCATCCGAGTTGCCCTCTGGCTGCTTACATGTTTCCCGGAAATTCTTACCCCCCCCAGTTCTGCTGGAGATGGGTTGATCTACTACCCGTCTTTTGTGGGCTTCACGGAGTTGCCCGACGTGGCGTCATGCGATTGACGCCTCCACCAGTTCCCCCTCCTGAACAACTTCCACTCCTCGTCAGGGCTGCCACAACTGCCCTTTTTTTCTTTGTCCTTTTTCAACCCCATGCTGTTAGCTTTTTGCCCTCTCACTCTCCTCCTTCTCGACCCTGCTCTTGTTTTCGATATGTCGCGTGGTTTTTCAGCTCCTACTAAAACTCGCAATACCTTCTCCTTCTCCAGAAATTCCCCTCCTCACTTTCTTCTCTTGTCGGCAAAAATGGTTTGCCGCATCCTGTTTTTTCCCCTTGTTCGGCTGTCGCAGTATTCTCTTCGTCGAGGCTGACATTCTCCCCCCAATACGTTTTTTTTGTTTTTTTTGTTTTGTTCTCTCTTGTTTCTTTCTTCTCTGAATATCCCTGTTTCTGCGCTTCTAGAGCCACTTTCACACACTTTCCTTCTGTCCGCGTTCCCAGAGGGGTCTCGACTTGGTTCTCCTTTCACGGTTCTGATTCGAGTTCCTCGGTTTAGTTCTTTCGAAACGTGACGCTCTTGCGTTTCCGCCTCATAGTGCTTTCCTCCCGCGGAGACGCCCCTTTTCCGCGCCCCCACTATACCCTCTTTTCCCTACCCTAGTAGCCCCTTTTTTAAGCGACCGATCATTTTCGTGAGGTTTCGCGCCTTGTCCTAGACCCTTTCCTGCCACAGTTCTTCCTCCCTCTTTATCCAGAGCGTTAAGAGCACGCCCAGCTAACATGTCGTGCTTCCTGCTTTCCCCATGATCTTCCTTTATTATGATATCTTTTGGTGTTGTTCCTTTCCTTTTTTCTGGCTTGATTCCCTTTTTTACATTGGTCTCCAGGGGCCGCCCTTCCCTGAACTCTACTTTTTCCAGCCCCTTCGAAACATGAGGACCATTCCTTTCGATCAGTTTTTTCCCGTTCTGTTCCCACCGCGCCAAATGTGATGATTTCACCAGCCCTATACCCAGTCGTTTTCCGCCCCAAATGTACGGGGTTCTCCTAAACCGAAGCTGCGCACTCCTCTCCAATTTCCAGAATCGTTTTTTTTTCCGTCCCTGCCATATTTGTCGCATCTTAATGATGAAGGAAGCTGTTTGCTCCCCTTTTCTTTTAGAGTCGGCAGTGATGATTTCCCTGATCCTCCTTTCTTCGCTGAGGGCGGGCCAATCTTTAGATTGACTGTTGCATTTATGTCTGCACAGGCGTCGGCCTTCTCACCTTGCTTCACGCGGGGAGTTTGCTTTTTTCAGGTCATACCCAAAAGACCGTGTCGAGGGATCCTCGAATCAATCCACGGCACCTGTGTAATTGCGGTGCCGAGCATGCCACATTACCTCCCTTTTTCTTCTCCCCCTCATAAATCCCCTTCTTCAGTTCGGTTTCTCGTCAAAATTGCGTTTTCACCCGTCGTGATGTTTTTCGTGTTCCCCAAAGAGTTTGCCTCCGATTCATAACATCTCCTATGTCCGTTCAACCGAGACCGAAACGTTACGTCACCACGAAAGTTTTTTGGATCCCCTGTTGATAGTACTTTGACCATTGCCCACCTGATGCGGGAAGCCTCTAAGCTCCGCCCCCCCCCCTTCAGGTCTAACCTGGAGATCTTTCTTCTGTTCCGCCACCCCCCATGTCGGAAACATTCCAGAGACCTCCGCATTTCCTCTTCTTGCGGCACTTCTTATTCCCTTTATCACACCCCCGCAGCTATTCCCCTCTTGTGGTTTTTTTCGTACGTTTGATCCCCTTTTTTTGCTTTTCTCAATCAGTTTCTCCAGTGTTTTTTCCGAAGTTCTTCTTCTCTTGGGTTTCCCTACGCTGTGTTTAACCCCCATTGTGATCTGTTTTCGTCAAGTGGGGATTAGACGAATTTTAACCTCGTACTCATTTTTCGCCAGGTGCATATAGATAACTTCCCCGAGGCCCACCTTGTCATGCCTTTTTGTTCTAATAGTATCGATCGCGTGGCCCACATGCGATATTTCGCCCCTACTAGGGTAGGTGTGCTTTGACTACCTTTTTTTCCCCTGTGGGGAAAGCTTGCCACCCATCTGTCTTTTCCTCCAGATTTGCTTCGTCGTACGCAAGCGCATTGATTCATTTTTTTTTCTTGTGCCTCCTCGGTACGTCCGTTTCGGTGTGGTATTGCGGTCCTCAAGTCCTCTCTCCGTCGTTTTTTGGCCTGAGACCGAGTCTCAAATTGGTTTTTTATTGAACTCTTGGTTTCTCTATCGGCTTTAACGCGATTCTGCGACCCGTGTCGTTGCGTCTGCCCGCTCCTCCTCCTCCCGGTCACGACTGCTTTTTCTGAGACCTTCTCCCTTATTATTACAATCTGATTTCTGCGCCGATTACACCCCCTCGCCCAGACTCCTTATGGCTTCATTTGTGACCAATCGTGCTTCTTGCTATATGTGCTTCTGCGTTCCGGTAACACCTATGCGTCAATTTCCTTCGACCGCGGTCTCTTGCCTGTTTCCTCAGTAAATTTTCGTCATCCCCGCGTTCGTGAAAAATGCGTTGTCGTTTTTCTTGGATCGACTTGAGTCTTGGTTGTTTTTTCTCAGATGCCCCCTTTCCCTTTCGGCCCCCCCTGCTCCCCAGTGCCTTTTTCGCGCAGGCCTTCCGTTGGTTTAACAAAACGCTTTCGTTCTTCCTCCCTAGGTCGGCAGTCCATGACATCTTTTCCTCAGCCCGCCATGGTTCCTCTTGTCGCAGTTCTTCCTGGGGATGCACGCCTGATTGCCTAAATTTCGGTCTGATGGAAGCCTCCCCCATTTGCCGTGCCCCCCCGCAAGACGTCCCCCCCCCCTTTGTTGAGCCCAATTTTACGGCTCGGTCCTGGGGAAACCGATTTGCTGGATGGTTTTTGAACAGCTATGACACACCGATAACTCTTTTATACTGCTCTCTTGCTTTTTGCGTCACTGTCTTGTTTTTCTCTCGACCCTCAACTCGACTATACCTCTGAACTTCTCAGCCCATGTTCGTCTACTCTGAATCCGTCTTTGCATTTTTTTTTCCTTGGTTTGATCCCGTGGGCTTTTTTTTCGAAGCTGAGGCGCTGGGTTCTTTCCTCCCCTTGCAGA
>Ga0179593_1308408_pt1 | contig 17952 bp, 12 predicted proteins | sample CZODoug2_1_08_16_FD_185931 | JGI IMG/M metagenome (GOLD analysis project Ga0179593, IMG submission 185931) | Vadose zone soil fungal communities from Angelo Coast Range Reserve, California, USA - CZODoug2_1_08_16fungal (PacBio error correction) | ecosystem: Environmental > Terrestrial > Soil >... | reverse complement strand
TCGTGCGTCGTTTGGTGAATAACCCCCGGAGTCTCTCCTGCAAGGGCTCATTCGCGACCACGTTTTTGGTTGAACTGTGTAACCTGAAAGATGATGCAACGCCAGTGGAGAGTTCCTTGTCCGTGTGTTTCCCCCAGCGTTTTGCGCAGCATTTTGGCTCTTTACATTTTCCTTTTAATTCTCCAAGATGGGATCGATTTAGGGTCAGCCCTTCTTTCGCAATTTCACTTGTCCTGACTTGCCCGCCTCCTCCTCTCTATGATTTGGAAGCCCGGTCCCAGCCCTTTCCTAATTTACGACATACTTTTTTTGTCCCGTCTTTGATGGTCCCCCCGTCGCCCGTTGCCCCCCCCCTCCCCCTCTTCGTACTTATCAGGTACATCTCACCAAAGCGGAGCCTGAAGAGTAGCCTCGCGAAAACGCCCTCCGTGCCACCACCGCGCGCCACCTCTTTTTTTCACGGATGCCACTGAGGAACACTTGATGACTACTCTAGCATGAGCTGAGTAGAATTGGGACAGTGACCTCTCCGCTTAAAATGTGAAAAGATTTTTTCCGGGCCTTACAGTGACTTCCTGGCTTCTCATGGCGTTTAGTTCGCCTCTCTCTCACTCCTATGACGCCACCAGCACTCCGATCCGCTGAGTAGACACACTCGATCCCTACCCCTGTAATTCATCCGCATTGATGAGATTTGTCTGACTTTTTGCCGCCATTTTTCCAGTCTTTGAATTATTACCACCATGTCCCTCCCCAAGAGGATTGTCGGTCCCAGCGAAGTACTATCCACGAGAGCGCTCTTTTTTTTCTTCCGTGTGCGTTAGCAGAACCCAATCAGGCACTCGCGGTGCATTCTTTTCGGTTCTCTTTTGTGGACCGGCCTATTGCGGTCCCGTTCTCTAGGATCGTTTTACTTTCCCAGCACAGTGGTGGAAATGAACTTTTTTTAGTCTTGAAGACGCGTGGGTCCCGCTCGAGGGTAGTTGTACCTTTGCACGACTCTCCCCTGCTCTTCCCTCAGGTATTTACCCTCCATCCATGGCGTTTCCAGCCATTAATCCGCTTGTCGGATGGATGCCTACTTGTGTCTCAACTCTTTGCTTTTGGATGGGACTGTGTCGGTCGAGCCCTTTTCTTCACGCTGTGAAGGCATGGCCTTTTCTCCTTGTGGGCCCTTCATGCCCCTCGGATGCCATACCTGACCCCAGGCTTTTTGGATTGTAGAGACACGGGCAGGCGACTTCTTTGTCCTTTCTTCATTTAAGCGTTTTACGCTTCCTTAATTGTATAATTCGTAGGCCTCACAGGCGATGACTTGTGAGTTCCGTAGGTGGTGTCCCTGGCAACTTTGCTCCCATCATTTTACACTATCTATGGTGTAGACCCTGCAACCCACCCTCCGTGATTAACCGCGTGCCCTAAGTTACCTTTTGTTGGTCAAGTCCTGATCCTTGTTGGGCAATAAACGGATTTGTGTCCTAATGAAGCGCACTTGCCCACGCCTCGTGCACCTTGCTGTCCGACGGCACCGTTGACCTTCACACAGTCAAGCCTTCAGCCTGTGGCGACGAGCTTATGTGACGTGTATCCTTCCTCCCCCGACAGACTACTCGCCGTATTCAAGACCTGGGCAGGAAGGAGTTGGAGTGTGAAAGGATGTTTAGGACTAGGAAGCCCAGGTGTTGTAGATTACGCCTCACGGCTTTGTACGGACTAGCCCCAGCACCGTTCCGATTTCTTTGCCCGTGCCAGGACTTTATTCTACGGTTAAAGAGTGACCCCGTCGGGGCGGTATAACTTCGTTTTACCCCTTGCTCCGGTTTTCTTCCGCGACTCCCTCGCTTTAGCCCTGATGTAGTAACAGACCACCTAAGTGATCCTTACTGCATTCTTTTTTACCCGGCCCAACCCGTCCCCTCTTCTCTTGTGGTGGCGTGATACGACCGCAGAGCGCGCTCGGCGTGCATGGTTAGGCCTTTCGTGCGAGTCCCGCGGATTTGTGTGAACTCCCTTAGAGGGATGATTCTCCGCGCCCCGCAGAGCTGGCGGTTGGAGTGGGATGGATTCCGTTGGGAGCATTTTGACGGAGGGGGTAGGTGCGTTGACTTAGTGTTTCGTTCCCCCAGTGGTGTGTTTTTGGAGGAGGCGTTCACAATGGCGCGTGCCAACACTGTTCTTTGGTTCATTCTTTTTTTGTATGAGTCGTGGCCCCCGGTTGGGTGGTCATGGTTTGTGTGTTTGTCCCGTCGAGCTCCTTGAAGCCGCGTGGGCCACCCGGCATGCCCCCCCTGTTGACGGGGGCTCGCTATCGCATGTCGAGTATCCCCCTTGCCCCAGGTATCCGGGAGAAGGACCCAGTGTCACGATGGTACGGTTTGTGGCCTCCTTTCGGGTTCCCCGTCGCTGTTCCTTTATCCCTGGTGAGTGCGCGGTCTACATCGTTCCCCAGTATTCGTGGACGTCGCGTTTCTTTTTTTTCCCCAGCTTGCGCCCGTTGAGCCCCTGATTCTTGGAATTTCGGGAGCTGCCGGACCGCGCGATTTGGGGGAGTTTCCCCAGGGCGTCCGGATCTAAGTGCTCCTCCTCTTTCCCCCTCGTGCCCCGCCGGCCGGATCAACGGTCTGGGTACAGTCGATGTTTTAGTTAGAACTCAGCATCTTCTCGTTGTGGTTTTTAACCTCTTTTTTCCCGGTGTTCGCGGGTCCGCTCACCTGTCTGAGATACCGCTGGGTGTCCTTTGGGAGAAGGCATTAGTTGCGGCGTGTTTCTTCCTCTTCCTCTGTGATCGCGGGTGGTGGAATTCGCAGTTTTCTCCCCCAGTTCTCGCAGTCCGCTTTTTGTGTGGTCCCCCAGCTGAGTTTAACTCTCGCGTGTATTCATAACGATGCACCTTCTCCCCGGCGGCCCCAATGAAAATTGGTGGGTTTTCGCGCTCGTCGTTTGAAGGTACTTTTATGCGTCGTTTCTGTCAGCGTACTATGTGATGATCATGCGCTACGCGAAGTCTCCGGCTCTTATGAATTGCATCGGTCTTCGGGATGTGTTTTCTTTTGAGTCTCCTTCGTTTTACGCGGATCGTAGTACGTCTTCCCTCGCCATGTTGGGGGGGTGGTGTTTTTTCCGTGATCGGGCATGTGTCGGCTTACGGCGAGATGCTGGTTCCCAGGATTCCCCTCTGAGATGAGTGGAGCGTTGCTCGGATGTCGACCCTTATAGGAGCTCTACGACCCGACCTTAGAATAGCCTGTCAGCTTGCCCCCCGTCTTGCTCGAGTCGATATGAAATCGACCGAATTAAATACTTTCATAATCTTGTGTTCTGTTCTTTTGTCACTTCGGTCGTCGCAGCGTGTTCCTTGGGCACTTCCCCCCTTTTTTTCCCTCCCTCGACGCGTCAATGTATAGCTTTCCACCGTCCCCGATGCCCATCCCCGTCTGGGTCTGGTGCTGGTCCCCCCATGTAGACTCACGTCACTACATCGACTGGGGCGTCGTCTGCTCCGCTCCTCCGCCCCACACGCGTCTTCGCTGATCGCGCTGCGCCGACTGCTCACGCGATCATTCCCATTTTCCCCTCTCCGCTTTCATTCGATGCGTGGGCTTTTTTTCCATTTTTTTTTTCTTCACCCCGCCCCGGCACGCCCCGCTACTGATCGGGTGGCGGGTTGTGTCTCTCCTCCGGTTGACCCAGCGAGATCGCGTCACTTCATCCCGGGTCTGCCAAATGGGGTGCGGAGGTGGTCTCTGGAACCCCCCCCTTCCCATCTACCGCGTACACATTCCGTCGGGTTGAATATGCTGTGTCTTTCGCCCCTATGGGTCTCGTCGTTTTTCGGTCACGTCCGCAGAATTTGTTTTTTTTGGCTGCGCAAGCCGGAGAGGCTTTTAGGTTTCGCATGAGTAGGTAAGCAAACGGGCTGCTCGTTCCCCCCTTTTCCAGCCTTTATTTTCGTTTACTGTTTCCCCTCGGATGGAGACATCGGGTTTCGGGCATAGACCTCACCGAGCCGGTGTCTGATCATTGAAGGGCAGTTGGATATTGCGCCGTTTTCAGGTAATATATCCGTTCGTTGCGTTTTGGTGTCTGATCCTGTGTTCCGCGGTGCGTCTGCGTTGGACGATCCTCTTGGGTATGGATTTGTTTTGCGTGCAATGGTGGATCGGTCCGGCTGTGACGTCTATAGAGACACCTTGCGCCGATCGCACTTCTTTTTTTGCCCGTTTCTTAATCAGACATCTCTCTTTCCCCCTCCTCTTTGAGAGAGTCGTCTGAGGATCATTTTGACGATTTTCTTTTCGGTCGACTCCCTGGACGTGCGAGATAATTTAGGTTTTCTTCTCAAGTTGTTTTTTTTTTTTGATTGACTAAAGGGACGAGCCAGGTCTGATACATCCCCTTCACACTTCGCGGCAAGCCGGGCCGATTCGAGGCGCGCGCAACCCGCTGTGCGCGTCTCCAGATGTCGTCGGTGTTTTTAAAGGTGAGCGACTCCCCCGCTCAGTCGATTACGGTTCGCGAGACCTATCCTTACCGCATCGACAAGCCCCCGAGCCACAGTTCTGCGTGCCGTGTCAGTGAGCAGACCTCAGGTGTTCGGCAGTGTCCGGCTATTGATCCTGCTTCGTGGATAGGGGTTAGTCGGGAGCAAGCCGCGACCCCCGCTGTTGGTTCGTTGTTGCCGGTCTTAGCCCGGGTTGCCACTGTGGTGGCCACCTGTGGGGGGGTACGGGGCAGACCGAACCTTCAATCTTTCCCTCCCTATTTCAGGGCTACGGTTTTTTCGCTGCTTTGCAGACTTTTCCTCCTGCGACCTTTTGCTTTCTCGGTTTTTCTTGTTGAAGTGTTGAAGTTTGGTAAGGCCTAGACTTCCGGGTGCCCAGCTAGGGCATGCGTTCGAGATCTCATGCATGTCCACACGCCCACTGCAACTCAGGCACGTGAGTTTTTTCCGTTGTGCTTTTATGTCCCATGTTCTGATCGGGATCGCATTGTGCGGCTTTGCGTTCAGATTTCCGCTTTTAGTCTTTTTGGAGGTGTTTGATAAGGAGAGAGTGACCGCGTCGATGTGTTAGTGTAACTTTCCAGGGCGCCCGCTTCATGTTTTCCGACGCGTTCTTGTGCTGGTGTCTTTTCTATCGCGTCCGATTCCTAGGTCGCGGGCGCCCCCGGATTGGGTAAACCGTACTTTCTACTCCGCTAAGTAAAGAAGTTTGCGCGCGAGATGACGGAAGGCGCTGTAGTATGAAGTTTATCTTCTCGATAGCTTCGGTGTACAAGTTGTTTCCCCCCCTTTCCGTTTTTCGAGAGCTCCTTCGTCGACTAAGCACTAAGTGCGCCTTTGCGAATTTTTGATAGCGAGTCCCGCGGTCTCCGTCCGACCATGTTGTCACCTGGCCTACGGTTTCACCGGGTCTTCCCTCCCCCCCTACTGAGTCGACTCGTGAAATCGATCCGGAAAATCAGGAGAGCGTTTGATGTTTTTTTGAAAGCTGTTACGTGTGGTCTTGAGCCCGCCACGTCGCGCACAAACGGGCCGTTCGTATCGCCCCCCCCCCTCCCGTCGTGCCTCGCGAACCTGAGGTCTACGTCATAGTCCCACTTCTAAGTGGATGTTCCCTCTGAGGGAATACTTTGCGGATGTGCCATGCCTTGGGGGACGGGTCTCACCTGGAATGCTCTTCCTTTCCAGACGCAGCCCCGAGCCTCTAGGTCTCAGATGTTTTCCCAAACCTGCTTTACTGTAGCGACCGCGTGAAGAACCGGCTTCCGCGATCCGTTGCAGCGCGGTTGCACGCCCGAGAGTCCTTCTTTTTCAGACCGCGACGCGGCCGAACTGGTGATCGACTGGGGCCCTCGGCCCCTCCCGGCGGGCCCGTTTTTATCGGGAACGTATAGAGCCATTACCACCGTCCTCTTCTCTTGGGAGGTCGCTCCCCCCTTGTCACGCCGGACATTGCCCTCTGTCTCGACGCCATTCATTGCGAATTCGGCTCTTGGGAATTTTTTGCGACCGAATCCCCATGTATACGACGAGGTGCCGGGGACCAGGGCTAGCCTGCATCCAGTCAGCATCGGTTTCGTACTTATATCTGTGGGCGCGGTGACCGAGAGTGGGGTTCCGTCTCTCGTTGAGCCTCGTTGGGGTACTTGATTCCGTCGTAGGCCTTCGATGGACCCCGGCCGTTTTTTCTGCGCCGTGCCCATCTCAAGATGAGACAGGCAGTGTTCAGTGCGGCTCTTCCCTCCCACATGACTCACAACGCCCGGATCGTTTGCGACCTTAAGTTCTTCACCACCTCCATTGGTCACGATCCTCCTCCGAGTTAGCTTTCGCTACTTCTCGGTCGCGATCCTGAGGGTCCAATTACACGACAAGACTCACGCCCAGCTCAAAAATGTGCCTATGATTTTTTTGAGAGCTCCGGATCATCTTCTCGGTTTTGCTCCTCCGGTAGGTAGGTTAGTGTACGCCCCGCGGGGGAGTCTTCCCCGAGATCTTTCGAGATGGCCCAGCGTCCTCCTTTAAGCAGGTAATTGGTCCCGAATGGCCTGCTCCCTTAAGAGTCGCTCCCGCCTTTCTTTTTGGATGCCGCCCCCGCCTCCCCCATGGTTTCAGGCTGGCCGAAATGGGGCGTGTATCACGGGTCGTCTGTAAACGTGGCCTTACGGAGTCCGAGTCTGGATAGGGTCGTCGTTATCTTCCCCCTCCTCCCCGTGTCAGGCCGCTAATTCGTTATGTGTCTTAGTTGTTCCGGTTTTTTGCGTCCAGGGTAGACGAAAGATGCAGCCGTTAACTCGGGATACGCGTAACAAGCTCCGTGCCACCTCGGTTTGTTTGTACTGCTCCCAGGGTGATCTTACCTGGCCTGTAAACGACCTCCCTCCATCCCGAACTTTGAAAGAACGAGTTCCCCCTCTGTTGATGCGGACTCCATTTTTTGTTATGTTAGGACTGTTTGGAGTACAGTACTAGCGCGAGTGACTTTATGTCCGGGACTTCCTCCCCGATCCATTTGAGACTCGATAGTTGACCGTTTTCCCGGCCGAGTCGTGCAGCCCTTTTCTTAACTATCGGCGTCCCAGAGGCGATTTAAGACAGATGCTGAGTTGTTTTTGCTGCCACCAAAGAGTTTAGACCATTGCCGAGAGCGGCGGTACTTCGGATACCTGTGTGGTCAAAGGGGGCGTAAGCTGTCCCGTTCTCGTAGAGGTTGTATTGCCCACCCTCGGATCTCCCTAGCGACGGTCCAGGGATTGAGAATCAGTTTTTTGTTGAACTTCCACGTTCATGGCTCCACGCCGGTTGACTTTTCTGTTTCGTTCCTTTAATCTCCTTTCCCCCTGTTTTGTTTGGTTTTAGAGTCCGAGACTGAACCCCATGCCCTCTGGCGGTTGTGGCGGGTTTCCCCAGGGGACAGGCGTTTCTTCCTGAGGGATTCCCCGCGGTAGATCTGAGATGGAGGGGGGGCGAGGCGCGGGTTTGGGGTGGCGGTTTGCTCCCTGATTTTGAATAAGTCGGTTGCTTGCGTATGTTTGTCCCCCGATTGTTACAGTCCCTTCGGAGTTGGGGGGTTTTACTGGCCAATTTCGCCGACCAATCGTTTGGTGATAGCGGGCATGGTGATGTTCAGAACTGTCTGACAGCTCTGTATAGATCCTGCGGTGCAGCGTTTCTTGGCGCCGGACGAGACGAGGGGTCCTCTGTGGCGCTCCGCGTGGGTGGGATTCCTTTCTACCGCACCCTCGGCTTTTCGTGCCGGCTCCCGTCCTTTGCAGGTTTCTGCTCTCTGTTTTTTTGTAAGCTGACGACTCCCGGAACAAGAGCGGCGTTTGCTATCCCTACCATTTGGGCCCCGCGTTTTTCTTGGTGCGTTTGGCATCGTTGGCTTGCAGAGTTTCTTTTTTTCTCCCTGAGCGCGCCCGAGCTGTGGGGTACCAACGCAGAGTCGGCCGCCCATGCTTGTTTTTCCGTCCCCGTGCTGAACGCGGTTCGTTTTTGTTGGACTGTGCGGCGCCCCGTTTTGGTTGCTGCGCCGACGTGGGTAGATGCGTGGTCTATCGGTACTGGCGAAGATCGTGTTCGTTGGGGCCCGTCTTGCCGTGGGGGGCTGGCTGGGCGGCCTTCGGTGTGCGCTCCGTTGGCTGTGCACCCTTTTTGAATCTCTTCGGGCGTGTTTTAGCTGCTTGGCCAGGTCTCATTAGGGATTGCGCCAATATGTTTTTTCGTTCGTATACCTCGTAGCTTAACGCTCCCGGGGCCTAACCGTGTTTGGCGTGTCTGCGCCTCGCGCCTCCGCTCGCGCTGGTTCTCTCTTGGATGCCTGCCTCGGTGATCTCTACCCCTGTCTTGATCCGGGCCGTTTCCGCTCTGCCCGCCGATGTTCTTTCTCGACTTCCTGGCCTGGGTACGACAGGTGTTTTGTGCGGGTGTGGGGACGGAGGAGAGGCGACCCCCCCCTGCGGGCGCTCGTGATCTACTTCAATCCTTGCGGGCGTTCCAAGTGGTTTGTTCCCCGACAGCTGATTAGTTTTTGCGTTTGCATCTGTTCGTGTTCGACGTTGTTTTTTTCGATTTTTCGGGGAAGACTTTCGTCGGTTTGATTCTGGCATGCTCTCGTGAAGGTCCCGGTGTGGGGTGGTGCAGTGTTTGGCCGCGAGATTATAATTGCCGGAACGCCTTGGTTGGGGCAGTTCTTAAGGAGCGATTGCTCCGATTTTCCACGTTTTGCTTGATTTCCCCCTAGGATTGCTAGGATAACGAGACGCAGTGTGGTTCAGTCGTTTTTGTGTCCATGGTCGTGTAGTATTATCGCTGGGTATGCGCCGCGTCTGCAAGTCCCTCCTTTCCTTCTACTCGTGGCCGGTGTTGTTTACGTTTCGGGGAGGGTGTCTTCGTTGTGGGGGATCGTTTCGTCTGGGACGCTGCCGGGCCAGCGAAGCTTTCCTTTGGGACAGTCTTCCCCGCCTCTCCCCTTTTTGCCCGCCCCTCTCTCAACAAGAGATGGGGTCGGGCCGCTGGGACCCGGGCATGTCTTCGGCCGCCCCTTTAGCTTCTCGGTTCTCTGCCGATCATGTTCGTTGGGGTCACCCCCAGAGTTCCCCCCGTCGATGTTTTCCGAAAGATGTTGCGGTGTCCGGGTTTGGTTTGAGCCGGGCCCCCGCGTTGGTCCTAGGCTGGCCCGCTCGGTCGAAGGATTGTGAAAGAGTCTTGCGAAGTTGTTTCCTTGAGGCCGGGGTGTGTTATGCATCTCGATGCCGCTTGCTGTATGTTTCTGCTTTTCTGGCTCGTCCTCCCGCTGCCAATTGGCGTGACCTTTTGGTTTACCTGAGGGGCGTGCTTCTGAAGATTTTAAGGTGGTTCAGAGGCCTTTTTGTGCTAGGTTGGCGAGATTTGCGGCTCTCTTGCCCTTCAGTACTACCGATCGCTTCTCTCTCCGTCAAGTAGGCATCGTAGAGGTTTGTGGGTTCCCTTTGACCTTCTCGCTTAGGTCAGTACATAGCCGGGTTTGATTGCCCTTGAGGCGGGAACTGGTGAGGCTCCTTCTTCCTCGGTGTGCTGAGAGTGCTACGAGGGCGCGGCACTGGCTCGTTCGTTTTTTTGCCCGCTTAGACGTACTAGGGCGACTACGATGCCGCTCTCCGTGCGATTGCCTTCACTTGTTGTAGTCGGCCCGCTTTAGAAAGATACCCTTAGTCTTGCTCAGGACGTTGCCTTTTTTGCGCGTGCTGCGGGACGTTTTGGAAGGGGCCCCAGAATCCCCTTCCCGTCCCGTACTGAGGCGTCTTCGTTTATTATAGGTACCCGTCCCATTGCCATTCCCCTTAGGTTGTCTTGGTGTCGGCTGTCAGCTCTGTTTGTGTCTGACCCGACCCCGACCTGATTTTGTTGTTAGAGTAGACCGAGTCTACTGAGCGCCCCCCTAGAATACGATCGTGGCCTTGGACTCAGATCGGGGGTCTGGGTTTTTTTGTGCTCGCAGTATTCATCGACGTCGAGTGTGCTCGCCATCGGGTGTGAGGTTAGGGACCATGTCGTGTCTCATGGCATCGAACCAGACGTTTTCCCGTAGTTATGTGTTCTTTTTTCGGGGTGTGCTCCTTGTTTTGTTTTGCTATACAGGCGACGGTGTGGGTCTGGGGGCGAGTGGACGGGGTGTTGTTTGTGAGTTGTCGGTCTGTATGACGGTGTAGATTCCTAATTGTGAGTCCTCCTGGTGGGGAGAAGTTGGCGCGGAAATGAGCCGCCCTGACTCATGCAACCAGGGACGGTCCCCGGCGCGGTGCGCGCCGCACTTCGGACTTGCCAGGAGGGGCCAGGACGGGGTGTACCCGTCAGCTTCGGCGCGCCGCACCGGACTCCCCATTCCTTAGTCGTTGGATTCCGCTCCCGGGGCCTATCTCCCCCGGTCTCCCCGCGGGTTCTGGGGTCTAGCTGCTCGGGTGGCTAGTGAGCGTGTTGGTTCAGATCCTCTCGTCTTGCCGGCAGCGGCGACGGGGTCGTGTGTGCGGATAAGTGGGTTCGGCGGCGCGAGGGGTGCCGACGGGGAGGATGGTGGGGTGGTGGGGTGGGCTTGGGCGGCACGCTCTCCGCCCCCCCCGGGCGCTGGCGGACCGCGGAGCGGGCGCCGCCTCAGCCGTGACCATGCGCCGGGAGTCGGCCGCGGGGGGGTGGTGTTAATTCACGCGTGATGATTTTTGGGCGACCCGGGGCGGCGGGGTGCGGAGGGTCCCCGCTCCTCCGGTCTGCTCCGCGGTGACCCACGCCCTGCGCGAGGCTCTTGGGGGCCGTTGGGGCTAGGGGCCCGCCCCTCCGGGGCTCCCAGTCCGAGGATGCCGCCACTTCGCGACTTGCCATACGGGGTGACCGGGTATGCGGGCACTTTCCCCACCCGGTACCGCCCCGCCAACGGCCGTGCTGACATTGGGCACGCGTCGTCGTGGCCCCATGGACGGTCGGCACTCGGAGGGTCGGGGGGGTCGGGCGTCAACTTTCTCCCGAGTGTGGGGGGTCTGTGCTGGTCCGGGTTGGGTTTCCCCGGGTATACGAACTGGGCGTGTGTGCCCACCACAGGGCCGGACCCGTCGGGTTGACGGCGTGACGTCGGGGCAGGGCGGTCTAGGGGTGGGGGGCCCCTATGCTGGCGGCGTGTGTCGAGGGAGCGGCACACGACCGCGGTGTATACAGTATGAGGCCTGTGGGACGATCCGCGTCTGGTTGTTCACCCCGGCCTGGGAACCGTCGGTGTACGGCGAGCGGGGGGTGGCGGGGGCCGCCATACCGACGTGTGCGCGCAGAGCCCTGGGTTGAGAGGGCCGTACTGCTTCGTCGGGCCCAGATCATTCGGGTACCATTCAAGTAGGGCAAGCTGTCGCTAAGCGGCGCCCGCCCTGGGTGGTAAACGTTCGGTCGCGGAGACCTTAGGGCCGCGTGTCGTTCCGGTCGTGCGCGGCGTGGCCACGGGGGGGGTTCGACGCGAACTGTGGAGCACCCCGTCTGGCTGTGCATGTGCCTCACTTTCTCGCGATCTCCCATGGCACGCCTTCACCCGTACATTGGGGAACCGCTTTGGTGGTGGCGATAGGGGGTGTGGGGGACTCAAGGGGTGTGAGCGGGGTGAGCGACCGTTTCGCGACGCCGTCGCGAAGGGGGGTTGTACCCGAGGGGGCGTGATCCCCTTCTACCGGTCAGTCGTCCTCCCCCGTCGCGCGCTGCCTGCATCAGCGGCGGGGGGGTGCGTGCGGAGGTGGCGCGTCGGCCAGGAGTGTGTCTGTGCGGGCTTGGGCACGATAGAGATTGTCCCCTCCGTATTGCCACGGTTAGGACGTTCGTGAGGGGTTATGGACATCGGGGTGTCGGTGGCCCGCGTAACTGCCTTTGCAGTAGCGGGTCTCCCCGCGGCGGCCTCGCGGATCCCACCGCGTGGAGCCGGGGGTGAGCCTTCAGCACGGCGGTGCAGCCGATCGCTCCACCCACCCCCGGGTCCGGCGGGAGAGCGAAATCCCGCGGGAGTGCTGAGTGGGGATGTATGGGGATTGCTACCCCTTCTGGGGGAGGGGCCCCCTCTAGCAGTGGTGGCCAGGCGGTTGGGTTTCCCGTGGGGCCGCCCTCTGACGCGTTAGCCCCCGACCCTTCCTGACCGGGAAGCTGCACACGTGACGGGCCATGGGGGTGGGAGAGTTTCCAGAAGGGCGGACGGGGAGCCGGCTGGGCCGGGGTTGTAGGCTGGTTTTCCCGTGGCCATAGTCCACGTTGGGGTTTTTTGGAACCTTGTCACCCCCATGGGGGGCGGGGGGCCGCGTTGGGTCCCCGGGGTGGAAGGGCGGGAGACGGTCTCGGGTCCTTCCCCGCGGGGGGGGCCCGATGACGCCGGCCTAGATACACTGGCCACCCCACCCCGGTTGGAAGTTAGTGATCTGGCCGGCATGAGCCAAGCGCCATAGGAAGAGAGGGTTGGCCTAGAGCGCGTGCGGGTGGGGGCGTCGGTATCGCATCGGGGCGGCGGCGGTTTCAGAGCCACTGGGCCCATCGGCGCGTCGTGGGACCTGCTGTCCCACCTAGGCGCGGGTACCCCTCCACGCCATCGCCGGGGCTCGAGTGGGTTTAGGTTGTTGGAGGGTTTGCACCGGCAGTCGGCCGCAAGCTAGGCTTTGTTATTAGTCACAGGTATTAGTCCCGGCTCTTCGTCTGTCTGAGTAGCGGGTCGCGATCGACGGTCCGCTCCTAGGACCTCGGTGGCGGCCCCCGCCGTCGGCAGGTGGCCGCGGGGGGCGTGGGTTGCCGGCTGCACTCGGGGGTTCGGAAAGGGGTCAAAATGGCCACTATACCCGCTAAGCGCCGTGGCCTTCCGGGTTCATGAGGCTCCCAATCCGCCTGGTTGAGCATACTACCCCCCCCCCTTCAACGGCCCCGGGGTGGGGCGGCATTGGCGGGTGTGGCCCGTGCGACATTTTGAGGAGGGGGGCCGCCCAACTCTGCCGGCCCCGTCAGGGGCCCGCTTGGTGCTCTTGGTTCCAGGGGTTTTGATTACGTGGCTGCTGGACCAGAACCGGACGCGGGTGAGTGAATTGCGTGAGGGCCACTCGGGGGGCGTCCGTCCCCTCGTTCCCAACGCACCTTCTAACCCGAGGACGGGGGGCCTGGGCGGGGGGGGAACACAGCGGCCTCGCCGGCCGCCACTCCTCCCCGCATGGCCCGCCGCCAGGGCAGCGCGTGTGGTGGGGGGGGGCGTCTTGGGGGGGCGCCCGAGCTGCTCCCGGCGGTAGCGCTGGGGGACGGGGGACGTGGGCCGTGGATGCCTCCGGCCTAACCGGCGGCCCCGCCCCCACTCCGCCTGGTGCGGGCTAGTTAGGGTGCGTGATGCGAGCGGGGTTTTCTGCTGTCCGAGGGGGTGGCTCTCTAGGGGGTACCCCAGTTTTGGGTTGGTGTGCGCGTCCTACCGCCACCTCCGTCAAGGCCCGGAGCTGCGTGTCTTCCCCCCCTAGGGTTGGTGCATGCTTCGGGCAATGTGAGGGCGGGTGGGTATGGGTTGCCTTTTAGTCCCTTCCCGCCGGGGGCGGGGGCGATGGTGCGAGCCCGCCCCCTCCCCCGCGTTCCAGGGAGGGCTTCGCCCAGGGTGGGTACAGCCAGCTCGGGCGTTGGGGGGCGCATTCCTGAGAGTTCCTGGGGGCGCGCATCTGGTTCCCGAGTCCACCACCCGAGTGGCCATCCGTGGCTTGCTTGCCCGTCAGTGGCGCGGCGTGCCTCGGGTGCGGGCAGACCTGGTCGGCCGCTGCGGCGGGTGTGGAGAGGCGGGGACGGCATGGTACTCAAGGGTTCGGGACCCGCCAGCGGCGCTCGCTCTCGGGGAGGCGGGTTTCTCTATGGTACCCATGGTCCCTGTCCGAGGGGTTCGCCCACCATTAGGACGTGCTACGGTCGGCCGGGATGAGCGGGTGGCGGGTCGATGCGGTCCGCCCCGCGACGAGGCCGTGGGCTCCTCGGGTATCCCCCGCTCCTTAACGGCTACCAGCCCGCGGGAGTTCTGTGCCCTTGTGGGTGGCGGCCGGGCGGCCTCGCATGGACGTCTCCGCGTCGTCGATGCAGGGGCCCCGGGCCCGGGTAGTGGTGCTGCCTGCTTGGAAGGCTCGGAGTCCCGGGGTCCCCGGGCGTTGGCGGGGGGCCGTGGGCGGCTGACGTGGGGCTCTGGCCCGCCCATCTATCGGGCTGTCGTTGGGCTGCGGACGGGTCTTTGGGTGGGGTGCTTTGATGGGGTGGGGGTGCGCGCCGCGAGGGCCTGTTTCGGGGGGTTATGGTGTGTTGGTGAGGGGGGTGGCTTGGGGTTGGGGGGGTTGTGGGGCGCGTGCACCTGTTTGGGCGGGTCCGGTTCCCTCGGATGTTGAAGTGGGGTGTTGCATGGTCGGATTGGCGGGGGGTTGTTGATGTGGGGGATTTTTGCTTAGCCCTTTGTTAGTGTTCTTGGAGCGCTCCAGGATTGTAAGTTTTGTCGTTTTTCTCTAACGCTTTTAAAGTAGGTCAGTTTTTTTTCATGCATTTAGCTCCTTGGCAGGGTGACCCATCGCCTGGGCCAGCGCCGCGGCTTTTGTTGATAAGGTTTTTCTCCGCTTGTTTGATCGCTCCTGTTTACGGTCAGTGGTCTGTGCCCTTCGGGAGACCCAGCATCGGCGACTGGAGCTTCCGCCGTTCCACCGGAATTTTTGCCCAGCGTCTATCATTGCCGGGCCAAAGCGGCATAGCATCTCTCTCTGGCCCGGCTACTTCAGCCGTGGGTTGTTTTTGATTAGATATGTCGTTGAGTTAGGTTGGTTTTCCTCGGCAGTGATTCTATGGGTTTCGTGTGGAAGTGTCGGTGTTTAAGAGCCTGGAGGTCGTCGGTTTGAGTGATCTCCCCGTTGGTAGGTGCTTCCGTGCGTCCAGGGACCTGCAGGGGCTTGGCGTTTTTGCCAGTAAGATGTCTGTGGGGGGTTTCATGAATTGGGTTCCTGCGTGTCGTCTCCCCTGGGCTTACCGCCTCGGCTGGGAGGCGCCTGGACGGCAATGCCCCTGGCATTTTTACGACAAGACTTTGTAGGGGGGCGTTTCAGGTGCTTAGGGGTACCTTTTCGCTGATTAGCTTTTCAGATGAGATGGTCGCTTGGCCACCGGCGTGCGTCCTCCTCACTGCGCTGCGCCTAGTCCGGGCCACGAACGAATTTTTTGTATGGCTTCCCGAAGACCGTGTTGATCCTCTGGTTTGGAGGCCCTGTGCTGAGCCTAGCGCCGAACGCTTTGGTTGTGCTGTCGGTTGGTTCGGGCTAGCCCGCTTACGTGAGCCCGTCGGGTGTGCTAGCCTGCCGCCAGATGCAGATGACTTTCGCCTTTACTGTGTGTCTCTCCTTGGCGGACAGGTGCCCGTGTTGCACGTTGGTTTGCCGCGGTGATCGGCGGGTTGTGGTGTTGCCGTTTTGTCTTCCCGCGCCTCGGGTCTTTCGGGCAGGGCTTTTATGGTTGCGCGTTGAGAAAAATGGACAGTCCAAGTTACCGTTTTCATGATACGATGTGGTTGGGCGGGTTTTCTGCTTTCGGTTCGTTTTTTTTTTTTTTGCATCGCTTGGGGCTCCCTGGGCGGTGCTTCCGAGGGCATAAGTAGTGGCGTTTTGGCGTTTTGGAGCCTCCTTTCCCAGGAGGCGCGTCTACTAAGAATCGATGTTGTTCTGTGTCGTGTCGGATAATTTTTTCCAATGTTCCCAGGGAAGGGCCTCCCTGGGGTTTGATTGATTCGGTTTGACCTTGTCGTGTCTTTCGCGATGCCCGGTGATGCGTGGGGGCCGGATTGCGGATCCTTTTCCTCTTGCACTCATGACTCGCCCCCCCCCAACGCGTCCTCGTCAAGCCCTCTTTTTCCGTGAATTTGATGTGTGGTCGGCGTTGCCTGATGGTTAGTTCCCTTCCTTGCGCTACGGTCGAATCGTGCTGGTGCCGATCGCCTCTTTCTCAGTATAGCCCTGGGATTCAGGTAGTGAGAATTTTTTAGTCCCCCTGTAGCTGTTTCCGCGAGCCGGGGGTTGGTCACCGCGCCTGCGGCCTCAGGTCAGGCGCCCCTCGCATTGCCGCATCTGTGGCACGCCGAGATGGGGCCTACGGTCTCGAGTCGCTGGCTCCGACGATACCCCCGGTTGAACAACCCGCTCCCTCGTTGACCACGCTTCCCTCGTGCGCTTATGCTGGCGGTTGCGGGATCCTGGTCTCTTTTCCGATAGAAGCCCACGTCGCTGCCCCCCTGGCGATGTCTTGCTGATTGATCTCTCTGCCTGTCTTTCTGTTTAGGACTCTCGACCTCCATTTTTCACGAAAGGTTCCTCTTTTCGATAGGAACCGATGCGGTCCCCGGCGCGGTCTCAGGGCCGTTTCTTGTTGCCGTGATTTTCGGAGATATAGCTCATCTTGTTGCGCTTCCTACACCCGAGTTCCCAGGGAGAGGTCTCTGAGGGGGTGGGCCTTTTCTGTTCCCCCCCCCGTTGCAGCTGAGTTGCGAAACGGCGGCGACGTTGAACTCCACAGTTTGTTTCCCTCGCGTGTTTGCTCTGTGGTGTACTGACCATCTGAGAGATTATCGGGCGCCTGGATCCCTAGGTTTTCCCAGACTGACGTGATAGACTGATGAAGGTTGCCCTCTGGGTCGGGAGTATTATCTCGTCCACTAGTACGAGTGACCGCTTGCCCTTTTGCTTTTCCGGGGCAGCGTCCCGTGCACAGACGGTTCATGCCGTCGCTTGTTGGGAGCGACCGGAAGCTCTAAGGAGGGTATGTCTTTGTTTAGTCCTTGGGCGTCTAATGAACGGTCTAGAGCCCCGTTTCTGTGCCTGTGTTTGCGAAATGGCGGGAGTGCGTCCTCCAGTCGTCCTCTCACTTCATACGGGATCCTCGGGCGTTACAGTTCTCTTTAGGCCCCCCCCTGAGCTTTTAATTGGTTGGTGCTGATTCATGTGCGTCGGTGTGCGAAGAAGCCGGACGCCCCACTTTTTACCGTCTCACCCGTCTCTTCCTTTGCCGCGCTTCCTATCCGACCACTGTAAGACCCCTCAACCGTTGAGCTCAAGGTATAAGCTCCATCGCTTATGGGCCGCGTAGCCTGTTGGGGTCCCGATATAAGCCCCCCCTTTATTTCCCATGAGGTGAACGAAACTTTGCCGCAAGACGCTATCAGACTTGCAGCGTATTCTAGGATCTGCTCCCCATTGGAGCTTTCCTTCTTCAATCCTCCCTTGAGTGATCAGTAGGAGCTAGACCGTCTTTGTATCTCGCGTTATCGGTCCCTGAATCCCTGGTCTCAGGCTTTTTCAAGCTACTGTACTCGTTAGAAGCGCAAAGATAGCTATTTTCCTGAATCTCCCTCTCTTTTACAGAATTCTCGGGGATAAGGCTGAGTCATCCTTTTTTGCCCACTTGTCTCTTACGGCGCTATTTTTTTTCGCTTCATCTCTCCATTTAGTAGAATTTCCAAGTTGTCGGAACTCCTGGCGACCTCTCCAAGGATTGTTGCTCCGTCAGCAAATTAGATCCGCTCGACCTCATTGCGCGCCTGTCCGTGTTTCGCCCGTGCTTTCGCGATCTTTTTTGAGGAAACCTCCAGATCGAATCATCTTCCTTATGCACTACCCGAATACTTGATACCTCCCTCTTGTTTCCCTTCTTTTCGGAGCTTCAGGCATCAAACCTCTCTTCTCGGCTTCTTTGGATTCTGGCCCTCCTACATATAGAGACCCCTTCTCCAGCCCGATCTTATGCGCCCCGTCCGCTCTTCGTGCAGAGAGTGCTATCACATCTCGTGTCAGACCGCGCGAGAGCCTGACAGGGTCGACTTTTGCCTCTCATTGTCCGATTGATTTTTTTTCCTTCCTCTGAACTTCTCTTGACGACGTACTGATGCTCGCGTGACCAAAGCCGGACCCCGCTTAGAGATGTCAGCCTTTCTG
>Ga0179593_1564199_pt1 | contig 17953 bp, 22 predicted proteins | sample CZODoug2_1_08_16_FD_185931 | JGI IMG/M metagenome (GOLD analysis project Ga0179593, IMG submission 185931) | Vadose zone soil fungal communities from Angelo Coast Range Reserve, California, USA - CZODoug2_1_08_16fungal (PacBio error correction) | ecosystem: Environmental > Terrestrial > Soil >... | reverse complement strand
CCAGGCCCCCCCCCCCTCGCTCTCTAAAGTCCACCCCTGTAGGCCATAGTTTTGTTTTACTTTTTCCCCATATGGTTGACTTCAGGGCCCTTCTTTGAAGTCATTGGAAGGATCGTTTAGTTTCATCATACTTTTTTTCCCCCCCGTCTTCGACCCCTCCCCCCTGATTTTCCCCAGCCTTTTCCTTTTCTCTAACTATTGTCCCTTAAAATGATGACTTTTTTTCTCCCGTCAGCCAGCGTCCCTTCGTCCTGATTTCTTTCCTCTTTCCCGTTCTGGTTAACTTGTTGACCCGACAAAGAGTTCTTAGGGCTCGTATTACCCCATAGTCCCTCTCGTCGCTGCTGTTGAGCTATTTGAAGATGACTGCCTTCTTTTATAGACCGGCAGTTTCTCTCTATTACCTCCCCTCCTCCTTACGTCTCCTTTCTTCTATTTTCCCCCCTTTCAGGGATGGATGGATCTTGCTGAGCTTTTTTCCGATTTTTTTTTCTATTTCCCAGCTTGAATTTTTTTCTTTAGATCCCTTTGTATCTCCTTTGTCTTGTCTCCTCCAGTTCCTTTTTCTTCGGTCCTTGGAGCTTTTTTAGCATTTTTGGACTTTCTGTCCCACCTTATTCGACTGTCTTCTTATTTTTTAACTTTTTCTTCGTCCCTTGCCCGCTCTTGAAGACCCGATTCTTGCGCTTTTCCCTGAGGGTCTCCTCGTTCATCCCCTAGCTCTCCATTCTTCCGACTTCCTGAAGTTTTCCTTTTTTCCTCATTTTTCTCGTTCAGTCATCACTCTTCCCCCCGAGCTACCTACTTTTCGGTTTTTTTGCAGGTCCCTTTTCCCCTTCTTCCCTTTCTAATTAGTTTCCTGGAGATTTTTCCTGCGCCCTGTACTCCTTTCTTTTTTTTTTTCATCTTTTGCGGTCTGGCCTCCTTTTTGCCGGAGGCTCTTTTCTAGTAGTACTTTTCTTTAGGACCCCTTTGCGTTTTTCCGTTCCCAGTTCAGCTTCTTTTTTCAATTACCTCAGGCCTTTTTCTGGATCTTCTATTTCTCTCAGTACTTCCTTTTTCTTAGGCGACATCTTTCTTATCCTATCTTTGAATGATCAAGGCCCCTCTAACGGTCTCGTCCCGCGGTCTCTCTTCTCCCCTTTTTTCAATTGGAAGGCGAGCTTCCTTTTGCATTAGGTGGCACGGCTTTTCTCCTGAGCGTTTTTCTCGTCTCCTATAATGTCCCCTTTTGAAATTTCTTCCCGAGCCTTCCCTTCTCTCGACTCCTTTCTCGAGATCTTTTCTTCCGTGGCTGGTTCTTCCTATATGTATTCCTTTTTTTAATCCTCCGTCCTACCCCTTACTTTTGCGTAGAGTCTGCGGACTAATTACCTCTCAGTATTCCTCCCTTTTGGAGAATGACGATCTCCGGAGTTACCCTTTTTTTGGTTCATGATAGGATGCCCCCCTCAGCAGGCTTCTTTTCTGGATTTTTATCCCTACTTCGGTTTCAAATTTCTCTACCTCCTTTTTCCTGGTTCGGTCCCCCAGGACTTTCTTAAGCTAAATCCTTTCCCCTCCTCGAGTGTATTTTTTTTTTCAGGTCTGCTGTCGAAGTCTCGGAGTTTTCCTCGTCGGGCCTCGGGAGTAGATTTTTTCAGATTATTTCATTAACTCCGATAGGTTCCTTCCTCTCTCGTCTTTGTGCTCTTCTTCTCTCCAGTCGAAGTCGATTTGCACTACTTCCTTTTGATTTCTCCCAGCCCCGCTTTTCGTTTCTTAGAATCTCTGTAGGTTGGTCTCATTTTTTTCCCCGACCTTCTTTTTAGATCCCAGATCCCTCCCTTCTTCTTCCCCCTCTCTGAGTCTTACAGCCTCCTATAAGTAGTTCCCGTCTTCCCATCGGTTAGTTTTTTCTCCACAACCCTTCTCTTCTTCTCTGGTTCCCCTCGACCATCACCTTGCTTTTGGACTCGTTGAGTCGCACGGTTCTCATTTTTTTTTCTTGTAAAGTTCCTTTCAGGATGTCCTTCTACGTCTTTCCCTCTTTCCCCTCATATCCCTCCTTCTCCTTTCTTGTACCGGAAGTTCTCCCTAATGCTGAGGTCTTTCTTTGGTCTAATTCTTTTCGCTGTAGCTGCCTTTCTTCGTGTCTTCTCTCCTTTTTTTTTAGGTATTCACGTCTCTTCAGATTCCCCTTTTCTCCGCTATCGATAGACTTTTTCCTCTTGGTGTTGTGAGAGATCTCTTTTTTTCGTCCGGGACTTTTCCAGGACTCTTCATATGTCTCTTCGTTCGAATTTTCTGGAAGTTCTTCCCCCCCCCCCTTCTCTGGCAAACTCCCTTTTCCCCCCAGGCGACTTCCCCCCTGGACCTCTTATTTTCCTCAGTCTTCCTCTTCCCGAATGAAGAGATCTTCCTCCCCCCCTCCAATCCTTTACCCGGCTTTCAAGTTCCCCCCCTGAGATCTTGTGTCGACTTCTACGGTGCCTATTTTTTCGTTTTGACCCTGATCTTTCTTTTCTTGTTCCTTCCTTGCCGTCTTTCTTTCCTTCCAACTCTTCCCCTCCTCCTCCTTTTTCTCTCCCCGAAGAGCCACGGAGTTTCCTGGGTTTGTTCGTTTTTTTTCGTGGTTTGCATTCGACCCCCTAGCCCCTTCGACCCTTTCACCCCAAAGTCGATGCCTTTCCCCCGCCCTTCGTCGTCTTTTGATTCAGAGAGCCTTCGGCCTCCATCTTTTTCCTAAACCTTCTTACTCTTTTTCGATATTCCCTTCCCTTTTTTACGTTTGTCTTTACCATGGCGTTTTCAATCTTTTTTATGATTCTTTCAGGCCCCGATGAGTGCCCTCCCGGCGGTTTTCTGGCGTACGCATTTTTGTAACTTCTTGACCTCTCCCGATCCCTTGACTCCGTCCCGTAGTTTTCGTGTCCTTCCGGAACTCTCTGTGACTGATCACTGCCCCCTAGACCATTTTCCTCCCCTCTTGCCCCTGAATTTCGAGGATAATTTACTTTGGACTTCCTCTGCCGATGACCCACTGCTTTTGAAACATTTTTCGACGCCTCCCCGCCCGTGCGTCTTGCCACCGGCGTTCTCGATGCGTTCTGCCCTTCTCTAAGAAGGTCACGTTTTTTGATGTGCTCGCGTTTCCCCACGCTTTTCTGCCCTCCCGACTTCCTTGTTCAGTACCTCCCCCCCTTCGTCTCCTACTTCCTCCAACGCATGAATCTCTCCGCCCTTATAAGGATCCAGCAGGACAAGTTTCCTTTAAGACTCTTCTCCCGAATTTCCCTCTCTAAGTCCCTTCCCCCCCTCAGAATCTCCCCCCTACATGGCCTAGAGATTCGGGAGAAAACGGAATTTTTCTCCTTTCAAACTCTTTGGATTTTTCCTTCCCCCCTCCCTCCTTCAACAACTTTCTCCCCTCGCATCTCCTCCTTCCGACCACGGCGTGGATTTCTTCTCCAACATGCGTACATTTCCCTTTAATATCCTCCTCATGCCCCAAAACCCCTGAAAAGTTTCCCCGAATGAGTTTTTTCCCCCTTTTGCCTTTCCCACTTTCCCGATCTTTTCCCCCCCCCCCTTCGAGGGGTCCTTAAGATTAGGACTGAACGTCATTTTATTAGATACCCTTTTTTCTAGTGCCTTTCCCTGGTGGTCCCCCCCCTTTTTTCTTTTCAACTCTTTTTTCCCTCCGACTTCCATGACGCTCGCTCCCTTTTTTTGGCTCAATTTTTTCGCGAGCCTTTTCTTTTTTCGTGCTTCTCCTTCTGCGTCCTTTGAAGACCCCTCTTGGCACTTTACCCTTAGAAACCTCTTCTAATTTTTCCTTTTGACCTCCTCGACATAAAGATTTCTCTTTTTCGAATTCCCTTCTCCCCTCGAGATCGGCCTATGAGTCCCTCCCCTTTCGAATCCCGAGAAACTTCCAACACTTACTGACCTAGAGGCTGCCCTTCTCTCGTAATTTTACTCTTTCCTCCGACTCTCATCCTCCTTTCGAAGAAGGTCTAATATTTTTAGCTAGAGCCTTTTCGATCTCACCTCCTTCACAGAGTCCCTGCTTCTCCTCCGCCGTGATGGGCGAAGGTCCCGAACCAAGACGTTCTCCCTAACAACTGCGATAGATTCACGCCTTTGCAGAGGCGTAACAGAGAGAACGGATTTGACCTAAGTTCTCTCTTTTGCATAGCCCAGAAGGGATGATTCTCTTCAGACCCCGGACTCCCCCTTCCCCCCCGATCCTGTTGTCTAGAGACCTTCGTGCAAATCGACCCCCCTTTTCCCCCCCCTAATCTTTCTAGAGCTATTATTTCGGTAAGGGTTTTGAGGAATTTTTTTTGCCTTTTCTCACCTCTCTTTCTTATATTTCCCCCCCTCCGTTGTTGTTGTTTTTCTTTTGTCCTCCTCCTCCTCGTTCCAGGATTTTTTTGAAGTGTCCCCCCCTTCACTTTGTAATTTTTTCTCCTCGAGCAAGATTCCTCAATATTTTCACTATTTGCCTTACTGCTTTTTTTAGTACCTTTACTCTCCCGCGTGCTTCTCAGCCCCACTGATGCAGATTTTTAAAGACGTCTTTTTTGTGAGACCTTCTTTTGCAACTCAATCTGTTACCCCCCCACGATCTCTGTATACCCTTGTCTGTCTTGTGATCTATTAAGCGGACCTACGAATCCTTTACTATTCTATATTTTTTAAGGCTTCCTCAGACCAGTCGTTGGAATTCAGAGGCGAACCCTCTCACTTTCTCTTTTTTTTCGCATCAGTTGAATCTTTCCCAGACCCCTATCTCCCTTTGGCTTTCGATCGAAGCCTTTTTAGCATGGGACCTCGTCTTTTCCTTTTTCGTTATAGCGGTCATTACTATACCCTTAGATTCCGTAGAGGAGGGTCCTTCACTTTCTTTTCTGTCAATAGCGGTCTTGGATGGTGCGGGTTTTTCGGTCGATTCCCTTTTCTTGAGCATTTTGTCTGACGCTTCTCTTAAATGCAGCTCATCGAGCACGTTCGACACGCCCCCCTCGTCTCTTTCCCTCTCCTCTCCTTTTTCCCCCTTCTTCTTTTTGATTCCCCGCTCCTCACGTCTCTTTTTCTTTCCCCGCAGATCTTTGAGTCTGACTGTCATTTCTCGCGTTGACTTTTCACGTTCCCTTTTTAGGCCTCCCCTTCTTCCCCTACTCCCTTTTCATCTATTCATCACTATGTTCTCACTGTGGACCTTCTCCCCTGTCCCCTTTAAGGCTGATCTCGTCCACCACTAATTAGGGCGCCTGACTTGTTTCGCGCTTGCGATTTTTCTGGTCTTCCTTACCTCGGTGACGTGCTCGCTCGAAATTCCTTTCCCCTCTAGTAATGCAGAGGGAGGTTCTTGTCCTTTTCTCTTTGCCCCGATACTTCTTCCCCTGTAATCTTTTTTAGATTTCCGTCTCTTTTTCTTGATCTCTTCAGGTCTTTCATGCCTCCTGTGCAGAGTCTTTCTTTAAGGGCTTTTCTTTTTATCTCCGAGGCCCTCCCCCTATCTCCCACGTCGTCCCTCACGGCATTTTCCGACTTCCTCTCGCCGGTTTGATTGCTTGTCGTCGATACGTTTCCCGGATGTAGTCTTTTTCCTATCTCAGCACGACTTGTCTATTCCTATCCTCTGGCATAGACCTCTCTTCAGCTCTCAATTGGTGGGGACTATCTATTAATAACATTTTTATTTTCTATTCCTTAATGATATTGATAAAGCTCGTCTTTTATATCTTTCAGATTTTCGATCTACAGGATTATCCCTTTCCCCCGATCTCCTCTTGTTTACGGTTATTTTTTCTCGCACGAATGTCCTTCTGGAGGGGTCACTCCCTAGGTCTCCCCCCCCTTTCAGGCGATGAGCTTCTCGTATTTCCAGACTCCGTCAAGAGGGATTTCGAGGCCCCCTCGATTCCCCTTTCTACCCCTCCTTTCGGGATCCTCCTTTTACTTATCTTCTTTCGTTCTCCTCGCTTCCTTTTTCGATGTCCATCGACCCGTTGGTTTTCTTCCGTTGTAAGTTTCTTCGGATCTTCTTGTGTCCTTTTTTGATCTAAGACCTTCTCCTTTCCCCCCCCCCTCGAACTTTATTAGCAAACCTGATCGTCCATCTCGAAGTTATCTTCTCCTCATCCATTTCCATTTTCACCTTTTTTCCTTGCGACCGAGTACCTCAACTTCCGATGGTCAAGGGTTCCTTTGTCGGGCCTTTTTCCTTTCAGCAGTATGCGGCCCCCCCGACTACAGACTTTTCCATCTTTTATATCTCTCTGAAAGAGCTGGTTTCAATTTCTTTTTTCCTTGAACTTCCGGTCCTAAATTTGGTCGTTTTTTTTCTCTAGCCTTTATTGCATCTTTGCGACTTAGTGAGGCGCTCTTCTTGTTTACTTTCTCCCCCTTTTTTTGTCGAGTTACCTCCCCCCCCCTCCCATATTTTTTCTTCCTTTCTTTTTTTTTGGCTCCTCTCTGTTTTTTGTACACGGCGCGTTCCCCCCATCCAAGCATACTCCTTTCGAAGAGATACTATGCCCTTTTTGCAGCACCGAACTTTTTCCCTATGTTTTTTTCCTATGCTAGGTCCTTCCTTCCCCTGCTTAGTCCTTTAGCCTCCAAGGCGGATATCGATTCCTGTAAGAATCTCTGCCCTTTAATTCGAACGTCGACTCCCTTTCTCTTTGAGAACAAGGTCCACTCCCCCCCTCTCCCATTGCATTTTCCTCATCTCCTTTCGCGGAATAATTACTTTCCTCTAATTTCATCCGGAGTTTGTCCCCCCGAGTTTTTGTCCGCCTTTCGTAGATCAGACAATCCCCTGATCCTCCTACTTTCCCTAGCTCTCCACACCGGCGTACCTTCCCCTCCTGGATCGAATTCGGCCGTCTTTTCTTTTTTTTGATTAAAAGAATTTTCGGATCCTTCTTTCTGACATCTTCCTCACTTTTTGTTTTTTCTCTAGCGCTGCAGCCTACGAATTGCATCCTACGGTCTTATCTTTTAAGGGCTCTTTCTTTCGGGGCCCCCTGAGTGCCCCCTCCCTGCCTTTGAGCTCCTCCTTATCTAAGCCCCAACCTCTTGATCTGCCTCCGGTTGTCTGCATCCCAATCTTTCCTTTCTCTTTTCCCGCTCCCCGTTCTTCAAAAAAGGGAGTACCCTGCATCACCTATCGAGGGGGAACTCTTTTCCCCCTTCCCTAGTCCCTCCCCTCCAAGGCGTGCGCGTTCTTACCACTAGGCTCATCCGCTCTCCCCAGAAGAACTTACGCGTATGTAGCTCCCACCGGGTTTTCCAGTTTCCTCTTCCTTACCGAGAAAGAGTTCCCCTCTCTTTCTTTGATCGAGATCTTTTTCTTTAACGCCGGGCCCCCTCTCCTACCGTTACTCTCTTCAAGTCCTGGCCTTCTCCCCTATGGCCCCAACATGTCCCTCGAAGAATTCCCCCCCGTGATTCCCCAGAGATCGCCGTTTCCCCCAGAAAGAAGCCTACCTCCATTGGACCTTTTCCTCAATTCATCGCTTTAAGTTGGAGAGGTTCCCCCGCACCCCTTCCCTTGCGACTCTCAGGACCTCCCCCGCGCCTGCTACGCTCTCCTCTCCCTCACGCGTGGTTCTTGTATGAGATGTTCGGTCCTCCCAGGACCCCTTTCCTTTCCCTTTCACCGCGTGAACCTTCCCTGATAGCCTTTCTTTCCCCCGTGAACACAGTTCTTAGATTCCTCGTTTTATCAGATCCTCTTTTCTGACTACCCTTTTCTCCCGTAATCTTTTCGAGAATCGTTCCCGTATATTTTCTTTAAAGTAGATCTTGCCCAGTTCGTCCGAAGCCCCCCACCGTGAACCGAAGATCTCTCTTCTTTATCCTTGGATGCAGTGGACCCCTTTGGTTCCTCAGAAACGCGAATCCTGTCTGTCTTGAAATTCCTCTGCTAGGAGCTTTGGGGAAAACTAAGCCAGTTTTTATTGGATTGGCAGGTTCCCTTCCCCCTTTTGAGACTGGGCGAGCCTCCAGGAGACCTATCTCATTCATTTCTCCCCTTTCCTCCCCGCTTAACCAATGACCTTAAGATTGCCAGATAAGTCTCTCATCCGAGTCCACGAGATTTTTCAGTCTCTAACGCTTTAATCCCCCCCTCTTTTCTGCCGCTACTTCTCGTAATGTTCCTGTTTCTGACTTCCGACCGGGCCTCTGTTTTTATGGACTCGCACTTCCAAATTTTTTAGTTGTTTTTATGGGTCAACCGACAAATTCCCGCCTTTGATAATGCGTCTTTACCCGGAGTTTGTACGTGTTTATACCAGTTTTTTGCTCCACCGCCTTCTACTCAGAACTCGTAGTCTTCCCCAGAGATCCTCTTTCCTGAGCTCCCCGATTATGCTTTTGACTAGCCTCTCTTCAACGCAGACTATCCCGTCCGAAATCCTGATGTTCTCTGCTCTTAGGTCCTTCCCCCTGGGTTAAATGCCCGAATTCTTCTCTGATCTTTTCTTCTCTTTCTTTCTCGCTATCTATATTTCCTAATCCGTTGTCTGTTTTCAGGCTTAACCTCCCTTGTGCGAAGCGCCAGTTAATCTTTTCCTTTCCGCCTAATTGATCGTCTGAAAACCCCCTTTTTCTGAGGCGTCTACATCTCGACCCAATTTCCCCCGTCTTTTCTCTTACGTTCCTCTTTTCTCTAGGAGATAGAGAATACCGGTCTATGATTCTTTCCCCTCCCTACTTCTTGAGCCGTCCCTTCCCCCCCCGACCCGTTAATTAGATTTTAGATGACCCTCGCCTTCTCTTTTCAGTCAACCCGGTTCTCTGATAGAGAACCGCTCTCTTTTTCACAAGAGCCTGCCTCACCCCCGTCAGCATTCTGCCTCGAGCTCCATAACCTTCGGGGAAAACGTCCCGAGCCTTTTGAATAACTCCTCGACTTCTTCTCCCCTCCCGGGACAAACCATTGCTCGCCCTTCTACCCTTTGCTCACTGAGGATCCGTTCCCCCCTAACAGCCCTCCTTTCTTTTCGCATCTGCCCTCCGCAGGAATTCTTTTCCCTCAGGCTGTTTCAGACTTTCCCAAGGGTCTCCCTTTTTTAAGTACTCGCCCTTAGGTTTATCCCCCAGTGTTCGTACCTCATAGATTTAGAAGGAGGTTCAGGTAGCTCGCAGGGGCGCCTTAGTCTCATGATCCTTCTTTAAGATTGTCCTTCTTAGTCTCTTCGAACTCCTTTTTGCATACCTCTGCTCGTTTTCTTCTTGATATTTTAAGACTGTCTACGATTACTTGGATTTTCCCGATTAGGGTCCTCCTCCCGCCGGTTTGTTTTGTCCCTCGACGTCCCACCAACGCCCCCTTTCCTTCTTTCTAGCACGACGAGGATCCAAGTTACCCTAAGTAGGTCCTTTGAACCCCTTCCCGTCGAGGAAATAGATAAATGAGTTTTGATGGGTTCGACACACGGTGGTTTTTTTTTTGGCTTTTCCGTAGTTAATTTTTTTCTTCCTTCTTTCCCTTGCTCCCTCCTCTGTACTTTTTCCCTTCTTGTGTTTTTGTTCCAGTCTGCTGTATGCTCTCAATTTCTTCTGCTTTATTCGGATTGATATCCGAGCGTCTTCCCCTTTTTTTAACTTTTTTGAAGTCTCTCCATCGAGGTCCCTCATGATCCTTTTTTTCTATTCCTTTCTTCTTATTTTTTTTGAATCCCTTCCTTCTATATAACATGTCCTTCTGGTTCCTCGACCCCACGGGGATCGGGGGGGCGGAGTAGGGAGCCTTACCTTTGCGCTTTCTAGACATCCACTTCTAATGGTCTCTCCAATGAGCCTCCAGATCACTGATTTTGAGAGCGTCAATTTGCATACTCAAGAATGCCCTCGCAGAGCATCTTTATTTTATTGTATTCCTCTCCCTTTTTTTGTTTCTTCCGCTTTTTTTAGATCTCTGTCGATCCCGAATTTTATGATAGGGAATCTGCGGACACCTTATGCCCTCTAGAATATCTAAGTCCTACTTCCAATCCGTTCTGATCACTTTTGGGTTTCTTTGAACTGATTTTTTTTTCATTCTCCGAAGATCCGACGCCTTGGATCTTTGGCGTTGGCTCGATCTTAGTCCCCCTTCTTCTAGCGGCCGTATTTCTCTGTACTCCATTTCCCTCACAGAAGCTCTTTTGGACACTAATCGACTCTAAATTTCCTCTGGTCGGCGTATATGTGTAGACGATATCTTCTGAATAGCCCCCCTCAGGACTTCCCCGATCCCGAGTACTTTGATGAATAACACCACTCCAGAACTTATTATCCTCTCTTTTTTAGGAGTCATAACCGATGGTCGTAGTGTTTATCCTGGGGCAGGTTCTGAGAGATCACTCGATTCTTCATTTTGAGATAGGCCGATTCCTTCCCTTAGGCATACTACCGATGCTTGCTGCGCACCTAAGCCCCCCACACAAAGACTTAGAACCTCGATCCTCCGACTATTAGTTAGTTTATTTTCAACTCCCGAACAATCGATAGTTATTAAATTCCCTGGCTTTCTTCTTTCCCGCTCGAGACACGATTCCATAAAAGAGACCCCTTCTCCGGTGCCTTTCTTTTTTGTACCGGACCTCTTTAGGCTGGAGTTGGCGCTCTGCTCCGTTTTCAGCGTTGGAAGTCGCCGCGCCTGAGTGTCTTTCACGAAGTGTCCCCTTCGACTTTTTTTAGGGTTTCCTTTCTCTGTAGTCCACTTCTGGATCCTAGAGTTAGTGCTGCTTCGCCTGATGCTGACCCGTTTTGAAGCCTGTCCTTCCCTCCCCTCTTCTCTCTCTTTTCCTGTTGGTGTTTTTTTCTGCGCGGCTGCCGTCCCTTTTCGGTTTTTCCCTCGTTACAGACATCACCGAAGAATTCTCCCATTCTTGGGGCATTTTCCCCCCCCTACCCCCCACTCAAACTCCTAGTTCTGCACTGAATACCCAAGCACCCCCCCACACTTAATGTCCAGGTCATACAAACACACCACGGAAGAATAATTACCCCGAAGGAGAGGCTGTCCAGTCACGCTTTTTACAACGTGAGCTTTCGATTCGTGCCAAGAGTAATATTTTCCCCTTGAGCCACTCATGACGCCTCACGTTTCCAGACGGCCGAGGTACAACCCCCCCTGTTCGACCTAGTCGAGCTTCCCTCGTTTTTCTTTTCGAGCATACGTACAGGTAAACGATCTACTGGTAAATCCTTTGCCCCGAAGGTACGCTTGATTGTTGCCTCTTTTAATCATCGTCCAGACATTCCGCGTGCCCTTTCCCAACGTTTACGTACTTTTGGCTCCGGCGATTCGCCCCTATCTTCCAATAGATCCGCAGATTCCTGCTCTTCGGACTCCCAGGCTGCAAGAAATTTCCGTAGAGCTTGATTTCCTATGAGCGCTTACCCCTTGAGTCGCTCCCATCAATTCTTTTGCTAACGCCTCAACCTTTTTTTTTTCCCCCCCCCCCGAAGCAGCGAGGCATTGACTGTACTGTGATCGCTCGGAAGAACCTGAAGGTCCAATGACCTGCACGCGGTCGATTCCAAGTCGTGACTCTGCCACAACCCCTTAGAGCTTTTCTCGCCCTCCCGCTTTGGCTCACGATACCAGAGAGTACACCCGTTTTTCCGGACTGCTCTTTGATAATCCAATCAGTTCAACATCTATTCTTCCCTCCATTTTCTCAAAACCTGAGGCGCTCTTCCTGGGATACTTCGTGAGAGACGTGCGCGTTCTTCCCGATCCACTGAAAAAAGAGATACACCCGGAATCCATTCAAGAGCCACCTTGAATAAGACCTCTTTTAGCCGAGCCACCTTGTTCACTCACATTAAAAAGCACGTCCCCCATTCCGAGTCGAGCCTCTGAGTGTCCCCCCTTGTCGCGCCTCCATCTCCGAGGGTGATATGCCCGTAACCTGGAAGGCCCTTGGATTGTGAGCCTCCTCGTTCCTACGCGCTCTTCCCTAAAAGAAACTGGCACAGGCGCGTCTACAAGAAATGGAGGACCCTGTTTGTACCCCACCAAAACCCAACCCCCCAAACCAACACTCCCCCCCCCCCCCCCCCAAACACCACCACCAAAAACACCCCCAAAAAAATCACAAAAAACCCCACACTACCCACCCCAACCCACCCCCCCCCCCACAACCCCCCCCAAAAAAAACCCAAAACACCATCCCACAGAGTACGTCCCCGGCGAAACGTTATAATAGCCGAACTAACTCGGGTCCCCCCCGGAACCCCCTACGAACTTGTTTCTTTCTCGGCGTGAGAGGTAATCTTTGTTGCTGAGCACCCGCCTTACTCTCCCTTATCTCCCTCTTTTTTGAAGATGCACCATCACTCTTTCCGATGTTTCCCCCGGTTTTCTCTCCCACTGACTATGCCTTCCAAGCCTCCGGAATGGTAGTTTATATACCCCATCTCCCCCTAAGCTAGATCTCCCCCCCCTTACGCACTGTTGATAATGTCACTTCCCAGGATGTCCGAGCGCCCCAGTAACATAACAAGAACCGCTGCGAAACCTTTTCTCTTCCCAGGAATTTCCAACCGGAGCTAGCTGACTGCAGAGTGAAACATTAGATGGCGCATTTTCATTCTTTTTTGGGGATCCTTCTTTTATGAAAGAAGTGACAGAACTGGTTGGAAGAAGGCCCTCCTTGCAGTTTTCGCAGCTTTTGGGCCCAAGGAGCTGAGTTATGCTTTCCAAACCCTTTACTTCTTTCCTTTGTCTCTCAAGGCGGCGGTAGACTCGACGGCAATCGCTGGGCTCGCGTTGTAGACATTTGACTGATCGGGTCCAAGCCCAAGCAGTCGTCCACAGTAGGATCTCTCGCATATTTTTTCCTCAATGAGAAAGCAAACCCCCCCTTCCACAAGGCGCAGACGGGGCGTCATCCCCAAAACCTCCATTACAGCTGACCCGGTCTAGGCTATAAGAGCCCCCCTCAATCTCTCGTCTTCGCTCAGGCCAGAACTGTCAGCCGAGTTGCGCAGCCTTCGATTACGGAGGCCTTTATTCCGCCATCACCAGAAGACGTCCGAGCCCGATGTTTTGGCATCCTTCCCTCTCACACTAGATTTTCCGGTTTGAGCTTTCTCACTCCGTCTGACTCCGCTTCCCTGATGATTTCTTCTGATCGTGCGCCTTCCTCGCTCAGCAATGGGAGCCCCCAACAGCTTTAGACACAGCTTTTTTTCGAACCCTCTTTCAGACCCCTGTTAATTTCTTTTCCATCTCTCCCGGGCGTCTCCGAGAATACGTCAAGTTCCAATTAGAAGCCTTTTTTCTTTAGCCTCACTCCTTTTGGGCTACTCTGTAGCTCGATCCAGAGTACACCGACCCTAAAGATCCTCCTCCTTGAAGGCCTTCGAAGCCCTGCGAGTAGTCTCCCCCTTATATAGTCCAATACAGTTTCTTGGCTGCTTATTCTACAGATAAGGAGTCTAGAAGCCAACAACAGACCCTGCCCCCCGCCACCCTTAGGGACCGCAGAGCATCTTCTCTAGGCCCCCCCAGAGGGGCTAGAAGATAAAGGAGCGAGGAGGAAGGGCTAGCAGGATTCAGATCTAACCCCCCATGAGTCTGAGATTCCTGGATAGCCTTAAATCCCTTAAGCTGAGGTTCCTTGCCTCAAGATGGTTTTCCCAATTCATGCATGCAGAGGTTTTAACCTTGATGCTCATTGGGGAGGAGAATCTCGCTTAAGACCTCCAAGACGGACGAGAAGAAATCATTGGACACCCCGCACTTTGGATCCTCGAGCTTCTCTGACGCTAGGGAGGATCCTCCCCACCCCCCCCGGGAAAACGCCCCCATTCCTCCCCTGACAGGGACCCCTAGAACGCCCCACCCCTTTTCACCAGCTCCAGTACCTGTGTTTCCGACCTCGGGGAGACCGGAGTCTTCCGATTGAGAACACCCCACATGACCCTTTCCAGAAATTCCGTCCTCTCTCTGAACGACCGCTTCTACCGGACCGGCCGGCACGACGCGAATTGAGTAGTACTGAGACCATTTCCCCGTAACAAACGGAACGTACGGTGCTCTTCACCCCAAGCTCCCGGCATACTCCTCCCCGTAGAGAGTAGAATGACTTCACAGCCCGCCGGGAGACGTGCAGTGCAGAACCTCGTTCGCTGAGCCACTTGCTTCCCATGGATGGTTCCCTAGACTTTTTTTAGGTACCAGGTCGACGCCGCGTGTTTACACGTCCCTTTTTCGCGGGCCCAGTTAGAAGTCTGATCCTCTGTAACTTCTCGACCCCTGAGGGGCTTCCCTGGATGTCTTTCTATTTCGGACTGCCAGCCTCCGAGTTCTGCCCTGAGCGACCCTGGTCATCATATCTCTCTGCTCCTTCTTTTCTGTCTTAGACTTGAAAAAGGTCCCCAGAATCACTATAGATTAAAATCCTGAATCTAGCATTAGTTCGTCGAGAAACCTTAAATGCCTAATTTTTCTCACCCGACCTCCGATCTTTGGCCAGCGATTATGTCGGCAAAGGTCAAGGAGGCCTCTCGAGAGGTTTCTCACAACGGACACTATCTTTATCTTAAAGGTTCCCTACGATGATAGCCCCTAGGTTTTTCCTCCGAGATCGGGATAGAAAAAGGTTTCCGATTTTTCCGTCGCCTTATACTTACAAGACCGCTCAATCGATCCTAGAGACCCGGGGTAATTCCCCCCCCCGATCGTCGTTTTTTTTGTGGAACTCCTTTCGTAGAAGCTTTACCTTGGGGGACTGATTTTTATGTCCTCCCTTGTGGTCGCATTCCGAAACCAGCCCGTCGGTTGGTATTTTTTTACTTCTTGTTGACTGAGTATTCCCTGCATGATCAAATGGAAAAGCGCGAGTTTGCCGTTCTATTGACCCTTCCTCCTCCCTCGAGGACTTTTCCCTCTGGCCTGGAGTGGACCTTCCTTTTTTCGGCCGTGTTTGAAAAGCCCGATCTTCTTTTTCTAGAGAACTTGGTAATGATCTTACTATCCACGTCTTTTGAGCGGTCCACCCCTTGAGGGGGTCGTTGTAGAGACGGGCTTACGGACTTGCTGCGCTTTATTTTCTGTCCTCGGTCTTCGTCTTTTGGAAAGCTGACGAGCTATACCACCTTCCTTTTACTAGCCGTTCCATGAGAGATATAGCTCATCGAGACTGATTTCTCCTCCCCTCTCATCTCTCCATATGCTGTTCAGAGGGATGAAAGCGATTGTTTTCCTTGAGGCGAGCGTAGATTCACCCTCCTCGCTCGAGCATAGGGTGCATACATCTTCGCCCCCTGAGACTCGGACTTGTTACCTTGACGATCTCTTGTTACTCCCCTGGGGTCGGAAACGATGTTCTGAGCGTCCGACGGTCAAGAGTATAGTGGTGGGAGTATTTTCCACCCTTTTTCGTGAGCACCTTATTTTAGAAACAGAAGTCTTATATCTTTTTACCTTGTAGTACGCTTTTTAAGCTCCTCAGCGCTTGTGTTTATAGCTTGTTGTAAGGTCTTTTAAGTTGATGATTTTTCTCTTTCTTTAGACTGATATTTGAACCCTCTCTGTAAGGAGATGACGTTTCAGGACGATCCATGCTCCGCTCTTTTAGTCCCGCTTCTCGTTTCCTCCCCCTCTTTGCTACTTTCTCGGCATTCTTTTCCTCGCTCTTATTCGAACCGTCTTTTCTGTCTATTTTTGCGGGCCCCGGAAGGGTCTGAAGCGCCTCTCTCACTTTATTAGCGACTGATTCTGTAGGTGTCTTATTGCTAAGCAGACTTTCTGCCTATACCCTCTACAAGGAAAAATGAAGAAAGTTGAGATTAGCACCTCTCCATGCCTAAGCTTGAGAATTACCGACCCATATAGCTACTTCATTACAACCTAGGGGTGTTAATAGGTTCTTTCCCCGAGGCGAGAGTGCCCCCCTTAATCATCTTAGACGGGGTATTATCTTAGAAAGGTTTTCCGTTCTGGGAAGTTGCCCTTAGCTGAGGACTAGAGTAGTGAGTTTTTTTCCCCTAGGAGATCCTGTGTTCTCCATCTCTCAATCTCCGGGAAGTATCCCTATATAATGCGCCGGAAACGAAGTGGGGTCCAGTGGTTCGTTTTGAGGAGATTCTCGGAAGGGGATGCCTTTGAGCGCTTCGTGCGGCCAGGATTAGTGCTTAGTGCACCTAGCCCTTTTCCTCTTTGCAGCCCTCCTCCTCTTTTAAACTAACCGTGTTGTGTTGACGATCGCCGAACCGTAGTCACAGGTCTCCTCACTACCCTCAAGCACGACGTTCGCAACTCCCTCTCACTAGATCACTCCCCCGAACCATTCCTTCCCCCCAGACCACTCCTATCTCCTCAGCAGGAGCTTTTCCTAAAGCGCGACAATTCCGTCGGAGCTCGCAAATCGCTCGATCGAGATTCGCATCTTCTAAATTCTGCCTCCTTACTGTTACCCGACGCCCGAAACGTAGCCCCCTGGTTTTGTAGACTTCTCTTGCCGCACTCTGTTTTCCATCCCGAGCTCCTGGAACAGTTGGAAATGCTTCCGACGACCTCAGCCTCTATTGTTTTCCCTCGGACATTTCGAAGAGTAGAAGAATAGGAGGGGCTAAGAGACACGCTTTCATGCTTCGGTGGGTAAGGGGGACATGTGCCCCTTGATTTTAAATCTCTTTGGCCTCTCTCCCACAACATCTGCCGATCGCCCTCCCACCTTCTTTTCCTCAACCCCCTGCACGTATGCCAAGACAGAAATCGACCCGCCGTCGACGTCCTATAGCGGATCCACTTCCGTTCGTCAGGAGTACGGCCGGATACGCGACAATGATCACCCCCCGGGAATCCTGGCAGAGAGGGCTTTAAGCGACCGCAGGTCTCTATTGAGATTCCTTTTGTCTATACAACGTAGACGCTCATACCTCCCAGGGGCCCCTTTGACCCAAACTAGATGGCCCAGCGGCGGGTTTCTTGACTCCTTTCGTACGCTACGACCGGTTCACCCCGCGAGATGCCTTTTACTTGCTTCTGAAGCTCCCCTGGGGCTCCCTCGCCAGGTCCTCGATCCTAGAAGGAGTCGTTTGATTTTCCCAGCCCTTACTTGCATCGTGACTCCCGCAAAATTTTAGAGACAGGAGGACAGCAGTTCTCTCTTTCACACGTTCGAGGCTGGTCCCTGCAGATTTCCTATAGGCGCCCAATCAAGTGATACAAGGAGTTGCGCCCCCCATCAGTCAACCATCGAAAGGCTTCCTAAAGAGACTACAAGCAGAAATTCCGAGACCTAGCTCGGTAGAAGGTCCCCAGGAGTATAAGTTACTACGAGAGGGAATCGGAATAGTATGAAGGTCAAGAAATAGAGTATATTACGAGCCGTAAGAGCTTACCGAAAGGGACCTGATGAAAACATAGTCGCTTCCAACCCTAGGGAGATGCGCAGAAGCCCCAAAGCTTTCCGAATTTCCGCCCGCTCCCTCTCCGCAGAAGAGTGAGAACGACCCCGCCAGTCCAAAGTCAAAACAAGACACCCCTAATATCCTGTGACTGAGTAACTAAGCACTTAATAGAAGACTCCAAGAAGTGTTCGACCCGGCAGCCCGACGAACCACCGAGCGACCCCCCCCTCACGGACTGGACTCTTGACCCCAGACACTTCCAAGATTCGCAGGCCCTGTACCTTAAAATCGAAGATATAAGTCCCACTGAGAAGTCAAGGAAAGAGCTTTAACTCTTGAGCTATCGAACCTAAACGAATGGAAGACGATGAAGGCGAAGTTCCCTCCGAGGCCCCACGAGAGGAAAACGGAACTTCCGAGATTGAACGGAAAACCCCCCGCGAGGTTAAGAACAGGCAGAACCCAGGACCGACTGGCACACAAAGACTTCAGTCCGAGGCCGAACGTAATCTCCTACATCCGTAGGCCGGAGGACAATCATACTTTGTCGACCCGATCAGAACAATAACTCCAGGCCCCTGCCACGCTTTAAAGGGGA